>Ga0308395_1000629_pt1 | contig 27106 bp, 19 predicted proteins | sample Hotspr20SampleP4_FD_202097 | JGI IMG/M metagenome (GOLD analysis project Ga0308395, IMG submission 202097) | Hot spring phototrophic mat microbial communities from Mushroom Spring, Yellowstone National Park, Wyoming, United States - 20050930_P4 ...
GTATCATCGCGCTCGCGTTTACGTTGGGGCTCGCTCTGACTCATCACCGCACGATCTTGGCGTTGCTGCCGGGAATGCTCGTTTGTTGCTTGTGGTTGAGACCGGGCAGGGGGCAGGGCGTCTCGGCGGCGCTGTCTCATGTGCACGTTCTGTGGCGTGAGGGGCTGATCGGGGTGACCTGTCTGCTGGCACCGTTGCTGCTCTACCTGTATCTGCCCCTGCGCGCTCCTTATGTGCCGTACACCACCATTTCTTTGAGCCAGCAACAGCAGCTGGTGCTCTATGAGAACACCGGCCGGGGGCTGCTGGATCATATAACGGGTGCTGTCTTCGCCGAAAATCTGCGCCTCGGCCTCGATTTGTGGGGTACAGTACCGAGTTGGACAACCCATCTGGCGCTGGTAGTGGAGTTGTTGCGCGGACAGTTCAGCCTGGTCGGCATCGGCTTGGCACTCGTCGGACTGGCTCAGATGGTGTGGATGCGACAATGGCCATGGTTGTCCCTGACTGTGCTCAGCTATGTCGTGGGTGTGCTGTTTAACCTTCTGTACGCCATCGGGGATGTGGAAGTACTGTACATCCCCTCTTACCTGTTGGTGGCTCTTTGGATGGGCCTTGGCCTGGTCACGCTTTCAAAAATGGTGGCGCGAGTCAGCACATATCGGATGGGATACGGGATGCTCTTGTTCGGTGTGGCGCTTCCTGTATGGCTCTTCATACAGCACTTGCCGCAAGTTGATCGCTCCTCCGACACGGCTGCGGAAGCAATGTGGCGTCCGATTCTGGAGCGCCCCATCCCATCCGGCGCCGTGCTGGTCAGCAACGATCGCGACGAGATGATGCCCTTATGGTACTATCAATATGTGGAGGGTCAACGGCACGATCTACTGGGGCTTTTTCCCGGCATCGTTTCCGACCCGGCTTACAAGGACATCGGCGGGGTCTTGGAACAGGCAGCTGCCAGTGGAAGGCCGCTCTTCCTGATCAAGGCGATGCCAGGACTGGAGGTGAAGGTGCAGCTGGAGAGCGTGGAGGAGCTATCCCCTCTGGTGCGTGTGGTGGGGCCGGCGGCAATTAATCCGCCCACGTACCCTGTGAATGCTCCGCTGGATGGTCGGGTGCGCCTGATCGGCTACAACATCTCGCCCGCCATGGTGCAAGCCGGGAACACCTTGACGCTTCAGCTCTATTGGACACCGCTGCAACCGCTTCCATACGACTACACAACTTACATTCACGTGGTGGATGAGGAGGGCAACCTCATCGCTCAAAGCGACCATCGTCCGGGTGGTGTCTATTATCCCACTTCCCTCTGGAAGCAGGGCGAGCAGCTCTTGGACGTCCATATAATCGAATTGCCTCCCTCCGGCCGGCGGGGGACATATCACCTCTGGGCAGGGATGTATCTCTATCCCTCAATGCAGTCCCTAGGCGCCGCTATTCAAATTGGGAGTGTAACGATAGAGGGCTAGTCTCCTCCGTTTATGCTCGGTGCAGCCTCGGTTTGAATCCTCATGGTGGACAGGCAACGGCGCGGCGATCACGCGCGCGGGACGTGTGGATTCTGGAGAACGCATCAGGGCAGCACTGTTGCTCGTTTTTGGAGCTTTAAAACAAGCGGTTCAACAAGTCCAGAGCACGCGCGCGCAGCTGCCCTGTGCTGTCCAGGTCGCTCACGCGCAGGAATGCCAGCCGGGCATAATCCCGGAAGCCGAGCGTGAGGTAGAATCTGCCGAGATGATAGTATGTGCTGGCCTGTTCAGGGTCCAGGGCGAGCGCACTGAGCAGGTGCAGGCGCGCTTGATCCCAATCTCCGGCCAAAAGATACATCCATCCCAGGAGATCGCGTACACGGGCATCCTGGGGTGCCATCTGGGCAGCTTTTTGGGCGGCCGCTAACCCGCGGTCGGCGACGTGCCACAAGCTATCCGCATAAAAGCGCGCCAGAGCCAGCTGGATGTCCAGATCATGAGGTGCTTTCGCCGCGGCGGTGAGAAGCGCCTGTTCCGCCTGGGTATAGTTGCCCTGGCCGACATAGGTGCGCGATAATTCGAGCAAGGCCTCTGTGTTCGCCGGGTCCAGCGCAAGCGCGCTGCGCAATTGCATTGCCGCCAGGTGCAGCGACCCTCTCTGGCGGCAATACGTCCCCAACCACAGGCGGGCGAGCGGCCAATCCGGACGCAGTGCCACGGCAGCGCTGAGATGCTCCCATGCCGGACGATCGAGCCCCATCGTTGCTTCGACATGTCCCAAATGGGCGAGCGCTTCTGCGTCGTCCGGCTGCAGTGTGCAGGCGCGCGTCAACGCGAGGCGCGCCAACGGCCAGAGCTCGAGCTGCATCATAGCAAGGCCCAGACGCTTCACAGCCTGGGCAGGCGAACCGGAGGCAGCGCTGTGATCCAAAGCCACCAGCAGATGATCGCGCTGCGCCAGCGTCTCGGCGGCAGCATCCTTCGGAATGAGGGAAAGCTCGTAACGCGCCTCCGTCGGCGAGTCAAGCGCCAGGATGGCTCCCCGCAGAAGATGGGCGGTGGCGATTCCCTCCAGCTGGGCAGACCAGGACGAGGCTTCTGGGTGCAGCATTGCCAGGCCGGCCTGCAGCATCGCGTCCGCTTCGTCCGGCTGCCCTTCGTAAAGCATGCTCAACGCAAGACCCAAGCGCGCCGACATCAAGTCAGGCTGGTGGAGGAGGGCAGCCCGCCAATAAGCAGCGGCGGCAGTGATCTCACCCTGAGCCCATTTGGCGCTTGCGAGCCCGGCCCACGCAACGGCGTTGTCTATACGACGCGCCAGAGCACGGTTGAAGGCGTCCACCGCGAGCGGCCAGCGTTGTTGCGCCAGATAAATGTGACCGATAACAACCAAAGGAGCGGGCTCGGTGGGCAAAAGAGCAGCCACTTGTTCGTAGGCCTGCAACGCGCCGTTATACGACTGAAGCATATAGAGCTCATCCGCTGCCCGCCAGAGCATTTTGGCCGCTCCCTCTGGCGGCGGATCTGCCTGCACCACAAGCACAATAAGCAGGCATATCACCACCGTCGCGATACACGAAGGGGGCTGCCTCCTTATACGCATGAGAACATAGCTCAGTGCATTCACCATCACCATAGCTGTAGATTAATCACCACCGAGGTGATTCGCCAAACCGGATGGCTCAATTCTGGAATCCACACTCGGTGCGGTATAATCAAACCACTTCTTCGAAGGGGGTAAATGCGTTGTGACCGTCACTCTGACAAAACCGCTGGAACGTGCGCTCGATGTTAACAGCAATTGGGCTGCCGAGGTCACCTTTCACGTGCGCTATGCCGAGACCGATCAGATGGGCATCGTGCATCACAGTGCCTATGTGCCCTGGTTGGAGGAAGCTCGCAGTGCCCTATCGCGCCAGTACGGACGGCCTTACGCCGACTTTGAGCGCGCGGGTTACGGCCTAGCCGTCACCGAGCTCCATTTGCGTTTTATGACCCCGGCACGGTACGATCAAGCAGTCACCGTGCGGATACGGGTCAGCAAAGTGCGCAGCCGGGGGGTGGATTTTGAGTACGCGGTGCTCGATGCGACCACGGGCGAATGCCTGGCGACCGGTTGCACAGCGCACGTATGCATTGACAAAGCAGGGCGACCGGTGCGCATCCCGCCGGACTGGCAGGCATTTTGGGCCAGTCTCAAGCGGTGAGGGGGCATGTTCTATCCGCCATTTGGCCTATATGACAGCGCCTGATATCCGCCACCTGGCGCATAGGAATGCGCAGTATGATCGGCTTTATAGCCGATGTGCTATGGAGTGTGAGGCCTTATAATGGAAACAAAAAGCGAGTACCTCGCGCATCTCCTTCTTCCCCGTCCAGAGAACGGTCCGTTCCCCCCGATCTCTGGACACATTGAAAGTTAAAAGGTCGAAAGAGCCGTCTTTCGACCTTTCTTTTTTTATCCCGCTGATGTATAATTTTAAAAGCTCAGGGTAGGGAGCTCGCCCTGTCAGAGATGGGGTGCGACCCCTGGCCTGAGGACTGTTTTGCGGAGGCGAGGCGGTTCAGCGATGGAATCGGAGCCCAAGGAACTTCAAGAACTCAAGCGTCGCCTGGGCGAGATTCGTGATTTGCACCGCGCCGCTGCGGTGCTTTCGTGGGATCAACAAACCTATATGCCACCTGGCGGTGCAGCAGCGCGTGCCGAACAGCTGGCTACCCTACAGCGGACGGCTCACATCTGGTTCACCAGCGACGAGATCGGGCAGTTGTTAGAGGCATTGCGTGCCCCTGCCGCCGAATGGGATTATGACTCGGATGAAGCGAGCTTGGTGCGCGTGACCTTGCGTGATTATGAGAAGGCGCGTCGCATTCCGCCCGCCTTGATCGCCGAGCTGGCGCGCGTCTCGACGCTCGCGTACGAAGCATGGGTCAAGGCAAAAGCGGCGGCAGACTTTGCACTTTTCTTGCCCCATCTCGAGAAAATCGTGGACCTCAACATCCAAATCGCCGAAGCTTTGGGATATCAAGAACGCCTGTATGACGCGCTGTTGGACCAATACGAACCGGAGATGAAAACGGCGCAGGTGGCTGCCCTGTTTGACCATCTGAAGGCGGAATTGGTGCCCATCGTCAAGGACATCGCGCGCCAGGCGGATCCCGATGATGACGCGATCTTGCGACGCCCTATGGATGTGCAGAAGCAATGGGATTTTGGGCTGGCGGTCCTGCGGGATATGGGGTTTGATTTCAACCGGGGTCGTCAAGATAAATCGGTGCACCCGTTTACCACGGCTTTCTCTATTGATGATGTACGGCTGACGACGCGTCTTGATCCCAATTACTTCCCAACTGCCTTGTTCGGCACCATTCACGAGGGTGGCCATGGGCTCTATGAACAAGGGCTGGCGCCGGCGTTGGAACGCACCGGCCTGGACGATGGCGCCTCGCTGGGCATTCACGAGTCGCAGTCACGGCTGTGGGAAAACTTGATCGGGCGTAGCCGCGCGTTTTGGTCTCATTACTTTCCCCGTCTCCAGCAGACGTTTCCCGAGCCAATGAGGGATGTGGAATTCGAACCCTTCTACCGGGCCATCAATGCTGTAAAGCCCTCCTTCATCCGCGTCGAGGCCGATGAGGTAACCTACAATTTGCACATCATGCTCCGTTTTGAGCTGGAGAACGATATGCTGGAACGTCGCGTGCCGCTCCGTGATCTACCGGAAGCATGGAATGCTAAGATGGAAGAGTATCTGGGCATTGTCCCACCCAATGACGCCCTCGGGGTATTGCAGGACGTGCATTGGTCCGGCGGAATGTTGGGCTACTTCCCGACCTACTCTCTGGGTAATTTGTACTCTGTGCAGTTCTTCGAAAAAGCGAAGCGCGACATTGACGGTCTGTTAGACCAGATCGCAATGGGGGATTTCACTGAGTTGCTGAAATGGCTGCGTCAGAACATTCACCAACATGGGCGCAAGTACACACCGGCGGAATTGGTGGTTAGAGTCACCGGCAAAGAACTGACGGCGACGGACTACATTGGCTATATCAAACAAAAGTTCGGCGAGCTCTACTCATTGTGAGCGCGCTGTGGCAGACGGCCTCTTGGTGTGCCACTTCAACACTGAAATGTTAACATTTCTGAGGGGTGACGCAAGCGATATGCGGCGTGAACGAGTGTCCGACGATATTTATGTATTCACCAGCGATTTATATGCCCAAGTGACCGCCACAGCAGTGATCACTGCAGAGGGAATTGTCAGCATTGACACTTTGCCATTTCCCGAAGAGACGCGGGCGATGGTTGCTTTCCTGAGGGGACTGGGGCGTGGTCCTATCCGTTATCTCATCAATACGCACTGGCACGGCGACCATACCAACGGCAACTTCCTCTTTGGGAATGTGCAATTGATCTGCCACCAGCTGTGTGCTCAGACGATGTTGGAGATGATCAAACTCAAAGCAAGTCAGGCCCGGGACAGGCGATCACTTGAAGAAGAGGAACTACCGATCCGGGTGCCGGACGTCACCTTTGATGAAGGAGAAATGTGTCTGCATCTGGGGGGTAAATCTTTGCAGCTGATCCCATCCCCGGGGCACACTCCCGACTCAATCGTGGTGTACATCCGAGAGGACAAAGTGCTTATCGCTGCGGACACGATGATGCCTCTTCCCTATTTCGTAGGAGGCAGTTATCGAGACTTTCTCAATTCACTGAAGGGATTGCTTCAGCTGAACATTGACACAATCGTTCAAGGCCATGGCGAGGTGCTGTTGCGGGGTGAGGTGAAAGAGGCGATCCAAGGCAACATCCGCTACTTGACCACCATCCAACAGCGCCTGGCGGAGATCATAAAAGCAGGGCAGAATATCGAAGAAGCATTGCGCGGGCTGGACATCGAATCGTGCGGCAAGTCGCGCATCTCGCTCAATGGGATGGTTCAGGAGCTCCATTACGCCAACCTGCGAGCATTATATCAGGAGATGACTCAATCGGATGACCGTTCTTCTGTACCAGACCGACAGTTACATCAGAGAGTTTGAGGCTTCGGTGGTGGATTTGCAGCCGGAGATCAACGCCGTGGCTTTGGATCGTACCGCTTTTTTCCCCGGCGGGGGTGGTCAGCCGGCGGATCGAGGTTGGCTCAGAGCCGGTGATCGTGTTCTGCCTGTCGTGCAGCTAAAGCGCGACGGAGGGCTGATCTGGCATGTCGTCGAGGGAGCACTTCCGGAGCCCGGAATCCGGCTGACGGGTCAGCTGGATTGGGAGTACCGCTACCGCTTGATGCGCACCCATACTGCCTTGCACATTCTGTGTGGTGTCGTCTGGCGTGATTATGGCGCATTGGTCACAGGGGGGAATATGGAGCCCCTGCGGGGTCGCATGGATTTTGCGTTTGAAACACTGCACCAGGAGTTGGTGCGCGAGGTTGAAGAGCGGATAAATGCCGAGGTAGCGGCAGGCCGCGAAGTGCGGGTGCAGGTGCTGCCGCGCGAGGAAGCGTTCCGCATTCCCGATTTGATTCGCACGAAGATCAACTTGTTGCCGCCTGAGATCGCCCATGTGCGCACGGTCGAGATTGTCGGATTGGATCTGCAGGCGGACGGCGGGACGCATGTAGCGAACACACGCGAAGTGGGGCACATCCGCGTGGTAGATTACAAGAGCAAAGGGCGCATCAATAAGCGCATTGAAATAGAACTAGATGAATGAGGTCATCCGTCTATGCCTTTTCGGGAAGTACCTGCCAACGTAGATTTTATCGCGCAAGAGCATGAGATCCTTCGCTTTTGGAAGGAGACCCGTGCTTTCGAAGTGATGCGCGAGCTGCATCGCGGACAACCACCGTGGTCCTTCATTGACGGCCCCATCACGGCCAACAACCCTATGGGTGTTCACCACGGCTGGGGACGCACCTATAAGGATCTGTTCAATCGTTTCTGGACTATGCGTGGACGAGAATTGCGCTACCAGAACGGGTTCGATTGTCAGGGCCTGTGGGTCGAGGTGGAGGTGGAAAAAGAGCTGGGCTTCCGGTCCAAGCGCGATATTGAAGCTTACGGTCTGGATCGTTTCGTCCGCAAATGTAAGGAGCGGGTGCTGCGCTATGCTGCCATCCAGACCGAGCAATCTATTCGCCTGGGTTACTGGATGGATTGGAACGACCCCGATCAGCTGCGCTGGCTGGCAGATTTGATCATCGAAGATCCCTCGCGCGTCATCACTCTCGAAGGTCCGCTTGGACCAGTGACCGACACGGTGGAGCAGATCGTCGGCCGTCTCGGCATGCCGGAATTGGGTGGGAGCTACTTCACGTTCTCCAATGAGAACAATTACATGATCTGGACTTTCCTGAAAAAGTGTTGGCAGAAAGGCTGGCTCTACCGCGGTGCTGATGTGATGCCCTGGTGTCCGCGTTGTGCTACGGGTATCAGCCAACACGAAATTGTGACCGACGGTTATGTGGAGTTGACCCATCCCGGCGTGACGTTGCGTTTCCCATTGCGCAATCGGCCTGGGGAATCGCTGCTGGTGTGGACAACCACACCGTGGACGCTGACCAGCAACGTGGCCGCCGCCGTGGGACCGGAGCTGACCTATGTGAAGGTGCGCCACAACGGCGAGATCCTTTACCTGTCAAAAGGCACCTTGCATATGCTGAAAGGCCCATATGAGATACTGGCCGAGATGCCAGGTTCAGCTCTGGAGGGTTGGACATACGAAGGTCCCTTTGACGAGCTGGAAGCTGCCCGGATGCCTGGAGGATGCACAGAACAGGAGGAGTTGATCCGCGACATCAAAGAGAGTGCCTGCGAGGCGCACCGTGTCATCCTGTGGGATCAAGTAGGAGAGGCAGAAGGCACCGGCATCGTGCACATTGCGCCCGGGTGTGGCGCCGAGGACTTCCAGCTGGCCAAGCAACATCGGCTGCCGTTGCTAGCACCGTTGGACGAGGAGGGGTACTTTACTTCTCATTTCGAACCGTTCACTGGCCGGCACGTCACCGAGGTGCGCGAGATGATCTTCGAGCACCTCAGGCAGAAGGGTCTCCTTTATGATGTCTCGTCTTATACCCACCGCTATCCGGTGTGCTGGCGCTGCAAGACCGAGCTGGTCTTCCGGCTGGTGGACGAGTGGTTCATCAGCATGGGGCCGGTCTACAATAAGCCACGCGAGGCACTCACCAAGGAAGAGAAGGAGAGAAGTCTGCGTTATCAAATCATGGACATCGTCAGCCAGATCCGCTGGATCCCCGAATTCGGCTATGCCCGCGAGATGGACTGGCTTTACAACATGCACGACTGGATGATCAGCAAAAAGCGCTACTGGGGGTTGGCACTGCCGTTCTGGACATGTCCGCAATGCGGACATTATGAGGTGATCGGGGACGAGTTTGAGCTGGAAGCGCGTGCAGTGGTGGGATGGAACACCTTTGCCGGTCACACTCCGCATCGTCCTTACATTGACGCGATCAAAATCCGTTGTCCACGTTGCCATGGGCTGATGGATCGTATCCCAGATGTGGGCAATCCCTGGCTCGACGCCGGCATTGTGAGTTTCAGCACCTTGCGCTACAGAACAGATCGCGAATACTGGCGTAAGTGGTACCCGGCGCACTGGATCAGCGAATCCTTCCCCGGCCAGTTTCGCAATTGGTTCTATAGCTTGCTGGCCATGGCAACTGTGCTGGAGAACAGCCCACCCTTCTTGCAGAACTTCGGCTATGCCACGCTTCTCGCGGAAGATGGGCGCCCGATGCACAAGAGCTGGGGCAATGCCATCGAATTCAACGATGCAGCGGACAAGATGGGCGTGGATGTCATGCGCTGGCTGTATTGCGCTCAAAAGCCGGACCAGAACTTGCTGTTCGGTTATCGCCGTGCCGATGAGACGCGCCGCCGCTTCCTGATCCCTTTGTGGAACGTTTACAATTTCTTCATCACCTATGCACGTTTGGATCAATGGGAACCTGCCACGGAAACATTTGATCCGGCTCACCCCGAAGGAGAGGTGCCCCAGACAGAGGCTCTGCTGGATCGCTGGATTCTAGCGCGCATCAATCAGCTGACAGCCCGGTGTACCCAATGTCTCGAGGACTCGGATGCCTACACGGCCACCCTCCTTATCGAAGAGCTTTTGGACGATCTGACAAACTGGTATGTGCGCCGCAGCCGGAGACGTTTCTGGAAGAGCGAGCGGGATGCGGATAAGAAAGCCGCCTACGCCACCTTGTATTACGTGCTGGTGCGCCTTGTCCGATTGCTTGCGCCTTTCACCCCGTTTGTGACTGAGGTGATGTATCAGAACCTGGTGCGTGAGGTGCGCCCGCAGGCCTACGGCAGCGTGCATCATACCTCTTGGCCGTTGGCCGACACGGCGGTTGTGGATGAGCATCTATTGGCACGGATGGCGCTGACACGTCGCATTGCCAGTATCGGTCTGGGGGCGCGTGGGAGCGCTAACATCAAGGTGCGTCAACCGCTCGCCAAGGCCCTGGTCCATCTGGCGGATGCCGAATCGGCCGCTGCGCTGGACGATGAGATGAAAGCGATCATCATGGACGAGCTGAACGTAAAATCCCTGGAGCTCGTTTCGGATGAAAGTGCACTGGTTCGTTACCAGGTTCTGCCGGACAACAAACTGCTAGGACCGCGTTTCGGCGCCGCCTTTCCTAAGGTGCGCGCGGCACTGGCTGCGGCAAATGCCACGGAGATCGCAAAACAGGCACGGAGTGGCCTGCCGATATCTCTGAATGTGGATGGAGATACAGTGCAGCTCTCGTCGGAAGAGATTATCATTCAGACCCAGCCGATGCCCGGCCTGGCTGTGATGACGGAGAAGGGGATCACCGTCGCGGTGGATACGGTGATCACCCCGGCGCTGCGCTCCGAGGGATTGGCACGTGAGATCGTACGACGCATCCAGACCCAGCGCAAAGATGCCGGCTTTAACATCGAGGACCGCATCACCACATATTATGTGGCAGATGGAGAGCTGGCCGAGGTGATTCACGAATGGGCAGATTACATCCAGGCGGAGACGCTTTCGATCTCTATACGGGCGGAACAGCCCCCACACGAAGCCTTCACAGAGCAACATACGATTGAGGGGATGCCCATTACCCTGGGTGTGTGTCGTCTTCGATAAGTGGAGGCGCTGCGCCGCGTGGCAGCTCGTCTCAGGGTGTATCAGACTCGGGAGGCGTGTCTCAATCAACGGAAAGATCGCCGCTTTCATAATATGGATGCCCTGAAGATCTGAGGTGAGAGACTTGAGGGAGTTTGCGAATCCATATGATCCAACACGGCCGGTGCAGGAACGTACCATGTTATATGGCCGTGACGATACTTTGCTCTGGATTGGACAACAGCTGTCCGTCGGACGCCGGTTGCTCATCGTCCACGGCGCCGAGCGCATCGGCAAATCTTCGTTGGCATTAGCGCTCTGCTCAGAACTACCCCCGGAAATACAATTCTGCGTTTTGTTTGCATGCAAGCCTTATCAAGGATGCACGCTCACAGAAGTATGGAATGAGCTTGCAACCGCAATTGCCAAACGTGTGGAGAGCACACCGGAGTTTCTTCTTGGCGAACTAGATGAAAAGGTTCCATCGGATTATCTCCGCAAGTTGTTGCATAAAGTGTCTGCTCCCGGAGAAATGCGCCCGGTATTGTTGGTGTTGGATGATGTCCACTTGTTGTGGACCGGGCAAAACGGACAAACAGACGAGGCAGCACGCACATACGTGCTGGAGGTTTTGATGCACCTGTTAGGGACGGTGCCTTTCTTGCGTCTGTTCCTGACTATGTCCGATGTCGCCTTCGAACGCCTCAGCCATCCTTTGTTACTTGGTGCTGAAATCCTTCACCTCGGACCGTTGAGCAGTGAGGATGCCCAACAGCTCATCACGCGTCCGGCTCAGAATATTATGCGCTTCGACCCTGGAGCGGTGCGGCGTGTCGCCGATCTGACTTCCAATCATCCCTACTACTTGCAGCGCTTTTGCTATGCCCTGTTTGAGCGGTGCGCACGGGACGGCAATCTCAATCAGAGCGATGTGGATGTCGTGCTAGAGGAGCTCCTTCATCAACCCGATCTGCGTTTCCAGGAGATGTGGGAACGCGCGGACGCAGTGGCACGTGCCGCCCTGGTGGCGATGAGCCGCTTGAAGGGCACTCACGGGCTGACGACCCGTCAGGAAGTGGTGGCCTACCTGCAACGGTTTGACCCCGAGATCCCCGCACAGCCAATCGTCAAAGCACTGGATCAGTTGGCGAGGCAGGGCGTGCTAGTGCGTATGGGGGCACTCAGCTATCGCTTTGCCGTGAAACTATTCAGCTACTGGGTGGAACGCCATTTTGTCCCGGAAAGGGTGTTGGATGGCATCGACTGGGAACGTCTGGAAGCACCCACCACGGTGGCAGAGGCTGCCCCCGAGCCGGAGGATGAAAAGATTTCATTTGCCTGGACCTTCGGACACTGGATCATCACCGGATTAGGGGCTACGGCCTTGCTAGGGCTTGTATTGTGGGGGTTGATCTTCGCCGGCGTTTGGCAAGTGGGGCTTTTTGACCCATATGCCACGCCCACCCCTTCACCCTTGCTTGTGGACGCCATATCACCGGTTCCGACACCCACCCCGACACCGTTACCGCCGACCCCTACGCCGACGAGTCCCATCATCATCACCCGCACAATGCCTTCTATCGTGTTCCGTGCGCGTAGTGTAGGCGGCGCGGGTGACATTCCCAATTGGCAGATTTTCGTGATGAGCGTGGATGGATCTGGGCGCCAGCGGCTGACGTTCACCAACAATGAAGATATCACCCCCATTTGGTCGCCGGATGGTCGTTGGATCGCATACGTGTCGAAGCGCGCTGAGAATCGCGAAATCATGGTGATGCCGGCGCCGAATATGCTGGGACTGAGCGGCGTTGAGGCCAGCCGGATGGCGCCGGAACAATACGAATCACGCGCAGTCAACATCACGCGTCATCCCTCGAATGATTGGACCATCGGATGGTCGCCGGACAGCACTCTGATTGCGTTCTCGTCTAATCGGGGCGGTTATTGGCAAGTGCTTGTCGCACGTGCTGATGGCACAGCCACCTATCCGATCACGAGTGATGGTGTCAGCCGATTGTCACCCGTGTGGTCTCCGGACTATCGATGGATGGCCTACTCTGCCAAGCGGGAGAACAATTGGGACATTTATGTGATGCCGGCACCGGGGCCAGATGGGCAAGGTGCCAGGCCAGAGCAAGAACGTCGCCTGACATTTGCCGAGGGCAACGATCTCTCACCGATGTACTCGCCGGACGGCCGGCGCATCGTGTTTGAAAGCAACCGCGATGGGAATACTGAGATCTACGTGATGAATGCAGACGGGTCGAATCAACGCAATGTGAGCAACTTCCCCGGTGCTGCGGACCATGGCCCGGTCTGGTCACCCGATGGCCGACAGATTATGTTTTATTCAAACCGGACCGGTAATTGGGACATTTTTGTGATGTCGTCTGATGGACAGAACGTGATCAACTTGACCAACACGCCCGATGTGGACGAACAGGAACCGTTCTGGCGTCCTTGATGGAATCCCCAGGGGCATAAGGAGGTTCTCACTATGGAACAAAGCCAGTTGTCTCAAATGGTCAACTGGCTCGACCAGGCACACCAGCAAGATCGCCGCCTGCTCGAGCAGCTGCGTCAACAGGTCGAACGGTTGAGCGGTGGGCGGGATGAAACGGAGCAGCGCATCGCAGCGTTGGAAGCGCAATTTGGCTTGCTGAGCGCTCAGTTGGAGCGTTTGAACGTGCTGGAGGGCTACTTCGAGCGCTTCAAAGAGCAGGTCAACGCTATGCTGGAGCGAGGAGAAGCGCAACGGCAGAAAGCGCTTCAGGAGAGCGACCGGGCACGTCAAGCGGAGATTGCCACCCTCATGAATGCCGTCAATGATTTCCGCAAGGAGATTGAGAAATATCGAAGGTATGACGAGGAAATGGCTGCCCGGCGGGTGGATGTGCAGCGCTTGAGCGGTGAGATCGCCAAGCTCCAGATAGCGGTCGAGAACTTGACCAGGCAGCGCGATGATTGGACACGCACCGCCGGCTTTCTCGAAGAACAGCGCCGTCAGGATGCGCGACGGGTCGCCGACTTGCAGACACAGATTGTTGAGGTGGGCAGGCGGGTGGATGGCTTGCTGCCGCGCCTGCAGTACCTGGAACAGCTCTCCCCACGTTTGATGGAATTGCGCGCCCAGCTGGACGAGCTGCGCCAGAGCCAAGGCCGGGACCTTGAAAAACGCCAATTTCTCGAAGCGCAGATCGATCGCCAGATCAAGCTGTGGGCCGAAGAGATCGACACCTATCGCCAGCGCATGGATAACTTCGAGCGGCGCATTGAACAGTATGCCGAATACCATCAAGTGGTCAAAAAGGCGACCGAAGGATTGCAGTCTTTTCAAGAACAGATCGCACGTGCGCAGCAGGAGTCGGCGGAATTGTTACGCCTCTCCCAAAATCGTCAGAAGACCCAGTTAGAAGAGTGGCAGACCCAACAAGAACAACGTTGGCAGAAATATATCTCCGAGTGGGACCGCCAATGGGCCGATTATGAGCGTGCGTTGGCGACACTGAGTGATCAAATCACCGTCCTGAGCGGACGGGTGAGCACCCTTGAGAAACGCATCCAGCTATTGATTCAGATCGCCGAGGAAGACGCGCAGATGCGCACAATGGCCGCCCAAGAGTGGCAGACCCGGTTTGAGCAAGTGATGGAGAAAGAGGAGTAGCGTCCTTGCGCGTTCTTGGCACCGCCGGCCACGTTGATCATGGGAAGTCCACCCTGGTTAAAGCGCTCACCGGCATTGACCCAGACCGCCTGAAAGAAGAAAAAGAACGTCAGATGACCATCGACCTGGGATTCGCCTGGATGACCTTGCCATCTGGCGAACAGGTCGGGATTGTGGACGTTCCCGGACATCAGGATTTTATCAAAAACATGCTAGCCGGTGTGGGAGGCATTGACGCTGCTCTGTTGGTGATCGCAGCCGATGAAGGGGTGATGCCGCAGACGCGCGAACACCTGGCCATCTTAGATCTGCTGCAGGTGACAACCGGCGTTATTGCGCTCACCAAGATCGATCTGGCAGAGAGTGCCGAGTGGATTGAGCTCGTCCAGGCCGAAGTGTTAGAGCTCGTAGAAGGCACTGTCTTGGAAGGAGCACCTGTGGTGCCGGTCTCTGCCGTCACGGGTGAGGGGCTCGATGCGCTGCGCGATGCGTTAGATAGCGTTTTGGCACGTGTGCCAACGCGACCTGACCGCGGTAGGCCGCGCCTGCCGATTGATCGGGTGTTCACCATCGTCGGCTTTGGCACAGTGGTAACCGGTACATTGATCGATGGCAGTCTGCGCGTGGGACAAGAAGTAGAGATCCTGCCCAAACACCTCGAAGCACGGGTGCGCGGGCTACAGACCCACAAGCAAAAAATTGAAATTGCACAGCCGGGCAGTCGTGTGGCTGTCAACCTGGTGGGAGTCAGCCCAGAGGAGATCGTGCGTGGTGACGTGTTGACCGTTCCCGGATGGCTGGAGTCCACCCAGCTGGTGGATGCCCGGCTGCATTACCTGGCTGAAGCTTCCCGCGCGTTGCGCCACAACCAGCAGGTCGAATTCTTCAGCGGCGCTGCGGAGACCACCGCCTTCGTGCGCTTGCTCGGCGCGCAGAGCTTGGCGCCGGGGGAAAGCGGCTGGGTGCAGCTGCGCCTGGCACGCCCCATCCCCTTGGTCAAAGGGGATCGCTTCATCATCCGCCAGCCCTCTCCCTCCCTCACTATCGGTGGGGGCGTGATCGTGGATGCACTACCCCGCCATCGCCACCGTCGTTTTCGTGCTGAAATCATTCAGCGGCTGGAGACCCTTGCCCGTGGGACACCGGCCGACCTGATCCTCGACTTGTTAGATCGCTGTGGGCCTTTGCCGGCGCGCAAAGTGGTCGCCGAGGTCGCTGTGCCGAATACGACCGCCGTCCAGGCATTGGCACAATTGTGGCAGCAAGGACACGTGTTCTGCCTCCAGCCAGACGAAACTGCCGACTGTAGCGTTGATACCCTGTTGACGAGCAACCGCTATGTCACCTCGTCAGGTGGTTGGAACACTCTGCTGAATCGGATTGTGACGGAAGTGATCCGTTTCCACCGGGATAACCCGCTGCGGCAGGGCATCCCACGCGAGATGCTGAAGAGCCGCTTGAAAATGGAAGCACGTTTGTTTAATGAGGCACTCGCGCGTGCAATCGATCAGGGTGCTCTGGTAGAAGCGAATTCCCTTGTGCGTCATCCGGATCATCATGTGCAGTTCTCGCCCGATCAACAACGCTCGATTGACAAAGTGCTCGACCAGTTTCGTGCCCATCCGTACACAACCCCCTCTTACAAAGAGGTGGTCGCGTGGTTGGGCGAAGCTGTGACGCAGGCTTTAATAGAGAACGGTCAGCTGGTGCGCCTCAGCGCCGATGTGCTGATCTTACCCGAAACCTATGCGGAAATGGTGGCATGGGTGAAACGCACCATTGCCGAGCGCGGCAGTGTCAATGTCGCGACATTGCGGGATGCCTTTAACACCAGTCGCAAGTATGCACTGGCATTGCTGGAGTATTTAGATGATCAGCACATCACACGGCGTGTGGGCGACGAGAGGGTGTTGCGCGAAGCCCACCAATGAGCATCTACATTGACGTTTCTGCGGCGGTTCACGCACGTGCAGGCCTGGGACGCTACGCGGAGAGTCTGGCCTGTGCGCTAGCAGCACTGCTACCGAAGCGTTGTGCACTTTTCTATAATGCATGTCTCCACAAGTCCTGTCTACCACCCGCATTAGACGGCCTGCCAAGTCGCAGGGTATGTGCGGGATACAAACCGTGGCGCATGGCGGTCTGGCTGGGTCACCTGTTGGGTTTTCACTTTGATCCGTTGTTGCCGGACGCTGAGTTGTTCCATGCCACTGAGCATTTGTTGCTTCCCCTGCGGCGGATACCAACTGTGCTCACGGTGCATGATCTGATCTTTCGCCTCTTTCCGGAACATCACAAGCGCCTCAACTTCTGGTATCTCAATGCCACGATGCCGCTCTACTGCCGCCGTGCCAGTGCCATCATTGCCGTATCTGAGGCGACCAAGCGCGATCTCATGCGTCTATATGCGGTGCCAGAGGAAAAGATCACCGTCATTCACGAGGCCGCTGCGCCTCACTTCAAGCCGGCCCCAGCGGAGCAGATCACACGCGTGCGCGAGCGCTATGGTCTCCCCGAGCATTATATTCTACGCGTGGGCACCATCGAACCGCGCAAGAATCTCGAACGCTTGCTGGACGCATTACAGATGCTCCAGCGCATTGACCCCACGATACGTCTGGTGGTTGTGGGCAGCAAAGGTTGGCTATATGAGCGATTCTTCAAGAAGCTTCATCAGTCGGAGCTGCGCTATGTGGTGATCCTGACCGGACACATCCGGGATGCGGATCTGCCTGCTGTCTACAGCGGGGCGACACTGCTGGTCGAGCCCTCCCTCTATGAGGGATTTGGCCTGCCGCTGCTAGAGGCGATGGCATGTGGCACGCCGGTGGTATGTAGTAACACTTCCAGCTTACCTGAGGTCGGGGGTGATGCGGCGTACTATTTTGACCCTCGGGACAGCGCGGCCATGGCAGAGGCGATCGGCGAAGTATGGCGCGACGACGACCTCCGCGAGACGATGCGCCAGAATGGACTGGTGCGCGCGGCTCAATTCTCTTGGGAACGTGCTGCCCAGGAGACGCTGGCTGTGTATCGCTCGCTTGTTCCTGATTTGTTGTAAGTATATTGCGATGCGCATAATAGATGGCCATGCCCCCACCGGCATGGCCATCTTGACCTGTCTCTAGCCCTTGATGATGGCGATGGGCACCAGACGCGCTACTTTCGTGGCAATGCCGGAGCCGTGCATTACCTCTACCACGCGATCGACGTCTTTATAGGCGGATGGAGCCTCTTCCGCCAGGCCGGACATACTGCCGGCTCGGACGCGAATCCCTTGACCTTCCAGCTGTTCACGCAGCTCGCCGCCCCATACCTTTTTCTTGGCCTGGGTGCGACTCATAGCGCGGCCTGCGCCATGGCACGTGGAGCCGAAGGTCTGGCGCATTGCCTCCTCCGTGCCACGCAGTACCCAGCTGGCGGTTCCCATCGAGCCCGGCACCAGCACCGGTTGTCCTACGTCGCGATAGGCAGAGGGGATGTCGGGATGATAGGGTCCGAAAGCGCGCGTGGCGCCTTTGCGGTGGACACAGAGTGTGATGCGCTCGCCATCCACTTCGTGCTGCTCAATTTTGGCCATGTTGTGTCCGACATCGTACACCTGGAACACATAAGGATTGCGCACCTTTCCCGACAGCGCCTCCTCGAAAGCACGCCGCACATGATGTGCCAGCACCTGGCGGTTCGCGAAGGCATAGTTTGCTGCTGCCTTCATAGCAGCGAGGTATGCCTGCCCGTCCGGACTGTTGAGTGGCGCACACACCAGCTCGCGATCAGGCAGGTGGATGCCATATTTTTGGACCGCCTGTTGAAAGCGTTGCACGTAATCTGTACAGACCTGATGGCCCAACCCGCGGGAACCGCAGTGGATCTGGACGGCGATCTGTCCCGCAAACAAACCGAAGCGCTGTGCCGCCTCTTCGTCATAAATGTCGCGTACGATGTCCACTTCGATGAAGTGGTTGCCGGCGCCCAAAGTGCCCACCTGATCATGGCCACGTTCCTTGGCCTTCGCGCTGACGGCGCCGGCGTCGGCCCCTTCCAAACATCCACCCACCTCGGTGCGTTCCAGATCTTCATCGGTGGCGAACCCGCGTGCTTTTGCCCAGCGCGAGCCCTCTTCTAAGACCCGATCCAACTCGCCCGTCTTGAGCTTGATCTCGCCACCTTTACCTACCCCACTGGGGCAATTTTTGTAGATCGCCGTTGCCAGCTCGTCCAGATAGGGTCTGACCTCCTCCTCCGAAATATGGGTGCCAAGCAGGCGCACACCACAGTTGATATCGTAACCCACACCGCCCGGTGAGATGATGCCATCAGGCAATCGAGTTGCTACCACGCCACCGATGGGAAAACCGTACCCTTGGTGGATGTCCGGCATGGCAAGTACATATTTCACCACGCCCGGCAACGTGGCCGTGTTGACCAGCTGGTCCACACTGGCGTCACCCAGCGCGTGTTCCAGCAACTCGGGGTCGGTATACAGTCGCGCCGGCACGCGCATATCAGCGCGGAACGACGCATCAATTTCATATAGATACTTATCTATGCGTTGGATCGCTCGACTGTCCACCATTTTTGCTTCCTCCCACTCTCTTCCTCATCTTCACACATTCACACATCAAACACCACAGTGGTCTCCAAACCCTGATCCGTCTGGATAATTTGTAAGTTATGGTATGTCACCGCCTTGATGTGATGGCGCAACTCGGGCACGCAGCTCCCGATACATGTTGCCTTCAGGTGCGTTGACGAAACCTCTTGCACCTCGACCGCATGGCAGACGAAACGGTCTTTTTCCGCCCAGTAAATCAACTCGCTCAGCCAGCCGACCAGCAAGCTCTCCGGATCGAACGCTTCCACTTCGACCTGACGCGTCTGGATCGCTTTTGCGGGCATGTCGGTATGATCGGTCAGCAATGTGCCCAGCCCCAAGGCGGCGTTCACCAGCAGCTCGGGCAGATCACGCCCGCGCACGCGCAAAGCGATATCGGCAGTGTGTTCGACCTCCTCAAAACCTTTCATCATGCCTTGCATTGTAACACAAAACGGGGTTGCCTCAAAAAGGCTCGAATTCCGCTCAAGGTTTTTTGCTTGAAAAAACCTTCGCCATATGCGTGCGGTCACGGTGAACCGGCTGCCTTGGTGTCGCGTCGCATGCTCTCTCGAACTCATCTCTTAATTTACACCTTGCCTGCTCCTGTCAATTTGCACCCACACACTGCTTGATGTATGATGTTACGTCAAGTGTGTTAGATTGTCCGTCCTGGTCAGTTCAAGACGGCCACCTCCACAACTAAGAAGCCGGCCGTGGCTTGTGCACAGGGAGGTTAGGGCAACGATGATAACCGGTACACCATCCTCAACTGGGATAAGCGCACCCCAACGCCTCGCCCCTGGAGCTTCTATCAACACCCAAATGGCTCCGCCGGGCAACGCACGGGACGAAACCCCAGAGGCATGGAGCGAGCGCAATCAACGTCTGCGTGAGGTGCGTGACCGCGTGCAGGACTTGCGCACCTTGCTTTCCAGCGCGCGCAACGGGGATATCACCCCCACTGAACTGGCGGGCGCCATCGAACGCACCCGGGATGAAGTCGCCAGGCTACTGCATGGGATCCCCGGCGCCGAACCGGTGCGCCGCATTGTCAACCTCTGGGCGCAGGTCGAAGCCATCCCCTTGACACACGACCCGTACGCTGCGCTCAGCGTGCAGGAATATCTGCGCCAGCTGGGTGTGCTGGAAGCGCTCTGCCGCAAGATCGTGTTTCAGGTTGGCCTGATCACCATCCCTGAGCGCGTCAACGAATGGCTCCGGTTGGCGCGTCCAGGCTATTACATCCCGTTCCACGATGTCTTTGCGGACGAGCTGCCTGACTTTGAGGAGCGCGTCAAGGTGCTCAACTATCTGGCCTGGGCACCTCGGGTGCTTACCGGAGGGCTGGTGAACGTCGAGATGGGGTTGATCTACCGCTATGCCCATAACCCAACGCATCGTTATCTCACCGCGTTCGGTGTGGCGCTGGCTTTTGTGACAGCTTCTGGTCTGATTGTAGCAGCGTGTCATCTGCCGCTGTCAGATTGGCCGCTACAGCCCACGCGTCTTGGCACATTGTTGGTGGGTTGGGCGGCGGTTTTGGTCGGGGTCCTCGTCCACATCGGCATCAGTACCACTAAGCAGGTCCAACTGCAAGGCGGACGTCCACCCATCATCGCCATAGAAGATGCCCTGCTGTGGATCAACGCGCGCTTCGGCTACATCCTGTTCAAGCTGCTGATGGCTCTGATGGGCTTCTTTGCGCTGGCGTTTACCACCGGTGCGGACAAGGTGACACCCTTCAGTATGTTCCTGGTCGGTTATGGTCTCGACAGTGTGATCGAGATCTTTGGGGTCAATCTGGAGCAGCGTGCCGCAACCCGTTTAGGCGCTCTCAAGCGGCGGTTGGCACTGGAACTGATGGGATAGCTAGGGGATGCCCAGCACGGATAGATTAAACTGCCACCGGTGCCTTGATGGGAGGATGGCAGCGATAGTCCAGCAGCTGCACATCTTCGTACTGGAAATCGAAAAGGGATGTCACTGCCGGATTAAGCTGGACCCGCGGCAAGGGATAGGGTGTGCGGGTTAACTGTAGCTGCACCTGCTCCAGGTGGTTCAGATAGATGTGGGCATCCCCCAGGACATGGATGAACTCACCCGGTTGCAAGCCAGTCACGTGGGCCACCATCAGCGTCAACAGAGCATAGGAGGCGATGTTGAAGGGCACTCCCAGGAACAAATCCGCGCTGCGCTGATACAGCTGACACGAGAGACGACCGTCAGCCACATAGAATTGGAACAATACGTGGCATGGCTGCAACGCCATCTTCTCCAGATCGGCCACGTTCCAGGCGCTGACCACCAGGCGGCGCGAATCCGGATTGCGTTTGATCTCCTCGACCACCCAGCTGATCTGATCAATGTGCCGTCCGTCAGGCGTGGGCCACGCGCGCCACTGATAGCCGTACACCGGGCCCAGGTTGCCGTCTGCATCCGCCCATTCGTCCCAGATGTGCACGCCATGCTCATTCAGCCAGCGGATGTTCGTATCGCCGCGCAGAAACCAGAGCAGCTCATAGACGATGCCTCGCCAGAACATCTGTTTGGTGGTCACCAGAGGAAAACCAGCTGTCAGGTCGAAGCGCAGCTGCGTGCCGAAAACGCTCAGCGTGCCCACTCCCGTGCGGTCTGCTTTGCGCTTCCCGTAGGTGAGCACATAACGGAGCAGGTCCAGGTACGGCTGCATCGTCTCATCACGCTCTCTTAAGGCAGGGAATCCTCTTCGCTGGCATCCTTTCCTTCATCATAGGCCGCCTTTATCTCGTCGTAGATGCGATTAACGCCGGCCCGGATGCGCTTTTCCACAAAGGAACGGTCTCCAGGGCGATAGGGGAAGTAATCAATCATCTGGCTGACCACCATCGCTGCTTCGGATTTACTGCGTTCTGCTTTGATCTGGTTGCGCACCTTCAGGCGCATCGTTCGGATGTACTCCGAAATGGGCTGCGTCGCCTCGACGTTGCAGAGCGGGCCATGGCCCGGCACGATGACGTTCAATGACATTCGGCGCAACCGCGCCAACGTTTCCAGCCACTCCTTGCTGTTGCTCTGCCCCAGGGAAGGATGCTCTCCCACCACCACGACATCGCCGGTGAAGAGGATTTTTTCCTTGGGCAGCCAGACCCCACACGTTGCGGGTGTGTGACCACCCAGATAGACGAAATGCACCTCACGGCCGCCCTTTTTGACGATGATCCTTCCGGTGAACGTGAGCTCGGGTTTCTTGATAACCACTTCGTCAAACTGTGCGGCGATCTCCGGTTGGCGCTTGAAGAGATTCTTGGTGCGTTCGATGAAGGCATCCCGATAGCTGGACATCTCCTTCCAAGCCAGCTCATGGGCGATCACCGGCGCGTCGAAATACTGGTTGCCCATAATATGGGCACGATGATGGTCGGTATTGAAAACATAAAGCACCCGCTTGGCCAGGCGTCGGACTTGGGCAGCCCATGCTTTTCCTTCCTCCGGGATCAGCGGCGTGTCCACGACGATGGCCCCCTCATCGGTGAGAATGCACCCTACGTTCGCGCCCTCGTAGCCTGTATGAACGTAGATGCCAGGGGCAATCTGTTGTAGTCCACCGCTCGAATCGCTGGCTAGTTCGCTCATAAGCTGTTCCACCCCACCCAAGTGGGCCAGAAGCTGGTCGGGTATGATAATGGTACGTGTTTACAGGGGACGCGATGTGCTAAAACGCAAGCTGCCCACCGTCCACCACGATCACCTCACCTGTGATGAACGACGCGTCATCGCTGGCCAGGAAAGCGTAAACCGAAGCCACCTCCTCTGGGTTGCCCGTGCGTCCCAGAGGAATGTACTTCTCAATATACTCTTTCACAAACTCTTCGGAGTCCATGCCCGAAGAGAGTGGCGTGACGATATAACCAGGCGCGACACAATTGACCCGGATGCCGTAGGGAGCCAGGTCTAACGCCATAGACTTGGTCAGCAGGGTGATGCCGCCCTTGCTGGCGTTGTAGTGCGCATAATGCAGCTCGCCGACCAGCCCGTTGGTCGCGCCCATGTTGATGATAACCCCTGAGTGTGCTTTGGCCATCTCGCGTGCCACCGCCTGACCGACCAAGAATTGCCCTTTGAGGTTGATGTTGATGACCTCGTCCCAACGTTCCTCGGTGATTTCCAGGAATGGCTCCGTGTAGGCGATGCCGGCGTTGTTGATCAGAATATCGACGCCACCCCACTTTTCCATCACGAAAGCCATCATGCGGTCCACGTCCGCTTTCTTGGAAACATCCATCTGGAATGTCAGCACTTCGCCGCCATACCTTTCCCGGAGCTCGCGAGCAGTGGCTTCCAGAGGTTCTGCGCGACGGGCAGTGATGAGCACGCGTGCCCCCTCAGAGGCGAAGCGTTCTGCCGTCGCCTTGCCGATGCCCAGGCTTCCCCCGGTGATCAGGACGCGTTTGTTCTCGAAACGTCGCTGCATAATGTTCTCCCCCTTGACTCAAAATCAATATGTCTTGCCACGTGCCGCAATGGGCCAGATGGCCTCCAGGACGCCTTGTCGAATGACATAATAGTGGTCGTGTAAATTGATAGTGGTGCAACCGTGGTTCGGTACGATTTTCACCTTATCGCCGCGCTTGAGCGGCGGACCATCTATGCGTTCCAAAAAGCCATGTTCTTCAGCCAATGCGGTCACCTGCCAGCCCGGCGGCTCCAGGACGAGCGGCATGCCGAAATCGCGCGTCATGGTTTTCAAACCGGCGTCCACAATGGCGTGCTTGTCCCCGTGGACGCGGATCACAGTTGCCAGCACGGTGAGCGCATAGGCAAAGTCGATGCCGACGACCTCACGATACTGGCTGTCCATGGTGATGTAAGAGCCCACTTGAAGCTCGGTGATGCCGGGATACCTGCCGGTGATGAAGTAGGTGCCGGTGCCACCGCCGCTCACAATGTTCACCGGAAAACCCGCTTTTCTGAGCAGTTCGACGCTTTCCATCATCCGCTGAAGGCTGGCTTCTGTCTTTTCCTTGCGTTCTTCTGGATCGGGTGTGAAGATGACGTGCCCTTCGTAGCCCATCACCCCCTCGAAGCGCAGCCCGGGCGACCTGACGATCTGCTGCGCCAGGTCGAGCACAGGTTGGCCCGGCGCGACCCCGCATCGCTGCATGCCGATATCAATCTCGATCACCACGCGCAATCGAACCCCTTTCGCCTGCGCGGCGGCGTCCAGTTCGGCGACGTTCTCCGGGTCGTCCACTGCCACGATGACCTCGCTGTGCGCCGCCAAATTGATCAAACGCGCAACCTTAGCGCTTCCGATCACCTGGTTGGCGATCAAGATGTCGCGGATTCCGCCGGCCACCAGGACCTCTGCCTCGCTCAGCTTGGCACATGTGATCCCGATGGCACCGGCCGCCAGCTGCATGTGGGCCAGGATGGGGCTCTTGTGCGTCTTGGCATGAGGACGCAGGTGTACTCCGGCTTGACGGGCAAATTCGGCCATGCGCGCGACATTGGCTTCCACGGCCTCGATGTCGAGACACAAAGCGGGGGTCTCGATATCCAGGGCATGCATGCCGATCCAGGTTGAACGCATAAGTGCCTTTCGCCCCTTATGGGAGTGTCAGCAGGGTTTCCTCAGTAATCGGGTCGAACAGATGCAGCTTGTTGGGATTGAGATGAATCGTGACCAGCTGATTCTCGGCGGGTGGGCAATCGGCGGGCGTTCTCGCGATGAGCGTGGTGCTCCCGATTGTAAGGCTGACATACGCATCGGCGCCCAACCCTTCCACCAGATCAACCTGTGCCTGTGGGGTTGCCGGCGTGACCGGGGCATCATCCAGGCTGATGTCTTCGGAGCGTATCCCGCAGATGACCTCGCGCGCTCCCAACGTCGCCGACCGCTCTGGCTTCAAGCGCGCCACCAGTGGGTCACCGACCGGGAAACGACCGAACTCCGTAGCGACCACGATCTTCCCATCATCTGTCTCCAAGCGACCTCTGAAGGCGTTCATCGCTGGGCTTCCGATGAACTGTGCCACGAACAGGTTGGCCGGATGGTTATACAGCACCTCAGGTGCCCCGATCTGTTGCACCTTGCCCGCGCGCATCACCATGATGCGATCACCCATCGTCATCGCCTCGACCTGATCGTGGGTCACATAGATCGTGGTGGTGCCCAGGTTGCGTTGCAGGTGGATGATCTCGCGGCGCATCTGTACCCGCAACTTGGCATCCAGATTGCTGAGCGGTTCGTCCATCAGGTAGAGCTTGGGATTGCGCACGATGGCGCGCCCTAGGGCGACGCGCTGCCGCTCACCGCCGGAAAGCTGGCGCGGCCAGCGATCTAATAAGTGTTGTACGCCCAACATGCGCGCTACGGTGTTGACCCGCTCTTCGATTTCCGCCTTAGGACGCTTGCGCAGGCGTAACGGATAGGCGATGTTGTCAAAAACCTTGTAGTGCGGATATAGGGCGTAATTTTGAAATACCATCGCGATGTCGCGGTGACGTGGCGCCAGGTTATTCACCCGCACGCCATCGATGAAGATATCGCCCGAAGTGACCGTCTCCAAGCCGCCGATCATACGCAACGTGGTGGTCTTGCCGCAACCGGAAGGGCCGACGAACACCATAAACTCGCCATCTTGGATCTCCACATTGACATGGTCAACCGCGACCGTCGCGCCAAAACGCTTGACCAAATCTTTACACACGACAACGCTCATAGGATGCGCGATCCCTCCTGCATTACTTTTCGGAGATAGCCAACATACCCCGGGTGAGTTTGTCCTGCACCGTCATAAAGAGTGCCACCGCGACAACAGTTGCCAGCAATGAGCCGGTCATCAGGTGGTGCCATTGAATCTGGAAGCGCGAGATGAAACGGAACAGCCCCACCGTGAGCGGCATCATCTCGTCGTTGCTGATGAAGGTGAGCGAGAACAGAAATTCATTCCAGCCGTCCATAAAGGCAAACACGCCCACGGCAACCAGTCCCGGCCATGATAGCGGGAGTGTCATCTTGATCATAGCACCCAGCCGCGAATCGCCGTCCATCATAGCCGCTTCCTCGATCTCCGGCGGTATCGCCGAGAAATAACCCACCAGCAGCCAGATGCAGAAAGCCAGGCTGAAGGACGCCGCCGTCGCCGCCACCACAGCTATGTTGTTGAGCAGCCCCAGTGCGACCACCACCCGGAACACTCCCAATATCACTACGATTGCTGGGAACATCTGCGTCACCAGCAAGAAGATCAGGTATGGCTGACGTCCTGCGAAGCGGAAGCGCGCCAGGGCATACGCCGCCGGCACGCCCAGCACCATGATCAGAAATGTCTCACCCACGCCCAGCAAGAAACTGTTGCGAAAATGGGCTGCCAGTGGGATGATGTTCCACACCTCGCGATAGTTCTCCAAAGTGGGACTGCGCGGAATGAACGTCGGCGGTATCTGGCTCACCTCTTCCAGCGTCTTGAACGAGGTCGAGACCATCACGATGAAAGGGAAGACCAACACAAGCAACATTGGGATACCGTAGAGAATCAGAGACAACCATTTAAACCATTGGATGCGTTCCACCGTCATCCCTCCTCGCTGCGCAGCACCCGAGTGTACACCACGCTGAAGATGAGCAGGAACACAAACGTGGCGAACGCCAGCGCATAGCCCTCGCCGAAGGACAAGGAACGGAACGCCAGCTTGTACAGGTAAGTGACCGAGTTGTCGGTGCGGAAAAAGGGGTTGCCCTGCGTCATCGGCCAGATCACGTTAAACGAGCGGAAGGCCCAGATGATCGACAGGAGCGTCACGATGACGGTGATGCGCTTCAGCTGGGGAAGGGTCATATCCCAGAACTCGTGCCAGGCGTTTGCGCCGTCCATCTTGGCGGCGTCGTAAATGTGAGGCGGGATGGCCTGCAATCCGGCCAGGAACATGATCGTCATAAAGGGAATAGAAGACCACACCTCGACGAAGATGACACAGATGAACGCCAACACCGGATCGCTGAGCCAGGTAATGCGCGCTTGAGTGATGTTCAGCGTATTCAGCACGTAATTCAGCGCCCCTAATTGGTCGTGGAAGATCCAGCGCCATGTCATGGCAGATATGGCAAGTGGCGCAGCCCACGGCATCAACAGCAGCGCGCGCGCCAACGCCGCCCCCGGGAATCTCTGGTTGAGGATGAGCGCCAGAGGGAGCGAGAGCACCACCGTGAGCGCCACCGAACCGAAGACAAAAATAGCTGTCTGTATGACGATGTTCAGGAT
>Ga0308395_1000630_pt1 | contig 27066 bp, 25 predicted proteins | sample Hotspr20SampleP4_FD_202097 | JGI IMG/M metagenome (GOLD analysis project Ga0308395, IMG submission 202097) | Hot spring phototrophic mat microbial communities from Mushroom Spring, Yellowstone National Park, Wyoming, United States - 20050930_P4 ...
GGCGCTGGCGCAGCAGCTGTTCTCCCAGGTCTAGTCCTCCCAAGTGGCCAATGGGTCGCCCCTACACGGCGCTGCTTTTGGTTCCCACGGGCATTGGGGCCCGCGTGGGTGGCTTTGCCGGCGATGCCCTGCCGGTGGCCCGCGCTTTGGCGGCTGCTGTCGACTGCCTCGTCACCCATCCCAATGTGCTTAACGGCGCCACCCTGTTTTGGCCCCTGAAGAACGTCCTCTACGTGGAAGGGTACGGCCTGGATCGCTTCTGCGCTGGGGAGTGGCACCTCAGGCCAGTGCGGCAAAACCGCGTTGGCGTCATCCTGGATGCCGGGATCCCGGAGGATCTCCGCCAACGCCACCTGCAGGTTTTGCAGGCCGCCCAGGCCACCCTGGGGCTGGACATTGGCCCCTGGCGCTTGACCCCTCGACCCTTAGGCGTTTCCGTCAGCTTTTCCCCTGCCGGGGCCAGCCAGGGATCCCTGGCCCAGCCGGATGCGCTTTTGGAAACTGCCCAAGAGCTCGTCCGCTTGGGAGCCGAGGCCCTTGCCGTGGTGGCCCGCTTCCCCGACGATCTGGACTTCAGCCGGTACGAGCAGGGGCAGGGGGTCGATCCCCTGGCTGGGGCCGAGGCCATCCTCAGCCACCTGGTGGTGCGAGAGCTGGGGATCCCCTGTGCCCACGCCCCCGCCTTCTACCCCGATCCCGCCCCTAAGCCGGTCCACCCCCGCGCCGCCGCCGAAGAGGTGGGGTTTACCTTCCTGCCCTCCGTTTTGGCGGGGCTGAGCTATGCCCCCCAGTTTGTCAAGAGGGGGGATCCTCCCCAGCCGGGCGACCTGACCGCGGAGCAGGTGGACAGCGTCATTGCCCCGGCCACTGCCTTTGGCGGCCCCGGCCTGCTTTACCTAGCTAGCCGCCCCCGCCCGCCATTGTTTATCGCCGTCGAAGAGAACGCCACGGTGATGCAGGTCCACCCCCGCCAGTTGGGGATCCCGCATGTGGCCGTTAGCTCCTACCTAGAGGCCATTGGCGTGGTGGTGGCCCACCGGGCTGGGGTGGCACTATCTTCCCTAAGACTGCAGGTCTAGGCCAGGTTTTGGCCCAGAAACGGCAAGAGACTAATGAGCAGCAGGCCCAGCGTGGCCAGCGACCCGACCAAGAAGGAGAGGGAGCGCCCGATAGGAATGTCGCCAATGTAGAAGAAGTTGTAGAGCAGCCGCGCCAGCAAGAAAACGCCGCAGAGCAGGGCCACCCCTTCGTCGCCGCTGAGCCCAAACAGCCAGGGATCCGGGTGGGGGCCGGTGACGTAGGCTATCAGGGCTGACGGCGCAAAGGTGCCCAGGGCCTCAAAGCCGTTGGCATGGGCCCAGGTGGCCCGCTGGCCGTAGGGAGGCAGCCGGTCGAACATCGCCCGCGGCGCATGCGGGTCATAACCGACGCGGGCGCGGGCATAGCCCACCACGCCCATGGGCAGGTACACCAACAGGATGGCCGCTGCGATGGAGAACAGGGGAATGGCTTGCAGGGGGAGGTTGAACAACATAGGCAAAAGCAGCAGAAGGAAGGGGCTGCACTAGCCCCTTTTCCAGACTAGCGGCTCTCCCAGGCCCTAGGTTGAGACTTCTGGCACCGGCAAGGCAGGGTCCTCAGGAGTCAGCAAGTAGGCGCCAACGGCCTGCAAGCTGGGCGGGTGCAGAAAAGGGACGGTGACAATGGCCTGCTGGGAGAATCGCTGGGGCAACTGGGCCAAGATGGCCTGGTGGCGGCGCCGCAGCGCTGCACCAAAGGGGGTGGCCTCCTCCAGCCAAACCCGATTGAGAACGGCGTAGGGATGAGGGATCCCCAGGGCATCCAGTTCCGCCAGAAGGCGCTCGGTTTCCGCCAGAACCGCCTGCTCCGGGTTGAAGACGGGGATAAAGCTAACAAACTGGGGATCCCGCAGCCGCTGCCGGAGCTGCCGCACCTGGCCTAAGAGATCCCGCAGCCGCTGCGCCCATTCTGGCCGGCCCACCACGTCGCGGTACTTTAGCCACAGCTTCAGGGCCAGGCTGACCCAACCTTCCAGGGCCTGCGGCATCTGCAAAAAGCGCAGGAGATGGCCGGTGGGGGCTGTATCCACCACCACCAGGTTGAACTGGCCGCTGGCCTCCTGCTCCAGCACCGTCAGCAGGGCCATCACCTCGTCCAGGCCCGGTGGAGCCATCTGCAAAAGCTGCCGCCAGGCCTGCGGGTCGTACTGAACCTCCACCCCCGCCGTCCCTTCGCCGGCCAAGATGGCCGCCACCTCTTCCAGGTACTCCTGCCGGAAGCGCTCCAGCACTGCCGCCGCCTCGATCTCCTGCCCCAGCAAATTGGGCAGCAGCGGCAGCGGATCTTGCCCCAATTTCACCCCGAACAGATCCCCCAGCGAGTGGGCCGGGTCGATGGAGACCAGCAAGAGCTGCCGGTCGGGATGGCGTTGGGCCAAGTTCCAGGCCAGCGCCCCGGCCACCGTGGTCTTGCCTACCCCGCCTTTGCCTCCCACCAGCAGCAGGCGGATCCCTTGGGCCAAAAAATCTGGCAGGGCCACCCTTGGGGGGGAGGGGATCCCGCCGACAGGCTCCCCTGGGCTAGCGGGAATCTCTTCCAACTGCAGCAGCACCTCTGGCAAGGGACGAAGCTGCTGCACCAGCTTGTCCAGGGCCGCCGGCCCAATGGGCTCCTCCAGTTGATAGGGACAAACCCAGATGGGATAGCCAGGCAGCTCCTCTTGGAGCGCTTTTAGCCAGCGCCGCTGTTCCTGCTGGCGGGCCAGGTAGAGGGGGGACGGCGGGATCCCAGACGACGCTCTCCCGCTGGCTCCCAACAACACCTGGTTGACCAACAGGCCGCCAATGGGCACCCGGCGGCTTTGCAGTTGTTGACAAAAGCGGCGCGTCTCCGCCACGCTCAACGGCTCCGGGATCAGCACCAGCCAGGCGGCAGTGCTCTCCGGGTCGGTGAGGCGGGCTTTGCCCCCCTCCAGCTCGCTCTGCAAGCGGGCCAGGAAGGCGTCGGCTTCATCCGGTCGATAGGCGCCCGTGAGGGATTGGACAACCTCGCGGTGCTTGGCCTGGAAGGTGGCAAACACCGCCAGCAAATTGTCGAGAAAGTCGGGCAGTTCCAACAGCCGCAGGGTGTGGCCGGTGGGGGCGGTATCCAGGATAACTGTATCCACCTCTTGGCCCGCCAGCAGCCGGTTGACCTCTAAGATGGCCATCAGCTCGTCCACCCCCGGCCAGTCCAGATCCCAAAGGGGCAGGAGATCTTCCTTGGCCAGCCAACTGCCCCGCTCGGCAATCAGCTCCAGAGCCGGGCCGTAGGTCTGCTTGAAATCCTGCAGCAACACCTCGGCCTGGAGAGCCCGCACCTGCAAGTTGGGCCAATCCGGCAGGGGCTGGGGAACGTCGGCCACCGGGATCCCCAGCACATCCCCCAGGGAGTGGGCCGGATCGGTGGACAGGAGCAGCAGACGGCGCTCTGGTTGCGCCTGGGCCAGGTGACGGGCCAGGGCACAGGTGAGGGTGGTTTTGCCTACGCCCCCCTTGCCGCTAAACAGCAGCAGACGCTGGCAAGGAGAAAGGAGAGACAGGCGGAAAGCGCTCCCGCCACAATCGAGTTGAGCAGGCTGCAAAGGGATCCCTTCTGGCACAGGTCACCCCCATTGTGGCCTGGATCTCCCTTAGGGATGCTCCAGATCAGCGAAGTTTCCCCTCTCCCACCACAACCGGCGTCCTCTGTCCCACGCCAGCAGCGCGTGGATCCCAAGCCAAAATCCCGTCCACAGCCAGTTGTCCAGCCAGATCTTGGCCAAGATGGGCAGGGTCAAGCCCTCCGTTCCGCCCAGAACCAGGCCGGCTGCCAAGATCAGCCCTTCAAAAGCAAGGAACCCTAGGATCAGCATGGCTGGGATCCAAAGATAGTTCAGCAGCAATTGCCTTGGCCTAATAGGTTTGGACTGAGAAAACAGAGGTCGGTAGCCGGCAGCAAAAGCGACCCCCACCGTGCCGATCCCCAAGACCAACCCCCAAGCAAAAGAATCAGGTGTACGGGGATAGTTGTGCCAGGTGTAGCCAAAGATTTGGTTGGCCAGCCAAATCATCGAAGCGCTAATAATTGCCCTTTGGCGAGTTAACGTGGTGCCCGCGATGATGCCAACAGTTACAAAAGGAAGCGTGCAGGTATAGGCAATGTTGCTCAGGCAGCCGATGGTGGTAAATAGGCTGGGCCAAAATCGACCTTGGGCTAGATCTCGGCTGGCTTGGATCCAAATTACTTCTGGGATCCCGCGGCGAGGCTTGGGGATGGACTGGACAAGAGCTTGTAGGCTAACCATAGGCTAATCTCCAGGAAAAAGGTGAGCTTTCAAGGGGCAGTTCTTTAGCAGATGCTCCTGGACAATTTGCCGCGCTACTTGGGGGGTAACCCGCTTGTACCAGGTGCGATCTCCGGAGTAAAAAACCACCGGCCCTTGTTGACAGACTTCTAGGCATCCGGAAGTAATGACCTGAATATCCAAATTGGCTTCCCGCAGGGCCGATTGCAGAGCTTCCACAACGGGCTGATAGTGGCGAGAAGGATAGCAGCGGCTGGAACGGCAAACCGCCAAATAGGGCCGCTTGAGGGGGTTATCTTCATACGGGATCCGCTCTTTTCCCTCGACGTAAATGGCCCGCAGGCGTTCATAAAGGGAGAGCTTCTGATAGTCGGCTTTGCCTTCGGGCAGGTAGTCTTCTCCTGGCCCCAAAAAGGGACTGGGCAAAAAGATCTGCAGCAGCGATTCCTCTGCTCCGTTCCAAAATTGGATCCCCCATTGGCGAGGCTGGCCCTGCGGATTGAGGCGGCGATAGAGGGCGGCGCGGCCGACCAATCTTTTGCGGCGCAGCTCAGGTGGAGTTCTGCTGTAGGGGCCGCCCTGGTGCTCTTCTAGACACAGGTGCAAATGCCAAGTTTCGGTGGCCACGGTCAAATAGCCGTCGTAGAGCACACAGAGAGCAGGGGGATCCTTGAAGGCCGCCTCCAGCACTCCTCCCTCCACCACCTGGCCCACTTGGATCTCGGCCCAGCGCTCCTGAAAGAGCTCATAGAGCAATGGCCCAAGACAGTCGATGTGAGCCGGGATCCCTTCGTAAACGGTTGTCCAGCCGGTGGGGAAAACCTCTTGCCAAGTCTGGTTTAAGGGCGTGATCCAGGGACTGAAAGCGGCCATAGGTTGCTCCTATTGGATTGGCGGAATGCGGGCAATCACCCCCTTTTTGATGGGGCGCTCTGCCCAGGGCAGGATCCCATCGGGCTTTGTCAAATACAGCTCCGCCGTTTGTAAGATTGGCTCTACATCTTTTGGATCGAGATCGCCAAAGACATAGGTCATCTTCCCCGGGGCTGCTAGGGCAATCACGCAGGCATGGCTGCAGCCGCTCATACAGGCAACTGGCTTCAGGTGCAATTGGGAATTGAGCACTTGCGATTGCAAGGCGGCCAGGAGCATTTCTCCTTTGCTAGTCCCTTCTTTTTGGCCGTTCACCCAGCGAGATCCGCAGGTGGTGCAGATCCAGAGGTAATGTTCGGCCTCAGCTTGAGCCGAAGTTGTCGATGGAGAAAAGTTAGGAGATAGAGAGTTGGTTGAGATCGCCATAAGTTGCATCCAAACTAAACCGTAAAGCAGACAATCAACTTGGAAAGTTCTCGCTAAAAGTGGTCAGCCGGAGAGTTAAAAACAGCCTGGGATATCGCTAAAATTGCCCCCGCAAGTTCACCCTCAGCGTGCGGCCAACTCCGGGATAGCCGGGGAAAACTTCATACTGCTCATCCAGCAGGTTGTCGATCCCCAACTCTAGGCTCAGGGCCTCAGCCAACGGGATCCCGCCGCGCAGAGCCACGGTGGTGTAGCCTGGCAGGGATTCCGTATTGGCATTGTTGGTAAAAAAGCTCCCAATGTGATGGACCAAAATCGAGCCGTACCAGCCCTGCTCGTGGCGGTAGCTTAGGCCTAGATTGAAGCTATCGGCTCCTACAAAGGCTAGCTCTTTGCCAACTGTGGCCGGGTTAAGGGCAGCGCGGATGATGGGATCATTGAGGGTATAGTTGGCAAAAAGCGTCCAGTTTTCCCCCAAACGCAAATCTAAAGCCGCTTCCAGGCCGGTATATTCGACCAGCCCGATATTTTCATAGGTTCCCCGGCGCGGCCCAAGGCTGACAAAGGTGATGCCATCGCGGATGCGGTTGTGGGCAAAAGTTAAGCGCAGCAGGCCAAAATCTCCCAAGGTTTGATCCAGGCCGATGTCCAAGCTCTCCCCTCGCTCTGGGCGGAGATTGGGGTTGCCATCCACTTCAAAAAAGCCGCGCAGCCGAAAGAACAATTCCGAGATCAAGGGGGTGCGAAAGCTGCCGGCGTAGCTGGCCCTCAAGGTAGTTCCCTCGGCAACTGCCCACCGGATCCCCACAGCCGGCGAGGTGGCCGAGCCGTTGGCCAAACTGCTGAAGTCCTGACGGATGCCCAGGTCGAGGTGGAACTGGGGATCCGGGCTGTAGTCCAGGCGGGCAAACAGGGCCCCCTGGTTAACCGTATCGTCGTAGTTGATATTGGCAGAACCCCTGGCAAAAGAAAAAGTCGTATTGCGGGCTGAGATAGAGCGATAATCTGCCCCCAAAACTCCCTCTAGGTTTTCGCCGGCCTGCCAAGCATATTGAAGCTGGGATCCCCAGCCATTGCGCAAGATGACGTCGCGGGATCCCTGGCTTTGCGGAGCGCTGAAGCGGTAGTTGAGATCGTCCAAAAAGACTCTTGCCTGCAGGGATCCTGTTTCCTGAGTCCACAGCCAACTGAGATCCAGCAGCAGATCGTTGGTGTTTTGCTCTGCGTCGGGAGAGGGAAACTCTACACTGCCGGGCACGCGAAAGGCTTTGTTGAGGTAGAGGGCGTTGGCTGTTAGGACTTGATCTTCGGCCAGTTGCCAGGTGAGCTTGGCCTGCAAGTTGTGGTACTCCACCGCCGAGTTTTCCCGCCTGCCTGACTTGCCCAGCCGCTCAATGGCAAAGGGAAAGTCGTTGTTACTTTGCAGACGGCGATAGCTGAGCACCCAGCCCAGATCCTGGGCTTGGCCGCGACTTTGGATCCCTTGCTCATTGAGACCGTAGCTGCCGACCGCCGCTTCCAGCACCGTCTCCGTTTCTGGCTGCGGCTCCACCGTGACGATGTTGATCACGCCGCCAACGGCGTCTGAGCCGTACAGGGTAGAGCCGCCGCCGGGGGAGACTTCAATTCGCTCGACGACATCGGTGGTGATTTGGGAGAGGTCAAACCCCCCGAAAAAACCCAGATCGTTGAGAGGGCGGCCATCCAAGAGCACCAATACCTGCGCCGTTCGCGCCCCTCGCATGAATTGAGAGCTAAGAGCTCCCAACTGAGTTCCCGCTGTGCCATTGCTGAGGATCCCGGGCAAGTAGCGCAGGGCTTCCTGCACCGTCCTTGCCCCTTGCTGGCGCATCTGCTGGCGGGTGATGACGTAGACTGGGCGGGAAGACTCTCGCAGCAGGCCGGGACGGCGAAACGGGGTGGTGACGGGTTGATTCAAAATCTCGGCGCTGAGGCCGGTATCCAAGATTGCCTGCCCCCAGGCCGGGATCCCCAAACTCAAGATCCCCAGCCCAAGGCTGAGACATACAGTTACTTTCATCCGGTTGCTCCTGCTTCCGTGCGACGCGGAAGGGCTAAGCTTTGAGCCAAAGCCGCAGGCGGGCATCCTGACTGAGGGCCTCAGCCCATCACAGTTGCGGCACAGCGCCGGATTTGCACCGGACTTTCCCCATTGCTTGCCCTGGCTGATCCCCAGGACAACCTGACGGCACGGCTTTCCTCCCCATTGCTCTGGAAAAAGCCGTGCTAGGCATCATACATTCCCTGCTGGGGAGTTCCTATCCTGCCGGGGGGGATCCCTGGGCAGTGAGGTCAACGGAAGATCATCTCCGCCACCGCGTCAAAGCCGGCGTCCAACAGCCGATCCAAGACTGACTGGGCCTGGCTGCGGCTGTCGTAGAGGCCGGCCTGCAGCACCCTCCTGCCGTTGAACACGGTCTCCACCGCTTCGGGGACGAGCTGCCGCAGCCGCTGCAAATCGTCGCTGCCCTTGGGGGTCACCAGCACACGAAAGCGGGTGGCCGACTCTGCTGGGGCTACCGCCGGTTCTGGAGCCGCGGCAACGGGAACAGGGGGGGTTGTTGGGCTGCTGCCCGCTTGTCGGCGAGCCGGGGGTGGCAGGAGGGTAGTAATATCCGTGAGAGGAGCCACAGATTGCTGGCGGACGGGAGTGGCAGGAGCAGGCTCAACCGGTTGGGCAGGCGTGGTGGAGCCATCGGGGGTGAAGGGGACGGCAACAAACTCCTGGGGTTGAGCGCCTGCCGGCTGAGGGGGGGCACTGGGCAAAATGCGCCCTCCCGATCCCGCTGCAGGAGGGGGAACGGGGGCAGTCGATTGGGGCACCGTCACCACCGGCAAGGTGGGAGAGGCCGCCGCCGGCTGGGGATCCCTGCTGGGAGCCGGAGGCTCGGCCTGCGGAGTTGTGGGCAGCGTCAAGCCGCCTGCCGCAATGGGTGGCGGGGCGTTGCTGGGCAGCGCAGCCACCGTGGTCTGGCCGGCCAGATCCAGCTCCCCTTTGGTTTTGCCGGCCAGTTGGTTGCCATTGGCGTTGAGGCGCAGGCCGCGGGTGGCGTTGTGGATGTCGTACTGGCCGTTCCCCTCAAAGATGTTGTTGCCGGGATCCGAAGCCGTGCCCAAATCTGGCTGGGCGGTGGTGATAGCTGTCAGGCCAGTCTCCAGGTTGCGGGCAATGAGATTGTTGCGCAGGATGGGACGGGCGCTGCCGCCGACCACAATGCCGGTGCGGTTTTGCAGGATGCGGTTGTTGCGCACAATCGGCGCCGAGCGCTGGTCGATGGTGAGGCCAAAGCCGGTCTCTTGGAAGAGGTTGTTGACAATGGTGGGCTGGGAGGTGCCCAAGACGGAGATGCCGTTGGCCCCGTTTTTGTAGAAGCGGTTGCCTTCTATCCAGGGGTTGGAGGCGCCGGCGATGAAAATGCCGTCGTGGATGCTGCCCACAAAGCTGTTGTTGAGAATGCGCGGGGAAGCCGATTCTACCCAGAGGGCGTAGCCGCGCCGACCCTGGTTGCGCAGGGTAACCCCCCGCACCTCTGAGCCGGTCTCTGCCAGCAGGGCAACGTTTTGCCGGGCCAAGGTCGGGCTCATGTAGGTGCCGCCGCCATCGATCAGGTAGCCCTCTCCCAAGGTGGACTCGTCCCCGCGCAAGATAAGGCCGGCCTTGAGGCGGATGGGGAAGACTTCGCCGCTTTCTGCGCTGTACACCCCCGGCAGAAGCTGGATGATGCTGCCGGCTGGCGCCCGGCTGATGGCATGGGTGATGGTCTTGAAGGGGTTGTTGCGGGATCCATCCCCTTGGGTATCGCTGCCATTGGCGGCATCCACAAAAATGGCGGGGCGGTCGTCCGGCAGCGGCGGCGCTTGGGGCAGGGCCTGCTTCTCCAAAAGGCCGGTGTCCAGGGAAGTTTGCGCCCAACTGGGATCCCTTCCTGCCGCCAGCAGTAAGCTGGTGCTCAACAGCAAAGAGGTGGCCAGTCGCGTCAGCGTCGCGGAGCCGTGACGCTGCAACCGCAAGTCAGGCAGGACTGCTGTAAATTGGTGTTCGCCGGATTTCTGCAGACGGATGAACGATAAGGAAGAGATCATAGGAGTCATCCCCACACCAGGCTGGGCCAGAGAAAGAAGGAGGGTCGAGGCTATCCTACCAAACCTGACAGGCAGGATCCTGCCCTCTTCCCCAACTCCAAATACGGACTGATGCAGGCTTCTTTTTGTAGATCCAACGCTACCCCTAGAGTATACCCTTGCCATGACCGACGAAGCCCTTGCCCGCGAAGGCTCCTCCCAAGAGTTGCCGCTGGCTTCCCTCTCGTCTGGGCGCCCCCTGCTCAACCTGCTGTTGTTGGGGATCCCAGCCCTGCTGCTGCTGCTGGGCCAGTGGGCAGGGCAGCCGGCCCTGGGCTGGGGGGCGGTGCTGGCTTGGCTGGGCCTGGCCGGCTGGTGGGGGCAGCCGCTCTGGGTGCAGATCGGGCGCGACCTCTGGCAGTGGCTGACCACCTGGCCCAGCCTGGGGTGGGCGGCAGCAGCTCTCGGCTTGGCGGTGATGGGAGGATTGGTCTGGAGTGGAGCCTCCTCGGCCCTGGGATCCCTGAGCTGGGAGGCCATCGGGGCTTTGGGCGAGGTGTTCGGGGCTACAGGTCAGATCCTGATCGCCCTCCTGGCCGCCTACATCGCCTGGCGGCAGTACGTCATCTCCCGCGACCTCACCATCCAGCAGAACATCATCACCCAGCAGCAGACCATCGACGCCTACTTCGAGGGCATCTCCAACCTGGTTCTCTCCCCTGACGGGCAGTTGGACGACTGGCCCCTGGAGCGGGCCATTGCGGCCGGGCGCACGGCGGCGCTCCTCAACGGCGTGGATCGCTTTGGCAAAGCCAAGATCCTGCGCTTCCTCTCCACCGCTAACTTGCTTAGCCCCCTGCGCCGCGACGAACACCTGGGCCGGCCCATCCTGGACGGCAAAGGCGGCTACCAGCGGGATCGCCTCAACGGGATCCGGGTGGTGAATCTGGGCACCATGCTGGAAGGGGCCGACCTGCATGGCACCCTGCTGCGGGGGGTGGACTTCAGCGAGGCCAGCCTGGAAAGAGCCAACCTGCGGGATTGCGACCTCAGCCACACCAACCTCTGCGGGGCCAACCTGCGCAATGCCGACCTGCGCGGCGCCGATCTCTACCGCGCCCTCTTGTTTGTGGGATCCCTGCAGACGGCTTCTCCGGCTCAGCCAGGAAAAAAGCCCGATTTTAAAAGCGGGGCCTACGCCGGCGCCATCGTGGCCGGCGCGGACTTTCGCCGGGTGCGTCGCCTTTCCCCCGAACAAAGAGCCTACCTGGCCGCCTGGGGAGCCAAGCTGGATCCTGAGCCCCCGCTTCCCCTCAACTCCTCGGCCAGCCGTTTGGATCCCGGCGGCGAAACCGAGCCCTTACCCCCTCCTGCCGAGCCGCCGGCCTCCCGGAGGCCTTGATCCAGAGCCAATGGCCGGCAAACCTGGGTTCAACGCCAGCGCTGCCATGGTCATGGCAAACAGCCATGAAACAGCTTGTGAGTTGATCCCAGCTCCCCTCTCCCTCTGGGAGAGGGGCTGGGGGTGAGGGCCTGCCGGAGAACCGTTCAAGCTAGCCTGAAATAGCCCCAATCCCTCAATTGTTGGACATGGCCCGCTTGCTCACCAAGTTCTGGCTGCTGGAGCGCTACCTGTTTGGGCAGATGCTCACGCCGGTGCTGGCCGGTATAGCTGGGGGAACCCTGCTGCTTTTGGCAGGCCGGCTCTTTACCTTGGCCGAGCGGCTGGTCGAGGGATCCGTGCCGCCCCTGACGGTGTTGCGCCTTCTCATTTTGGATCTGCCGGAGATGGTGCTGCTGGGCATGCCCATCGCCGCTTTTTTTGCCACCATGCTCACCTTGGGCAAGCTGAGCGGCAACAGCGAGATTACCGCCATGCGGGCAGCCGGGATCCCGTTTACGCGCATTTTTCGTCCCCTGTTGCTGGTGGGGCTGCTCATGAGCCTGAGCGCTTTTTGGATCAGCAACGTGCTCCTGCCGGCCAGCAAACGAGAAATCCGCCAGATCGACCAGCAGGCGCTCCTGGCCCGGGCCACCACCCCGGTGCAATACGACGTCTTTTTCAGAACCGCCCGGGTTGGCGGGACGGAAGACAACCTCTGGTTTTTCATCCGCCAGGTGGATCCGCGGCTGAACACCATGCAGGATGTCACCATCTTGCAGGTGGATCCCTTGCCGGGGGGCAAGTACCAGTTGGCAGAGGTGACCCTGGCGGCCCAGGCGGTGTGGAATGGCCTGGACTGGACCCTCAGCGAAGGGGTGACCCACCGCTACGGCCCTGACGGCCTCAGCCTGGCCGAAGAGCCCTTCGACCGCAAGCCGCTAGAGGTCTCCCAAGATCTGGCCGCCCTGATGCAGCCGCCGGTTCCGCCCAACGAGCTGAGCCTGCCGGAGCTGGCGGAGCGCATCTCCCGCCTGGCCCGCTCCAACCTCAATACCCAGCCCCTGCGCACCGAGTTCCACATGCGCTTTTCCCTGCCCTTGGCCAGCTTTTTTGCCGTCTTGATCTCCCTTCCCCTGGGATCCACCACTGCGCGGCGGGTGGGCCGCTATGGGGGTGTCGTCTTCGGGATCCTGTTGGTGTTTGCCTACTACGTGGTGCTGAGTGTGTCTCGCAGCCTGGGCGAAGCAGGAGCCCTTCCCCCCTGGGCGGCAGCCTGGAGCTTCAACATCCTCTTCGGCGGCCTCGGCCTGCTGCTGTTGGCCCGCTTCCTGCGCTAGGGATCCCTTCTGGGCAGAGCAACCCCCGACCTAACCAGGGATCCACCGGATCCCTATAGTTTCCGTCCCCTTGCGGGGAAAAGGTAGGGATCAACTGCCGATAAATCCGACGCCATGTCCATTTGGATGGCGTCGTTTCCGTCCCCTTGCGGGGAAAAGGTAGGGATCAACTTCTGACCACTTCATCGAGGCCCACCCAGATTGGGTGTTTCCGTCCCCTTGCGGGGAAAAGGTAGGGATCAACATTACTTGAGTTACTGACAGTAGAACACGAGTTGAGAGAGTTTCCGTCCCCTTGCGGGGAAAAGGTAGGGATCAACGCTGCGTTGCGGCGGCAGCTCAAAGAATTTGGGGTGAAGCCCACTGGTTTCCGTCCCCTTGCGGGGAAAAGGTAGGGATCAATCCTACCCCCGGAAAAGGCTGAATCCATAAGGTTTTCAAGGTGCGTTTGCGAGGGAGTACGGAGACTTCCCGAAACAGATATTAACACTGCTTCGCCGGATAAGCGCAAGTCGGGAAATTCGCTGTTTTGAGGGCATTATGTCACGTTTTTGGGTCAATTTGGGCAAGCAGTTCTAGATTCCTCTTAAAGCCTGGTGTTGCCAGGGGAAAGCTAACAACGGCTCGCCCCGACAGATTGCGCACAAAACTTTACAATTCCTGCCGCCCCCCGTCGGCCAGGGATCCCATCCCAGCGCTGGTCTGTCTAGACTGGAAGACAGCCCTATGGGGATCCCTATGCGCATTGGTGTGCCCAAAGAGATCAAGGAGCAGGAGTTTCGCGTTGGCCTGACGCCGGCGGCGGTGCGGGCTCTGACGGAGCAGGGGCACCAGGTGTGGGTGGAAACCCAAGCAGGCCAGGGGGCGGGATTTAGCGACGAGGACTACCAAAAAGCGGGGGCCAAACTGGCCGCCACCCCTGAGGAGATCTACCAGCAGCAGTTGGTGGTGAAGGTCAAGGAGCCCCTGCCGGCTGAGTATTCTCTGCTCCATCCCGACCTTATTCTGTTCACCTATTTGCACTTGGCCGCCAGCCGCGAGCTGACCCAGGCGCTGTTGCAGTCGGGGGCCACCTGCCTTGCCTATGAAACGGTGGAATTGGCAGATGGATCCCTGCCCCTCTTGATGCCCATGAGCATGATTGCCGGGCGGCTGTCGGTGCAATTGGGCGCCCACTACCTGACTCGCCAGCAGGGGGGGCGAGGCGTGCTGCTGGGCGGGATCCCAGGCGTGCCGCCGGGGCGGGTGGTGATCCTGGGCGGGGGAACCGTGGGCACTGAGGCGGCCAAAATGGCCGTAGGCTTGGGGGCACGGGTGCAGATTTTGGACATTAACCTGCAGCGGCTGAACGAGCTGGAGCTGATTTTTGGCTCGCGGGTAGAGCTGCTCTACAGCACGGCCCAAAGCGTGGAAGAGTGTGTTCGCGAGGCCGACCTGCTGGTGGGGGCAGTGCTGGTGCCGGGAAGGCGGGCGCCGGTCTTGGTGGGAGAAGAGTTGGTGGCCCAAATGCGTCCTCGCTCCCTCATTGTGGATGTGGCGGTGGATCAGGGGGGGTGCATCGCCACCACGCGGGTTACCACCCATGCCCAGCCGGTTTACGAAGCCCACGGGGTGTTGCACTACGGCGTTCCCAACATGCCGGGGGCTGTCCCCTGGACTTCGACCCAAGCGCTGGTCAACGCCACTCTCCCCTACATCCTCAAGCTGGCCAACCTTGGCCTGGCCGCTGCTTTGGAACAAGACCCGGCCTTGGCCAAAGGGCTAAACGTCAGGGCAGGCAAGCTCATCCACCCGGCGGTGCGAGCCACCTTTCCAGACCTGGGCTAGCTCAGGCAGGGGTTGGCTCCCTGGGGAGAGATGCTACTGTCGCCAGGACAGGACATAGCGCTCCAGAGCCGCGAAAAAGGTGTAGAGCAAGACACCCATGAGGCCGAGGGCAACCAAACCCGCAAAGGCCAAAGGCACATCAAAAGAAGAACTGGCCGACACGATCAGGTAGCCCAGCCCCTGGTTGGAAGCCACCGTCTCCGAGATCACCGAGCCGACAAAAGCAAAGGAGATGGCCACTTTCAACGAGGCAAACAGGTAGGGCATGCTGTGGGGTAGCCCCACCTTGGTGAAGATCTCCCAAGAGCTGGCCCCCAGCGAGCGCAGCACATCTCGCATCTCGGCTTCCACCGTCTCCAGCCCCACCGCCACATTGACTGCAATGGGGAAAAAGGCCAGCAAAAAGGCCGTGATCACCGCCGGGATCAGGCCCAAGCCAAACCAAATCGCCAGCAGTGGCACCAAAGCCACCTTCGGGATGGTGTTAAACCCCACCAGCAGCGGGTACAAACACAGATGGGCCAGGCGGGAGCTGCCGATGATCGATCCCAGCAATATCCCCCCCACCAAAGCCAGCGCAAAGGCCAGCAGCGTCGAAGTGAGGGTGGTTAGGGAGTGACGCAGAATCACCGGGCTCCACTGGTTCATGGCTGCGAGGATCTGGGTGGGCGCCGGCAGAATGAAGCGAGGAACGTTGAACAGCCCCACCCCCACCTGCCAGAGCACAAGGGTCAAAACGATGGTGACAGCGGGCAAGACCACAGAAGCCGTTTGGGTCTGCAAAAATCGGTCAAATGATTTTTTCATGGGATCCCTCGGCAGAAATGCGCGGTAACCTGTCCAGCAAACCTTTCCAGATTTTTTGGATCAAGGGCTCTTTGGCCTAATAGCTGCGCCGAATGTGCTGGCGCACTTCCGAGACCAAGCGGTGAAACTCGTCCGTCAGGCAGATCTCCAGCGGGCGTGGACGGGGCAGATCCACTTTGAGGGAAAAGATGATCTCGCTAGGCCGTGGCCCCATCACATAAATGGTATCGGAGAGGAAAACCGCCTCCCGCAAATCGTGAGTGATCAAAATGGCGGTGCAGCCGGTGCGCAGCCACAGCCGCTGCAACATTTCCCACATATCCTCGCGGGTAAAGGCATCCAAAGCGGCAAAAGGTTCGTCCAACAACAACAGCTCCGGCTGATGGATCAAAGCGCGGCACAGGGAAGCCCGCTGCCGCATTCCCCCAGAAAGCTGCCAAGGATAGGCTTTCTGAAAACCCTCCAAGCCTACGGTGGCCAGCAGCTCCAGCGCCGACTTCTCGTGCTGGGCCAGGTTTTGCTTGAAGGTGCGCTTGTAGGGCTCTACCACCTCCAACGGCAGCAACACGTTCTCCAGGGTTGTGCGCCAGGGCAGCAGCACCGGGTTTTGAAAGGCCATGCCCACACTCTTCAGGGGGCCGGCGATGGGCTGCAACTGAAAGTAGAGGGTGCCGCCATGGTCAGTGTTCAGGCCGGCCATCATCTTCAAAAGAGAAGTCTTGCCACAGCCGCTCGGCCCAACAATGGAGACAAACTCCGAGTGGGCAACAGAAAAGCTGACGTCGCGGATGATCGTGATTGGGGATCCCTTGGTGGGGTACTGCAGCGAGACGTGGCGCAACTCCAGAACGGGCTTGCCCGAAACAGCGGGGGAAGATAACCCACTTTGAACTACCCTCTGCGACTCCAACATTGACTCAACTCCAATGATTTTCATAGTGGCCCAAGTGAGGGCTGATCCCCCTGATCCAGACAGATGATGGCGGGAGCAATGAGGGTTGCAGGCCGGTTTATCTCGATTGGTATGGCCAACCCCATCCCCACTACATCAGAGAGAGGGGCAGCCAGCTGTGTTGCCAGATACTTTGTGGGCCGGTGAGGTCCCCCCATGTTCAGCTTCAGGAGATGTGGGATCCCCGAGGGCCCGGTCATCGAAGACAGTGACTGTCTATCAAGTAAAGCCCCGCCTACTGATGTTCGAAGACGTTACTGAAGCCCAACAGATCCAGCTCTACCAAAGTAGGCAAATGTTGGAAACACTGCTGCGCCAACTCCCAGCGTTCTTCCCGCCGTAACATCTCCGCCAACTTGTGGCGCACCGGGATCAAATAGCGAACATCGTTGGCGGCATATTCCAGCTGTTCGGCGGATAGCGCGTGGACGGCCCCCCAGTCGGAGCTTTGGGCAGCTTTGTTGAGTTCGACCCCGCACAGCTCGCTCACCACATCTTTGAGGCTGTGTTTGCTGGTGTAGGTGCGGGCCAGTTTGCTGGCAATTTTGGTGCAAAAGACGGGCCACGCCCGGATCCCCAGGTGATAGCGCAGCATCGCCAGGTCAAAGCGGGCGTAGTGGAAAATCTTCTCAATGCTTGGAGCCATCAGCAGCTGCGCCAAAAAGGGGGCCTGCTTTACCCCGCGGCTCAGCCGCAACAGCACCACCTCACCGGCGGAGTTGGCGATTTGCACCACGCAGAGCCTGTCCCGCTGCGGGATCAACCCCATCGTTTCTGTATCCACGGCCAGGTAAGGTTCCCTGGCCAGGGCCTTTGCCACTGCAGGGGTGAGATCTTCGTCGCAGAGCTGAAAAGGTTGCAGGCCCACTCAGGATCTCTCAAAAGGGTGTTTTGGCTGCATAACCAAGCGGCGAAGGCCAGGCAACTACCAGCTAGACTTGACCACACCTGGCAATAAGCCTCTGTGGGCCATTTCCCGCAGGCTGTTGCGGCACAGGCCGAAATCGCGGAAGTAACCCCGGGGACGCCCGGTTTTCCAGCAGCGGTTGCGCAGGCGGGTGGGCGAGCTGGCCCGAGGGAGTTTTTGCAGTTGGGCGTGCAGCTCCATGCGGGTGGCCTGGTCGATGTTGGGATCGGCCATGGCCGCCTTGAGTTGTTGGCGCTTCTCCCGGTATTTTTCGACCAAGCGTTGGCGCTTTTTCTCCCGCTCGATCATGCTTTTTTTAGCCACGGCTCACCTGTTTCCCCAATTTTTCGGCTTTACTAGGATAGCGGGCAACAACAATCTGCAGCAAGGGATCCCCGGTGGGATTCCCGTGGTCGACTGCTTGCCCTTGCGGCGATCTAGCTGTACAGGCCAAGTTGAGGGTGGGGGATGGCCCTTTCCAAAGTAATTTCGTTCATCGCTGCCAAGTTCAAGGTTTCCCCGGAGCAGATCGAAGCCGCCCGCGTGGTCATTTACAGACCGCCGGCGTTGCTGGCCGTGCTCAAGTCGGTTCCGCCGCTGCCCAAAGAGGTGCTGGCGGATCCCAGCTTGACCTACGCCTACCCTGCCCCCTTTATCGAGTGGTCGAAGCGGATGCACGGCCTGGCGGAATGGGACGATGTGCCCGCCCTCAGCTACGCCGACTACGTGGCGCAGATGGAGCTGGCCTTCATGCCGACGGACATTGCTGTCGAGGCCACCAACAAGGACTAGCGCAGGCGAAAAACCCGTTCTGAGGCCTGGCGGACAAACTCCTTGAGCCAGCCCGATTTTTGGGCGCTCTCCACCTGGGCCTTGACCACTGCCTGCATCCCCCCTTCCCCCCAGCTTTGGTTGCGCTGGAAATACTCGATGAAGCTTTTGCCGGCAATGCGGGTGAGATAGCCGGCGCTGGCCGCCTGGATGGGGGCTGTCGCCAAAAAGCCAACCACGCTCACCTCAGCCACGGTGGCCAGGAGCCCGGTGGTCAGTTGGAGCGCCCCCTCCACCAGCCCCAGGCCGGCCAGGGTCTTGGCCAGCGACAGGGCCAGCTCCCGCCCCTGCTGCAGGTTCATCTTGCAGCCGTAGAGGGATCCCAGCTCCACCACCATCTGGGCGTTGATGGCGGCAATGGCCAGCAGATCCAGCGCCGGGATGGGGTTGGCAAAGACCACGCCGGTCACGATCCACTGAAAGCGGTCGATCACCTCCTCCGCCTGGCGGCGCAACTGCGCCTGGATGATCCGCTTGGCCTCTTCGCCCAGTTGCTGGGATTGCAGCAGGGCATTGTCCAACGCCAGGGATCCCCCCTCGGCGTAGAGCACCGCCTGGACGCGATCCCGCACCACCGCCACCTCCGGTTCCGGCTGCCAGGTTTGGGATCCCACCTGTACAGGGGCTGGAGCAGCGGCGGCCGGCAGCACATCTTCCGGTTGGATCAAGGGGTAAACCCGTTCCCGCAGCCGTTGCAGCAGGAGCCGCCGTTCTTCGGGGGTGTAACGGTCGATTTTGTTGAGCACCAGCAGAGCCCGCTTGCCCAGGGCGATCAACCGACGCAAGGGATCCACCTCCGACCGGCGCAGATCCCCGTCCACCACCACCAGCAGCAGATCGGCAGCTTGGGCCTGGGCCTGCGCCTCCTCTTCCCGCATCGCCCCTGCCGGCCCGATCTCCAAAATGCCCGGACAGTCCACGATCTGCACCGGGTGGGGGATCCCGGGCAGGTCCCAATCGTAAACCGCCACCGCCTGCGTGGTGCCCAGCGTTGCCCCCACCGCCCCCACCCGCCGCCCCAGCAGCGCGTTCACCAGCGAGGTTTTGCCCGCCGATCCGGTGCCGAAAACCACCACCTTCAGTTGCGGCTGGGCCAACTGTTGGGCCAGCCGGGCCGACCGTTCCGCCAGCGCCGCCCGCGCCACCTGATCCTGGATCTGCGCCATCTGAGCTTCTAGTTGCGCCAGGTTGCGCCGGGCTGCCTCCCACTTCTCGGCAGGAGTTGCCGGGGGAGCTGGCCTGGGAAGCCTCTCGGTTTTAGGGGCGGGGCGGAACAGAAACAAGTAGTAGATGGAAGCGGCCAAAAACACCAGCAGCAGCAACACCAGCACCCCGATCAACAGCCCCCCCAAAATCGGGTGGTAGCGGGTGGCGTAGTACAGATCCAAAAACGATTGGATCAGCCAGACGATCAGGCCCGCGAACGAGGCCAACAGCGCCAACAGCAGCAGCAAGCGCAGATAGGGAACTGTTCGCATAGGGATCCAGGGCCACAACCGTTCGCGTCAGCGGGACGGAGTCCTTTTGACTTTACCCGCGGCTAAGCATGTCCAACTACTCAGATCTCGCCTGTCGGCAGCACTGCCCCTGCAGCCGGCTCCTCTTGTTCACAGCGGGATCCCCCCTCCCCTTTCAGGATCTGTATGGCCTGTGGATCCCCATCCACTTTCACCTGCAGATGGCGCAACTGCCAGGCTGAGCCGGCCACCCCCCGCTCCGACTCCACAGCCACCTCGCCGGTGCGCCGGGATCCCGTGATCAAAAAGGACAGACAGGCCCAGCCGGCTTGCTCATCCTCTTGAAAGCGCAGCCGCGAGGGCCAGCCCGGACGCAGGGGATCCCCCAGCCGCTCCACCACCACCGCAGTCTGTTCGAGCCGCTCCACCGCCAACTGGTAGGTGCGATAGGCGCCTGAAGCCCGGATCCCATTCCAGACCAGGATCCCTGCCCCCGCCAGCCCCAAGCCCAGCACCGCCAGCAGGCCCAGACAGCCGCATCCACAGCAGCCCAAAGGGGCGGCACAGCCGACTTTTTGGGGGCTTTCCGACACAGCCAATCGCAGAAGTAGGACGCCCCCAAACTAACACAGAACGGCTGCGCTGCCCCCTGAGGGGGGAGCCAGCTCTCCCTTGGCAGGGATTGCAGAAAGTAAAGTCTGGACAGGCCTACGCCATTTGTCGGTAGTTGCAAGGCCTCTTCGTTTCCGTATTACTACAGACAGTGGCTCGAAAAAATAGGATGTCGGCCAAGTTAAGCAAGTTCAGACAAGCCATTTGCAAGTTTAATTTTGCACTGCCCCATCAATGGGATCCCTAAGTATCCAATTGCTGCTCCGGCTTCGAGTTAGACGTGAAAGTCTAACGCACCGCCGATCCTAGGTTTCTCTCCGCATGGGATCTGAGCAAAGTCGAAGCTTATAAACCCGTGAAAGGCCCGGGATCTTGGGCAGCGAAAAAGCCGGCAAAGTGCGTATATCCAATCCGCCATTCGGCGGAGTCCATTTCAGAGGGTCTTGCCGAGAATGAAACCAGCGAAAAGTCTCAATCCAAGAGCATCCCCACCATGAGCGAGATCAAAAGCACGATTGTGCAGCAAATTATTCAAACTGCCATGATGACCGGTCTGCTTACCGCTGCTCAGGAACACGAACTTAACGTCAAAGTCTTCCAAGAGGATTGCTCCGAGGCTGACCTCTTCCTGCTGCGCCGCCTGCACCGCTGCCTACGCCAGGGATCCATCCGCCGGATCCCGGCTTTGCACAACACCATAGCCGTTGGCCGCTTTGGCCCTCCCTTGCGCCCGCTGCCCGACAGAGCCGAAGAGGCACAACTCCAGCCGGCAGGGCTAAGCGTAGTGCGCAATCCCAAAGTTGGCTGATGGTGGTGCCGGGGGGCGTCTTCTACTTCGGAGAAACAACTGCCGGCAGGGGATCCGGTCGCAGCAGCCGCTGACAGAGCTGGGCGATCTGGGTGAGGCTGGCTTCGTCCAGCCAGCGGTGAAAAGCTTGGGATTCTTGAATGCGGCCCAGCAGCCGTGTTGGGATCTGCTCCGGCCCCTCCAATTCCGCCAGCCACTGCCAGGGCAAGCCGGTTGTCGCCGCCAGGACATGGGGATCCCATTGTCCCGTCCGCCCCAATTCCTGGAGTCGGGCGATTTGGTGGGGGAGGCGCTTCCAGTGATGACCAGAAGCGGCCAGGATCAGCGTTTGCGGCTGCACCTGCTGCAGCAGTTGGGCTAGATTTGCCGGCAGCCAGGGCCAGCGGGCCAGCAGCAGAGCTGTTTTTGCCGACGGGAGGAAGTCTTGCTCGAGAGGAAGGGCCTGCCCATCGTAGCGGAAGACTTCTTGGAGGGAATCCGGCAGGGGGCGTTGCCGGTAATCCTGGATCCGAAGGCTGGGGGCGGAAACGGTGGGCGCCTGCCAGTCGCCAGAGGGGCGCACCGCCAGCACTTTGCCCTGCCAGGGCTGCTCGGCTTCCAACTGCAGGGCGATGTCCAAGGCCTGGCATGCTTGCCACCGCTCCAGCTCTTCGCCGGCTTCCCAAAACCAGAGGGCACGGGATCCCAGCTCAAACTTCAGGTGGCGGCCATTCTGGGAAGCCCTCAGCCTGACGCTGCCGCGGCGAACGTTCATCAAGGCTACGACAGGGTTGGGGTTGCCGTGGCCAAAGGGCTGCAGAAGCTGCAACTGCCGATACACCTCGTCCAGCTCTGCCACCCCATCCCGGCCCTGAGAGGCCAACCGCTCCCAATCGATAACAATCTCCACCGCCAAGGCGCGAGCTTGGCGATCCGGGCCGACCCGCGCGGCCAGCTCCCGCCGCAAAGCCAGTTGTACGGCGGCCAGGCAGGACAGATCCACTTGGATCCCAGCGGCCATGGGGTGGCCGCCTCCCCCCAGCAAGAGGGGACGCACAGCCTCGATGGCCTCCACCAGGTTCACCCCCGGAATCGAGCGGCCCGAACCATAGCCCCGTCCCGTCCTCTCGTCTTTGGCAATCAACACCGTCGGGCAACCGTACTGCTCCGCCAAGCGCGCCGCGGCGATCCCCAAAACCCCCGGATTCCAGCCGCTTCCGGCCAAAACAATTGCCCGCTCCCGCGCCAGATCCAAGCTCTCCACCTGTTGGCTGGCCTCTTGCAGAACCTGTTGGGTGAGTTGCCGACACTCCTCATTGAGGGCAACGAAATGCTCCACCAGCGTCTGGGCCCGCTGCGGATCCGAGGTGGTCAACAGCTCCACCGCTAGGCTGGCATCGTCCCAGCGACCAATGGCGTTCAGCTTGGGGGCAAGGCGAAAGGCGATGTCCTGGGCTGTCGGCGTTCCTGAGGATTGGCTGTTGCTCACCCAATCCAAAAGAGCCCGCAGCCCCGGACGCTGGGTGTTGGCCAGCACGGGCAGGCCCCGCTGCACCAGGTAGCGGCACTCCCGCTGCAACACCGCCACATCGGCCACGATCCCCACCGCCACCAGATCCAGGTACTCTTCTACACCAGGGATCCCCAGCGCTTGGTAGAGGGCCTCCGCCAGCTTGTAGGCCACCCCCACCCCCGGCAGAAAGCGCAGCGGGTGTTCCTCTGGCAGGCGCAGCGGGTTGACCACCGCATAGGCAGGGGGCAAGGGATCCGGCAGGGCGTGGTGATCCGTCACGATCACGTCCACCCCTTGGGCTTGGGCCAGAGCAATCTCGGCAGCATTGCCTATGCCGCAATCCACCGTCAGGAGCACCTGGCAGCCTTGATCCAGCACCTGCTGCAGCCGCTGAGGGTTCAAGCCATGCCCTTCGGTGCTGCGCAGCGGTAGAGTGAACTGGACTCGGAAGCCCAAGGTTTGTAGCGCCGAGAGCAAGAGGCTGGTGGCGGTAACGCCATCGCAGTCGAAGTCTCCCCAAATGCAGAGGGTTTCTCCTCTTTTTCTTGCCTGCAACAGCCGCGCCACCGCCCGCTCCAGATCCGGCAGGGATCCCGCTGGCGTGGGAGAATACTGATTAGGATCGACAAAAGCCCGCGCCTGTTCTCGGCTGTGCAACCCCCGCAGAGCCAGCACCTTGGCCGCATACTTGCCGTACTCTCGGCTCAGCTCCGGATCAAATTGAGGCGGGGTGGGCAGCAGATCCCAGCGGTATTCCATGCAAGCTCGACAGGAATAAAACTCCCTGGGAGCCTATCAAAAACTGCTCAGGGAGAAAAGCAGCTTGGGATCCCGGAAAGCAAAAGCCGGGGTGAGCGATCCCTGCCAACCTGCTATTGACAGCAGTGAGAGGCCACGCAGCAAGGGGAGGGGTGGGCGTGGTCATGGGTGGCACAGGCTTGGCTGCAGTAGAGTTGGCCTTCGTAGCGATAGCCTTGGCTGCTTTCGAAGCTGCAGTTGCAGTGGTCACAGGCGCAACGAACAAGGGTGGTAGCAGACATGATTTTTTCTCCTTGCTTGAACTGAGGGATCCTCTTGTCGAAGATCCGTGTTGCTATACCCTAGCAGTTGCTCGGCAGCGGCGCCGGAACAAGAATCAGACTCATTTGTGACGATTCCAAATCGCAGCAACCACAACTCCCCTCTCCCAAAGGGAGAGGGGCTGGGGGTGAGGGTATCCTGGCTGAGGTTAAGAGAAGCCCATAGCCCTCTAGCCGGTTATTGACTATGATGCGGGCGTGAGGTGTGAATAAGTACCTAGGTGATGGCCACCCAAAGGATTTGCTTTGCCCAAGTCTCAGATGTTCACCTAATGCCGGAGACAGGGTGCCGCTGCTGGTGGATGTCCGATTCCCCCCGCCGCCAGTTGGAAGCTGCCGTTGCCCATCTCAACCAAGTGCCGGATCTGGACTTTGTGGTGTTCACCGGCGATTTGGTGGATCAAGCCGATCCGGAGAGCTTTGAGGTGTTCCAGGAGATCCTCGCCCAACTGCGGGTGCCCTACTACCTCAGCCTCGGCAACCACGATATCGACACCTTGGGGAGGGAGGGGCGCTTCAACCGGGAGCAATTTATCCGCTGGTGCCAACGTCAATTTCCGTTGCCCCTTGCCCCCACAGGCTATGTCGATTACAGCCTTTCCCCCCTGCCTGGGATCCGCTTGATTGCCCTCGATGCCAGCCTGGGCCAGTTCCCTCTGCCCCAGGGCGTGCTGCGCCCCGCGCAACTGCGCTGGCTAGGCGAACATCTACAAGCGGTGCCGGAGGAATGGCTGATCCTGCTCATCCATCAGCCTCCCTTTATCTCCCCCACCCAAATGGATGCGGTTTTGTTCCGCAAGTACCGGCTTCGCAGCGAGCAAGCTGTAGCTCTGCATACCCTCTTGGCCGACCACGGGCGGGTGGTGGCAGTGTTGAGTGGACATCTGCACGTGCCGAAGGTCTATGTGCAGGACGGAATCCCCTACCTGACAGCGCCGCCTCTGGTGGGGCCGGTCTCCGCTCTGCGCGTGTTTGAGTTGGACGTCAACCCACGGCGAGGGGTGTTGCGCTACCACTGGGTTCACCTGCCGGAGCCGGATCCCAGACCTCTCTGGCATGGCCTGGTCATGGGAGTTCGGCGGGATCGCTGGGGACAAATCCCCCTGCGGGCCAAAGGATCTCGATCCCTGCCCGCCGTTGCCCAGTAGCCAAAAATCCTAAACCTTGACCGAATTAGTGTAGATTAAAAAGGCAAAGAGCCTTGGATTCGATGTCTTCCCCCTATGACTGCAACCCTTTCTTCCTCCGGCCACTGGGAGCTGGCGGCTCAGGCGTTACGAGAGCAGTATCAGCCGCAGGTAGCTTCTCTGAGCGAGCGATTTGAGCCTTTGTCGGCGAGCGACCTGCTGGCCTGGGCCGTTGCGGAGTTTGGGGACGGGCTGGTGCTGGCCTGCAGCTTTGGACCGGAAGATCTGGTTCTCATCGATCTGCTCACGGCCATTCGCCCCCAGGTGCGCGCCTTTTTCCTGGATACCGATTTTCACTTCCCGGAAACCCTGCAACTGCAGCAGCAGGTGTTGGCCCGTTACCCCCATTTGCAGCTGGAGATCTTCAAACCGCTGCTCACCCCCGAAGAGCAGGCGGCGCAATATGAGCCGGAGCTGTACCGCACCAACCCTGACCTCTGCTGCAGCCTCCGCAAGGTAGAGCCCCTGAATCGCGCCCTGGCCAACTGCACCACCTGGATTACGGGGATGCGCCGCGAGCAATCCCCCACCCGCGCCGATATCGGCAAGGTGCAGTGGGATGGCAAGCGCAACCGCCTCAAGCTCAACCCGCTCGCCGACTGGACAAACGGCCAAGTCTGGAAGTACATCCTCGACCACGGGATCCCTTACAACCCCCTCCACGACCGCAACTATCCCAGCATCGGCTGCATCCACTGCACGGCGCCGGTGGAGCCGGGAGCGGATCCCCGCTCTGGCCGCTGGAAGGGCACAGCCAAAACCGAGTGCGGCCTGCACACCTAGCCTATGAACCCTTCGCCTGTCCTAGAGGTGGCTCAGTTTGAAGTCAGCCCCGGCTCTGAAGCCGCTTTTGAGGCTGCCATCGCGCAAGCCTTTGTCTACCTACAACAGACCGATGGCTATCGGCAGCACCAACTGCAGCGCTGTTTAGAGCACCCTCAGCAATACCTGTTGCTGGTACACTGGGGATCCCTGGAGGCCCATTTGGTTAACTTCCGCCAATCGGAAAACTTTGTCCGCTGGCGCGCCCTCCTCGAGCCCTACTTTGCTCGGCCACCGCAGGTGTTGCATTACCAACTGCTGCCGGGGTTGACCTGATCAGAGGCAGCGCGAGCCTAGGGTTGCGCTGGTGCTGCAAAGCAATGGCGGCCTTCCCAGTCCAGGAGCAACTGGGGTGGGGGGAGTGCTTGCCGACGGGAGCGCAAAGCTCTTGCTACCCTAGTCGAAGGATGGTTTCGTGGTTGGCCAAGGTAGAGGAGGATTTGCTGTGTGAGCAGGTACGGGAGGGATTTCACGCTCTCTCCGATCCGATTCGCCTGCGCGCGCTGCAACTGTTGCGTGGGCGGGAGCTGTGCGTTTGCGATCTCTGCGAAAAGCTGCAGGTAAGCCAATCCAAGCTCTCGTTTCACTTAAAGACCTTGCGAGATGCGCAGTTGGTCAACGCTCGCCAGCAGGGGCGCTGGATCTACTACAGCCTCAACCCACCTCGCTTTCAGCTCTTGCAGCATTTTTTGGATAGCCTAGGACAAGCTGCGCCCTCTGAGGTTGCCGTTCCCTGTGCGGAGGATCCCTAGGTATTTATCCTCGATTGAGGCGCAGGTTGCTTGCCCTGCCGCCCTAGCCCTGGGGGGGGGACGCCACAACCCCCGCTACAGGGCCTACGGCCCGCTGACGTGAAGGAATCTCAAACTGCCTCAGCAGATACTTCCTCCTCAGATTCACCCCCCACCCTGTCTTGGTGAAACCTGACCAGAAGTTTCCGCATCTGAGAAGCCGTCTGCCGACACTCTCGGCGAACAGCTACCTTGACACTCCCACCGCCTAAAGGCGGGGGATTCTTACGCAGTCCACAAAAGAACCCGCAACGGCGTTGTCAAAGCGCCTCTAGACAGTTCCTTAACGCAAAGCCCCAAGGTTCTGCTGACTTTCTTAAGCAGGTTGGCGGCAGCATTCGCCTCAGCCCAGAGGGTCTCCACCCGTCGGGTTTTTCACCATAATTAGGTAGCTCATCTCCATCTAGGAAGCTTGCCTGCGAGCTGTACGCCTCCTCTACCTCAATAAACTCCATGCCATAATGCCGACATAATTGCGCAATACGCTCCTTGAACCGACCTGTTGGAATGAAAACAAAGTTTTGGTTACAGCCTTTTAATTTAAAATAGGGTACAGGTATTCAAGAGGAAGGAGAGAAAGGAATGCCGACTCATTCTTTGGATTTGCGGCAAAGAGTTGTAGCAGCCTACCAGGCAGGTAACACCTCCATCCGCCAGGTAGCTAAACGCTTCATGGTGACCAAAAGAACAGTACACCGCTGGGTGCGACAGTACCAACAAACTCAAGATTTAGCCCCTAAGAAAGCAGGCACCAAGCGAGTGGGCATTTTGGAACAACATCGGCAGGAAGTGATGGCAATTATTACAGAACACCCAGACTTCTACCTGTGGCAGTATCAAGAACTGTTGCGCGAGCGCTTAGGAATCAATGTAAGCATCGTCACGATACATAATTTCTTGAAAAAGCAAGGAATGACTCTAAAAAAAAGACCTACCGCAGTGCAAAAGTCAAAGAAGAGGAGGTGCAAAGAGAACGACTAGCTTATAGTCAAGAAGTCAGGAATATTCCAGCGGAGGATTTGATTGCCATCGACCAGACGGCAGTC
>Ga0308395_1000631_pt1 | contig 27061 bp, 28 predicted proteins | sample Hotspr20SampleP4_FD_202097 | JGI IMG/M metagenome (GOLD analysis project Ga0308395, IMG submission 202097) | Hot spring phototrophic mat microbial communities from Mushroom Spring, Yellowstone National Park, Wyoming, United States - 20050930_P4 ...
CCTCGAATAGAGGAACCTCGGTTTCCTTCTTTCCCCCCGGAAGCATCGCAGCCAGAGCTTCACCTAACGAGGAGTAGTACCGATCAGCTACCCAGCGGGCCAGGTTCAAGTATTCCCTGTCGAATAGGGGTTCCCTGTCAAGGACACGATGGAGGGGTTTCAGTGCTAGGGAAGCCTCTTCTTCCCCCGGCGGCTCCGTACCCACCACATACCCGGTGAGGTTTCGACCATGGAAGGGCGCAACAACCCTAATACCTAAGGGAACCTCCTCTTCCGTGGTATAGGTAAACCCTCGATCCACGGGAATGTTGAACACCACCTGAACCCAACACATACGTTACAGAGTATCCAACAGAGCTTTCAATCGTTTCAGATCTTCCCAAACCGGTCGTTTAAGATTCATATCTCGAAGAACCGCACTGGGATGATACGTGGCTACCAGGGGAATACCCTTCCATCGATGTACCCTCCCCCGCAAGGAACCGATCCCCTGGGTTGTGTGTAATAGGTGCTGGGCCGCGATTCTTCCCACGGCGAGGATCGCTTTAGGTTTCACGATTTCCACCTGCCGGATCAGATAGGGAAAACAGGATTCCACCTCATCCCCCTCAGGGTCCCGATTCCCTGGAGGACGGCATTTCACCACGTTGGCAATATAGGTATTCGTTTCCCTGGATAACCCCACTGCCGCTAGCCATTTATCTAAAAACTGACCTGCAGCTCCCACAAAGGGTAACCCCTGCCGGTCTTCCTCCGCACCTGGCCCCTCCCCCACAACCATCACCAGAGGATCCAGCACCCCCATTCCGGGCACTGCGTGGGTTCTCCCCTGGGCAAGCCTGCATCGAGTGCAACTCTGGATTGTCCGCTCGAGATCTATAAGCACCTCCTTCCGTCCCTTGGGTGATGATGAACCGGTAAACCCTAGGGGTGGGGTGGAATCTCTAGAAGGATTTCGGAAAGGGGAATCCAGCATGTCCTGAAAATCCAGAAGAATCTCATGGTACTTCGCGAAAAGATCCCTACCATCCATCATCGTACTCCACCCGATAGAGAAACAATCCAGAGGCCGGAGCGGTATCAGCCGCTAGGTCTCTGTTCTTTCCTTCAAGAATCTCCCGGACCTGTTCCGGTGGTGCTCCTTCCTCATCCAGCTTCAGGAAAGTCCCCACGAGGTTCCGTACCATGTGCCAGAGGAAAGATGTACCCGTAATGCGGAACACCAGAAAAGGGCCCTCAGCAAAAAATGCTGCGGATTGTACGGTTCTTACTTTCGAGGGATTAGAGTCTCCCAGGGCGGAAAAACTGGTGAAGTCGTGGGTTCCTACCACATAGGAAGCCATCCGATTCAGTCGAGATAGATTTGGACTGTAGGAGATCCAATGGCAGTACCGTCTGTAATAGGGAGGAACGATGGGGCGCGGGTAGATATAGTATCGATACTCCCGAAGCCGGGCATCGAACCTGGCATGGAAAGTTTCGTCTACCTCTTCACTGGAAAGGACTCGCACATCGAAGGGCAGAATCGAGTTCAAGGCCGGGGTAAACTTTTCCGCAGGAATCGAATCGATGTCGGTGAAAAAGTTGATCACCTGCCCCGCTGCATGTACCCCCGAATCGGTTCTACCCGCCGCATGGACATGCACCGGATGTTTGTGGATCTTTTCCAGCGCCTGCTCTACCACTGCCTGCACTGTCCTGCCTTCCCTCTGAGTCTGCCAGCCGAAGAAATCCGTACCATCGTATGCCAGCACAGTCCGGATGTTCCTTCTACTCATTCCCCTCTGCTTCCTCCTCCGGTCCTACCTGTACTCCAACCTGTTCGAGGGCTTTGTTGATCTCTTCGTACAGTTCTCTCGCCTGATCCAATAGAGCCGATGGTTTCTGTTTCGAGGCTCTCCCCATCCCGAAGATTTTGGCTACGTATCGCTTGGCCGTGGTTAGGGCCTGAATACGCTTCTCCCTGTCCTGCCGGGGTCCATAGAGGAGTTCCAGAAGACCATTCAGATACAGAACCCCATCGTACCCGTAGTCTTTATCCAGATCGGGTCCCAAAACTTTCATTCCAGACATGGGTTCCAACCCTCGCTGTTCCCTTTCCACCGCCTGGGTATAGAAGAAGCGAGCCTTCCTATAGAGATTCGCCGCTAGGTAGTCGTAGTTCTCATTGGGGAACTTGCGGTGAAGATCATGGCTACACCAGGCTGCCCGTAAACAGCAGATCCCCTGCTTGATGGTAGGAGAGTACTCCTTTGTGAAATAGTCGTAACAGAAGACAGCCAGGATGTACGATGCTGTTCCCTCCTGGAGCCTCCGAGGTCGTGTAAAGTCCAGTTCAGGGAAGAGGGGTTTAAGACTCTCTTTCCTTTTCTCCGACTGCTCCAGAAGGATTCCCTTGTTCTTTTCCGGTGGGGAGGAGAAATCCTGGGGCAAGGTAGCGTAAAAACAGGCGGGACACACGGTAATGGGATAGATCAGAGGGTACACTTCACCGAACTTCTTGGAAGGTTCGTACATTCTGCGAAGATCCCTCGTGAGGGGTCCCGCAATCATCCTTCCCCCCCCGGTAAGCAGCTCTTCCCTATAGAATACAGTTTCACAGAGGGGGCATTGCATAGGACTCTTCTGAAAAAAAGTGAGTTTCTTTCCTTGGTCTTCCATTACCCTACCCCTCTAGAACCACCATTGCCAACGCATAATCCTCCTCATGGGTTAGAGAAACATGGACCTTTTTCCCACCTAACTTTCGAAAGATCTCCAGGGCTTTTCCCTCTAGAACCAATTCGGGTTTTCCATGAGGATCGTTCACTACAATGATATCCCGGAGCTGGATCCCATAAAGACCGGTACCAAGAGCTTTTCCAAAGGCTTCCTTTGCGGCAAAACGGGCCGCAAGGGAAAGAACCGCGGTAGGTCCATTTCTTTTGGCCATCTCCAATTCCTGGGGATGAAAGTACCTTTCGTACAAACCAGGGATCGATGCCCAGCGGCGGATTCTCTCTACCTGAATTACGTCGATTCCGATTCCCAGAATCATGTTTTTTTACTCCACACGGTCAACCTTCAATGTCACGCTGGTTGGTTCGAATCGTAAAATTAAAAGCCCCGCCGGAGTATCGGGACGAACTGGTAGTGTATACGTGCCAGGATGCGTGATACCCTTCCCATCCACAACGAGCCGTATCTGTTCCCCCCCTATACTGTCCAATACATTCTGAGCTCCCTGTACTCGGACCGTTCCTTTGGGAAGGGCCTGGGACAACCGAAGTTCCGAACGAAGATCCAATACCACAATACTGACGGAATCGAAGGTCTTGAGGATGGTGGTCTCCTGGACGAACCCCTTAAACTCCACCGTATCTCCATTGGGAAAGGATAGGAGAGGATCGTTCTTTGCAATTCGGACCTCGAGGGTGAAGTTCTCCTTTTTGCCCGTTAGATCTATCTCTTCGGTTGGTACCGAATACAACCTTTCTATTTTGGTTTGTGGCCCCTCCACGAGAATGAGAGAGGGGGTTACATAGTATTGTGATAATTCATACCCGGAAAGAAGGGATCCTTTGAATCTTGGGGATACCTCCACCCGTTTCTGAACTTTTGCTTCTATGGGCACCACCAATTCGATGGGTTCCACCTTGAACTCCATGAGATTCGGATCTTCCGCCCCACCCTTCCGTTTGATCTGGATGGGCACCCGATAGGTACCCTTCTTGTTGAAAGGAGTGAAATCCGCTATTGCCTCGATATCTCCTTCGGAAAAGGTTGCCAGGTTTTTCTCTTTCCCTCGAACAGAAACCCTCACCCTTTTCGGGATCGGTTGCCCTGCCGTGAAACCATCCGCGAACACAGCCCTTAACGGTACGTTAACGAATCGTTCTGAAAGATTCGAATAGTTGTGAAAGAGGAACAACAGAATAGCGGCTGCCAGGGAAAGAGCTTTGGCGGGCCATTGAGCCACGAGGCGATCGAGAAAGGATTTATTCCTCAAAGGCTCCCTCCTCCACTTCCTCCATCGTTCCTTCCTCTCCCATAATGAAGAGTTCTCGCAGCCGTTTTCTCAGTTGATTCTCGGGAATGTCGTAAATGAGGCTTCCCTCGTAGGCTAAAGAAATGGCCCCGCTTTCCTCCGATACCACCACGACCACTGCATCCGTTTCCTCTGCCAACCCCAACGCAGCCCGGTGGCGGGTGCCGAAACTCCTCCGGATGTCCGGTTGTTCCGAAAGAGGTAGAAAACAACCCGCTGCAGCGATCTTCCCTCCTTCGATGATCAACGCTCCGTCATGCAGGGGTGTATCATGCCCAAAGATCGTAACAATGAGGTTTGCCGATACTTCCGCATCTAACCGTGTTCCCGTGTCGATGTAGTTTTTCAACCCTACCTGCCGACCTATCACGATCAAAGCACCCCTTTTTCTACCGGCTAGGGTTACGGCAGCCTGGATCACCTCGTCCAATTGTACCATGGGGTCGGAGGAAGTGAACTTGAACCAGCCTCCCTGCCCTATCTGGGTAAAGATCTTTCTAAGCTCCGGTTGAAAGATGATGGCCACACCGATCACCAATCCAGGTACCATAAGGTTCAGTACCCAGAGAAGAGTTTGGAGCTTGAAGAAAAAGGCCACCGCATAGATCAGGGCCATAAGGGCTGCGCCCCTTACTAGCTGGATGGCTTTTGTCTGTATCAGGATCTGATAACTCCGATAGATGAGAAAGGCAAGGATGAGGATATCCAAGGCGGGTAGAATGATTTCTTGAACAGTTCGTGTGGTGAGGATCCAGCTCAACTCTATACTCCGGACGCACTATACAAAATTTAGTCGAGATGTCCAACCATGTATATCCAGCCCTTCGGTAGGTGGGATGAGTTTGCAGTAGCTAGAGGAACGGCTTAGTTAGAGGACAAACTCACCGTCCTTCAGGATTCTCCGATCATCCACCCACAGATTCGGCTTCAGGATGATTCCATCGATATGCACCCCCGCTGAAACGGTGCCTCCAAATCCAGAGTTTGTACCGAATGCGATATGTACGGTACCGTAGACCTTTTCATCTTCCAGAATAATCCCCGTCAACCGAGCCTTGTCATTGGTACCGATCCCTAGCTCTCCCACGTTTCGTGCTTCTGGCCGCTCTCCGAGGATCCCTTTTAGCCAATCCGCTTCTGGCCCTTTGAACTCTACCGCCAGGCCCTTTCGGATCACCACCTCCAGAGGTCCCCTCACCTTCCCGTACTCTGCCAAAGACCCGTCGATCAGAATGGAACCCTCGGCAGACCCTTCCACAGGAGCGATGTAGGCTTCCCCTGTGGGGAGATTTCCGTAACTGCCCGGGGTATGGTAAAGACCATTGCTGGACAATCCCTTTCTTCCTTCAATGGATAGTTCCAGCACCCTTCCTTCCTTCTCTATCCGCACCTTCGACCCTCTGGAAAGAATGTCCGCAATCCTATCTGTCAACTCCGCCATCTTCTGATAGTCTGCGGTGATGGCTCCCTCGAGGAACATATCTTCAGTAATCCCAGGCATCGTTGCGACACGGGCTCCTCTGGCACAGGCCTCTTTTCGGGCCATTGTATGGGTGAGGGAATGCTTCGTGGGACAGATCACGATCTGGGAGGCTTTCATCGCCTCTGCCACCAGAAGGGTCGGTTCCGCTCCACTCTTCTCTGTTTCAGGCATCACCAAGAGATGTGCCTTGAGATTCAGGGATACGGCTGCCTTGTAGAGGGTCTCCCCGATCTTCCACGTAGGGGGATCGGTAACCACCAAGAACTCTTCTCGCTCCTTCGGATCCAGGCACTGTTGGATGACTTTTCTGGCGGTTTCTTCCAAATCTTTCATACCCATCTCCTGCATTCAATGGTACTCAGGCTATTAATTCTCCCACAATTCTACCCAGTAGGGTTCGGGGCAGGATCACAGGGCACTGGGCAGTTTCCCGAACGATCCGTTTTATCCCGAGAGTGAACCCGATACAATCCAGCACGATCAAATCCACCCCCTTACCTTTCAGGTAGGCTGCGGCTCTTCGAAAATCTTCCTCTTTTCCCGAATAGGGAGATGCTGCGGTGAGCTCGATCTGTAACCCTGTCTTTTCCCACTTTTTCCCCAGTAGAGGGATCTGATCGGCAGAAGGCAGGATGGCTCCCAGTTTCCCCCGGGGAAGAATCCCGCCTACCACATGCTCCATGATCACATCCGGTTTTAACAGAAGAACCTGCCCTTCCAGTTCAGGAAACTCGCCCGTACAGAAGAGTACCAGGATGGTAGCACCTGCCTGCCTAAGGGTTCGAGCGCATTCTTGCATCCGAAACTTGATGTGCCGCTCGGCGATCTTCACTTCCGTCCCATCCCGTAGCCGGGTCACCAGGATATAGTCTCCCTCTTGGGGAGCCATTTGTCTGATCTCCTCCCGGGAAAGACCATCGAGGGCACCACACTGGAGAAGTTCCACCTCTTGCCCCACCGCCTGGAGGAACTCTCCTGCCACATCGGTACGGGGAGACTGCCCAATGGTCAACGCACCGATTTTCACTGGTTTCATGTTCTCCTCCTGAGAGTATTCCTCTTTCCATACACACAGGCTTCGTGGGTAGCGCATCTTGGGTTGGGTCCTGTGCATTCCTTCAAGCTATCCTTTGTGCCACTTACCCCAGCACCCTTCAGCTGTTCCACCAGATGAAAGAGTCGAAGCACCTCTTCTTCCTCTCCCTCGAAGGCGTAGACTATAGCTCCCTCACCTCCCAGGATCCCTCCTTTGCCAATCACCGTTGACTTCACCTTCCCCAGAATACCGAAGGCTTCGGTTTCGGTGTACACCTTCCCGAAAAGAGGCATCAATCCCACTGACATTCCTAATGCGATACTGGTTTTCTTTCTCCCCGAAGCGGCCACGGCCTCTTCGATGGTGGTAGGTATCAGCTTGTCCCATCCTGCCAGGATCCACACGGTAGCCCCTTCCGTCATGAGGGAAGTCCATCCTTCTCCCGGAGGCCCCCCTCCTACGGTGCCTGCCATCATGGCGGTGTGGCCATACCTATCCAGCGCGTTGGCTCCCACAATGGCGATATCTCCGGGTCCCAGGGATCGTACGGCAGAAAGGATCTCCTGATCCACATTTTTCGGCACACCCCTGTCCACGAGGAGGGTATGGGGAGTTCCGGGATCCGCCTCCACGGAGGTCAAGGCCCCTCTTGCAGAAATCCTACCGGAGATCCTCATGGGGATTCCGAGGAGTTTCTCCGTAAGGGCGGACACGGTGGTGCCTCCCTTGAAGAGGACTTTCCCGTTTTTCAAGGCTTGTTGAAGTTCCGGCAGGGTGGCCACCGCTTCTGCGATGAGACGTTTCCCTTCGTTGGGTGTGAGAGTTACCTGGGCGACCATCCTTCTCTCCTTAGCCCTTACCTAGGGTTTTCAGGATTTCCATCGATCCGTAGAGGGAAAGGATCCTCTTGAACTCCTCCGGATCGTAGAAAGAGCATTTCCCTTCCCCAAAGGCCTTGGCCACTTCCAGACAGAATCGAGCTGCCTCTTCTATATCCCATTCCCTGCTCGCTCCAGTAGCGCATCCCGGAACCGGACGTACCGCCGTTATGGCGACTCCTACCACCGGTGCGTGGGTAGCCGTAGCCGGCTGAAGGATGCTGTTCAGGTGAAACAACCCGTTCCCATAGGGGGTAATGTCCTGCGTGGTAATGGGAAACACTTTGGGAACATCCCCTGTGCTCCACTCCATGATGTCGAGAAGGTCTTCGCTAACCCTGAGGATATACCCATCCTTCACCGTGGGAGAGATAGCGAACCCCCGGTAGTTGATCACTCGATTCCCCTTGGTGGTATCGATCGAAAGGATCGCATCCATCTCGGGAGAAACCTCTTGCTCGTTCATCACCTTCATATCCACGGGAGAGCCCATGAAGGGTACTGGTTCATGGGGCTGGGTGGGGGCGTTGGGGCAAATGTGGGTGGCAATGATCACATCTCCCCGTAGCATGTCTCCCCGTTTCCGCATATCCGCCAGTTTCAGGGCACAGGCCAGGGCGGCCACCGCCCCGTCCGCATCGGAAACCAGGCCTATCCGTTCGGGCCTCGCACCGATCCCCCCCAGCCTTCCGATGATTCCGAGAGTTGGGGAAGGGGAGTTCCCTGGTCCCCGAACCGTTTTCCCCTCGGTGCCAGGAATCCGAATACGAATGAAATCGGTAGACCCCCTGTCCCCCTGAATGGTTTTCACCTCTAGGTCTTTCACCCCTCTTTCGAAAAGGATCTCTGCCACTTTCTTTCCCGTAACACGCGCATCGTCCAGCAGCTCATACGCTTCCAACACCTGTGCTAGCATTCCCAACCTCCAGGCTTACCAACCACTTTCTCGGCTTCTTTCAAGAGTTCCGGATCTTTTACCCCGGCTCCCAGTATCAATTTTCCCTTTGGTACGAGGATCACCAAAACCTTCTGCCCTTCCTGAAGGTTGGCAGAAGGCAGGGGAAGCCCGGTAGAGAGATCCATGAGGGCGATCAGGTCAGGGAAAGTTCCCAGACGTTCCCCCTCCTGTTCCAAAGTCATGAACTCGTTCCAGAACGTGAGTTCCAACCGGAATTTTTCCGTGCGTACAAAAGTTATGCCCACATCGAAACCTCCCTTGGTTTCCAGTCGGAGACCCTCCACGGTTCCCTCTCCTAAAAGCTGTCCCCCCATATATTCCACCGCCTCGGTTGCGGCCCTGTGGGGAGAGATGGTTCGACCTTTCTCGATCCTTCTTCCCACCTCCAATGCCTGGGATAAAGCGAAGGGGGCACCGTGCTTTTTTATGTACTCCATCTGGACTGGATTCCGGGCTACTGCCACCATCCCTCCGGCGGAGATAGAAGCTTGCCGCACTAAACGGGAGGCTTCCACAATCGAAGCGGACACTACGAGTTCGGTATAAAGTCCTTTCCCAGGATCCCCTCCGGCCGCAGCCTGGACAGAAAGATATCCTTCAAGTCGATGCAACCCCATGGCCCCCATCGTTCCCATGGGATGAGCCCTTCCATTGCAGGGAGCGTCCACTACGGGAATCCCTAACACAGCGGATTGGAACCACCCGTTCACCGAGGCAAGCCCCCCATTCTCGCTGGTATTGAGGCCAGCGATTCGGATACCCCGTTGGGAGAGTAGCTCCACCGCCCGTACGTAATCCATGGGGGTGCAGAACTGGTCCTTCGCCGCAGGCGCTCCTACGGCAGATACTGTCACTACCGTACTGTCCGGGGGAAGAGCTTCTACAGATACCACCTGGGGTACCCCCACCTCCATCGCAAGCCTTCCGAGTTTTCGGCCTGCCTCCATCGAGCCTCCTCCCCCTCCTCCGAGGAAGCAACCTCCCACCACGATGCTGTCTATCGTTTCTTCTGTAACAGGAAAAGCGATTTCCTGTACGCTATACCGTTTCATCCCTCACCTCGTCAGAAAAAACCAGGTACAGAACCCAGAAGCCAAGACCGGATCAATTACGGGAAGACCTGTTTCTCGTTCCAGTTCCTTTGCCACTCCTATGGTACTCATCCCAGTACAGGCCAGGGCGATAACCTGGCAGGCGCTCCTTTCCACCAATGTCCGACACGTATCGAATACCTTCTGTTTGCCCTCCGGTTTCATCAAATCCAACGTGGTTTTCACCCCGTTAGGCTTTGCCTCTCCCACTAAATGAGAGCCCAGGATCCGCTTCATTACCTCGGGCGTTCCCTCGGTGATCCCTAACGTAGCTACCCGGCTGCCATAGCTCAGGGCGAGGGACGCAGCCGCGCTTCCCGCTCCAATTACCGGAACCTTTACCCTCCTCCGGAGTTCTTCCACTCCCGGATCCGCCGCGCAGGAGACAATGAGAGCTTCCAAGCCCTCCCTCTCTACCAGTTGGGTTCCCAATTCCAGGATCTTAGGTACCGCTTTAGCCTCCGTGGCATCGTCGTAGATTCCTTCCGGCTGATCGGGAATGCAGCGGGAAACTACCGACAGGGCCGGGAACCGCTCCTCGATCAGTCGCCCATGGAGATTTGCGATGCCTTCATCCGTAAAAGACACTACCCGAATCAATCCAATCCGGCATTTCCCTTTCCCCATACAATCCTCCCCCCCTCGAGTAAAGTGCCTGTTTGTGAAAGCATGGCAGGGCTTTTAAGCCCTGCCACAAACACTTTTTATAAGAAACTTGATCCGGTAGCCGGTCATCAAGAGTTACTTCTTGGGAGCCGATAGCGCCTTTACCGTACCGGTCCCGAAGGATACCAAGGCAGATCCAGCGATGAATCCACCCGCTAGGACGTACATGGTATTCTGCGCTTTCTTGCCATAGATCTTGAGAATCAGCAATCGGATAGCCAGAGCCACCAGTGCGGTCCATCCCGCTTTGGGATTCATGATCAGTAACCCCGTCGCGAAAAGGATTCCGATCTGCCGATCCGGGCCTCCGATGAACTGTACGATGGCACCGGGAACGGCCCAGATGAGGAGCCATTTCAGCACTTCGGGGGAAGTTCCCGCCTTGATTGTGGCTACGAATACTCTATCTACCGGAGGGAACAGGTTGGATTCGAAGTACGCCCGATAGAAAATGAAGAGGAATACGATGGCAGCGGCGAATCCCAGCAGTTCCGCTTTGAACTGTTCCAGTCGGCCCGCCATCTCGAGTTCCGGGTGGTCTCCCCTTCCCCGGAGGATCCAACCGGTCTTCAGGTCATACCCCATGTCGGCAAAGGCAGGACCCGTGGAGGCGGTATACCCAACCAGGAATGCCAGGGCAAGAGGCGGGAAACCGATCAGCATCCCTAGTACGAGGAAGATCAACGCGGTAGCGAAGGCCGGGAACCACCCCGCGTGCATGGCCGACAATCCTACGATGATTTCCGAAACCTCTGCCGCTATCGCAGCGAAGAGAATGAACAAGATGATCTGGAACAACGTCATCTCCGAGACGATCCCGCCGATGACGGCGATGATGATGGCTCCCACGATGTAGGCGACAAACCCCCATCCAAACCCCTTCTTGAGATCCTGCTCTGTCCGGGTCGCCCTGTGGGTTTCTAGAGCAGCCGAGTGAGATTTACTCTTCCCCGCCATGATTAGGATGATCTGGATCAGTGCCACCAAGCCTGCCCCGATCATCACCCCGTGGGGAACATAGATCGCATTGATATCCACGTTGATCAGGGGTTTGGCGTATCCCCGTACCAATAGCCCAATGCCGAACATCAATAGGGCCCAGAAGTTCCCAATCCAGCATACCCCAAAGATATCCATCGGGTAGCCAATATAGGTGCCCAGTCCGCCCACTACACCTCCTGCCACGAGGGTCAAGGCTCGCTTACCCCCTACATCCCCCGCGATGATGGTTTCCGCCGTTGCCACCCCAGGGGGCCAAATCCCTGTGGAGGGGAAGACCCGAGTATCGAACACCTTGTACAGGATTGCGGCATCCACCACCGTCCCAATGATGGCACCGATGAACATGGGTAGAACCAGCTCGGGTTTCCCCATCAGCCAGAGAATCCCCATGGGAAGGAGCAGCGCGTTGGCCCCCCCGAAGGTCGCGCCGGAAATCGTAGTCTGGATCAGGTTCTGCCGGTGAACGCTCCGGAGTTTCTTGAAGGCCACCAGGGGGATCCGAGAAATGGCGATCGCCACGATCGCACCGATCACCGACGTATTGGGTGTGATTCCTACCCTCGTGATCAATTCCGCCCCGATGATCACCCCTAGAATCCCCATAAGGGCCCCTGGGATGAGGACGATAGGTTCCCATAGGGAAGGATGCTTGTCCGGAATTTCCGGCTTCCACTGGTCCTCCCTCTCCAGTTCCTCTACCTCTGCCATACCTCGCACCTCCAATTGATAGGATACCGACCAACAAGAGTCGTTATGGAAGTTACTGAATCCATTAAATCATCTCTTTAGCCCGAAGGCAAGAGGAAAATCGGCCAGGGGCCGATTCCACGAGAGGAAGATCCTGTCCCAGGCACTGTTCCATCGCCAGGGGACAACGAGGTGCAAATCGACACCCGGGTGCCGGATCGATGGGAGAACTCAGCTCACCCTTCAGGGCTCCCTCATCCTTCCATCCCCCTGGTTCCAGGAGGGGAATCGCAGAGATGAGGGCCTGGGTATACGGGTGGAGTTGTTTTTGGAATAGAGTCTCCGCTGGGGCCATCTCCACGATTTGCCCTAGGTACATCACGGCAATAGTGTTGGACATGTGTTTCACCACAGACATATCGTGGGTGATGAAGAGGTAGGTCAATCCCAGTTCCTCCTGCAGATCCTTCAGAAGATTCAAGATCTGGGCCTGCACCGATACATCCAGGGCAGAAACCGGTTCGTCGCACACGATGAACTGGGGCTGAAGGGAAAGAGCACGGGCGATCCCTATCCTTTGCCTCCTCCCCCCATCCAACTCGTGAGGGTACGCACCATAGAGACGATCTGCCAGTTCGACTTTCTCCATCAATTCTCGAACTTTCCGTTCCAACTCTCTCTTGTCTTTCACCCTTCGATGGATCCAGAGAGGCTCCCCTATAATCTGGGATACCGTCATTCGGGGATTGAGGGAAGAGTAGGGGTCCTGGAAGATGATCTGCATTTCCACCCGCAGGGAGCGAAGTTCCGCGGGAGACGCATCGAGAACGTTTCGCCCCTTGAATAACACCTCTCCCGCAGTGGGTTCGATGAGGCGAAGGATACTCCTTCCGGTGGTGGTTTTTCCGCAGCCCGATTCTCCCACCAAACCCAGGGTGGACCCTTTAGGAATACGGAAGGAGACATCGTCCACCGCATGGAGGGTACCGTATCCAGCGTGAAAATACTTCTTCAAATGCCGAACTTCCAGCAAGGGCTCCATGTTACGACAACTCCTGATACTTCAAGCATTGAACTTTTCTTCCCTTCCATTCCGTCGCACGGGGAACAACCTGGCTACAGGAATCCATCCGATAGGGACAACGGGGATGGAACACACACCCACTGGGAAGGTTGGAAGGATCGGGAATCAGGCCAGGGATGGAGGAAAGCCGCCGTTGGGATCTATCTAGCCTTGGAATAGAGGCAAAAAGTCCCTCCGTATAGGGATGGAGGGGATTGCGGAATACATCCTCCAGTTTCCCATACTCCATGATCTTTCCCGCGTACATGATGGCCACAGTGGAGCAGATCTGCGCCACCACTCCCAGATCATGGCTGATAAGGATAAGAGTTGTCTGCATCCTGCGTTTCAGATCCCGGATCATCCGCAACACCTGCGCTTGGATGGTCACATCCAACGCGGTGGTGGGCTCGTCCGCCAGGAGAAGCTTCGGGTTACAAGCCAGAGCCATGGCAATCACTACCCGTTGCTTCATGCCTCCGGAAAACTGATGGGGATACTCTTTCATGCGGTTCCGCTTGATTCCCACCAGTTCGAGAAGTTCGGCCGCTCTTCCCTCTGCCTGTTCCTTACTGAGGGAGAAATGTACTTCAAGGGCCTCCGCGATTTGTTCTCCCACGGTAAAAATCGGATTGAGGGATGTCATGGGATCCTGGAAAATCATGGAGATTCGATTCCCCCGGATCTTTCTCATCTCCTCTTCGCCCATCTTGGACAACTCTTTCCCCTCGAAGAAGATGGATCCACCCGTGATCTTTCCATTCGGCTTGGGAAGAAGACCGAGGATGGACAGAGCTGTGGTCGTCTTTCCCGCTCCCGTTTCACCCACAAGGCCCAGGCTCTCCCCTTCCTCCAGATCCAGGGAAATTCCGTTCACTGCGTGTACCACTTCCTCATCCGTGTGGTACTCCACTCGAAGGTCCTGTATGGAAAGTTGTGGTTTGCCCATAGTCCGATTCCTCTACCTTCTCAACTTGGGATCCAGGGCGTCCCGAAGCCCGTCCCCGATAAGGTTGTAAGCCAAGATCACCGTCATGATAGCCAGTCCCGGGAAAATGAGGGTATGGGGGGCGCTTATGATGTACGGCCGAGCTTCGGAAAGCATGTTTCCCCACTCGGGAGCGGGGGGTTGGATTCCAAGGCCCAAAAAGGAAAGGAAGGTGGCCGATAGGATCGATTGGGCAATGCCGAGGGTGGCTTGTACAATCACAGGGGCCATGCAGTTGGGGAGCACGTGCCGCAGGATGATCCGCCCATCTCGAGCTCCCAATGCCCGAGCGGCCTCCACGAACTCTTGATCCTTCACGGTAAGGACCGAGGCCCGTACCAACCGTACGTAGATCGGAATCGAGGTGATTCCGATCGCCAGAAGGAGATTCTGGAAACTCGGCCCCATGGCGGCTACGATGGCAAGGGCAAAGAGCATGTTGGGAATCGCCAGAAGGATATCCGCCCCTCGCATGATCACCGTTTCCAGCACTCCCCCATAGAATCCCGCAATCGCCCCTAATGTCCCTCCCACCAGCACCGCGAAGGCGATCGTGACGAAGCCGATGATCATGGACACACGGGCTCCATGTATCATCCTGCCCAGCACATCCCTACCGAAGTTGTCGGCCCCCAGGATGTAGAGGTGTTCTACCTGTTTTCCCCCTACATCCACCCTCGCCCTGACTCCCACTGGAGCAAAGGCGTTGGGAATCTGATTCCCCACGATAAAGTCCCAGGAATAGAAGATGTCCGCGCAGAGGGCAATGCTGACGTAGAGGAGGATCACCCCCATCCCCGCCACAGCCAGTTTGTTCTTCCGGAATCTGTACCAGAACTCCTGCCAGGGAGTTCTATGGTGTAGTTTTACGGGAGATGACATGGAACAATCCTCTCTTCTTTCGCTTTCCCGCTTGCAGGTATTGGGCCTTGATCCGTGGATCGATGAAGGCGTAGAGGATGTCTATGATTAGATTCACCACGGCAAAGATCAGGGCCATAAACACGACGGATGCCAGGATCTGGGGGGTGTCCTTTCGGTTGATGGCATCCACCATGATCGTACCGATCCCCGGGTAGGAAAACACCGTCTCGGTCAACACTGCTCCCACCAAAAGCTGCCCTACTTGGATGCCCACAACGGTCACTACCGGTATGAGGGCGTTTCGCAGGGCGTGCTTGCGGATTACCACTTTTTCATCCAGCCCCTTCGCTCGGGCAGTTCGTATGTAATCCTGCCTCATCACCTCCAGCATCGAGGAGCGGGTCATGCGCGTCTGAACCGCTGTGCTCATTGCGGCTAGAGTGATGGCGGGCAACACGATGGAGAGGGGGTTGGAGGGTACAGCCAAGGAGGGAAACAGTTTCAACTGAACCGAGAAGATCCAAATCAAAAGCATTCCCAGCCAGAAGGCAGGCATCGAAATCCCTACCAGGGCAAGCACCGTCACCACCATGTCCGTCTTCGAGTACTGCTTGGTGGCAGAGATGATTCCAAAGGGGATGGAAACGAGGATAGAGAGAAGCAAGGCCACAGTGGACAGAAGAACCGTATTGGGAAACCGTTCTAGGATCGTGCCGAATACCGGCCGATTGGATACATAGGACCTTCCTAAGTCCAGGGCGAACAACCCCTTGTAGTCGAAGGAATCCCCCGGTCCATCGTACCCGAAGAGGAAATGGTAGTACTGGATGAAGAAGGATCGGTCCAAACCCATCGCATGTTTCAACTGGGCAACTTCTTCGTCCGAAGCATCCTGCGGCAATAGTAGCCTAGCGGGGTCTCCGGGTGCGATGTAGGTGAGGGTAAACACGATCAGGGTGACTCCCAGGATGACGGGGACTAACTGTAGAATCCGATGGAACAGATACCGAAGCATGGCACCTCGACATTCGATGGAGTAATGAAATGGTAAAGCATGCCCCCGACTCTATCCGCCGGGGGCGATCTGTACATGTTACTTTTTCTCTGTAATTTTCGCTGCGTTCTTCAGTTTGAAGGATCCAGAGGGCGAGATTTCCACTCCTTCGATGTTCGGTTGGGAAGCGGAAATCCCCATGATGGCCACAAGAGGCACTCTTGGCATGGCTTTCAGGATGGCTTTTTGAGCGTTCTGGTAGGCAACATGCCGTTCAGGACCGTTGGGAAGGGAGTTCCCTTTGGCAATCCACTCCTGTGCGTCCTTGGAATAGTACTTCGTGTCGTGGAGGAGGGAGGTGTTGAATCCATCGAAGGCTACGAAAATATAGTAACTGTCATCCGTTTGGGTCCAGTTCACCAGAAGATCCCACACCTTGGGATCCGATTCTCTTCTCCGGGTGGCGAGTTCCGATAGGGCCACCTGTTCGATGGTGATCAAATCCACTCCTAACGCCTTCTTGACCTGGTCCTTCACCACCAGAGCTTCCTTCACATGCACACTACCCGAGAGGGCCGTGCACTTGAGAGACCCCGGCTGTTTGAACGAAGCAGGGAGAGAATCGAAGAGTTGTTTCGCTTTCTGTGGATTGTAGTATCCCGTTTCCTTGTTCCCCTCTTCCAACCGGGTGCCTTTGGGGTCGTCGATATGACCGAAGGGGAGACTCTCCACATACTGGAGGGTGACAATTCCCCTCTTGTCCATGATATCGGGGGAGTTCACGATATCGGAAGGATTGATGGAGTAGAGGATGGCGAACCGTAGTTTTGCCGAGTTGGCGGAAAGATCGTATTCCCCATCCAGATCAGGGGTTCCGTCCTTGTTCACCTGTCCCACCTTGGGAGATTTCATGTTAAAGGCCAGATAGTGGTACCCAAAGTACCCGTTGGTGGTGAGGATCTTTCCCCCCTGTTTTTCGATCTCCCGGGCATCGAGAGGTACAACGTTCATGATTAGGTCCACTTCCTTGTTGAGGAAGGCGGTCTTCAACGCGGAAGGATCCTTTATCGTCTTGAACACGATCTTGTCGGCATTGGCCTTGATGTTCTTGTCGAAGTAATCTTTGTTCTTCACCAGGGTAACGCTGTCACCCTGCTTCCAGGATTCGAACTTGTAGGGTCCGGTTCCCACGGCCCAGGTGATCCCATAGTCCTTCAGAGTGCCATCGGACTCCGCTTTTTTCATAGTCTCCTGATCTAGGATCGAAGCCCCTAACCAGGTAAGCTGGTTCAGTTGGGAACCGAAGGATACGGGGGAATAGTACTTGGCCCGGGCGTCGAAGCTCTTAAGGTCGGCATCCGTCATTCCCTGGGGAGCCTTTTTCGGATCGAACCGGCCGGTGCGGAACTGGAAGGTATAGTCGTCCAGCTTCTTCACGTCATACATCATGGCGAAGATGGATTTCATCTGGGACTTTTCATGGAAGGCACCCCGGTTGAAGGAATACAACACATCGTCGATGGTCAATGGATTCCCGTTGTGGAACTTGATGCCCTCTTTTATCTTTATAGTATAGAGGGTCCCGTTTTCTTCGATTTTCGGAAGATCCACCGCCAGATCCGGTTCGATTTTCCCCGAACTGGTAAGGTCGTACAACCGGTTGTAGAGAATCAGGTTGATATTGTGGGTGGGGGTATCCGAGTACATCGGGGGATCGAGAATGATGGGATCCGTACTCTGGCCTACGGTAATGACGATTTCAGTGGGTTTCTTCGATCCGCAGGACACTATCAGGCTCACTGCCAGGAGAATCCCGAGGATTAGGAGAAATTTACTCTTCATGACATGCCTCCTTGGCTCTATTTTTCCTGTATTTTACGATACCTTTTCCCTTCTGAATCCTTAAGAAAGGCTAAAGTTTACCTTAAATTTTCCTTAAGATAGTTGGAACATCCCATTTCGTATGGTACCATCAGGGAATCTCGATACCGGAGGAAAAGTATGGATCGGAAACTCGCAACCCTTGCCTGGATTCAGGAAAACCGTTCTGTGTTTATCGAGATGGCCGAAGCCATTTGGAGCGAACCAGAAATCTCCTACCAGGAAGAGCGTTCCTCACGAACGCAGAAATCCTACTGCGAAAAAATCGGTTTTCGGGTTCGGGAATTGGATACGATACAACGGTATGCATTCATCGCCGAGGCAGGAGAGGGAAAACCGATCATCGGGTTACTGGGAGAGTTCGATGCTCTTCCGGGTCTTTCCCAGAAGGTGTCCTCTCAACCGGATCCCCTGATTCCCGGAGGCCCCGGGCATGGATGCGGCCACAACCTGCTCGGAACCGCCTCCCTCGCTGCCGCCGCCGCCATCAAGACAGCGATAGAGAAAGGCCTCTTGAAAGGAACGGTCCGGTACTATGGGTGCCCCGCGGAAGAGCAGTTAGGGAAGCCCATCCTGGCCCGAGGGGGAGTATTCTCCGATCTGGATGTGGCCCTCTGCTGGCATCCTGCGGATATCAATACCGTGGCGGCCTACAGTACCAATGCCAGTATCGAACTCACCTTCAGATTCTCGGGCATTCCCGCCCATGCCGCACAGGTACCCCATCTAGGCCGATCGGCCCTCGACGCTCTGACCCTTACAGGGATCGGAGTGGAATTCCTTCGGGAGCACATGTCCCCTACCGACAGGGTGCACTACATCTATACCTCCGGGGGAGAACGGCCCAATATCGTCCCTGCGCAAGCATCCGGCGCTTTCCAGGTACGATCCCCCCGCATGAAAGATCTCCTTCCTTTGCTGAAACGGGTGATCGACGTAGCCAAAGGGGCGGCTCTCATGACGGGAACGGATGTTTCCTATCATACCCTCCAGGGCTGCTACGATGTTTTGCCCAACGCTGTCCTTTCCGATTTGCTATACAGGAATATGGAAGCAGTACCTCTTCCGGAGTATTCGGCCGAGGAGCTAGAGTTTGCCCGCTCACTCGCCTCTACCCTTACGGAAGACCAGAAGCGTAACACTCTTCTCGGCTTGGGGCTGGACGCCAGGACCGCGGATCTCCTCCTTTCCCAGCCCATCCACAGGGAAATCGGCTACTGGGGAAAGGGCTGGACCATCCCAGCCTCCACCGATGTAGGAGACGTGTCCCACATAGTCCCTACCGCTCAGATCAATACCGCCACGTATCCCGTAGGGATCGGTTCCCACACCTGGCAAGCAACGGCAAGTTCTGGCTCTTCCCTCGGCATGAAAGGGATGCTGTACGCCGCCCAGGTTCTCGCCGGTGCGACCTGGGATCTACTGGAACAACCTGTGTGGGTCGAAAAGGCACGGGAGGAGTTCCATCGGACTGTGGGAGAAGAGGTCTACATTTCAGCCCTCGACTTGCTCCAAGGACTCTAAACCCCTTGATCCTCCAGGGAGGGGTTGGGAAACAGAACCCGAAAGACGCAACCAGTGGGGCTGGCAGTTTCTACCTGAATCTGAAATCCATACTCCTCCGAGAAGCGCTTGAGTATGGAAAGCCCCAGGCCTACTCCCCTCGTGGTGGGCAGGACTCGCTTCGAACGGTAGTACCGTTGGAAGATCCGTTCCGTTTCTTCCAGGTCGATTCCTGGACCTCTATCTTCTATAGATAGCTCTTGTCTTCCCAAGCGGACCCATACTTCCCCTCCCCCATACTTCACGGCATTGTCCAACAGGATGTGCACGATCCGCTCAAGGTCGATAGGGTCCAGGGGAAGCAATACATCCGGCGCAATGTCACGATGAAACACGATGGAAGGGTGCAGTTCCTCGTAAGCTTGCACGATTCGTTCGGTGATCTGGGAAGCCTGCGCGCTGTGTATGGATTTCTTCCGCTCCTCCCTCTGAGTCTCTTTAAGGGAAAGAGCCATGTCCCTCAGTTTTGCCAGTTCCACCCGGGAAACCTCGAGGAACTCCTCCACCAGTTCTTCCCTTCTTCCATGCCGCTCGATCAGCTGCCGGTACCCTTCCAGAATCTGGACAGGGGTCACGATGTCATGGATTACATCTTCCACATACTCCAGACGCTTCTCGTAGGCTGTACCGATCTCTTCCATCATTTTGTTGAAGGCATGGATCAACTGCCCCATTTCGTCCTTCCTCTTGGGAGGGGGCAGACGAATCCTGAGGTTTCGCGAAGTGATGGACACCATCATCCGGGCAAGCTCCGAAACAGGGTCCACGGTGTTGCGTAGGAGGAACACACCGAAAACTACAAAGCCGAGCCCGAAGATCACCACAGTAATCGCAATCGTTCGATTGGCAAAGGAGTAGTAGGCTTCTTTCGCCCGTTCTTTGTCCACATAGAGGGTGAAATAAAAGGAACCTGTCTGCCGTTTGAACACAGAGACCGCATCTGAGTTCAGATCGAGCCTGGCGGTACCGTACTGGAACACCAGCATCCGGTCCTTCTCTACCGCCAGCACCTCGGTGTCGAAGTCCACTAAAGAGTAGATGTCGATGGTAGAGGAGGGTGCACTGTACCCCCAGACGATGAGATCCAACCTCTCCTTCGCCTGTTTGAGAACCAACCTCTCTACCGCCCGATGCACAGCGAGTCCGGAAAGTACGATAGAAAGTAGAGAGGCGGTAGAGGCTAGAATAAAGAGAAACAGAAGAAATCTACGTTTCATCGTACCGAGGGATCATGTATCCGATGCCCCGCACATTCTCTATGAACGAACCTTGCAACTTGCTGCGAATGGAAGCGATATGGACCGAAAGAACCCCTCCTCCAAGTGTACATTCGGTCCCCATACCTTTTCCAGGATCTGCTCTTTGGTGACGATCCTTCCCCGGTTTTGCAGGAGGAGCAATAGAATATCGTATTCTTTCCTGGTTAGGTGTACTTGTTTACCTTCTACCGACACCCTCCGTTCTTCGGTATCCACCACAACCTGTCCGTGAACAATCTTGGCAGTCCCCTGCTCCATCCTTCGAGTTCTCCGCAGCACAGCCTCCATCCTGGCCAATAGCTGTTCCATGTCGAAGGGCTTGGTGATGTAATCGTCCGCCCCCACATGGAGACCTTCCACCTCGTAAGAGACACCCTGTTTTGCCGTGATCATGATGATAGGCACTGTACTGCCCTTGCTGCGGAGGATCCGGCATACTTCTATCCCTTCCAGGTCGGGAAGCATCCAGTCCAGCAGCACCAGATCCGCCCCTCCCTCCAGTGCCGCGACCAGGCCGCTCTTCCCATCGTGGCGAACCTCCACTTCCTTCCCCTGTAGGGTAAGTTCTACCTCGATCAAGCGGGCAAGAGATTTTTCATCTTCAATAACGAGAACTTTCATATCGGATGGTAGGAAAGGAAAGAAAGATTCCCCGGGGGTATCCCGGGGAATCGAAGAAAGCCGTACGAGTCGGTTGGAAAAATCAATCCATTGGAGAGAAGTCGCTTTTGGCGGCTCCACACATGGGGCATACCCAATCATCCGGTAAAGATTCGAAGGGGGTTCCCGCTTTTACCCCATTGTCCGGATCTCCCTCTGCGGGATCATAGATGTATCCACACACATTGCATACGTATTTTTTCATGACCATCCCCTTTCCCTTAACTTTTCCACAAACCGTGGATGTTGCAGTATTCCCGAGCGGATACCGTTTTGGCATCGATACAGAACTCCGCCTTGGGGGCATCCCCCGGTTTCAAGAACTTCTTGTACCGGACCCCATCGGCTGTCAGTTCTATCCATTCAATGTAGTGCTTTTCTTCCATCGGATGCAGAGTGGTGCCCACCGTTACCCGGTATCCCGAGGGAATCTTTTCGATCACGGGGACATGCTTCTCCGTACTTTTGTCCGCTGTTTTTTCTTCGAAGAGCTTCATCGGCTGCCCACAGCACACGAGTTCTCCCTCCCCTGGGTCCAGCACTTCCACGATGTTCCCACACAGATCGCATTTATAAACTTGAGCTTTGGCAGTCATATACACCTCCAGTCGTTCCTTTCTGATTCTACGACAATTTTACCCTCTGTCTGCCAGATTTTCCCACATCTGTCTACCAGTTTTCTCCCAGCAGTTCGAAATAGCTTTGGGGGTGGGCGCAGGCAGGACAAGCTTTCGGTGCTTCCGTTCCCTCGTAGAGGTAGCCGCAGTTGATGCACCTCCACACGACCTTCTCCTCCCGCTTGAATACTCGACCTGCTTCGATGTTAGCCCGTAGATCGTTGTACCGTTTCTCGTGCTGTTTTTCCGCCACTCGAACCGCATCGAACACCGTTGCAATCTCTTGGAACCCTTCCTTTCGGGCCACCTCTGCAAATTCCTTATACATAGTGGTCCATTCGTAGTTTTCCCCCATGGCAGCGGCTTTTAAGTTTTCCGCGGTGGTGCCGATTACCCCTGCGGGAAATGGAGCAGACACTTCCGCCTCTCCCCCTTCCAGGAACTTGAAGAAACGTTTGGCATGCTCCTTCTCCTGATCCGCCGTCTCTTCGAAGATCTTGGAAATCTGGATGTACCCCTCTTCCCGGGCTTTGGACGCAAAGTATGTGTACCGATTCCGGGCTTGGGACTCTCCCGCAAACGCGGTAATGAGATTCTTCTCTGTCTGCGTACCTTTCACACTCTTCATACCGTAACCTCCTGAAAAAATCTTTGATAATGTTAGGTTTTTTCACCTCTATTATGACAGATCTTCTTGAATTTTACCAGATTTTTTTAATCAACTTCTCGTAATTGTGGGTGGATTCCCAACCGGCTTACGGAAAAATCGAACCGGACAGGATCCATAGGATCCACCCTCCGGAAGGCCTCGGTGATTTCCTCCACCGTGGTGCGATCGATGCTCCTGCGCCGGGTAATTCCCCAGCCGAGGCTAAAGCGATACAGGTGAGTATCCACCGGTACCTTCAAGGCCGAAGGTTTCATGACTTCCCAGCCCCCCAGGTCTATCCCGTCCTTCCGTACCATCCACCGGAGAAACAGGTGCCACCGCTTCATCCCCCCGCCCTTCGAGGGATCGGAGAGCAAGATTCCCCAGGAACCCCTTTTATGACTTTCCATCACCTGAAAGATCTTCTCGATTCCCCTGTGGGGATCCATCCCCTGATACCCTGTAGCGAAGCAGTCTTCCAGAGTCCCCCACTGCCGAAGCAACCCTTGTAGGGCGGAAAGGAAGGACACGATCTCGGTACTCCCGAAAAACCGGTAGCGAAAATCTCTGAACCAGAAAGAGAGATCCTCCGGAGAAGCCTGCAACAGGTTTTCCCGCAAGGGGTTCCCTAGGGGGGCCAGTACCGCATCACAGGCTTTGAGGATCCCCCCCACACGGCCCAACGCGAGGGAAGCACAGAGGAAAGCGGCAACTTCTCGGTCCTGCAGGTTCGGATACATCCGTACCCGGGAAAGAGGATCCGGATCGATGTACTCTTCTCTGTGGAACCTCCGATAGGTCTCCTCAAGGAAGGTTTTCAGGGTCGAGGGATCGAAGGAACGCATTCTTTCGGGATTCCATCGTGCATTGTATCTCCGATTCCATCCCGCCGGGATAGGTGAAGGAGATCCTCAAGGTCGCGAGGGGGGGAGAAAACCAGCTCCATGGCCGACGTTTTGGCATCCGAACCTCGATTTTCTGGATCACGGTCCGGGGTATAGAGATCGTTTGAACCTGCAGTTTTCCCCCGGGGCTTCCTAGGGGCAGAGAGAGGATCTTTCGCTCCGGCGGAATATACCGGACGAACAGTCGGGTATCCGTCAGGTAGAAAAGGCAGTATGCAAAGGAGGGAATGCCCTCGAGGGGAGTGAGCAACTGTCCCAGGGCATACCCCAGGATACGTTCCCCCAATTCGGCTTCCACCTGTTCCCAGTACCCGAGGCTCTCCTCTCGATTGGGCATAGAAGAATCCTACCTTCTTTACAGGACCAGGTCAATTCTTCCCTTGACAGGATAGCTTTTCTTTTCCTAAGGTTTCCCCATGTACCTGAAGCTCATCGCCTGCAATGTGCTTCTCCGCGAAGTCTGCCGGGAAGTAGCCTCTTCCCCCCACACCTTCGACCTGTATTTTACCGAAAAAGGGGACCACGAGTTTTGCGATCGTCTTCGATCCCTCATCGAGGGTGAAATCAGGGTAGCGGAAGAAAGCGGAAAACCATACGATGCGATCCTCCTTGGGTATGGTCTATGTGGGAACGCTACGGCAGGTCTAGGGTCTTCCCGGTTCCCCCTCGTTCTTCCCCGAGCCCACGACTGTTGTACCCTATTCCTCGGTTCCAAACAAAAGTTTCGGGAACTCTTCGCTTCCAACCCCAGCCGACCCTTTGCCACTCCCGGATACTTGGAACGAGGAAGCGATAGGTTCCAAACCTCATCCACCCGTAAGTTCCTGGGGTTGGATAAGTCTTACGAGGAGTACGTTGCCCTCTACGGAGAGGAGAATGCCCGGTACATCATGGAAACTCTCTCACCAAAGACCTCCGAAGAACCTATCCTCCTCTACATTGCCATGCCAGGCACAGACTCACTGGGATGGGAGGAGCGCTGCCGAGCCGAGGCGGAGCGAGAAGGAAAACGATTTATTCGGGTGCAGGGGGATCCCCGCTTGATCCACAAACTCATCTACGGGGAATGGGATCCGGAAGAGTTCCTCCTAGTCCCGCAAGGGCAGAAAATAGCGCCCCTGTACGACTGGGACCAGGTGGTGACTTCGAAGCCTCAACTTTGAATTTCGTTCACCAGCGCATCGAAGATGGTAAGCATGTCCATCGTGGTCTTTCGTAGCCGAGAGGCTAGAATCCGGGCAATTGCCTGGGTGATAGGCAGAGCGATTTCCGGATTCGTTTTTCCGAGTTTAAGGAAATCCTCCTTGTTCAGTACAAGAAACTCCGAATCCTCCAGGGCGATCACCGTAGCCGAGCGTTTGTCATCGTCCACCAGGGCAATTTCGCCGAAAAACACATTGTTCTCCGCTTTCAGCTTTACCACGGTGTACGTATCCCCCGCTCGAGTCTGCTTCTGGATTTCCACGCTCCCCCTGTACACGATGTACATTTCAGAACCGATATCCCCTTCCCGAATGATCACCGCCCCTTTAGGGTAGGATTTGATCTTTATAATATCCAACAGCCGCTTCAGATCGGCCTCTCGTTCTTTGAGTTCGTCGAAGAGGGCTATTTGACTGAGTTTCTGGAGAATCTCTTCCTGTTTCATGCCCCTACCCTCTCCAACAGGATCGCCAGACTGTACTTCTGGATCGTATAGGTATCGTCGGGGAGAAGGTACGGACGGTTCACCTCCAGTTCCTTTACCTTTTGAAGGTTGATGATCAGCTGGGACACATCGGAGGTCTTCTGGGCTTCCCGAAGAGATTCCATCTTGATCCGGTTGGGAGAGCCTGTATTTTCCAGGATCCCTAGGAGAATTCTCTGCGGTTCTCCCTGAAAGGCACGTTTGAACTCTCCATAGGTTTTCCCCACATACTCGGAGGGGATAGGATGGGTGACGATCCGGGACCGGCTTTTTTCCTGGGAAAGGAGTTCATAGATGATATGGGACATCCCGTTGGTGGCAGAGGTGTTTGCCAAAACTCTTCGGGAGAACTCCCGGCTAAATATGATTTCATCGCACTGGGCATGTCTGAGGTAGGATTCGTACTTTTTGTCTAGAATTTCTGCGCAGACATACACATCCTTACAGAGAGCCTTAACGGTCAGGACCGTCATGACGGTCTTGGAATCCACTTCCGAGGGAGCATTGCTCTCCAGGGTATCCGCCAAAATCAGCACCTTCTTGGCAGTCTTCGCGTTAGCCCGCAGGAGGGAGGTTTCGGCAAAGTAATCTCCCCGGACGAACTTCAAACCTTTCAGTTGGGGACGGTCTTTCAAAGCTTCCACCCGTTCGGGTTCTACATTGGAAACGATCACGATGTTTTCCGCATCGGTATCGGGGGCAACCCGAAGGATATCCAGCAGGATATCCTCCATGTCTTCCTTCCACCCGCAGATGATCAGATGATTTTTCAATTTTTTGTACTCCATCAATCCCCTCCTGGCCTTGGTGTTTCGATCCACTAGGAACGAAGCTAAAGTTCCGGAAAGGAGTGTGGTGGCTCCGATACCGAAGAACACGGTAAAAATGGCAAGGACCTTCCCCGTGAAGGAAGCAGGGACTTTGTCCCCATATCCCGTGGTGCTAAAGGTTATGATGGACCACCAGAGACCATCGAAAAAATTACGGAACTGATCGTTTACACCCCTTTCGATCCATACCATGATTCCTGCGGAAGCGAGGAGAAAGCCAAAAAACACATAGAATGGACGTACCTTCGCATCGATGAGAAAGACAAAGAGTTTTTTCAGTTGTTTCCTTCTACGTTGTAGCAACACCTTTTGGGCCTCTTTCCTTCCATCCTTCAACAACTTGTTCGAATAGTTGGAACTCTTTTTCTACCTTCTGTAAGGCATCTAGAGCTTTCTGCACATCCTGTTCCTTGGAAGCCTGCTCCAATTCGGCCGCTGCATTTCCCAACCTTCGGGCTTGCAGGTTCCAGGATCCCCCTTTGATTCCGTGGGAAGTAACCCGCAGGGAATCCCAGAGCCCTTTTTCCAGGGCTTCGTGCATCTCGGGAATCTGTGCCACTACCTTTTTTCTGAAAGCCTCCACTACCCTATCCACCACATCGGCTTTACCCATGAAGGTCAGGAGAGCCTCCTGATAATCGAACACTTCCCTATCACCGTCACCGATCTCTGCCAATTCCTCGATTTCCTCTATTTCCTCTACCCCCATACCCCTTACTCCTTCGCTTCTCGTGAGGTATTTCTCGAGGAAAGGAATCAAGTCCACGCTCTTGAACGGTTTCGTCAGGTAATCGTCCATACCGGCCTCGAGGCATTTTTCCTTCTCTCCCTTTACGGCATTGGCCGTTACCGCCACGATGGGCCCCTTATACCCTTTTTCCCGCAGGCGAAGGGAGGCTTCGTATCCATTCATCACCGGCATCTGTACATCCATGAACACGAGATCTACCTGTTCCTTTTCCAGGATGTTGACAGCCTCCATTCCATTCTCTGCCAAAAGGACCTGCACACCGTACTTTTCCAGTATCGTTTTGAACAGTTGCTGATTCACCAGGTGGTCTTCCGCTACTAGTACTCTGCTCCCCACCCAGCTTAAGGGTTTTTCCTTTTCTCTTTCTCTCTCCTCTGCCTCTTTTTCACCCGTTCCATAGAGGATAGAAACGATACATTCGAGAAGCTCGCGACGTTTGATGGGTTTATCGAGGTAGCCGGCAAACCAACCGAGGAGTTTCATCTTCGCTTCTGTCCCGAATCCCAAGGGGCTCATGAGAAT
>Ga0308395_1000632_pt1 | contig 27001 bp, 18 predicted proteins | sample Hotspr20SampleP4_FD_202097 | JGI IMG/M metagenome (GOLD analysis project Ga0308395, IMG submission 202097) | Hot spring phototrophic mat microbial communities from Mushroom Spring, Yellowstone National Park, Wyoming, United States - 20050930_P4 ...
CACATCGTGAGGGAGGAAGCTGTGCTCCCCATTCAGCTCCTTCTCCAGATTCGTGATAAGCTTCTTCAGGCTCTTTTCTGTGAGAGCCTTCTCAATCCGAACTTTGAGTTCGGTTCCGCTGACTTGCGCTTGCGTTTCCATACCAAGCATTACGACAAACACGCAAGGCGACTTAGTTCCTGTTTTTACGATTTAGCGTATGAGGGCAAACAAAAAGGCGGGGCAAAACGCCCCGCCTGTGAATAATACCCTGCGCGTAAAGATTAGGTTACGATGCTACAAGCTGCTCAGTAATGTCCATTATTTCCCACAAAAGATGCTTCTTATCGTACTCTGAATCGCATAACCCATCAGACACTTACTTTTAATCGCGTGCAAATTCTTGTTCAACACGTTGGAATATTTTATTGACAAATTCTTCTTTCAGTTTTTTAATAATCTTCCTATACTGGTATAAGTTTTAGTTGTTTTCTTCACAGATTTTTAGAATAGTATTTTGTCTTCCTATAAGGGCAGAATCGAAAGCATTCCATTTACCATTCTATCTCCTCATCCCTATACTCAGGGCTTCTGAAGCAGTGCCAAAAGTCTGAAAACATAAACTCTATAACTAACCCAATTACACCGTACTGCCAGGCATCGTCAAGACCTCGCATAGAATGTTGTCTAGCATTTTCATTAGCTACATCCCTAATCTTCTCATATTCATATTGCAATAATTTTAAATCATTTGCCTTAATAACTTCACGACTTTCCCTGTAAAATTGCTTTAAAAAATCTATAACTAATCTGCGATAACAACGCAATAAAATAGCGTTTTCTACTATGTACGTACCAAGAACATCATTAAGAATTTCTATATCACTACAATTATGTCGCCATATTTTTGGTATTACTGTTTCCTTTTTTATGACACGCTTAGGAAATAAGAAGTAAGTAGCTAATACATCTGCGATAACTTGGGATATAAGAATCAGCCTTTTACCTAAATCATGATTATGCCATTCTTTACATACCATGCCAGCTTTACGGAGTCTAATACATAAGATTTTGTATACAAAAACCACTTCGTTCTTAGATGTTAGAAACTTCATAAGTTCTGATGCGATTTCTAATATATCTACGGCTTCATTGTAAACGATTTTATTATTTATTATCCTTTCGTCGTTTAAGATATCTTGTCCTATAGCAATTTTTAGCTCTTGTGGTCCGCGATAATCCATCGGTAATAGTTTCGTTTTAATTTGTGCTTTAAATATACTAATTTAATCTAAACTTGTCACCTTACATCTATCTCATGTGTAGTGGTCATATTAGGTTTTCTTTTACTCATTTGTACTTTACGCCTCAGATATTTGTTTTGCTTTATCGTGCCGTTTATAAGGTGAAGTAATTCGCTACTATTCTTCAGCAACTAAATATTTTACCACTAGTCTTTTTGCAATATTGCAAAACATTTTTAATAGATATTTTTTCCTGTCTTTTAGTTCTCTTATTCTTCTTTCTATCTTAATTACTTCGCTTTCATCAAATTCTACTTTTTCTTCATCATCTAAATCATCTAACTCATACATTTCTATTCCCGCATATGGTAAATCCTCATATTCCAGACTATGAAGTTCACATTGAATCTTATGTAACTCATCTTCAATGTTACCAAGTATTGACTTTTCTAATTCAATGATTCGCATAGCTACTAGATCTATTTCTTCCAAGTCGCTTTCATCATCCCAACTACTGTCTAATAATTCATCCATTTCATAATAAAGTTTTTTAAACCGTTCTTGTTTATAATCGGTTTTTTTAATTATTTCGTTCAATACATCTAACATTAGGTCGTAACCTGGTTTAGGTCCAATGACATCATAATATTGACCATACTCTTCTTTCTCTTGCTCTTCTTTCTTCAAGACTTCATCGACTTCTTTGCATTCTATTTCTTCTGCTTTTTCTTGTATCGAGCGGTCAGGTTTAATTGCTGAGTTAATATCATTAGATTCACCGAGCAGGTCTTGCAAATTTGATTTATTCGTGTGCAAGATATAGGCTGCGACCCAGTACTTTTCGTCGTACTTGGTGTCGGAGGGGATGTAAGCTCGTGCCTCTTCGTACAACTGTTTGAGGCGCTCGGAGCCATCTCCTATTGCTTCCATCTTCTGAATGATGAGTTCCAGTGTGTTTCTTACACCTTCATCGTTGATGAGGTACCAGAGTTCTTTTTGAACTCCTGTCAGGTTTTCGCTGTGCGTCGTCATACCAACCATTACGACAAAAACGCAAGGCAAAGTGACGGCCTAAAAACATCATCTGGCAAAGCCTGATTTTCACTTATACTTTCGGACTGCTCAACCGTAAGAGGTTGAGCTTCCTGTTCCGTCGCAGGATAGCTTTTTAGGCAGTCCGTCGGGAATCTCAACTGAAAAGGTAGAGTAATCCGCAAGTTAACACTTATAACCAGTAGCCACCTTAGGTTTTCTTTTGCTCATTTGTAAGCCATTCGTCAGAAACTTGCCTTACTTTTTCGCGTCCTGTAGGTTGGTAGATAGGTTTACCAATAGGGCGATAATGTAAAGTGCCGTTATAATAATCTTTAATTCGCTGCGTAGCTATCCCCACATAAGTTTCCTCTTTCTCACATCCCATGGCTCTGCGGTTATGCATGATAGCCGCAATCAATGAAGAGCCGACACCCATGTATGGGTCAAAAACCCAGTCGTCTTCGTTTGTAAGCGCCAGCACGCAACGCTCAACTAGTTCTATAGGGAATTGACATGGATGAATAGTTTTTTCAGGATGATTAGCCTTTACATTCGGGATGTCCCATATCTGCCCCTCCCAATCTCGGACTACGATTCCCCAAATATCAGACGGATTTTTGCCTAATGGGTTACACGATAGTTGCCCCTTTTTATGTCCTTTATAATAGCGCTTGTTTGGATACTTGGACGGTACGCGAACAGCATCAAGATTGAAGATATAGCGATCGGTTTTAGTAAACCATAGTATAGTTTCATAACGGCCAGAAAAACGCTTAGAAGCATGTAAACCATGCCCAAACTTCCAGATAATTCTATTACGCAACTTCATCCCTAAATTCTTAAAAACAGGGTAATAAAGAATATCCAGAGGATAAACTTCACCTTTGTCGACAAAATTGCCTACTTGCCAACAGATGCTACCATCATCTCGTAATTTCTTATAAAGGTGTGCAATGACTTCAGATTGCATATCTATGTACTTTTCAAGGGAAGTACGACTTTCGTATTCTTTACCTATATTGTATGGCGGGGAGGTAATAATAAGCTTGACAGATCTTTCCGGGAGCTGACTCAAAAAATCCATTACATCACCATGAAAAACAACAATTCTTGCTTCAGGATTATAAGATCTTTCAATACTATAACCAGAAGAAAACAAACCTGTCTCACACATTACATTTAAAACCTTATCACAAATTCTCTAAAATACTAATAATTGCTTCTTTTATGTTTTCTCTTGAAGTGCGAACGCCCTCAAGCAACTGTTGATTCTCTTTCTCTATTTTATCCAAAACATCTACTAGATACTTTATTATAGAATTAGTTTTTTCTAAATCCTCTAATGTGGTGTTGTAAACATTATCATTTTTGATTTCTTTTATTTCTTGTACAAATCCATTTATTAGTTTATTTAGGCCGCATATCGTATTTCTTATATGATCTGAAAGTTCACGGTTGTGTTTATATCTTATTAAGCTGCTTTCATATGTATCTATTAATTCTTTCAAGCTTTTTTGTTCGTGTGCAATAATATAGGCTGCTGCCCATTCAAGTGTAGAATATAATAGTTTATCCTGTGCCGTTTTGTCTAATATGTTGTTTATTTTACTTAATATATTGAAACCCTTTCCTGATTCATGCACAAGCCATTCTATGTCATTTATAATCTCTTTTGGAATACCTTCTTTTAGTAAGCTTAAAAGTTTTTCCCTTAAAGCGGCGCTTTCTAATGCGACGGTGCTGCTCATATAACCTAAATAATCATCGAAACCATAACTATCGATGGCATAAGACTAAAGTAAAAGTTCGGAATTTGTTTCAATCTGGCTTATAATATGTATCAATAATATCCCCAGAATAAAACAAATCTGTCCCACATGTAGTATGTGATACTCAGTTACAACTTTTCTAGGATTCCATGAATGATTTTATTTAATTCTCGTTTTGCAGTTACAGCATTTTCAAATATTTCTTTATTGTCCTTATCAATCTTATCCATAACTTCACTTAAATATTCTTTTATAGAATTAGCTTGTTCTATTGTATCAACCGTGCCATAGTAAACGTTTTCATTTTTACTATCTTTAATTTGCTCAGTAAAATTGTATATTAGATAATTTAATCCGTTTACCATCTTGTTAATTGTATCTTGGAGTTTATGATTGCATTCATGTTTCGTCATATTGATTTGACGTATCTTGGATAATTCTTCAATTCTTTGATGTTCATGTGCAATGATGTAAGCTGCAGCCCATTCTGTAACTGAGTACATCATTAGGTCTGTTATTCTTTCGCCTATTAGTTGTTTTATCTTATCTATGAGAACCTTCCCTTTGTTCTTAAATTTACTTAAGTGATTATCTATAGTATCAATGTACACATAAAATTCAATTTCTTTTATAACAGGTCTTAGATTGTTATTTTTCAGTATGTCCAAAAGTTTTTCCTTTAAGGTGGCACTTTCCAGTGTGGTGTTAGCGCTCATACTGTTTATAAATAATCGAAATAATAATAGAAGTGCTAATTTATAGAGGTGTGATAGTTATGATTCCGTTAGGTCATAATCTACAGGATTGCATTAGCCACTTCTAACATTACCAAGTACAAGTTTATATAAGTGATGTTCAATAGTTATTATGCTGAGAAACAGGAAGACTTACCTTAGAAATTTGATCAGACTATATGACAGTATCAATTTCGACTGAGCTTGAAGTCGGACTATGCAAGTTACTAAGGACATAGAAGTAGTACAGTTACCTTTGGACAAGCCTCTGAGCACACTAACCGATTACAGACCATTTAGCATACTTCTTTTTGAAGATACTATAATCTTCAAAGAGGGCACAAACAGAACCAACGTAACTATATCTGATGGTACTAGCGATAGTTTATTCCCCAGGAATACAAGTAATTGCGACTATGAGGTTGTCAGTAGCTATGTAAGTGATATCCACACTTTGTGTATCGGAGGGCGAGGTATTAGGATATACAACCTAGGTGAAATAGATGGTATTACATTAGACACCATACTAATAGAGTACACTAAACAGCGTTCAGGAGTGCCTTTTAGTGGTGCTTACATGGAATATAGGGCTGATAGTACTATAAATAATACTTGGGCTGGTATCTATGTTTTGGTAAATAATCCTACACAAGTTTATGCTTGCCATTATGCGGACTTCTTACATGCCCCTTCAGAAGTTTTAAACTATTGTTTTGAGGATGCTAGTCAAAAGGGATATAACATTTTCGTAGATAGTGGGATATGCATTAATAGCAGTGTATATTCCGCCTTGCTTGATGCGGCGTATAACTTCGGGCATGCAGGTAACGGTATCTACGCACCTATGTTCTTTGCTATTAATACACCTTTTAGCAATAAGATAAATGTTTCCTATGCGCCAACGCATAAAAGATACAACATAATTTTATTCACGGGGCACACAATCATGAAATTAGATGAAGTTATTCATGGTTATATCCCCGTCAGCGCTTTATACGGAAGCCTTTTGGGGAATATGGCCAAAATGTCAAAATATTACAATAACGCATCTAACAAACCTATATATTTCAATCCGCTCACAGCTATCAGTTTAAAAAAGAAAGACGTAGACACTGTCAATGATTTAGCTAATGCATATAAGATAAACGTCCCATATATTGATAGTGATATTTGGTATTTAGGTAATTTACGTACAACAGAAGATAATATTGCTATTCTCAAAACTGAAAACAACGCTCGTATAATTGTAGACACTAACATAGCATTAATTGCCAATATGAAAAGTCTTGTGGGGCGTAAATTTGAAGATGAAGATGAGTTGGAGAGATCTATTAATGGTATATTTGATTTTGTTAGGAACAATATGCGTATCAAGACAGATTTTATATTGAACAGCATAAATATGAGGGATTATAAGTTGGAAGGGAACTCTATAAAAGTGGATGTTGAGATTGGTTTAGCTACAACGATTGAAAAAATACATTTGAGTTTACAGGCTACTGTCTAACTAATATATAGAATGTTAGGATTATGATACAGGTAGGCGTTCTCTATTATTGTAAGAGGGTTCTTAGACTTAATTTTATGTAGTCTAAGTGCAAATAAGCCTTGTCTCGGTATTATGATATCTATGGGGTCTTTTGGGTTAGCGTTTTCTATGTCTCGTATGTTTAGTACTGGGAGCCATTCGGCGGATATGATTATAGGTTGCTGTCTTCCTATTTGACCGTTTAGTGTTTGTAGGACTCTGATATTAGTCATATGACAAGCTAACCATAGCCTTACCCCACGTATAACACTGTCGGGAATGCCATCAAAATTATATTCTAAAACATCCAACCGTTGAGTAGTTACAGACTGTAATACGTAAGTTTGTGAGTTAGAACCTATGATTTCGTATCTAACAGGTCTAGTTAGATAAAAGCTAAACTGATAACCCAGATTTACTGGAGCGCCATTTAAAAGCCCTATATGAATACGATTAAAAAAGGTTAATATGTAGGATACCAGATCGCGATATTGTGTAAAACACAAATCACAGTCATAACCTGGGACTATGTTTTGGTCGTCTATAGTGTTGTAAATGGTTCTGATGTTCATTTTTGTTCATTCTCCTCCTCTTCGTTGTCCATTATTTTTCTTATTTTTTCGTAGATTTCATTTATTTTTTTAACTATAGGCTGCAGTCTTTTTGTTTCTTTATCCAGTTTATCGCGAATCCAAGAGACAATTCCTGAATCAGGAGAAATTTTTCTCGCGAATTTGTTAGATGCTGTACCTAGTCCTTTATTTAAGCTATAGGCTACTATTAGGTAGTCGGCATCGTTGTAAAGTAGTGATTTAGACCAGTTGGTGAAATTCCTTTTTGGTTCTTCTCTTTCTACCACACCTTCATCAACAATATAGTATCCACTCTCTGATTGCATACTCAACCCACAAATAAAGAACAATCTTGTAACAATAGTATTTATGGGTGCGTAAATATCAATAGCATAATTAACGTAAGATATATCAAAATTTTTGCCTTCATTTGACGTATTACTTTGATTTTGTATATCATTGACGAATATAGGATTCCTAAGTTCAATTTCTACTTTTTGGTCTTTTTCTTCTTCTATCTTGTATTCAGGAGTTCCTTTCTGTAAATGTTCTTTTATAGTTTGTTTTAAGTTCTTGTAATTTTCGTAAATTAAGTTCATCTGATAGAATATATGCAACCTTAATAATCTTAGATCCATCACTACGTTATGACCGTTTACAATACTTTGTAGGATACCTATTTCTTCTTGTAATTCGCTTGATAGCTTTTGAGTTACTGGATCGTTTTTTATTTCTTCTAGTGTAGTTCTAGTTGGCAGGAATTTTTCTTCTGTTTTTTTATCTTCGGTCTCTTTTTGTTTTGCTTTCCATTTTCGGTATTGATCTTCTAACTCTAAAAGTTCTTTTCTGGATATTTGCCCTCTCCCTTTCCCTTTTCTATTCCAAGGCCAAAGGGATTGAATTTGAGTAAATAATACGAATGGCTTCTCTTCTGGGTTATTTTCATACATACTTACTATGTCGTCGGTTATGATTCCCGGACCCACATCGTGCTGTGCAAACGTCTCATTCTCAATCTCTCTGTAAATAGCCCATACGTCAGCACTAGAGGTGGAAAAGAAGGGAGCAAATAAAGGCCACGAGTTAGCTATGATACTAGCTAAATACATCATATTATCTAAACGAACATAGTTATGAAGCAAGAAGCTAAGAGAACCAGATTTAGTAACAAATTGTATTACTGTACTATAAAATATATCGTATAGAGAAGATTGAAAATTTTCAAGATTAATTGGCATAAATTCCAGATAGTTTGTTATTGTAAATTCATTTACATTACCGTATAATCCGTCGCGCTCGTAATGTTTCAAATAATGCATAAGCACATAATAGATAAGTATGGAAGCTATTATTTCGGCTATGCGGTCTGCGTTGAGAGATTTCTGTACTTCCTCGCTTTTATCCTCTATCACTTCTTCCTCTTGCGGTAATGCAGTCAGTTCATCGTAATCGTATATCTTTCTACGCGTCTTTGCAAAATACATTTCCTCTCTCTTCGTTCTGAATATTTGTACCAAATCACGATATAAGTCTCTCGAGTACTTAAGCGTGATATAAACTATAGTATTTCTAAGTAAATCTTCAGATATTTTCCCACCTAGATATGTACTAAATATGTGGCTCAAAATTTCAGATTTGAATTTATGCAAACTATCTATCAACTCACCACTAGCAACGTCTATAATGGGATATCTCCCTAACTGATTATCCTTCAAAACTTTATTTACAATAAACAACGGCTGCTTTAATCTATTAACGGCATTGGAAATGTCATTATTAGTTCTATCCCAGATAGTGATAAAGTCATCAGATAGAGCTTGTAGTGCTTCCCCTATCTTTTTATATATACTATGCTTACTATTCTTTATTTGTTTAAATAAAAGATTTATTTTTTTTCCTGATATTCTAGCAAAACTATCTATTTTAATAGCGCTCATTTCAAAAGTTATTTTGTTTTTATCATCGATTGAGGTTTCTAACTTTTCCCTAATTCCCATGTTTGTATCTGCGTCAAAGATGTCACGGCTGAAAGCTTTTGTTTTTATACTTGCCATTTTATGGTATTGTATGAAGTGCGGTATTTGGTATCTTGTATCCCTTTCTTCTTCTACTATGTACTGGTCTAACGTGCCATGTTTATGGATAGCGTATTCAGTGGCTTCCTCTACAGTTGCGTCTATGTCTTCCCCAACTTGTATAGTAAGTAATATATTCTTCTCTACCTCTTTCTCTATGTAGCTATGCACAAGTTTGGCACTATACCCAGAAGAACCATTCAGTATACTGCGTATTTCCATCAGACTAGCAAGAAGTAATTTAAGGTGCGCTATCCCTTTTTCATTTTCAAAGACACGTTTCATATTCACGACCTCTACTTCTCCTCGCTGCGCTTTATTAAACATATTCTTAACAATTGAGTTTGAACTTGATAAATCCTTAAGCTTGCTCGAACAATATCTACATATGCTCTGCATAATAATATCGGACAACTCATTATAGCTTAAACCACGATTGTTTATTATCCTCATAAAAAGTTTTCTATTATTATCGTTAGCATCCAACCATGCTCTGATAGCAACATGAACCAGCTCTTTACTTCTATCACTATACCGTGTATAGTTATCTTCTAAGCTAAAATCTAATCTTTTCTTTATTTCGGAGGTGACATCTAATACTGCTTCCATAAGTTGCAACGCATCATCTTTACTTTGACCTGTCTCATTATTAATATTTTTTGTTTCTGGTTCCCGCTTTTGATTATAGTAGCTACTGATTATCAAAGATATAACTTCTATATACCCACCTAGTTTTTCGCATGGTCGTTGTACTCTAGTAATCCTAACTTCTTTGGGCATAAGTAAATATACTTTTTTTGAAGAAAAATGTTTTTGGGTTTGTATATTTACTTATGATAAATCGCAAGCGGCACAAGAATAAAGTAAATAACAGTGTAGCGAACATAGAGAGAGATTATACCTCCGCTGACGATCTGCACTACTTTATAGAGAAGATAAGAAATAAAGGCAAGAGCCTTACAACAGCTTTATACTCGCAAAGCCAAGAACCCGAATACATTACCCATTATACTGATTTTATGCAACAATATATTGGTTTCATGCTAACTAATATATCTGGCGTTTATAAGGATCTTGCTGATTGGATAAAGAACAATCCTACAATAAGAGATAAGATACAAATTATTGACTCTAATGATATAAGTCCAGAAGTTTTTTCCTATGTTATAACATATCTGGATAAAAAGTTGACTCCCAGTGTTAATTCCATTGTACTTAGTTTATTAGGTATAAGTGCTAAGGAAACTGGAATTAATTTAGAGACGCATAATATACCTGCTTTGGCTTTCCTGAGCCCTCCTGGAACCTCTAAGACGTATAGTATAGTAGCTGCATTGAAAGAGCTGAGTGAGGGGCAGGGCAATAGTATAATAGCAGGCTGGCTGCACTACGATATTACGAAGCACGAAGCGACCACATCCCCTTTGGTACTCCCAACCGCTAATCAGGACGTAAAAGACGAACCTCTGCCAGGACTAGCTCTACTACGAGCTAGCGGGAATTTAGAGCTGGATAAAGCGCTGCGAGAAAATATATATACGAAAACAGTAAACAAAATAATCTCCACATTTCGTTATATCCTAATAGCTGGAAAAGAGAAAGGCCAAATAACCCTCAGCAATGAAGTAGAAAACACACTGAAACAAGGGCTCAATTTGAATTCAACAGAATTGGGCATCTGGAAACTGGCAGTAATAGATCAACCAGATGAAAAAACTATAAGCGCACTAATTGACGCTTTCAGAAACGTAATTCCAGGTTTTGCCAGAGTGACTAATGTATTGCAAGAAAATAAACAATACATTAATAATGACGCAGACGCTCTAATAAATGCTATAAACTATAATAATTTTGAAGCATCCGACCCAGAAAAAGACGTACAAGATTTTTGTGAGATAGCATTAATACTCCACAAAATTATTACATTTGGTTTGGTGCCAATTATAGCAGTTAGGTTTAGGAACTTCATCAGAGCTAAAAAGCTAGACGAAAATGTAAATGATAACGCAGACGTATTAGATGGTATAATGTACATATACAACAAAATACATAATCATTATCTTCATAGAATCATAAGCACTGTGTTCCTTATCAAAGCATTGCTCAAAACCGACGGTCAGTATACAGAGTTGTTTAAAAATATGATAAAAGATCTGAAAGTCGGATTGGACGAACTACTAAATAACTATTACGAAACATACAAACCAACACATAATTCTGAGACTACTACCACATACTTAGACTTAGAGGGAAAAGTAAATTTGAAAACAGAGCAAACAAAAGTCTTCAATTTTTACAACAAGATCTACATGTTCTTAATTAATGCTCAACCTAAAGAAAAAGATGAATATGTTTTATTGGATGAGAGGTTTATGAATACAGTTCTTAAGCAGTTAGTACTTGATGTGAATAATACGACTATTAGTTTTGGGGCAGAAGAAGCAATGCAAACTGAAAATAGACAGTATAGAAGCACTAAGGCGAGACAATATAGTGACGTAGAGTATCCAGAAGGGGAATCTGATTACTTTTCTGATAATAAACTCAGTTTTGCCGATCACATAAGATTGATTAGCGACACTATAAACGACTTTTATGAAGTAAGAAAATTTTATAGTAACGCGGCACAAAGTAATCTATCAAATCAGGAAAGCAAGACAACTCTTGAAAAGCTCAAAAGCGAATTTGGTACCCGATTTCTCAATCTTAATAATACAGGTATTGATGACATTGATTATATATTAGGCATCGTCTTCAAAGTCATAAAACTCTTCAAGGAAGAATTGACTAAAGTAGGCTACGAACATTACGAAAGCATATATCAAAACGAGACACAATTGAAATTGTTGAGTCATTATCAAAAAGCCTTAGTAGACTTATTTACAAAATCTTTGAATGTAATTGTTTATAGTCCAAGGCATGGTCATCTGATAAATAATAGGAAGCTTGAGACGAAAGATATTGACATATTTAGTTTAGTAGGCGATTATATTTTGAGCGGGTTAGGTATTACTGAGCGTTTACAGACGAAGGGTGTGAGTTATAGTTTCCCACCTGCTGTTCAAGTTTTTCTGTTGAGGGCTAAGCAGGCCTATTATAAGTACCTGAGGCAGCTTAGAGCTATGATAGAAGCAAACATGAAGCGAATGGATGCGACGAGTAGTATCAATAAGGCCACGGCAAGTCTCAGGCCTCCTTTATATGTCCTATTTATCGACGAAATGATGACACAGTTGACTCCTGAAAACTTTCTTTTCTGGCTCAATATTTGGAATGGGCTAATCAGCCCTGCTAATCCAACTGTCGATACATATCCGCCTAATTTATGCTTTGTGCTCGCTGGTAATATGCCTTGGAGCACCTTCATCTTAGCTCAAGCCTTGGCTCAAAGTTCTTCCGAACTGGATTACGAGACGTTTAAGAAGTCTTTTGAAGATGCAAACGTTAATAATATAATAAGTGTGGATACCATAAACGCTTTGGGTAGTAGGATAAGTCTTAGAATAGTAGCTTACGATTATACTTACCTGTTTAGCACTGATGAGACAGCAGTACGAAATAGAACCGGGTTATTCATTAGAGCATTAACGAAAGGTCTTTTAAACAGGAAAGACTTAATACATTTTACGAGTACTGCACAAAACCTACTAGGCGGTTTTTACGACTACTACAAAATTATTGTATCGCCTAGGTTAAAGGGATTATCAAGTGTGGGACTAAGTGAAGTGCAAAAGATGAAACTTCATGCATACATTGCCAGTTTGACAGCTGCATCAGACAATATACCCTTCAACTTATCCGATATTAAGCCCAATTCAATCATAAAATCTCTAATAGAAAAGAATTATAATCAAGTTGTAAGCCAAAACGAAATGGATGAAGTAATTAGCAAAGCTACGATTCTTAACTACTTATTTAATAGTGAAACATTCGGCAAAACGATTTACGAGTACATGTTTGGAACATATTTTAAGGAAAATCCAAAAGAAGCTGATTACTTTAATAGACTTCTAAATATCGCAATTTCGCCCATTGTACTACATTTATCGTTTTTGCATTCGTATCTAACATGGAATAACATGATACGTAGATTTTCAAAAGATCTGCTTGATAAGGCAGATAAAAATAAAGATAAACAAAAAATACTCGATGCGATTACAAAACTTATGAAAGCAATAAAAGATGCTTCAACACTTTTAAATACTAAAATGACTAATGCCGAAAGTATGGAAAGTACGATGGGGAGGATAACTGAAATACGTGTACGTGATAGATTAGATTCAGGTGTATTTAGTGTAAATCGTGATGACGTCATGGAATACCTGAGAAGTCAGAGCGACCCTAGATTTTGTAACCCAGAGGTAGGCGCGGTCATAAGCTTATTATCACTTGTATTCTATCACTATATAAGATACATGAAAGAATTCAACGAAAATATATCAAAAACCATAGTGAATTTTTGTGAAAAATTAGAATCTCTTATTAAAAAAGAAGGAAATAAGATATCACCAAAAGCGAGATATGATCAAGATTTTTCCACCCTAAAAGACAAGATATATAGCTATTTTATTAATTCAGATCAAGATATTGATAGTAGGGAAGACTTATTAATAGAGGCTAGTGGATATGCATATGACCTAAGTGGAGCGGTTAGAATTAATCTACTATCTTTTGATCCAAACAAAACACAATTTGAGTTCACTTGGAGGAAAAATATATATTCAGGAACTTATCCTAAGGATGCCGATAACTCCATTACTGTTACTCTTATTCCGAAAAAAGGTGGCAGTAAGGCAGAGAAGGGATTGGACGAGTACGACATAAAGGCTATAAAGGCTTTAGTAGCTTATACTATATACACGCATTCCTTAGTATCAAAGAAAGAAAAAAATCAAAAACTTAGTTTTTCCAAAAATTTAATGAGCAACATATTAGTTTCCAATAAACTGCATGCACCATTAGTCGGGCATTTAGTATTAGGTTTCTTTAGACAAACCGATGAAAACAACCTCTTCTTAATACAAGCGCTTCGTGAAACAGATCGGTGGTTCACTAGTGTTACAGGCTCTATAGTAAGATATGTAACAATAATGGTAATACTTAGACATATATTTACATATAGGTATATAGATAATATGCCTGACATGATAAAAGGTTTTATGGACGAAGTCAAAAAAAGTAATGCATTTAGTAAAAATGTAGAAAACAAGTTAATAAGTATACTAGACGAGTTTGCCGAGTTATTGTTTGAGGCCAGGCAAGCAGTCTTCACACCTCTCGCCAAAAGAGGAAAACAAGGTCAAAGTGATCGGTACTACGTATTCAACTACCAACACTACGAGATCGGCGGTTCAACAACACATGAAGGATACTACACAAAACCAAATAACCTCGTAAACTTCGGCCCGCTAAGCTTCGTATTTGAACAACTAAAAGACTTAAATATCGTACAATATGATAACTCTAATAATAATTCAGAAAACAGTGAGGAGGAAATCATAAAGGCCATAGCCGAACGTTTTGTACAATATCTCAAGGGTAAAACACAAAAATCTACAACATCATTTTTCCCTATACACTTAATATCCCACATAGAAACACAAACAGAAGACGAGAAAACAAATCGTTACGCAAAAGTTACATTAGAATTCAAAGATATAAGCTCTTTAATATACCAAAATAGAGATATAAAAAATATAACAATACCAGCACTTGACTCTCAATTTGTTGATTTAAGGCATCAAGATTTCTATTACCTTAAGAGTACTAGGGAGAGTGAAGCGTATTCTATATCTGGACTTATAACAGTGCTAAATGGTAAACTAAAAAGCATAAGATTACTACAACAAAAATTCAATTCCGTCGAAGCATTAATCGAAAAAAACCAACAATTACAGGAAGCCGCAAAACAAAATGACAACAATAACTTTATACTATTACTACACAATGTTCAATCAATGAGTGATAATTATAAAAATCTTGAATTAAATGTAAATAATAGCATATTTGAGGATCTGAGGAAGGTGCAGACAAGGTATCCCAGTGTGAAAAAATACTTGGCTCTATGGCTCACAGAAAGAGATGATATAATATTATTTTTCAAAAATCTTTTAGAAGCCGTTGCACAAAACAACTTAGACAATCTATCCAAGACAGTCGCAAGTGTCCTTAATCATCTTGACAATTATATTGTAGACGTAGCCAAAAAACTGATAAACAAAGTAACGGATAAAGAGATACGAAAGATGTTAGAACAAATGTCTGACATAAGTGAAATGAATAAACTCATAGAATCTATAATAAAAGGTATAATGAACAGTGAAGATCTGGAAAATTATATTGTAGGAAATTCCGAAAATTATCTAGCGAAGAGAGGAGACAAAAAATTATGGGAAGAATGTATAGAATATCAAATTATGTTATTAAATCCATTGATAAAGTATAGTTTAGCTATTATATTATCTAACATAGTCTTAGTGGAATACGACACAGACAACACTGCTCAGGGTATAAACAAAGAGGAGTTTTACAATAAATTGAAAGAAGCTATAAAGAGTAGCTATGATAAGACCGTTAAAAGCGATGACATGACAGAATTGGATTATTTGAGTATGATAGTAAGATACATTTTCTTTGATATGAATCAGAGTGTAAATAGTCCAAATAATAATAATAAAATAACACTCTCTGATCATCTTATTACCTATAGAAAACAAGATTTAGAATCAGGCCCGGGAAACGCAGGAAATGGTTCTACTATTGGTTATCATCTTGTAAAACCGTTCTTTACACATTACAACAAAGAGGAGAAAGAAATAGAAAAACAAGATAACAATAAAACTATCAAGAAGAGAGAAGTGTTTACTCAATATGTATACGTAGAGAATAATGGAAAACCGATATTGTACTGTGATATTCATCATATGCCTGTAAGAGGAATACAGGAAATAGACGGCACAGTAATAGAAATCCCGTCTAAGATAACAATCTATTCCTCTAATGCCTTCAAATCAGACCAGCATGGATACACCTATACGCAATTAACATTCATACGGAACATGGTAATACCACGTTATAAATTCGCAGAATCTGCCTTAGTAAATCTACTCTTGATAGCTGGTATTCAAGAGATACAGAGATACCTTAGCTCTCAAGGGAAAACGGTGAGCGGCCTCATCAACGCGCGATTTGCACCATTTGCAATAACGAATCTATATCATTACTATTATAAAGATAATAAATATGAAGAAATAGATCACAGTAATAAGAGTGCGTATGAATTAATTATCAAAGTGACAAAAAATGATGATTCTATTGGGGAACGTAAACATCTGCATCCACTATTAGCCTCTATACTTCTATCATTCAACATAGATAATAAAGATGTTAAAAAGATTCTACAAAATGACTATGGACTTCAAAATACAGCAACATACTCTCGTAGAGATGAATTTATAAATGCACTTAGATTGCGCTTCTATTCGTCGGAGGGTATAGGTAATATTCAAAGTATTGAATACGATATGTATAGTATCTACGAGCCAGGCGTATCTATTAAATAAGCAAAACCGGTTACACCACTACAACCGAATGAACTGCCCACTCAATTCTAATAAGTCTCTCAACCAGGCTAACCAATGAATTAGTTGGGTAGTAGAAAGAAATAATGGCAGAATATCTTTTATCATTTATCATGTATTTCATGATATCTAATATGTAAGAAATATATCCAAAATCTTTTAATGCTTTGTATGCATTTTTTAGGCTTATAACTCTATTATTTTTCATTATGTTTTGCAAGTAGCTGAATGCTCTTGTAAATTTGTCTCTTTGATATTCTCTATTTAGCCTATGTTTGCCGCCGACGGATACAACTGCGACGCGAGACATAAGTTTAGCCGCACGTTCGTTTAAGAAGATTTTTCGTTCTATATCTACTTCTTTTTCGGCCATCTGGCGTAGTGTGGTAGCTCGCAGCTCCGCCTTATGACGCATACTCTCCTCAGGAACGATACTGCAGAAGCCGTCTTTTATAAGCACACCATCACATCTGCCCAAACATCTTGCCAAGTCCCAAGTGCCATAGGGATAGATAACCTCAGCACCCGTAATATAAGCTATATCGTGCATGACTTCTAACATCCTGTCCCCATCTATACCCATCCGAACTGGATAGACTTTACAAATGTTATTAGATACTAAGTACGCAAGCATCTGATAGACCTGTGAATTGAAGGAGGAAGCGATAATAAGAATAGGGATACCCGTATTGCAATAGAAACGGCAAAGCTTGTCTATTGCTAATAAATCCCCGTACTCACCAGCGTATAACATTACATACGGCGTCTCTAAGACAGTCTGCCTAGCGAATGGATCTTCTATAAACTCCTTAGCGACATTAGGAGAATAAAAAGAATACCCGTTGATGGGCGTAATAACAACATCCTCATTGTCAATCAAGGAATACTCTAAAGCGTAAAAACCATCTGCTCCAATAGTATTATATAACCTAACTAAACCATCTATAAGCACATTATTAAGCTGAAAAAGTTCAGTAACATGCTTCAAAACACTATCAAAATCATTGAAATACATTGAACTGTTTATTAGTCTTTCACTAATCTCTTTCTTTATATTGTCTAAGTCTTTATCTTCTATATAGCAGTTTTTGTTATTTTCTATTTCTTCTTCTCTCTTTATTTTGTACGCTAATGATGCTGCCATATAGTTATAAAGAGGAAGAATTTCGCGATGATAATAAGAAAAGTATAATTCGTTTTCTGTTATTGCTGAAACAATGTATCTTGCCTCTTTTGTAGTGAATATTTTTTCGTATCCCATTAGGGTACCAGTTGAGAAAACAGCGACATGATCGTTCAAGCAATACAACATTTGCCCCTCATTAAGAAGCACAGACTCGGATAACGAAATAAGCTCTCTGACTTCGTCTATCGGATTTTTCATGTTAACTATACGCGGTCGAAAGTATCTTTACTAAGATATGCAGAACTTTGACCTTCTAGACTTTTTGAGTCACAACTATATCAGCTTAGGGACTTTAGCTAATCGGAACATGTGGCATTCGTACTGTTACGGCGATCCCAACAGCTGGTGGTGGCACCTACAAGAAGAAGCAAACATGTCATTCGGAAACACAACTTACTACTTCACGGGAAATAATAGATATAGGGTATCCATCTGGACTGTACTTAGTAGCTACGATAGTGATTTTTATACATTTTACTTATATATAGAAGACCTAAAACTAGCGCGTGTATGGATTTATGTCAGCACCTTAGTAGCAGAGCTGCCGACAAATGGTTTCCTAAAACCAGACTCCATATTCCAAAACCTAAGTATAGAAATAACAGATTCAGGTAACGTTGTATTACACTCCTACACGTGGGACAACACTATGACATTACTTAAAGGGCAACAAGCCATGCCAATGGGATTATTTAAGTCGCTCTTAATATTTGACTCAAACGAAGCATTATTATATCTGTACGACGGACAAAGGAACCAGACATCAGTTCCAGAACTCGTAATCCATCTTCTGTCCTTCTCTAGTCAATCCACTTCTATATCAGGTATAACATACAGAACATCAGAAGTCACCTATATGACGAGCGATGCCAGGAGGTTATACGAAGGTCTAAATAACACTCACATCTATATAAGTAATCTGATATCCTATATACCCGAAGTCAAAATTACTAAAAATAACCTTCATATAGTATGTAATGTAATTAATCTACCTTCCAGTTATATTGTAAGGCCCTTAGGTGATGATTTTCCATGGTTTATCCTTTTTGTTTTTAGACCGACGCCTGTTGGCGGCGATAGCCCCGAAAACTACGATGTGGAACCAATTATACAACAAAGCTTTACAGGTAACCACAGCCCGATCACAAGATGGAAACTAGACAACGGCGAGTATAGTCTATCTATTGATTGTGGCGGTATATTCAATGATATATTTATACAATACGCTTTTATTATTACAGGTTATGGCAACTACTTTGCAGCGATGCGAGGGCAACAATCAAGTTTATATGTAACCCCAGACATTAACCCTATCCATATATTCACTCGAGATACAGGCGGTTACATACATACGTCTGGTGGTATTGCTGCATATCGTACGACATCAAGTACAACTTCCTCCTCCTGTGGTATTTCGTTCGCTTCGCTATTCCACTATTATGGAGACAACACTGAAAACTTGATCTGGCTATTCCATTACAATGGTAACAACAACACAGGAACAGCTCATATTATATATCTTGAAAATATGCACGAACATGCTAATCTTATAACTGCTGGTTATCGAGTGTATAATATATACTTCTTAGGCCTATACAACAAAATATTTAGTCCTGATATTTGGCATATTACTATAAAATCTTATTTATCTCCTTATGAGTATTATAATCATGATACTTCACTTTTCATTTATAACACTCTGTCTCACACAGCACCGCAGGTTGTCAATGGCAGTTGGAGTTACATGCATTACCTGAGATTTGTTCTGGATGATTACACTTCTTCAAATCTACGTATACCTCTTGCAATTGTAGAAGGTGACATAAGAAAAGGCGACATCATCAAGTATCGTGCAATAAGCATTGATAAGATGTCGACAAGTCAGAGGTATCCTATTGTCCAGTTGGGTCCGCTATCCAAAGCACAAATGCCTGATGTCGTCTTGGACGGTTACATAGCCTCTCTGAACGCTGATGCAGGCAAAAATGAGGACTCCAGCTTTGGTACCCTAGTACCCTATTACGATCTAAAAGAAGCCAAAATACAGGAACCTCATCCAGAATGGTACTTCCGCATCCACATCCACGCAGGTACATGGTATTGTATATTCAACAACATAATGTCCGACAACAACAATCAAATGAAAACATACAGAATACAGCACAATGATGGTAGCCTGCGTATAGTGTTAGATGTTGGATTGTACTTTGAGATTTTAACTGAACCTGCAAATGGTAATAACAAAAAATACACAATCGTATACGCTGACTTATTCCCTTCTGTATATTGGTGTTATGAAAGCGAATCTTACGAGTTTCTCAATATAAATGTGGAATGGATACAATGTCGTTACAGTATGCCCGGTAGTAGCATGGTCAGAGCGAGACCTAATAATATAATAACAGAACAGTCAGAAATATCTTTGTAATAAGAACAAATTAAATACACAAAAAGTATATTTACGAATGCCAGTTTTTATTAATGGGTTAGTCATTCCTGATGGTTTTAGGGCTGTTGCATTTAAGCGTTCTAATGAAGACAGATGGTATGTAGAGGAGGAGATTTTACAAATTCGTTATAGAGAGCCTAACGCAGGCTATATATTTGCTAATGTTTTGAATGGAGCCTCTTCGTTGTCTGGTGCTGGTGTATATGACGATGATTATCCAACTGAAGAAGGCTATTTTTGGGTTAGAAGAAGGACGGCTACCATAAATGGCATCACATTCGTGTCTAATTCGCTGAAAGATAGATTTGGTATAGTGTCCATTAGACTATCTTCCAAGTATGTGTTTAATACAAGTTATAGTGGACCTCGGGCAGTAGCTTTTGCAAACGAGGATTATATTGTGGTTATTATGTTGCACGATGCCGATACTAATGATTTCATTAACGCGTTGAGTAATCCGTATATTGCTCCGACTTATTTCACTGGGCATACGCCTACGCCACTTGTTGTTCCCATCTATACTATTACTGCGAACCGCACAGCCTCATCATTTACTACGCAGCTATATATTCCTGACTGGCGAGGTGAAAGTATCAGCGTGCCCGACTACATATTCATAGAAACTCGCGACTACTATCACTATTATATTGACTTTGCAGATTATATGAAGGTGCTGAAGAAACGAATGGAACAAGAGCTTAGAATACCAGTTATACCTAAATCTGAATACTTCAATAGTGAGTTTGCTGATAGGAGCCAAAGAGGTTTAAAGTCCAACGAGCCAGCATTCATTGTCTATACGATAGATTATCAAGACAAGCATGAGATCCCGCTTTATCGCCATAGAGGGCCTTGGGAAACTCATCATTGGGTATCTGCAAGAGTCAACTTTGAGTTCCATAGCTCGGATTTTCTTATCTACCGAGGCTTTGTTATAGATTTCAATTGGTTTGTAAAGATAACTAATACTATCCCGTCAGTAGCAGTCTTTGGGCCGGGGACTGCCCCCTCAAACGCACAAGGATACTATGCATCTATCAAGTGGAATGTAACAGAAGTAGACTGGAACTTACAAGAAGATATTGAAGAAGTGAATTCCTCAAAAGGCTACTACAACTATCAATACGACTTCTCAGCAGAGATATATTATTTCTGGATACGACCTAAGATGGCTACCGCACAGGTAGAACAAATACTGGCCATATTTACAGAACCTGCACCCATGGATTGCGAAAGCATACGGAACGTAGTAACCAGAATAAACTGGCTCACATCAGGAAATGATCAAGTTCCAGACCCAACACAAATCACACCTTACAATCATTTCTATCTATAACCCTAAATTCTTCATACACATCCTGTATAAATTCTCTCATACGACTATCCTGTTTATAATCTCTTCTACTCTTCCCACCCAATGAATGATTGACTTTTATATATGCATTAGGATCATTCATGTATTTTTTACATACAGATGTCACAACTACTCTTATATTAGCCCAGTTTGACCTATATTCTGTTCTATTGTAGGAATTATTTTCTGACAAGGTTTGTTTCATAACGTAAAATGCTATTCGGTACGCCTCGTCTTCGGTTTCACCCATAGCCAAACATTTTTTAACATTCCTATAGTACAAATACTTTATTTTATTAGCTATAGCTTCTGATAATTCTCTAATAACTTTAGGCCATAGGTGACGTTCTATGTGCTCACTCCTATTCATAAAAAAGAACTGCGTATGAACACAAATATAAATCAGGGAGTCTAAGTCTATATATCTATCATGATAAAGTTCAAAGTACGGATAAAATAATTCTAAGTATTGTTTTTTATTACACGGCATCGTGCAATTTATATCAAAATCTGTTTTGTCGTTGTTGTTATTTTGTGCGTCTTGTATTATTTCTTCCTCTTCCAATGTAAAGCTGGTTTTGTAGAGTAAGCTGAGCAATTCTTCTGGGGTATATTCGCTATCTGGTAACGATTCCATCAGCGCGGAAATACTAATCTCGCGCAGATCAATAGGTTGTTGAGCACTCGCCCGTATAGACTCCAAAATAGCAGTCTTAAGCTCCCCCCCCTTTATAACTTTGAGGATAAGATTTATTACACTACCTAAGTGCTTCTTATTACCATAGTTAAATATAACGTCTTCTATAAGCTTCCCAGATTCTAAGTTGCCCTTAAACTCAAATATTGTGGCAATAATATCTCCAAAAGAGTCTCCTAACAACTCATCATTGTACAAGCTATTAATAAACCGTTCATTACGAACATCAGAAATGAAACTAATAATCTGATCAACTGCTTTACTAAACAAGTTATTCATCGCATTCATACTCATATATGTTTTTGATTTGATTCCTATATTTCATTACAGGATCAAAGTACATTCTAGGCATGTTAGTATATACAATGTAGCCCTGAATCAGTTTGTCTAAGACATGTGATATTATATCGCGCCTAAAGTAGGCGTCTTGTGTAAACAGAACTACATCAAAGACCAAAACCTCGTCTCCATTTGATTTAGCTCTATCCTGTATATTATCTATGTAAGGCTTTATAATCTGCATAAGTTTGTTGTCATTGTTTAGTATGGGTAATATAATTAGTTTTTTCATTGATAGCTTTTATGATCTTTTCCTCTAATGACCTTGGAGTAGTGTATATGATTTCCAGACCTGCAGCCTTGAAGATGTCTATGATAGCTTCTGGCTTGAGTTGTAGTCGCATTTCGCTCAATAACCGATTTACAAATGACTTATCATCAGAAACTAAGCCCAAAAACTGCTGTACATGTGATAATGTAATCTGATTCACATTATCTAAAACAATTGCAGGATAAAAACCATCTCGCATGTAGTTCTTATCGTATATGATCACTGACGCTACCTCGCTATCAATCGTCTTATCATTGAGTACTTCCAATAACAACAATGTATGTGTAGGGTAGTTACTAAGTCTTAAGGCCATATGCTGCTCGTAAGATAAGCTTTTATCTACTTCTCTTACGAGCAGCACTGATTTGATAGGATTACTCAGCACCACTAGAACATTCATATTTCTATACTTCCATAGTTCTATACTTCTGCGTCCCCATCAGTTTTCTGTTCTATATACATCTCATAAACAGCTTGTACATTAGCATCTTCGCTTAAGAAGTCAACAATAGCATTTTGAGTTTCAACTGGTATGGAGGGGTCTGATAACTTGATCTGGGTAATATTGAACATTTCTTTAATATGATTACCCAAAAACCTTATAAAATCAACATCCTCGTTATACTTAGAACTGATATTCAAGAATAGTTCCCTGATTAGGTCGGTATTATTAGATTTTAACGTTTGTTGTGGAGTAGCTTTTTCATGTGGATTAGCCTGTGGATTGGTAATGGTTGGTTTAGTCTTAGGTGCAGAAAAAACAGCTTCGCGACTATCATTAAAGTTAACATTATTGTTAGTGAAATAGTCTTCCTCTGCAATAAAGTTATCTATGCTGATAGCCATCTTAGTAACTACTCGAGGAAAATATAGAACAAGACCTTGACGAAGAGCTTGTTTGCAAAGCATAACCGTGAGGTTAGGTGGGGAACCGGTTGGATACTTATCGCGCACTCTCTCAGTAAGTGCTAAATCGCTTACAAAAACTGTGAAATCTAATGATTGTTCTACCCCATTAACATAAAAATGTACAGTAACACTTTTAACAGAGCCATTTTCAGCGTTTATACTAAAACGATAATACTTAAGATTAGAACGTTCCATGAAAATATGAGTAAGCAACGCATAATGTGGGAATACCACTATTGTACGTCTAGCTGGGCTAGGGATGAGATATATTTTATCTAGCGCGTCCTTAACTTCTGGAAAGTTCTTGATGAATAATGCTACTCGATAAAGTGCATATACTAGGTCATCTTCCGTAACAACGTAAGACTGATTAGGTCGTACTTGTGTTTCAACAAGCTGGAATTCATTAAGCTTAACAACTGTATAAAGGCGATCGTACATGTCACTTGCTTTATCGCGATGCTCAGGGGCTACTGTTTCTACGATTTTGCCTTCTTTGGTCTTAGACTTAATTGTATAACCTTCGCCGCGAGCATACTTTATAACAGCTTTCTTAACAACACCTGACAGGTACTCATGGCTAAAGCCAGTAATCCTGTCCCTGTCCTGATACTGAATCTTAAAGCGAGCTCGCTGCGCGCTGCCCTTCATGTCGTTCTGTTGGCTACTCATACCGCCTATGTCGTTAGATGCGCAAGGCAAAACTACTATGCCACTGCACCAGCAGACGCAAAGATACGATTACTCAATGCACCATACTCGTTACTCAAAACTTCTAACATATGAGGTAACACAGTATCTAACCCAACAACGCTCTGAGTGTTATACACAACAGATAACTCAACATGTATCACAACCGACTCCCACATCGCCTTCAACACTAAATCGTAAGTCTGATTAGCTATCTTAAAACCGTAAGAAGTCATCCCTCTAGTCAAACCGACATTATTCCTCTCCAAAAACATAGCAGGTGCAATAATAGCACCATACAAATCAGGGGACTGATTAACAGTAGTGCTGAAAACATAACTAACATTAATGAAAGCATTATTAGGCACGTTAGCATCTATCTTGTTATTTCTAATAAAATCAATAAGCACTCTAATAGCTTCGTTGTTTATCTTGTCAGTAAAATAATGATACCTAAGAATTCCAGCCTCATTATAGTATATTTCATACAGCTCTGGGTTATTAGTCCAGCGCCAGGTCTTTAAGTTACCTCCCATATCAGGGATAGTCCTCTCGTCAACAAAAGTCGGAAGTCTTTTAAGTTCATCTACCTTCAGGTTCGGCACAGCCGCTACGACGGCCACAAAACGACGATTAGCCATAAGGTTATAGTTATCGAAACACATCAGAAATGGGATATAAATACATATAATGTAAAAAAATAAATGAGTTAGTATATTTAGACATGCGCAAAGGAGGCTCGGAAAGAAAAATAGAAGTTAGAGCATTTAGTGGATATACACTTAAGAATAGATATAAAAACAATAATCAACATGATTTAGTTATTGAAAGATTATTTATCAATTCTAACAGGACGAAGCGTGAGTATAGATGGTTTAGTGTAGCCCCAAGAGATCGCAATATACTGTTCCAGATCGCTGATCAGTTAGGGCCAAGAATTGGTAATACGATAAAAGGCGTTCTATCACCACTTAATGTGCCTTTCCAAAAGCTTGTCAGAATACTATTTGATAGAAAACTAGTATGGATGGGTAGCCCTAGTGCATTCTGGCAAGCTACAACATATATAGTAAGTATGGTTTATAAACAGTCTTATCTCATATTAACAAATAAAGGTAATCTTGACCCTTCCCAAGCCAAACGAATTGCAGAAGCATCAGCTCGTATATTCTGTAATTTTATGCTTACAACTAGAATTACTTATCAACTTGCTAGTTATGCAGCTGGTCTAGAAAGACCCGAAGAATTAAGTGAAGATGAAGTGAGAGAGATTGAAAGAGCAGAAAAAGAGGAAGCACAATCAGGCGAGGGATTAGGTATAGACTCCGCACAGCTTAGTGAGACAACTAAATACATAATAAGTGCGTTCAGAAAATTAAGAGTTCAACAAATACTAGTAGGATTAACAGGTACGGAGTATAGATTTATAGCTTATGCATTTGTTGTAAATAGTAGTGATGTTAAAAATATAAATTGGGTCAGGTATGCTCGTGGTTCACATGCTTATACCGAAATAATTACAGCGTTAACTAATATTATAATAGAAAATGTTGATGAGGTGTTAGGAGCTACGACATCGGGTGTTGCGGCGGCGGGGGTCGCTGCTCGTAAGAAGAAACAACACCGTTCTTACAGCGAAGATATGGAATACGAAACGGAACACTTAGATTTTGGTGAAGAAGAACAAGATTACTACGTTGATGAAGAATACGATGAATACGAGTACGATGATGATGAATATGAATATGAAGATTACGAAAGTGAAGATGAATACGAAGACTATAATGAATATGAATACGATACCGAAGACGAATATGATTATGACGAATACGAATACGATATGGAAGATGAAGACGGCGATTTCATAGAACCTGCTGTGGAACCTGAAATGACTGATTATGAATTAACAGAGCCTGATCAAAGTACTATGATAGAGCCGGTAGACGATGAGACTGAGAGGGCCGAAGAACTTGTAGAAGCTATAAAGGCCATTGAACCTTCCATAAAATCCTACAGACTAGCCGAGAGATTTCTCCGTACTCGTACCTTCTCTAATAGCGTTACACTGAAACGGAAGTTTTATGATTTCTTAGTAAATGAGTTCGTTAATACAAGAGCTTTCAATAAGAAAGAGAAGGAAGAAATGGAAGAAGCAGCAGCCGAGATGGTAGATAAACTGGATGCAATAGCTGAAGACGTTAAGGACATGAAGACTATGTTAGCTAAGGTCATTGAAGCAATGGATGTGGCTACGGAAGGTGGAGATGAGGGAAGTGAAGAGGAATCTGGAGACAGTGAAAGTTCGTGGGAGGATTTTTGGCGTAGTGATGATTCCTACGAATCTGAGGAAGAAGGTGGAGAGGAAGAAGAGGCCGATGAAAGCGAAGAAGAAACGGATAAGGCGGAAAGTGATAATGAGGAAGCTGAAGAAGGTAAAGAGGGGTATAGAAACTATTATGCCAGATTGCGCAAGTATAAGAAGCGTAATCTGCGCATGTCTAAAGAAGCTGCAAAACCTAAGAAGAAACCAAAAGCTAAAGGGATATGACGAGAAAGTTACAATTAAGCCTCCAAGACCTTAGGGAGGCAG
>Ga0308395_1000636_pt1 | contig 26908 bp, 27 predicted proteins | sample Hotspr20SampleP4_FD_202097 | JGI IMG/M metagenome (GOLD analysis project Ga0308395, IMG submission 202097) | Hot spring phototrophic mat microbial communities from Mushroom Spring, Yellowstone National Park, Wyoming, United States - 20050930_P4 ...
TTAAAGCCGTTTATGTAAGTCTTGATGATGGAGTTTTTTCAGCAGTAACCCTTGCAGGGAGTAGCTGGTCTACTAATATTTCCGTTTCTACTTATGGTGAACATACGAACTATGTTTATGCTGTGGATAATTCCAATAACATTTCTGTTACCAATTATGGTAATCGTAGTTCGTGCTGCTGTGCCGGCTGTTACAATCACAAATCTGGCTAATGGTACAATAACCAACATTGCGTCTATTACTGTTGCTGGACAGGTAAGTATTGACCCGCCATACACAATTCTGTCTGTTGAACTGAGTCTCAATGGTTCTGCCTTTTCTCCTGTTACCTACGCAGGAGAGAACTGGAGTAAAGATATTACTTTAGCGAGCGGGAGTAACTTTATTAGTGTTATTGCGGTGAATTGGAACAAGACCAATGAAATTAAAGATTGGTAACTGCTCAAAATAATCCATCTATGCTATAATAACATAGTATAGGAGGCAAGACATGAATTTAGGAGAATTACTACCCTGTATTTGGAATTCTTGAAAGAGATGGAAAAGTTAAGGTTGAGATAGTCAAGGGTGTACCTGCGGAAACATTATTAAGGGAAACGATAAAAAAAGTAAAGAAGAGGAAGCCTAATATAAGAGGCTCATTAAATTGCATGCGTGAGTAAGGAAAATTTTGTTTATTATCTAAAAGAGCTTGAATTTAGATAGAATTATCGGCATAATATTGATGATAATTTGTATGTTTGTTTAGGTGGAATTAAATGAGTAATTACCTTAAAATATTCGGCTTAACTTCTTCTTTACATTATCGACTGAAGACTAGACGGAGGAGACAGGAGGGGAGATGAACTCTTGTTATCGCCCTTTTGAACGGGTGGGCTTGGCAAGCTGTTTCCGTCCCGGGAAAAAAAAGCGGGGAGACATTGCCCGTGTGGGAGAAGGCTTTTTTACTTGATTTTTTTTTCAAAAATGTTTACATTATTTATGGTGAAAGGAGGATGGTGGTGAAAAAAGTCAGCATGCTGATTCCTTTTGTGTTTGAGAAGATTCTTTTTGATCCTTCTATGCAGCGATACAGCTTCAAGCTTGTAGAGGAGAAAAATACTCGGAATAAGTCAAAAGAAGACAAGCAACGGGCTATCCATATTCCTATTTACTCATCGGGGGAGGAGATGGTGGCGTTGCCATTTCTTCTCACTGATCCCTTGGTGAGAAACATTCTCAGGGCGCTTCATGTTCGGGTGACTCGACTGGTGCTTGAGAAGAGAGCAGGCCAGTGGGAAGGAAAGGTATACCTGCGGTGGGGAATTTTCTCAAAGAGGGTGAATCTTCGAGTTGTCGAGGTGATACGTTTGGCTATTGAATTTCACAAGCCGATTGAAATTGCAAAGGAGTTTGTCCAGTCGGTTGTTGTTGCAGAAGACCAAGAAGCACAGAAGATGGCTGCGTATCGTGCCTTGTTTATGCCTCGTCACCTTTCTTCGGGGATATTTCCTCGTGAGGAGATTATGTGAAGCGCTGGATAGGATTTCTTTATCTTTTGATGGGATTTGTTTGGGCTGAGACTCCCATTGATGCTCTCGTGGGAAGTGGAGAGTTGGTGATCTATGTTCCCTCTCATGGCTATCTTGTGGAGGGGCTGCGTTTTATGTATTCTCACTTTTATGGGGCGAATTTTCAACAGAAGTGGGCAGAACTCTCCGCTCAGAGTGTTGCGGGCTATGGAGTGGATTTTCTTGAGGCGAAGAGTTTGGCATCGGTAGGGATAGCCACCAATCTTCCCATTGTGTTTGTCCATGTAAAGGATGATAAAGGGTATCTTGCTCTTCCTCTTGCTCAGCGCAAAACATTTGAGGCTTATGTGAAGAAGAATTTTTCTTCGGTAGCCCTTCGTTTTGTTTCTAATTATGTGCTTTTGTCACAGAACTCGAATGCGTTTGAGGCTCTTGCTACACCTCTTGTGAAGGAAAAGGGCTTCTTGCTTGCCACTTCTCGTTTGCCCGATGTGTGGAGAAATGGGTGGGTATGGTTTGAGAGTCGCTATCTGAGTTCCATGACACGAGGAACAGGTGTTTCGGACAAGGTGAATCTTCCTTCGGGTTTTGGATTGGTGAGTGTGATCTTTCAGCCACAGAATCTGATAGTGAAATCTTATACGGCTTCGTTTGATAAGGAACAGGAGTCATTCCTCTACCAGCTACAGAATTTTGAAAATACGCCCCGTTTTGCAGTTTTGGACTATGTGCGTGGGAATCCCATGCTGATTGGTCGTGTGAATCTGAATCTCTCGCTTCTCTATCGCTACTACCGATTGGTTGACAAGCTCGATATGATGGGGATTGCTTCCCTTGTGGCAGATCTGAAGCAGAAATATAATGTTGATCTCGAGAGGGATTTGATCCAAAACAGTGAGGGAAGGCTTAATCTGGTTATCGATCGTTTTTCGCAGGGACAGTTTCTTTACTATGGCTCTCTTGGGATCAAGAACAAGTTGGTTGTTCAGAATTTTATGGAATCATTGAAGAATATGGTGCTTCAAAAGCAGGAAGAGCTCTATGCCTTTGAGATTTTTACGGTGCCTTTCTATCGCTACAAGATGACCAATGGATCGTTTTATTTTGGTGTATTGGAAAATGAGTTTTTCTTTGCATCTGATAAGGATCTTTTGGTTCAGTGTATCAAGGATATCTATGAGAAGAAGTCGGGTAATTCGTTGCCTGTGTTTTTCTCTTCTCCTCGTCAGCGTGCAGGGCTTCAGGCTTTTGTTGATGTGCAGAGCATGCTCTCGAGTTTGGGACAGGATACGGGGCTTCGTTTGGCAAAGGATTTTTTTGTTGGGGTGAAGAACATCGAGATAGAGAGTTATCCAGACACGACGGCTCCAGCCTATGGTTGGACGACCGAGGTGAGGCTAAATTTTTATCGCTAATACGGTCAAAAAAGTTGACAAAAGAGACGCTTTGGCTTTATAATATATACCCTCACTGGGGCGTTGTCTAATGGCAGGACGACAGACTCTGGATCTGTTTGTGAGGGTTCGAATCCTTCCGCCCCAGAAAGATGGCCCTATCGTCTAGCCTGGTCTAGGACACCGCCCTCTCACGGCGGCGACTCGGGTTCAAATCCCGATAGGGCTAAGAAGGCTACCCATAAAGGGTAGCCTTTTTTGTTGCAAAAGGGGTAATTTTTCTTTTTTTTTGTTCGTTTTATTTGAGAGATTTTTATTTTCATAGTATACTTGTGCAGAAAACATTTCATATACTGGGGTTTGGGATCGTATTACTTAAGAGAAAGTGTGCAAAAAAAACAAGGAGGGGTGCGATGAAAATAAGGGTGTTTCTTGTGCTTGTCGTGGGATTACTTTTCTCGTGTGGTTTTGTTTACCACGGTGAGAAAGCCTCGAATGTGGATTATGAACGTCTTGCATCTTTGTACAGTGTGGAAAAGTTTAAAAGCTCCTCGTATGGTGTGAGTGGTAGTGGAGATGATCGCTACCCACAGCTCTTTCGCGCCTCATCAGGGAAAAGGGTCTTGCTTTTTCTTTCTGGTTCGTATATGTTTGATGCTCGCTTGGCTGAGATGGATGAGCATGGGGGGTTTCTCTTGTCTGCTCCTATTGAAACAGTAAGTTCGGTTTATACCCCGTTTTATGTCTGGGAACAAAGCGTGGGAGGCTATCATCTTCTTTTGGGGGTGAGAGAGAGCTCACTGGTGGTTCTCGATCAAGCCTTTCGGGTTACCAATACTACAGGTGTATCACTTCCTCTTGCTACACCACCCTTTCCTGTATGGGATAGGGAGAAGGGTCAGTGGGAGTTTTGGCTCCTTGCTTTGGAAAGTGGAAAAAATCTTTCGAGGTATAAAGTCTCATCACTATCATCAGCGTCATTGGAGGGGATTTGCAGTGTTGAGTTGTCTACTTTTCATGGATTGGGGGTGATTGAGGCTGGGGAGACCAATTTTGCCTTTCTCAGTGTGAAACCTCTTGGTGCAGCGCAGGGGGCTTTCACGGTTTGTGAGCTTGTTATGGTGCAGCTCAAGGGGGGAGAAAAGACCGTCCTCACTACCAATGTCTACTCCATGCTTACCAATGTGGGAGAGGTTTTTGTGGATGTTCTCGATGGCTACAAGGTGTATTTTTCGATGAAGACTGCCCAAACGGGTGAATATGATTTGTACCGTTTGTGTTTTTTGACATTTGATAGGATGCTGTCTGATAGTATGCGAAAAAAATTGCCATAGAATGGCAGGGAGGTGCCTATGAAGTATGGAATAACCGTGGTTTTGGTTGTGTTTTTGGTGGGATGTGGTTTTGTGGTGGAGGATAAGCGGAGTGAAGGAATAGACTATGAGAGGGTAGTAGAGAGTTTTCAGACAATAAGCCCTCTTATCAATGTCAAGGCAGGGGGAAAACTGAGTACTCCTCAAACCAATGAGAGCTGTCCGCGAATCTATCGTTTTCCCTCAGGGAAGACCTATCTCTTTTTTGTGGGAGGCTCTATTAATGGAAAGTATGTGAAGGCAGCAGAGAAGCTTGATAATGATTTTGGCTCCGTGAAGCAGCTTCAGCAGGCATTCTACGATTCGTTTATGATAGTGGAAGGGAAGAGCAACGGTGTGCAGGTTCCTCTGCTGATAGTGGGCGACGGTCTCTCGGAGCTTCGTGAGGATTTGTCTGTGGTTTCTTTGGGACTCTTTGGCTTTCCTATCATGATGCCCGTTATGGTGTGGAATGGGACGGCATGGGAGCGCTGGATGGTTGATAATTATTATGGAGAACTAAGGCGTATCGAATTGGTATGGCAGAGTAGTAATTATCAGGTTGTAACAAATTCGTTGTGTTCTCACTCAGCACTTTATAGTCTCCATCCTAATATGGCTTCTGGTATAGGGGTGATTGAATCAAAGGAGACCAATTTTGCCTTTCTGATGGCTTTTTATACACCTCTCGTGGGTGTGGGAGAGGTGTCGGTGTTTCAGGTGATGACGGTGACACTTCGTGAAGGAACTGTGACTCTATCAAGCAACCGAGTCTACACTAATCTCATTGGTGTAGGGGATTCTTATATTGATGTTTATGATGGCTATAAGGTGTATTTTTCGATGAAAGAGAGTATTACAAATTGGGAACAAGATCTCTACCGATTTAACTACCTTACTTTTGACAGGCTCTTGTCTCCCACGCTTCGGAAAAAACTGCCATAATATGGAGGATGGTATGAAAGGGTATATGATAGGGCTTCTGATAGGAATACCGCTTGTGATGTGGACGATTACAGGGGAGGAGATAGCCACCCTGATTGAACAGGAAACGGTAACGGTGGAGAATGCTGTGTACCTTGTGGAATCGCTTGAGCGTCCTCAGATTTCTCGAGGAGATATTAAGTGGGGAAAGTATTCGCCATTGAAGAGGGATGCACGGCTTACCGCGGGGAAACTTGCAAAGATTTTGATTCAAGCGGGGTATGGAGAGGGTGGATGGATGTACTTTCTTACGGGGTGGGAACGCTACGCCTTTCTCTCGCTACGGGAGGCGGGTTTATTTGACGGGAGTTATGTTGCTGATCAGCTACTCTCAGGTGCAGAAATGGTGGGTGTTTGTTCAAAGCTTCAGAAGTAAAAGGAGGAGCGTATGAAACGATGGATAATAGTTTTGGTTATTCCTTGTTTGATGTACGGGGGGGAGGTGGTATCGGTGGTGGGGGATGTGAAGGCTTTTGTTGGTCAGAAGTGGGTGGCTCTTAATAAGGGTTCTACTCTTGCTTCGGGAACGAAGGTGATGTCAGGGGTGAAGTCAGAGGATCAGATTAAATCCCCCAATGGTATTATTACGATCAAGCCGATGACGCTCGTAACCTATGAGGAGAAGACAACAACGGAGGGGACAGAGACGACGGTAGGTCTCAAGAACAGCATAGTTGAGGTGAAGTATACCAAACCACCCAAGGGAAAGGCAGAGTTTCGTGTGCAGACACCCAAGGGAACAGCTTCGGTTCGTGGAACGGAGGAGCGTGTTTCCTACAGTGTAGTCGAAGGAATGAGACTCACGGTGATTTCTGGGCATGTGGAGGTGGTTGGAAGGCAACTCTTGGCAGGTCAGGAGCTCGGCGTGAATCCGCAAGGGAATGTCTGGGATAATACACGAAGATTGTCGGGAATGGTGCATTTGGGTGGTGATATTCAAGGCGAGGAAACAGTGCAGAATATTCGGGATATTGTGAGTGAGTTGTTGGGGGAAGGTCTCTCGCTTGAGGATATTGCTAACCTTCTCTCTGATCCCCAAAAACTGTAGGAGAAGGGTATGAAAAAAGTTTTTTGGTTATTGATTACTCTATTCGTTCTGCCTCTGTGTCTCTATGGGTGGTATACGGATCTGAAACTGCTTCTTACCCCCTCGTATGTTGTGTTCAATGATAGCGAGAATACCCTCTATGGGTATGGGATATACACCTTTGAGGGTGGGGCGAAGTTTTTTTTTCTCACGCTATAATTTTGTGGATGGTGTGGTGAAAGATAACCTCATCGTAGGAACGAATATGACCAATGGGTGGGAGCTTCGTCGTCTTGCCTGGTCGGTTGGAACAGAGTTTGGAGGGGATCGGTTCTCTTGGAATATCGTTGTAGGACGCCAACAGGCAAAGCTGGATGATGGGGTTCTCCTTTCTCGGGTTTCGGATGGGATCAGTGGACATTTTCATGTTCGCACGGTTCAGGTGGATGCTACAGTAGGCTATACAGGATGGACACAGGAAAGATCAACCAATATGAGTCTGATGGCAGACACCAATCATCGGGTGATTGGTGGTGTGGTGGCGGCAATGCCGGTGTGGTTTTTTTCGTTTGTTCGTGTGGGGACTGCGGGGAGTGTGGATCTGAGGACGAATTTTTCTTCTTCTTTTGGGGTCTTCTTTGCGGGTGTGCAAGGGGCTCTGGGAGAGTGGTTTGGGTATCAGGCGAAGGCTTGGTATGAGATGGGGAGTATAGTGCTTACCAACCTTTCAAAACCTGATCCTGTTTCTGCTTGGGCCTCGGAGGCATCTCTTTTTGTGGGAAAAAAGGGATTCCCTATTCAGGGGAGGATGCGACTCTTTTTAGCATCGGGGGAAGGAAAGGCCGATGGGTGGAATCGGTTTGTTCCTCTTGGGGAGATGGAATCTTCTCAGGTTCTTTTACATCCTGCGGGAAATCTCACCTTAGTACAGATGCAGGCAACTTGGCGTACTCTTGCTTCACGACTCGGAGTTTCTTTGGGGTATGATCTTCTCTGGAGACAGGAGAAACAGGATATTACTTTGGTTTCGCTCTATGGGGATGGGCTTTTCCTTGGGCAAGAGTTTGTTCTTCAGGTGGTGGGAAAGATCGATCCTTCGGTGAAGGTGTTTGCTACAGGTGGGGTTTTCTTGAAGGGGGACGGCTTTGGTCTCAATCGGGACAAGCCTCTCTATCAGGTTTCTGGTGGGTTGAGTATTGAGTTGTAGGAGGAGGTATGGCTGTTGGGCAACTGCTTCGAAAAAATCGGAGTTATCGTCGCTACGATGAACGAGTAGAAGTACCCCTTCCTCTCGTGGGAAGGTGGTTGGAGGATCTGACACTTCTTCCCTCGGCTCGGAATCTTCAACCCTTGAGGTATGTGGTGGTGAGAACACGAGAGGTGCTAGAGGCTTTGTTTCCCCTCCTTGGTTGGGCGGGATACCTCAAGGGAAAGGGGACTCCTCCGAAGGGAGAAAGACCGACACTCTATGTGGTGATAGGGTATGACAAGCGGCTTACCACGAATCCGTGGATTGATGTGGGGATTGCTGCTCAGAGTCTTTTGTTGATGGCAACGGAGAAAGGCTATGGGGGGTGTATGATTGGAAGTTTTTCTGAAGAGGCAGTTCGTGGGCTTTTGGGGATGGAGGAGTGGTTTGGTGTGGCTCTGGTGGTGGCTCTTGGAAAACCGAAAGAGAAGATTGTCATTGTGCCTGCAAGGGGAAGTATTGAGTACTATCGTGATGAAAAGCAGATACACTATGTTCCCAAACGGGGAGTTGGCGAGGTGTGGTTGAAAACACTTTGATGAGGATGGGTATGAAACGGTTGTTTATTGTTGAGGTTTTGATTGTGGGCTTGTTGGTGGGCGTGTCGCTTTTGGTGTCTCTCTCGTGGATGGGGAGGGTTTTGGATCTTAAGATTCAGGATGCCCTCGTGTGGTTTCGACCCGCAAGGGTAACGAATCTCTTTATCTATGTGGCTATCGACGACGCTACGATTGACCAAATGAAGGTTTATCCGCTCCCCAGGGTTGCTCTTGCCAGTGCTGTGGAGGTTTTGAAGGAATTTTCTTCTCGGGCGGTAATTATTGACTCGGAATTCATCGATCCTGCTCCGCTCTGGGTGGATAGGGAAAAGTATGAGGCTGGTTTTCAGAGGCTAGAGGATGTGGTGGTGAATCAGGATATGAGGTTTGGTGAGGCTTTGGCAAAGGAAGGTTCGCCCGTCTATCTTGCCTGTCGTGGGGTTTTTGATAGTGATAAGGAGCGTACTCAGTGGAGTGAGACGAATGCCGAGCTTCAGATGGTGTATGAACGTTTTTTTGTTGCCATCTCCAATAGTCGGGGGATGGAGAATTTTTTTGATGAGAGGGCGATGGAGTTTCCTGTTTTTCCGCTGTATATGTATGCAGCAGGATTGGGAGATACAACGAGTGATGAGTCGCAGGATGGTATTCTTCGTCAGGTGGCTCTCTTGCGGCATTTTCATGGGAGGTATGTTCCTCAGTTGAGTTTTGCCTATGCTCTGGATGCCCTTTCTATAGACAAGGAGAAAATTGTGCGAGAAGGGGAGTTTCTCATACTTCCCTCTCGCGAAGGGAAGAGGTATCGAGTTCCTATCAATCAACAGGGAGAGATGCTTGTACACTGGGTGGGAACATGGAAAACGCAGCCGTGGACGAATATGATTTCGTTGGTGGATTTGCTTCGCTATCAGGAGTGGAAACGCTACTCTGAAAGCCTTCAGAGCTCTTCGGATGCTCATGCCCGCGAAGAGGCTCTCTCTGTTCTTCGTTCGTATGAAAATCTTTTCCAAACACTTTTGGGGAAGGTGGTGATTATCGGTTATACAGCCTCATCAACAACGGATGTAGGGGGCCATTCCCTTTGATACGCTTGCTCCTCGTGTGATGCTTCAGGCACACCTTTTGAATACACTCTTTACGGAGAGTTTTCTTTTGTTCCCTGATTGGAGGTTGGATGGGATCTTTATTGGGATTCTTCTCGTTGTGCTGGTGCTTGTTAGCCAGTGGGCGAAGAGTGCATTGCAGGAGGTTGGGATTCTTGGTTTGAACTGGGGAGTTCTTGTGGCGTGGATGGTGGGCAATATGCTTCTTTTTGGGAGACATACGCATGCCTTTTTTCTTCTGACGGTGGGGTTGCTCATATCGGTGTTTTATATTGTTTACAAGTTTATTTTGTTTGACAAGCAGAAGCAGTTTATCAAGCAGGCGTTTTCGTACTATCTCTCTCCCGTGGTGATTCGTCAGCTTCTTTCCGATCCTTCTCAGCTTCAGTTGGGGGGTGAACAACGCGAAATTACGGCGTTTTTCTCCGATGTGGAAGGGTTCACATCGATTTCAGAACAACTTTCTCCCTCAGAGGTGGTTTCTCTGCTCAATGAGTACCTCACTGTGGCAACGGATGTTCTTTTGAAGTATGGTGGAACGGTGGACAAGTTTGAAGGTGATGCCATTGTGGCTTTTTTTGGTGCTCCTGTGACACAATCTGACCATAGCTACCGTTGTTGTATGGCAGCTCTTGAAATGCAACTCAAGCTCAAGGTGCTTTCACTGTCGTTGGTGGAACAGGGCTATCCTCTTCTGAAAACACGCATCGGAATGAATTCTGGGCTTGCTGTGGTGGGCAATATGGGTTCGCGGCAGCGTATGAATTATACGATGATGGGGGATACGGTGAATCTTGCCTCTCGACTGGAGGGGGCGAATAAATTTTATGGTACCTATACCATGATTTCAGAGTCTACCTATGAGCAGGTAAGGATGCTTTTGTCTGTCGTAAATTGGATCTCATTCGTGTGAAGGGAAAAACTCATCCGATCGCTGTGTATGAACTTGTGGAGCGGGTGGGAAAACTCACTGATGAGAAGCAAGCGATTCTTGTTGAGTTTGATAAAGCTCGTGAGCTCTATGAAAAACGACAGTGGGAAGAAGCGTCTGAGCGTTTTAGACACTTGTGGGAAAATTATGGCGATCCCCCTTCACAAACCTATTTGAACCGATGCGAAGAGTTCACTAAAAATTCCCCCCTGAGGATTGGGATGGTGTCTATGTTCTCAAATCAAAATAAACAGTTGACAAAAGGAAAAACTATGATATAATACCTGAGGGAGGAAAATTATGGCGGATGAAAAGCAGATTCACATTGGTGAAATTGAAAAAGGCAATATTGTGGTGAGTATTTCTGAATTCCAGGGCAAAAAATACCTTGATATTCGAAAGTACTATGAAGAAAATGGAGAGCTCAAACCAACCAAAAAAGGGATTGCCCTGAATCGAGAACAGTTTGAGGCTGTTTTTACTCTTCTTGAAAAGAACAAAGATAAAATCTTAAACGAAATGCAAGAAAAGTAATGTAGTAAGGAGGAAGGTATGAAAAGGGTGGTTGTGGTAACGTTGTTGGGTCTGATGACATGGTGTTTTGGGCTTGAGGACTACTGGGGAGAACGTAACACCTTGGAGGGTGCCAAGAAGGGCCACTAGACTCTCAAAACCCTCTATCAACAGGATACAACTTCCTACGAAGTGGCTTGGAAGTTTGCTCGTGCTGCCTATCACTATGCAGACAACTTTATCAAGGACAATAAAAGCCGCAAGCAAATTTTTACTGAGGGCAAGGAAGCAGCTGAAAGGGCAACGAAAATTAATCCCAATGCCCCTGAGGGATGGTATTGGGTGGGTGTGTGTTTGGGTTCGTGGGGGGAGGCCAATGGGATTATGCAGAGCTTGGGTGCGGTGAAACCGATTATGAACGCCATCAGCAAGGGGATGGCTATTGATCCCAACTTTGACGGTGGGGCTTTTTACAATCTCCGTGGACGTGTTTACCATAAGGCTCCTGCTGGCATCAGTGTTGGAGATCGCAAAAAGGCGGAGGCTGATTACAAACAAGTGATAGCCATCAACCCTCGTCATAGAACAGCCTACCGTTTCTATGCCGAGCTTCTTCTCGAGGATGGGAGAAAAGACGAGGCTCGTACGATCATAGAAAAAGGGCTTGCTATTCCGTATGATAGTGAGAATAAGGTGAGTGAGGATAAGGAAATACGTCTTCTTCAGGAGTTGAAGAAAAAGCTTTAGGAAGCTTGTTTTTCAAGCCAGGAGCGAAGGGTTTCTACGAGTTGGACGCGGTTTGATGTGGATGTCTTGGTGTAGAGGGAGGAGATGTAGTTGCGTATGGTGTGCTCGGAGAGGAAGAGTTTTTTTGCAATCGTGGGGTTGTCATCTCCTTGAACAAGGCATTTCACAATTTCTCGTTCTCGTGTGGTAAGGGGGATATTGTCAAAGCTCGTGGGTATGTTTGCGATGAGGGAATGGAAATAGATGTTCTGTTGAATCACCATTTTCAAAAGAAATGCCATGCTCATGCTATTCCAGAGGATAAAATAAAGGGGGGAGAAGTTCGTATAACGGGGGAGAATCTTCCACTTCAGTTGGAAAACTTCCCAAAGGGCATCGATGAGAAAGAAGGGTAGAAAGAGAAGGGTGAGGATGGTGAGAATACGGATAAGTTTGCGGATTTCTTGGTGGGTGTTGGGTTGTTGGGCAAAGGCAATACAGCCAAGGGTAATCCCAACAGTGAGGACAAGGAGTGGTCCCCCAATCCATTGGTCAACAAGAGGGAGTACCGAGGGAAACTGAGCTCGTAAGATCCACGCTACGGTCCCAAAGAAAATACCCTCCGTGGCGAGGAAAAGGATGACGAAACCGATTTTTCTGATCACTTTTCTCTCAAAGAGCCATTTCATCACCATACCACATCCGACAAGAAACATCATTTTGGAAAGAAAACTAAAAAGGGTATTGCGGAGGATGTCTTCATAGCTCTCCTGAAGAGAAAGAATCACATAACAGTAGTACTGTGAAAGAATAGATAAGAGTAAAATCAAAAATCCAATAACAAAAATCCCATAAATGAAGGCAAGCTTTTTCATTCGCTGGGCGAAAAGCAGAAACACTATTGCTATACCTATGAAGCCAGAAAAGAGGGCAAATGTGTAGAAAAATAAAAGAAAGTGCTTCATGAGTTGGTGTTTTGCCCCTTGCGAGGGCTGTTATTCGCAAAGGTTTTTGTATATTTCTTTGTATTTTTTGGCACTGGTTTTCCATGAAAAGTCTTCTTTCATGGCATTGCGCATCATCTTTTCCCAAGTATTTTTGTTGGTTTTGTAGGTGGCGATGGCTTCGGATACCATGCTGAGGAGTGCTTCAGGGGTATAGGGTTCAAAGACAAAGCCTGTTACACCATGCTTCACGGAGTCGGCTAGCCCCCCTGTTTTTCGTACTACGGGAATGGTTCCATAACTCATGGCATAGAGTTGGGTGAGGCCTGATGGTTCAAAGCGAGAAGGCACCAGAAAGATATCTGAGGAAGCAATGATTTTGTGCGATTCGGGGATGCTAAAGGCTATTGAGGCAGAGAACGAGGGACCATAATGACGAGCAAAATCCTTCAGTCTGGTTTCGTACTCTTCTTTGCCTTGGCCGAGAATGGTAAAGTAGACACCTTGTTCCATGAGTTTTGGGATGATATCAAGGAGGATATCGAGCCCTTTCTGATCTACGAGACGGGAGACCATTCCAATGAGAGGCTTCGTTGGGTCGGGGTTTTGGATTCCCTTTTCTCGGAGGAAAACCATCTTAAGCTCTTGTTTGCGGGAGAGGTTTTTTTCATCGTAATGAATGGGTAGGTAGACATCGTTTTTGGGATTCCATTCTTCATAATCAACGCCGTTCATAATTCCAATGATCTGGTTGTTCTGGGCTTTTTCTCTGATGATTCCTTCGAGACCATTGCCAAATTCAGGGGATTGTATCTCTCGGCTATAATTTTCACTCACCACGGTAATGATATCGGCAAAGTTGATACCTGCTTTGAGGAGGTTGATATGCCCGTAGAATTCCAGACCGTTGATGGTGAAGTATTTCCAGTCAACCCCAAGAATGCCATACTGTTCTACGGAGAAGATTCCTTGGTAGTAGAGGTTGTGGATGGTGAAAACGCTGGCAGTGTTTTTGTAGAAGCCGTCTATTTGGTAGATGCTTTTGAGGTAGAAGGGAAAAAGTCCGCATTGCCAATCATGCGCATGGATAACATTTACCTTGACATTGAGGGCTTTGAGGGCTTCAAAGACAAATCTGGCAAAGAAGGTCATGCGTTCGAGGTTGTCTGCATAGTCAATTTTGTAGGTTTCATCAAAGTAGATGCCGTTTCTTCTGAAGTAGTGTGGTTGATCAACAAGGTAGACGGTGAAGCCGTTGTACTGTATCTCTTCAATAGCTCCTTTGACTGTCTGGTTGCCAATGGAGATGGAGAGTTCTTCTTTTCTTTGGATGGGGATGTGGTTTTCTGTGAGAAAGTTTTCTACTTCGTTGTAATGAGGGAGAACAACACTCACTGATATTCCACCAAGGTTGTGGAGTTCTTTGGCAAGAGCACCCACCACATCGGCGAGTCCACCGACTTTTGCAAAAGGGGCGACCTCGGTAGCCGCAAGAAGGATGTGGGGTTTTTGGATGGGCATATTTGCCTCCTTTTTTGTTTTTTCTTGTTCTTCATTATTTTATCGGTTAAAAAGGGGAAAGAACTTTATAATTATTCTCCCTCACAGAGGTACTCTCCATCTTTTAGTTGGTGGATTTTGTGGGTGAATGTTGGTGGGAGAAAACTATCAACATAACAGTTGCCCCCAATGATGGTGCGTGGATGGATGAAGCTGTCCTTGCCAATGAGGGTGAATCCACTGCTGAGCTGCGGAAAACGCTTGTTAGGACTCGATGCAGATTCGCTTCCTATCTGTGCCTTGTGCCCTATGTTGGGTTCGACATTCTCAAGCGAGAACTCGTCAATAATCGTGTTGACTATACGGGCCTCACTCCCGATGTGGTTACCGGGGAGAATGATTGAGTTTTTGATGAAGGCTTTTTTGTCAATGATAACATTGGAAAAGATGACGGAGTTTTCTACATGCCCTTCTATGCGGACATTTTCCCCCATGATGGAATTGATGACATGGGAGGTTTTCGTTGTTCTGGAGACGAGGTTGAGTTTTGTGGTGGGTCTGAGGGGAACGAGGGAACAGAGGTGATCAAGGTAGTGGTAATCGTCGAGGAGGTCAATATGAATGCGGTAGTAGTCTTGAAGGGAAAAACACGGTTGAAAATATCCCAAAAGTTTGGTTGTGTGGATGTGCTTTTCTTTGGAAACGCTATCGATGATGTTTTCGAGGAAGGTGTAGAGGTTTTCTTGGGAGGTGGCTTTGAGGCCTTCTTCAAAGGCACGGAAGGGGAGAACAATGCCAACAGGAAAGGTGCCGAAAGGGGTTTCATAGGTGAAAAGGGTGTAGTTGTGGTGAAGAGTGCACTGGAGTGGAGAAAACCACGATGGGAAATGTCCATAGAAGATTCCGATTGTTTGAAGGGAGTGGTCAACCTTGAGTTCTTGAAGGAAAGGGAGAAATTCTTGTTCGGTTTTGTGTTTGTCGAAGACATAGATGGAAAGGTCAGGCCAGCCAGAGAGAATGTAATTGTGAATGAGGTCGGCGTCTTCAGGGGTGAGCACGAGAATGGGAGAGATGTTTCCGTGAATCAGTGAAGAAAGGATGAAGTCAATGGTTCTGAGACGAGGTGTAAAGGGCAAAAGATAGTGATGGGTATAAATGTCCAAGGAGAGAAGCTGCTTGTCTTGTTTCCCCACAATGAGGGCAAGATCGCAGAGAGGTTTGTTTGTCATCATGCTTCCTTATGGGAAAATATTTTTTGTATGAGGGTGAAAAGAACAATGACGATGTTTCGTAGCCAGGCAAGCGGCTGGAATCGGAAACCGATGGTTTTCCACCCCTTTTTTTCGTCCCACACTACACCCATGGCTTTCTTCCCTGCAAAAATGTCAATGGCATTGTCAATCCCTAATATGATGGACTGAGAAAAGTAAGAGAAGTTTTTGCTAATCCATTGTTCTTGATAGACACTATTTGGAAAGCTTACAATAAAAATCTGTGGGCAGGCTTTTCGGATGGAGATGAGAACATCGAGCCATTCTTTGTGGGAGAGTTGGTTGGTGTAGTATCCCAGCAAGCGTACATTGGGAAAGGATTTGCGGAGGCGTTTGCTGGCTTCATTGGCTACTTTGTGGCTTCCACCGAGAAGGTAGCAGGAGTACTGCATCTCATCCGCAACACGGAGGATGTCAAGGAGAATGGTGATGGGAAAGTACACATCAACATGCCTTCCTGTGAGGAAACGAACGCACCATGCAATGATACGAGAGCTACAAAGAACAAGCTCAGTCTGGTTGATGATCTTTTGCATTTCTTTGTTGAAGAATGAGGCAAAGAGTTTTTTCTCGTCGAGCATAAGGATGCGAAACCGCTTTTTTTCATAAATGCTCTGGATAAGGTGTTCTTTGAGATCCTCTCGGTTGAGTAGAGAAATCTTGGCAGTGAGAAACGGGATGGAGACGGGTTGCATGGTATCTCCTTTGTTTCTTTACAAGATATTGTAAGGAAAAAAAGTTTTTTTAGCAAGCAAGCGGTTTTGTATTTTGTGGATTGTTTTGTCGACAACCAACACAAGAGGACGATGACTCTTTCCTTTCAAGAGAGGGGAAATCACTTGTTCTCACCTTCAGTTTCCTTCTTCCATGGTAAAAAACAAGCTGAAACAAGGGAAGAGGAGGTAAAAGGGAGCGATTTTCTCTCCAAGGGTTACCTCTGAGTGTTTGTGCTTTAGAGTTTACCGCAGTGTTTTGTATTTTGGGCATTCTTTTTGCTAGAATTTTTTTGCAAAATACCCATCATTTACTTGACAGGAGATGTATTTTTGTTATATAATAATGTTCTCAAAAATTTTTGCCCATATAGCTCAGTAGGTAGAGCACTTCCATGGTAAGGAAGGGGTCGGCGGTTCAATCCCGCCTGTGGGCTTATACAGAGAGGAGAAGGGATTATGGCCGAAATTGTTACCCTTGAATGTGAGGCTTGTGGGGAGAGAACCTACTCCACAACCAAGACAAAAACCATGGTTCAACAGCGTGTGAAGCTGAGTCTGAAGAAGTATTGTCCACGTTGTCGCAAGCATGTTGTGCACAAAGAGGTGAAGTAGGAAGAGTACAGGTCAGTAGCTCAATTGGTAGAGTAGCGGTCTCCAAAACCGTTGGTTGGGGGTTCGAGTCCCTCCTGGCCTGAATGGATAAAAAGGGGTTATCATGACGACAGCTTTAATCGGATGGATCATTCTTGGTATTGTGGCTGTTATTGTTGTTCTGGTTGTTGTTTTTAACTGGAGCTTTGTGGTGGAGTCCATACGCGAGCTTCGGAATGTGACTTGGCCGGCCAAAGAGTTTGCTGTTCAGGGTGCTTGGGTAACGGTTGTTTTTATTTTGATTTTGGCTACTTTTCTTGCCTTGATTGATTGGGGTGTGAATAGTATTATGATTTGGTTGGTGAAGTAGCTATGGCGCGTGGTTGGTATGTGATACAGGTGAATACAGGCTTTGAGAAGAAAGTATTTCGCGATCTCGAAGCCAAGAAGAATCAGGATGTGCTCCGAAATGTGCTTTTGGATGTTCGATTGCCTGAGGAAGAGTACGTCGTAGAGAAAAAGGGTAAAAAGATTGAGAAGAAGCGTCTTCTCTATCCCGGCTATGTTCTCGTGGAGCTTGATTTGCCCGAGGATGAATTGGAATGGAAAGAGGTGTATACTGCTATTCGGAGTATCAATGGTGTGAATATGTTTCTTTCCTCTGGTGGTGGAAATAAACGCCCGAAGCCTCTCTCCTATGATGAGGTGAAGCAGATCTTTGAACAGACGGGAGAGATCAAGTCTTTTACAGGCAAGTTGGAGAGTGTGTTCTCTGTTGGCGATCGGGTGAGGGTAATGGAAGGGGCTTTTGCTGGTTTTGAGGGCGAAGTCCTGGAGGTTATCCCTGATAAGAGTGTGCTGGCTGTCTCGGTAGAAATATTTGGGCGTCTGGTTCGCCTGGAACTGGAGTATACCCAGGTCCAAAAAATCAGTTGATTATAAGAGAAGGAGAAACGCATGGCTGCGCCAAAGAAGAAAAAGATCAAGGCTGTTGTGAAGTTGCAGCTTCCTGCGGGTCAGGCAAATCCTGCTCCTCCTGTTGGTACGGCTTTGGGACCACAGGGTGTGCCTCTTATGGACTTTTGTAAGCAATTTAATGAGGCCACAAAGGATAAAGTGGGATTTGTGATTCCGGTGATTGTTGAGGTGTATGAGGATCGTACATTTTCCTTTATCACCAAAACGCCACCGGCTTCAAACCTGATTAAGAAGGAGCTTGGTATTGAGAGTGGTTCAGGTGCTCCCAATAAGCAGAAGGTGGGGAAGCTGACCAAGGATCAGTTGCGTAAGATTGCAGAGATCAAGATGCCAGACTTGAATGCCAAGAGCATTGAGGCTGCTATGAAGATTATCGCTGGTACGGCTCGTAATATGGGCGTCGAGGTGGAGGAATAGTATGAAAGTGCTGAAGAAAAATGGAATTGTTTACAAGGGGTTCAAGCGATATCTTGGGTTGGTTGAGAAGTATGATCTTGCCAAGCTGTATCCTGTGGAAGAGGCTTGTGCTCTTGTGAAAGAGTTGGCAACTGCAAAGTTTGATGAGCCCATTCGCTTGAGCTATCACCTCAATATTAAGCAGAAGCATACGATTCGCGATGTCCTCGTTATGCCCAATTCGATCGGAAAGAATGTCCGTGTGCTGGTTTTTGCGACAGGGGAAAAGGCAGCGGAGGCTCAGAAGGCAGGTGCTGACTATGTTGGGGCTGAGGATCTTGTTGAGAAGATTGCAGGAGGGTGGATGGAGTTTGATGCTGTGCTTGCTACTCCTGATATGATGAAGATCCTGGGTAAAATTGCTCCCATCCTTGGTCGTGCGAAAATGATGCCGAATCCCAAGACGGGAACAGTGACGCTTGATATTGAGCGTGGAGTGAAGGAGTTTAAGGCTGGTAAGGTTGAGGTTCGTGCGGACAAGACAGGGAATGTGCATGTTGTGGTTGGGCGCAAGTCGCTGGATACAGCCAAATTGGTCGAGAATGTGCTTGCTGTGCATCATGTGATCATGAAAAACAAGCCGAGCGACCTCAAGGGAGATTACATTGCCACAATGGTGCTTTCGCCTACGATGGGACCTGGTGTGAAGATTGACCACAAGAAAATTTCCTAAACAGAAGGAAGGTGAGTATGCCGAAGCAGTGGAAGATAGATCTCGTTGAGAATATGGTGCAAGAACTTGCTCAGATGGATGGTCTTGTGGTGTTGAACTTTTCCGGGGTAACCGTGAAGGAGATGGAGGATCTTCGTCGCCAGATAGAGAAGAATGGTGGAAAGGTCAAGGTGATGAAGAATCGTCTCCTGCAGAAGGTTCTTGAGGCTCGCAATGTTACGGGTATGAAGGAATATCTGAAGGGTATGTCCTTTGTTGTGTATTCTGACAAGGATATTCTTTCTATTCTCAAGGTTGTTGTGGATGCTATCAAGGACAATGAGAAGCTTGCCTTGAAGGCGGGTTATCTTGATGGTCAGGTGATGGATGCTCACGGTGTGAAGGAAATGTCCAAGGTGCCTTCACGCAAGGAATTGCTGGCTATGATTGCCGGTGGTATCAATGGTGTTGTTGGAAACTTTGCTGGTGCTTTGAACGCTATCTTGACAACCTTTGTTGGTACTATTGAAGCACTGGAAAGGAAACAAGAAGGAAAATAATCTTATAAGGAGAGAATATATGTCGGACAAGATTAATCAGGTGATTGATTTGATTTCCAATATGACGGTTCTTGAGCTCAATGAACTCCGCAAGGCAATTGAGGAGAAGTTTGATGTGAAAGCTGCTGCTCCTGTTGCTTTTGCTGGTCCTATGCCTGCTGTTGGTGGCGCTGCTGCAGCTGCTGCTGATGAGCCTGCTACTGTTTCCGTGTTCATCAAGGATCCTGGCGCGAAGAAGGTTGAAGTAATCAAGGTTGTTCGTGAGTTGACTGGTCTTGGTCTCAAGGAAGCAAAGGATCTCGCTGAAAGTGGTGGGAAGACTCCTGTGAAGGAAAATATCGAGAAGGCAGAGGCTGATAAGATTAAGGCTGCATTGGAAGCTGCCGGTGCTGTGGTTGAGGTTAAGTAAATCTTTGCTTGCAGGTGAGTGTTTCTTGTCATGCTAGTTTCCCCCTTCTTTTCTTGCAAGAGAAAAGAAGGGGATGTTGTATTTATATCATAAAATACAAAAAATGGAGATATCTATGTCGATAAAGCCAGAGAGGGTACGTTTCTCCAAGAGGAAAGAATGGGCAAATCTCCCCGATCTTCTGGAGATTCAACTCAAGGCCTATGAGGACTTTTTGCAGATGAATGTTGATCCTGCAAAAAGAGAAAAGAAGGGATTGGAACTGGTTTTTCGCTCGTTTTTCCCGATTGAGTTGTTTACACAGGGTCGTAAGGGTGGTGATCCTGATATTGTCGTGGATTATGTTCGCTATGATCTTGAAAAGCCCCGCTATACGGAGGCGGAATGCTTCGATAAAAATCTCACTTATGCTGTTCCCCTCAAGGCAGTGTTTCGTGTGATCAACCGCAAGATAGGGGAGATTAAAGAAAAGGATATTTATATTGGGGACTTCCCATTGATGACGCCACGAGGAACTTTTGTTATAAATGGTGCTGAGCGTGTGGTTATCAATCAGATTTATAAGTCTCCTGGTGTGCTCTTCGCCTACAAGAACAAAGAGTATTCGTCAAAGATTGTACCGGAGAAGGGGGCCTGGCTTGAGTTTATCCTTGATGAACGCAAGAATCTCATGTATGTTCGTGTGGATGCTCGGAGAAAGATTTTGGTGACAGTGTTTCTCCGCGCTTTAGGAATGAACACGAATCAGATTGTGAATGCCTTTTTCAAGACAAGAAAAATTGATCTCACCAAAGCGGATAGAAATGATGCCATTACCAAGCTGGTTGGAAAGTATGTGGCTCAGGATGTCTTTGATGCAGACAACAATCTTATTATTGGTGCAGTGGAAAGGCTTACCCCCAACTATGTGAACCTTCTCTATCAAAAGGGGATTCAGTATATTTGGGTGATTGATCCTCGTTCGATAGCAGAGAATCGTGCTCTGTTGCTTACCCTGGAGAAGGACGACTCGAAGGACAATTACCAAAAGGCTATCAAGAAGGTGTATTCTGTTCTTCATCCTGGTGAGGCTGCCTCTATTGATGCCATTGTCAAAGAATTGAGCAATCTCTTCTTTCATCTCAAGTTTTATGATTTGGGAGAGGTTGGGCGGTATAAGATGGTTCTCAAGCTCTACCCTGAACTTTCCCCTGAGGAAAAGCAGGCTCTCGTTGAACAGAAGACTCTTTCGTTTGAGGATATTACCCGTACCCTTCAGCATCTTTTGAAAGTTGCGGCAAGGAAGGAGCCGTTGGATGATGTGGATCATCTTGGGAATCGACGGGTGCGCAATGTGAGCGAACTTCTCGTGAACCAATTGATCCAGGCTTTTACAAAGGTAGAACGATCTATTCATGAGAAGTTCTTGAGTAGAGAGACGGATGATATCTCTCCGCAGAATCTCATTGCGATTAAGCCCATTGTGTCGTCGATTAACGATTTCTTTGGCATGAGCCAGCTTTCTCAGTTCATGGATCAAACAAATCCGCTTTCTGAGCTTACCCATAAGCGACGTCTTTCAGCCCTTGGCCCTGGTGGGTTGTCTCGTGATCGCGCTGGTTTTGAGGTTCGTGACGTGCATAATACCCACTATGGAAGGGTTTGTCCGATCGAGACACCAGAAGGTCCGAATATTGGTCTTATTGTGTCGCTCTCTACTTATGCACGGGTGAATCCATACGGTTTTATTGAAACCCCTTATGTGGTGGTAAAGGAGGGAAAGGTTACAGGGGAGGTGCATTACCTCTCGGCAACGGAAGAGGAGGTGTTTTATATCGCACAGGCAAATACTCCTCTGACAGATGATAACTTCATTCAGGATGAGCTTGTGGAAGCCCGTTATAAGGGTGAGTTCATGCTGGTGGAGAGGGAAAAGATTCAGTATATGGATATTTCCCCCAAGCAGATTCTTTCTGTCTCTGCTGCGCTTATCCCCTTCATCGAACACGATGACGCAAACCGTGCTTTGATGGGATCGAACATGCAACGACAGGCTGTGCCCTTGCTTCGTATGGAGCCTCCTATTGTGGGAACGGGTATGGAGTACTATGCTGCCCGTGACTCTCGAGCTGTTGTATTGAGCACGGTCGATGGTGTGGTGAAAAAAGTAGATTCTACGCTTATTGTTGTTGAGGACTCTGCCGGAAAGGAGCACACCTACCCACTGTTGAAGTTCCGCAGAACCAACCAGGACACCGCCAACAACCAAAAACCGGTGGTGAATGTGGGAGATAAAGTAAAGGTAGGGGATCTCCTTGCTGATGGTTTTGCAACAGCTGGTGGAGAACTCGCTCTTGGAAAGAATGTTGTGGTTGCATTTATGCCCTGGAATGGGTATAACTACGAGGATGCTGTGCTTATCAGTCAGCGACTGCTCAAGGATGATGAGTTTTCTTCAATTTACATGACGGTTTTTGAATGCAAGGCTATTGAAACCAAACTGGGAAGTGAAGTGATCACCCTCGATATTCCCAATGTGGGTGAAGATGCCCTTCGCAATCTGGATGAGAATGGTATTGTTCGAGTGGGAGCCTATGTGAAGCCGGGAGATATTCTGGTGGGTAAGGTTACTCCCAAGAATGAGCCAAATGAAACTCCAGAGTTTCGTTTGTTGCATGCTATCTTTGGTGAGAAGGCAAAAGAAGTGAAGGATACCTCCCTCCGTGTGCCTAACGGAGAGGGTGGTGTTGTGGTGGATGTGAAGGTCTTCTCTGCGGATAACAAGGATGATCTTCCTCCCGGTACGCTCAAGATGGTGAAGATCCATCTGGCTAAGAAGCGAAAGATTAAACCTGGTGATAAGGTTGCCGGACGACACGGTAACAAGGGTGTTATTTCTCGTGTGCTTCCTGAAGAGGATATGCCCTTCTTGCCAGATGGAACACCTGTGGATATTGTATTGAATCCTCTTGGTGTGCCAAGCCGTATGAATATTGGGCAGCTCTTTGAAACGATTCTTGGTCTTGCAGGGCTTAAGCTCGATACCCGTTACGAGTGTGGAGTGTTTGAAGGTGCTACACTCGAGGATATTGAGAGAGAAATTGAAAAGGCAAATGCTCGTATCCGTGAGGATCTCTATAGGGAACGCAAGCAGTATGGTGAGACGGACGAAGAGATTGAACGATACTTTGAGCGTGTCAAACTCCCTAAAACAGGAAAGTTTATGCTCCGTGATGGACTTACAGGGGAATACTTTGAGAATCCTGTGTTTGTGGGGGTAATGTATGTGATGAAGCTGCACCATATGGTGGATGATAAGATTCACGCTCGTTCTGTGGGTCCGTATGCTCTGGTAACCCAGCAGCCTCTCCGAGGAAAGGCAAACTTTGGTGGTCAGCGTCTCGGAGAAATGGAAGTCTGGGCTCTTGAGGCGTATGGAGCAGCCAACCTGCTTCAGGAAATGCTTACGGTGAAGTCTGATGATACCGAGGGACGTGTGAAGATCTACGAGGGGATTATCAAGGCTAAGTATATTAACTATATGGGTATTCCTGAATCATTCAATGTGTTGGTTCAGGAGTTGAAAGGACTTGCCCTCGATGTGCGCGTGTATGACCAGAAGGGACAGCGGGTGTATCTCAGTGAACGAGAAAAGGAAATAAGTGATACAACCAAATTTCATCTGGTATAAAGTGGGGAAGGAGAACGTTATATGAAGATATCATCACCTTTTGGTTCTATTTCGATACAGCTTGCATCTCCGGAGTTGATTAAGAAAACAGCGTATGGAGAGGTGAAAAAAGCTGATACCCTCTCCTATCGTACGCAGAAACCCGATCGTGATGGGCTTTTCTGTGAGAAGATTTTTGGTCCTATCAAGGACTATGAGTGTAGCTGTGGAAAGTTCAAGTCTATACGTTACAAGGGTGTGATTTGTGATCGTTGTGGTGTTGAGATTACCGAGTCAAAGGTACGACGACAGCGAACGGGGTATATTTCCTTGGCTTCTCCTGTTGCTCATATCTGGTACTATCGTATCGTACCCAGCAAGCTTGCCCTTGTGCTGGATATTTCCGCATCGGATGTGCAGAGTATTCTTTACTTTGAGAAGTATATTGTTATTGATCCTGGTGAAACGGATCTTTTGCCGAAGCAGGTTTTGACAGATGATGAGTATGAAGACTACCGTGAACGCTACCAGGAGACCTTTGTTGCTGATACGGGGGCTATTGCTATCAAGAAGATCCTCCAGAATATGGATCTTGATAGTGAGATCAGTATGCTCCGTGCCGAGATTACAGGAAAGAGTAGTGCAAAGATCGACAAGAAAGTGCTCAAGCGATTGGAACTTTTGGAGGAGATTCGTGCTTCGGGGAATAAGCTTGAGTGGATGATTCTGGATGTGATTCCTGTTATTCCTCCCGATCTTCGTCCTATGGTGGCGCTTGAGGGTGGACGTTTTGCGAGTTCTGATATCAATGAGTTGTATCGACAGCTGCTTAATCGTAATGGTCGTTTGAAAAAGCTTTTGGAGGCCCATGCTCCTGATCTCATCGTCAAAAACGAAATGAGAATGGTTCAGGATGCGGTGGACTCTCTCTTTGATAACTCTCGTCGTTCGCATCCTCGTACTGGTTCAGGAGATAGGCCGTTGAAATCCCTGTCTGATATTCTGAAGGGTAAGCAGGGGCGTTTCCGTCAGAATCTTCTTGGTAAGCGTGTGGACTATTCTGGGCGTTCGGTGATTATCGTTGGACCTAATCTCAAATTGCATCAGTGTGGATTGCCCAAGCTCATGGCTCTTGAGCTCTTCAAACCCTTTGTGATGCGTGGGCTCACTGAGCAGGGATATGCTCACAATATCAAGGCGGCGAAACGCATGATTGAGAGTGAGCATGAAGTTGTTTGGGCTATTCTTGAACAGGTTGTTAAGGATCATCCTGTTCTTCTCAACCGTGCTCCTACCCTTCACCGTTTGGGAATTCAGGCGTTTGAGCCTGTTTTGATTGAGGAAAAGGCAATCCAGCTTCATCCTCTGGTGTGTCATGCGTATAACGCAGACTTTGATGGAGACCAGATGGCTGTGCATGTGCCCCTTACTCCTGAGGCTCAGATTGAGGCGTGGATGCTTATGCTTTCCGCTCGAAACCTCTTGAACCCTGCTAATGGTAAGCCTATCGTTTATCCTACTCAGGATATGGTTTTGGGCATCTACTACCTCACAAAACCTGCCCTTCGGGATGAGAAGGCACCAATCAAGTCATTTGATAGTTATGAAGAGGTGTTGCTGAATCTTGATAGGAAGATTATTCGGTTTAACGATACCATTCGTTATAAGTATAAGGGTGAATGGGTGGAAACGACGGCTGGGCGTGTGGTGTTTAATGAGATTGTGCCTGAGAAGCTTCGCTTTGTCAATGATACCCTCACAGGAAAGAAGATTGAAGCTCTCATTGCTCAGTGTTATCGTATCTATGGTATTAAGGAAACGGCTCTCTTTCTCGATGATCTCAAGAGCATCGGTTATAAGTATGCAACGCGGGGCGGTATGACGATTTCTCTCGCTGATGTGGAAATCCCCGAGGCGAAGTACGAAATTGTTGCCAAGACAGAAAAGGAGATTGAGAAGATTGAGCAGAATGCTCGAAAGGGTCTCATTACCCCAGAAGAGCGTTATAACCAGGTGGTTGACTATTGGACGACGGCAAACGAGAAGATCAAAAAAGTTGTGGAAGAGACGCTTAAGAAGAGTTTGGGTGGATTTAACCCTCTCTATATTATGATGGATTCGGGTGCACGAGGTAGCCGTGAACAGATTCGTCAGCTGGCTGGTATGCGCGGTCTTATGGCAAAACCGAGTGGAGATATTATTGATCTTGCTATTAAGGCAAACTTTAAAGAAGGTCTCTCGGTGCTTGAGTACTTTATTTCAAGCCATGGTGCTCGTAAGGGTCTCGCTGATACCGCTTTGAAAACCGCTGATGCTGGTTACCTTACTCGTAAGCTTGTTGATATTGCTCAGGATGTAGTGGTGACAGAGCATGATTGTGGTACGGTTCGTGGACTTGATATGACTGCTATTCGTGAGGGAGATGAGGTAATCCAACCTCTCAAGGATCGTATTCTTGGTAAGGTTGTTCTTACCAATGTGTATGATCCACGAACGGGCGAGTTGATTGCTCGGGCAAATGAGGTGTTGGATGAGGACAAGGTGAATCGTATTGAAGAGGCGGGTATTGAAAGTGTGCGTATCCGAAGTGTGCTTACCTGTGAGGCTTCCCGTGGTGTGTGTGCCCTTTGTTATGGTTGGGATCTCTCGGTGAAACGATTGGTGAATATTGGAGAGGCTGTGGGTATTATTGCTGCTGAGTCTATTGGACAGCCGGGTACTCAGCTGACCATGAGAACCTTCCATATTGGTGGTGTGGCTGCTGCACAGCTCGAGGAGAATCAGCTCAAGTTGAATTATGATGCGGTGATCATTGATCTCCCTGATACACTCATCGAACGTGAGTTTGAAAATCGTCCTGCCCTTGTTTGTGTTCGAAAGGGATATATCAATGTTCGCAAAATAGTGAAGATGTACAAAGTTGATGAGATTGCTAGTGGTGTTAATTTGAAGGATCTTGATGAAAAAGAGTTCTTCAGTGAGACACCTCTCTTTAAGCTTAAGGATGGATCGGAAGCGAAGTTTGGACGAAAGATTGTGGTTTATGTCCGTGGGGATATGGTCTATGTGACAGAAGCGAATAGCTATGAGTACAACCTCAAGATTGGTTCGTTTATCTTCTTTAAGAGAGGGGATATCGTACCCAAGGGCACAGAGATCGCTCGCTTCGATCCATACAATGACCTCTATATCGCTGAAAAGGGTGGCGTGGTAACTTTTGCTACCGAAGTGGTTGATGGTGTTGAAAACAAGAACAAAAATATTGTCTATCTCCTTGATAAGAATGGTCAGATAGTTGAGCAGTTTACGGTGATGGCTGGAACTCAGCTTGCCGTTGAAGAGGGCTCTGAGGTGAAACCTGGTGATGTTGTGGCTCGAAGACCTATCGCAAAGCGACGCACCAAGGATATTATTGGTGGTTTGCCTCGTGTTACGGAGCTCTTTGAATCTCGTAAGCCGAAGAATCCTACGGTGATTGCTAAGGTTCGAGGGGTTGTTGAGTCTGTTGAGCAGAGGAAGGGTAAGTTTGTTGTGGCTGTTCGTGCCAAGAATGGAGAGATATTCAATCATGTGATTCCTCTGGGGCGCCACATCTATGTTCGTGTCGGAGATAAGGTGAATGCTGGAGAGCCTCTCTGTGAGGGTGTAGTGAGTTCGCATGATATTCTCCGGGTGAAGGGATACACAGCGGTGAATGAGTTCTTGCTTGATGAAATTCAGGAAGTGTATCGTCTCCAGGGTGTGGATATTAGCGAAAAGCATATCAGTGTGGTGATTCGTCAGATGCTTCGCAAGGTTGAGGTTATTGAGCCGGGTGATACCAACTTTATTATGGGACAACTTGTGGAGAAGC
>Ga0308395_1000640_pt1 | contig 26822 bp, 27 predicted proteins | sample Hotspr20SampleP4_FD_202097 | JGI IMG/M metagenome (GOLD analysis project Ga0308395, IMG submission 202097) | Hot spring phototrophic mat microbial communities from Mushroom Spring, Yellowstone National Park, Wyoming, United States - 20050930_P4 ...
CTGGGAGGGACATTGGTTAGGAGAACGATTTCTATGGCGCTTCTCTCAGTATTTCCATCGGCAATGAACTCAATCCGTTACGGGATTCCTGTACCAGTATGGTATAGGACACATCCGGGGCTTTCGGTTCTATACAATTACCTCATCCACCGAGATGCCCATCCTAACCCAACGCACCCATCGCGTATCGGCGTTCATTGCGGAATCCATTGCGTTTTAGGGGGAGTGCTGGATAGTTGGGAGAAATACATCCATGCCGACCAAAAAGACCGTCTGGTGCGCCTGATAGACTTACTAACCGTTTCGCAAACCCCTAAAGTCACCGCATTCCAGCTACTTAACGGACTGAAAAGCAAAGGTATTTTAGATGCTCATTGTGAGGAAAAAGGGCACAGTGCGGCTATTCTGATGTTTAAACAAGTTCTTGAAGCAATGGAGGTTAATACCCAAAATTATCTCAATACCTCAGCGTGGGCGCGCTCTTAAAGGACTTTTATTCGCTTCCAGCTTTTCAGAGCTGGACAGAATCCCTCTGATCTGTTATATATCTGTCGTATTCTGAATACAATCCACTTTCCACACTAAGGAGTTGCCATGGCGAAGAAACACATTAACATCGTCGTGCTGGATGGGTATACCCTGAACCCCGGAGATAATCCCTGGACCGAGTTCGAGGTGTTGGGAAATCTCACCGTGTATGACCGTACGATAAATCCAGCGGATATCGTACCGAGGAGCAAGGACGCAGACGTCCTGATCACCAACAAGACCCCCATCACGAAAGAAACCATCGATCAGCTTCCCCGCCTCAAGTATATCGGGGTGATCGCCACCGGATACAACGTGGTGGACTTCAAGTACGCTCGACAGAAGGGGATTCCCGTCACCAACATCCCCGAATACGGCACGGTGAATGTCGCGCAGTTCACCTTCGCTCTTCTCCTCGAACTCTGCCATCATGTGGGCCACCACGACAGAGTGGTAAAAGAAGGGAAATGGTCCAACCAGCCGGACTTCTGTTTCTGGGACTATCCGTTGATCGAACTCTACGACCGAACACTGGGTATCGTGGGTTTCGGCCGAATCGGTCGGCGGGTGGGCGAGATCGGCCGGGCCTTCGGCATGAAGATCCTGGCCTACGACACCTATCGGCAGAATCCTCCTTCCTATCCCTTCGAGTGGGCAGAGGTAGAGGACCTGCTGAAACGATCCGATGTGGTGAGTCTCCACTGCCCCCTGTTCCCTGAGAATACAGGAATGATCAACAAGAATACCCTGAAGCTCATGAAGAAATCCGCCTTCCTCATCAACGTGGCCCGCGGCGGGTTGGTAGTGGACGAAGACCTGGCCGATGCCCTGAACAAGGGTGTAATCGCAGGGGCTGCCCTCGATGTGGTGGGATTCACCGAACCCCCCAAGGCAGACAATCCCTTGCTGAAGGCAAAGAATTGTATCATCACTCCACACATCGCCTGGGCAACCCTGGAAGCTCGGAAGCGGCTGATGCACACGGCAGCGGAAAACCTGAAAGCCTTCCTAGAGGGGAAGCCCATCAACGTGGTGAACTAGGGATCGGCGTCTAGATCAGCCCCTTGTCCATGATGAGCTGCATGACGTAGGTGAGAAGTTTGAGGTCCATTTCCCCTGCGGCTTCGGAAACGGCTTCTTTCAAAAAGAGCCATTCCTCCCGGGGAATGGGATCCTCTTTTTCGTCGTACCGCTTCCAGAACACATCGATATAGGGACCCAGGCGGTAGGAATAGGTTACGAACTTTTCTTCCGGCAGCTCCGCATGGTTGAAGGAATCAAGGAAATGCAGGTAAATGGCCTCTGTCAGCGTTTCGGGCACGCTTCCCATAGCTTCCTCGAAGGCCCGCTGCACTTCCCGAACGGCGGTACGAAAATTGATCGGCGGGTTGGCCTGCTGAAGTTTATCCAACTGTCTGTAGAATCGTTCTGCACTGTCCATGGGTACAGCATATCCGATTCCACAAGAAAAAACTATTGCGGAAAAGGGCAAACCGTGGGAAAATGGCAGTATCCCTTGACAGTGGAATAGAGGATTCGTACTGTATGGACATGTCATTGTTAAAATACCTCACCATCGATACCGTCACTCCAGATTTGAAAGGAACGAACAAACAGGAAATCATCGAAGAACTTTTGGATATCATTTGCCGCACCGGGAAGGTGAAGGATCGTAAAGCGGCTCTGGATGCCATCCTGGCGCGGGAGAACAAAATGTCTACGGGCATGGAGAATGGGATTGCCATTCCCCATGGGAAAACCGACGCGGTAGAGGAACTTCTCGCCTGTGTGGGGATATCCAAGCATCCGGTGGAGTTCAACTCTCTGGACGGGAAACCCTGCCGGATCTTCATCATGACGGTTTCACCCAGTCATCGTACAGGCCCCCACATTCAGTTCCTGTCAGAGATCAGCACCCTCCTTCGAAGCGAATCCAAACGGAATCGCCTGCTGGAGGCAAAGGATGCCAAAACCATCCTTCAAATCCTGGCCGAACGGCCCTAGAAAGCACTCCGAAGGCTATTTAGCTTTATACTTTTAAGCATACCTACTCTATAGGGGTGGCGAAGGTTACTAACTTTTCGCCGTCCCCTGCGACCACCCGGGGCATGCCGCCGTTTTTTCTAACCTGCCACCGTCGAACATTGAGTGGCCGGGCCCTGCGGCTCCACAAGCTTCGGGGTACTAAAGTCACCTTACCGGGTATGGGCGCCCGCTACCTCCGCTATGATCTCGATGCCCCGTTTAAGGTCATCTTCCGGTCCTGAATAGTTCAACCGGATGCACTGGGTGCGATGCTCCCACGGTTCTTGGAGCCCGAAGAAGAAGTATTCCCCCGGAACCACGATCACGTGCCGCTGTTTCAGCTTCTCGTACAGTTCCTTCGTGGTGATCCGCAGATTCTTGAACCAGATCCAGAGGAAGATGGCCCCCTCGCTCTTGTGAATCCGGTAGTCCAAGTGCTTGGGGAAAGCTTCGTGAATCCACTGGATCGTCTGGGAAGAGCGACTTTTGTAGAAGGGATAGATATATTCCTCACTGATCCGAAGGATTTCGCCGTTCCGGATCAAGGGGGTTACCAGGATCTGCCCAATCCCCCCATTCGCCAGGTTGGCGATGGCATTGGCCGCAGAAACGGCCCGCACGATCTCTTTCCGGGCAATGAGAATCCCCGTCCGCACCGAAGGTAGCCCGAGTTTGGAAAGGCTCATGCTGAACACCACGTTCTCGTCCCAGTAGGGACGCACATCCTCAAAGATAATCCTGGGGAAGGGCAGTCCGTACGCGTTGTCGAGAAACAGGGGGATTCCCCGTTGCGCGGCTATTCTCGAAAGTTCTCGCACTTCCCCATCGGTAAGCACATTCCCCGTTGGATTGGTGGGGCGGGACACACAGAGGGCCCCCGCGTCATCAGGTATCTCCAGGCGGCTGAAATCTACCCGATACTTGAACAAGCCGTTCCCTACCTCTTCGATCCGGGAAGGGAAACACACGAACTGATCCGGATCGATACCCTGATCCGCGTATCCGATGTATTCCGGGCAGAGGGGGAACACGATCTTCCGCACTTTACCTCCAACTTTCCCCCCTGTCCTTCCTCCAAAAATATTGAACAGAAGGAAGAAGGCCGTCTGGCTCCCGTTGGTGACAGCGATGTTTTCCGGCCCGATGGGCCAGCCGAATTGGTCCTTCAGCAGGGAGGCGAGGGCTTCGGCAAAAGAAGCGTTGGCCGTGGCGCTATCGTAGTTTCCCAGCATCGCCTCCAGGGCGCCGGGTGTGTGGAGGATTTCCTCCATCCGTTTACGGAATACCCTCTCGACTTCGGGAATGTGGGCAGGATTCCCGCCCCCTAGCATGTACTTCTTCTCCGATCCCTGCAGGGCCTGGCTCAGGTCGCCCATCAGCTCCAGGATTCCGCTTCTCTCGGTGAACTTCTTCCCAAAATCGGACAGTTCCATCGGTTACCCCCTTCGAATATGTTCACTTTCAAGTGGTAGTCCCTTTAGCATAATCGGATTCCGTTGACAAGGCAATCGAGCTTTCCCTGTATCCCTGCCGCCTCTATCCCCCTTTACCTCTTGGGAAAAACCAGGTATGGTTCCCTATCCAACCAGTATGGATACGAGTCGATTCGCGTTCTTCGATGTCGACCACACCCTGACCAGGCATTCCACGGGCAGGCGGTTTGCCTTTCTCGGGGTTCGGAAGGGGGTGTTCCCGATCTCTGCCCTTCTCACCATGCCCTTCTACTACACCTGCTACCGGCTCGGATTCATGCCCATTCGAAACCTGGATCGCTCCTTCCCTTTCCTTCGGGGGAAGACGAAGGAAGAACTGGAAGAACTCGCCGCAAGCACCTTCGAACAGTGGATCCAAAAGGACGTGTACTTGGAGGCGGTTCGACTCATTCATACCCTGCAGGCGCGAGGTACCCGGGTGATCCTTGCCTCCTCTTCATTGGACATGCTGATTCAGCCTTTGGCCCGCTATCTGGGGGTGCAGGAGTACATTTCCAGCAGCCTCGAGTTCCTCGATCACCGGAGTACGGGGAATTTGATCGGATTTCCGGCCTTCGGAGACGAGAAGAAGCGGTTCGTCCTCGAGTTTCTGGCGCAGAATGGAGGTTCCCCTGAGGAATGCTCCTTCTATTCGGATAGCATCACCGATCTTCCCTTGCTGGAAGCAGTGGCCCATCCCATCGCGGTAAACCCGGATCCCCGTTTGTTTTTCCTAGCGAAACGAAAGGGTTGGCCGATTTTGCGGTTTCACTGAGCATCACGGGCCAGACCCTGGTGATCGACTCGGGCCGGGTGTTCCACTAGATCATCAGCTTGTTTGCCGCAGCTCCGCAGTTTCCCCATCGGGACCCCGGAAGTACACCACCCAGACTCCGGGCCGGAACTCCACCGGTTCTCCATAGAACTCAACCCCCTGCTCCTTCAACCGCCTATAATCCGAACGAACATCGGTGGAGGTGAGCCCCATGTGAATGAAGCCGATGTCCGCCTGGGTTCTCTCTTTAGGCTGGGGCTTCCCCCGGGGATCCAGGTACTCGAAGAGTTCTAGCATGCAGGGTCCCAAGCGAAGATGGGCAATGCGGGCAGAGCTGCCTGGCAGCCCGTTGATTCGGCCCAGATCCCGTTCGGGAGCAGGCTCCAGAATCCTCTCCACGGTGAAACCTAGGAGATCCCGATAGAAAGCGAGGGATCGTTCCAGGTTAGACACACTCAGAGCGGTATGTTCCAACGCAGTGATCATGGCACCTCCTTTAACCTCCATGAACCTTGCCGCGCTTACACGACTTTGGCGAGAATCCGGTTCAGGCGCTTTACAAAATCTGCCGGGTCTTTTACGGAAAGCCCTTCCACGAGCAAGGCCTGGTCCAGCAGAAGGGAACTGATATCATCGATCAGTAGAGGATCTTCGATCCGGTTCAACTTTTGGAGGATTTCGTGATGGGGATTCACTTCGAGGATCGGTTTTACCTCCGGCAGATCCTTGTGCCCCATGGCCTTCAGCAAAGCCGCCACCTTGTAACTCGGATCGTTCTCGTCGGTCACGATACAGGAAGGGGAATCGGAAAGACGGACTGAAACCCGCACATCTTTCACCCTGTCTCCCAATGCCCGTTTGATCTTCTCGATCGCGGGTTTCACCTCTTCCTTTGCTCTGGCATCTTCATCGGATTTCAGATCCTCCCCCGCATCACTGCGGTTCACCGGCTTCAGTTCATAGTCCTTGTACTTGCCAATGGCAGGAATCACGATTTCGTCGATCTCGTCATCCATGATGAGAACTTCGATATCTTTCTTCTTGTAGGCTTCCAGCAGGGGGGAATTCCGGAGGGTGGCTTCGTTATCTCCCGTGATGTAGTAGATCGCTTTCTGATCGGCGAGCATCCGATGAACGTACTCCTCGAGGCTCGTATACCCTTCCACCTTGGTGGATTTGAACCGTACCAGTTCCAGGAGAATATCCCGGTTTCCGTAGTCCGTGTACAACCCCTCCTTCAGGGGCCGGTTGTACTGGGAGATGAACTGGTTGTACTTCTCCTTGTCTTCCAGGGCAAGGCGCTGGAACTCGCCCAGCACTTTCTTCACCGAGGCATTGCGGATATTCACCATGATCCGGTTCTGCTGGAGGATTTCCCGGCTCACGTTTAGGGGCAGGTCCTCCGAATCGATCACTCCCCGCAGGAACCGGAGGTAGGTGGGCATCAGTTCTTTATCGTCATCGGTGATGAACACCCGCTTCACGTAGAGCTTCACCCCCGGCCGGTAGTCCACCTGGTACATGTCAAAGGGGGCTTTCTTAGGCACATAGAACAGGGTGGTGTACTCCAACGCGCCCTCTGCACGGGTATGGATGTACAGGAGGGGATCCTCCGTGTCATGGGAGAGGGTCTTGTAGAACTCGTTGTAATCCTCCTCCTTCAGTTCCGATTTGGGTCGCTTCCAGAGAGCGGAGGCACTATTGATCTGTTCCTCTTTCTTCTCGTAGTGGAGAAAGATGGGAAAGGGGACATGGTTGGAGTACTTGCGGATGATCTCTTCGATCCTCCATCGGGAAGCGAACTCTTTACCCTCCTCGTTGAGGAACAGGGTGACGGTGGTCCCAAAAGAATCCCTCTCCGCCTCCTGGATTTCATACTCGCCCTTCCCATCGCTCTCCCATCGCCAGGCCTTCGATTCACCTGCCTTTCGTGTCAACACCTCCACCCGATCGGCCACCATGAAGGAACTGTAGAACCCTACCCCAAACTGTCCGATCAGGTTGGAATCCTTTTTCGCGTCTCCCGTCATCTGGCTTAGAAAAATTCTCGTTCCCGAACGAGCAATGGTACCCAGGTTTTCCACCAAATCCTGATCGTTCATTCCGATTCCCGTATCGGAAACCGAAAGCCACTTGTGCTCCTTCTCATCCATCCGAACATCGATTCGAGGATTGAAGGGAAGTCCCTTATAGGTTTCGTCCACCAGGGTAAGGTACTTCAGTTTATCCAACGCATCGGAGGCATTGGAAATCAATTCCCGCAGGAAGATTTCCCTGTGGGAATAGAGGGAATGGATGATTAGATGGAGCAGCTGATTCACTTCGGTTTGAAAGGAATGTTTTGCCATGGGCAGTTCTCCTCTTTTCGGATTCTTGAATCAATAGATTTTTACTGGATACATAAAAGATATAGAAAATGTACTGCGCAGGCAAAAAGATGCGCTTTACTGGTACATGATCAGTTTCGGTTCCGGATCGAAGGAAAGGACTTCCTTCGGTGCATAGAGGGGTACATCGAATCCTCCTTTCCTCCATGACTTGGGAAGGAACAGCTTGATACCCTTTAGAGGAAGATTTCTAGCTTCCCGGAGGTACGCCCATGTTTTCTGCTTTTCTTCCGGCGTGCCGAAGCCGTCCGCATTGTGGATCACTACCACCTGGGGGAAATCGCTCCGTACTTCTTTCAGCCGGGAAATCATCTTCCAGTTGAACTGATGGACTACCAGGATCTTCTCTCCCGCAATCTTCTCCTGCTCCATGTACTTCTGTATCATCTGCTGCACGGTATTCAGATCCTCTGCCCGCACGGATCCGATCTCCTTGCCGGGTTTATCCGTGGCCCATTCAGGATCCAGGGACAGGTGCACGTGGGGATACTTCAGGTAGGGAAGGAGAGTTTTCATAGCCTCGGTAACGGGATACTTCCCGATCTGGTGATCCAGGAACACGAGAATCCCCTGTTCCTCCGCATAGGTAATCCATTCTTGAAGACGGGTCCGGTTGATGTAGGCGAGTTCCCCTTCCGGAAGAACGGTGGCAAAAATGATATGGAATGCCGGAATCACCCCTCGATCCCCATTCGCCTCATCGTACTCCCGGCTGTACCGTGTGAGTTCTTCCACCATGGCGGGAAGAGTGTCGAACTCGCCGAGGATTCCCATTTTCTTCGAGTTGGGATGCCCATAGAAGGCCACGATATGGTTCTGCGTCAGGAACTCCCGCATGGCCAGGGGAAACTCTCGAGCCAGTTGTACGTGCGGGTTCTGGAGATTCTTTCCTGAAAGAGAAGCGGGTTCTTCGGCGGAGAGGCGGAAGAGGTAACCATTTGTCGCCAAGGCACAAAAAAAGACCCCCAGAAGAAGATACGGTTGCTGTTTCATAGGATTTGCAAACATTACCCTGTCTTTCTATACTTGTAAATACGGTACGCCCCGATGAGACGCCTGTTTCTTTTTTCCATCATGATCCCCACAATCTTGGGGGTACTTATCACCGGATGCAGCCGGTTCTCTTCCCCCTCAACGGAAGAACTCTCCGAGCGAATACGCACGATCCTGGAGCTCCCCTCTGTGGAGTATCGGTACAAAGAAATCGTGTATGTAGGGGTTGAGAAGAGTTTCCTATTCATCCCTACCTCCAGCAAGGAAGTTCTGTTTTCCGTGGAAATCCGCGTACAGGCGGGGATAGACCTTCAACAACCATTTACCGTGAAAAGGGATATTCGAAACCCCCGGAAGATCCACCTTACCCTACCACCCCCCAAGGTTCTCCTTCTGGATGTGGATGAAGGGACAATCCGGCAATACTTCATCGTGGAACAGGGAAGCAGAATCCGCCGAATGGACTATTCGAAGGAATTGGAATCGGCCAAACAACGAGTCCTCCAGGATGCCTACAAGCGGGGCATTCTCCTTGACGCGGAACGCCAGGCGAACACTCTGATCGAACATATGCTCTTCGCCGCAGGGGTGGAAGAAGTGGAGTGGGGCAGGCTATGAAGATCCGAACTACCCTGGTAATCCTGGCTGTCTCCTGTGTCGTTCTTTCCGCTTTACTCTGGGTAGACCGAACCTTGATTTCCCTGTTCACGAACTCGAAGCGAATCGCTACTTCCCAGGAAATCTTCGAAGGTCTCCGGACCCTCAAGAGCTTGCACACCCTCCGGTACATCCAGAAGGTGGTGTTTCCCTACGATTACCTGGATCCGGAACTCGACTTCGACGTGATCCTCACCACCCTGCGGAGAGGGAAAGGCTCGGTCAACAGTCTCCTGAGCCCGAGGGAACGGGACTACCTGGAGGCCCGTGAACTGGCGGAACGGATCGGACTCAATTTCACCGGCAGGAGACGAGAGTTCGTGGTGATAACGGCCCAGATCGGCGTGGGTATAAGCCTGGAAAAACTGAAGATCCTCCCAAGGTCCGAAGGATCCATCCAGGTGCTCCTACCTCCCCCTCGAATCGTGGATCTTACGATCGAGGACCCGAATCCCTCTACCTACCCCTACCCTGACATCCCTCTTTCCCCTTACCATTGGAAACTCGTGGCAGACCTGGTGGAGCGGAAACTCCGGGAACGTCCGTTGGAGGCATCGGTCCTGGCTACAGCCCGTGTGCAAGTCACCCGATTCCTCACTTCACTGCTCCAACAGGCAGGGTTCCGCGACATAGAAATAAAAGAGGACTCCCAGGCCGAAGATGCTTTACGCCGGTAGCTCCCCGGCTAGTGGAGACTTTTCAATTCGTGTCTATGAAACCTATTGACGCCCCAGAATATAAATATTAAATTATATATGAAAAATTATATAAAGGATGGAACAAATGGTTGAACATTTGACAAAAGAAGCCTTCTTGCAAAAAGTATTCGATTACGAGAACAACAAGGAGTGGAAGTATCAGGGGGAACTACCCAGCATCATCGACTTCTACGCCGATTGGTGCGGCCCGTGCAAAATGGTGGCCCCTGTTCTGGAAGAAATTGCCAGGGAGTACGAGGGGAAACTAGTTGTGTACAAGGTAGACACCGATGCGGAACCCGAGCTTGCACAAGCCTTCGGGATCGTCAGCATTCCTACCCTGATCTTCGCCCCTGTGGACGGGGAACCTCGAATGGCGCAGGGAGCCCTTCCAAAGGAAATTCTGAAGAATGTGGTGAAAGACGTACTGAAGGTAGCCTAGGCTGTACAGAGTACCCTGAAGCTTGTGGGGAAGAAGTGCCTAACGTTGAGCCTCTTTATTCCCAGGGGAAGCGCCCCTCCTTCATTACTGTCTCCCAGATACCTTGTTTGGTTTTTGCGTAGATACTGGGTGTGCTCACCAGCCCATCCAGGTGGATGAGGGAGGGGGCGTCTTCGTCGTAGTTGGATCCAATGGCAAAGTGACAGGTTCCATACACCTTCTCGTCCTCCAGCATGTTCCCCGTGATCTGAGCCTTCCGATTCACTCCTATCCCCAGTTCCCCCAGGTGACGAGCATTCCGAGCGTATCGTTCCCCTTCCCCCCGCTTTAACTTTCCTTCCGCTTCATACTGCTGGGCTCGGAGGGAAGCTTCTTGCAGGGTCTCCTCCAGAGCCCTGGCTTCCGTTCCTCCCTCCAGGGAGACAATGAACCCTTTCTCTAACCGGACCCGTATGGGTGTTTCGATCCGGAGGACCCCCGAAGCAGAAGCAATACTCCCATCGAACACGATAGTTCCTTCTGCCGACCCAACTAGGGGTGAAAGAAAAGTCTCTCCCGCCGGCAGGTTTCCCCCTGTACCCGGGCGAGAAAAATCCCCATCGTCGGTAAAAGCGGTTCTACCCTCCGTATCGATGCGAATCTTTGTACCCTTGGGATTTTCTATCTCCAGAGCAACGGACTGATCCAGCAAACTCTTCAAGGCCTCACAATCCTGTTTCATCCGCCGGTAGTCCACGGGTATCGTCCGAATGAAGCAGTCCACAGTGATTCCAGGGCTCCAGAAACTTCGTATCCGCTTCACCCCATGGAGCAAATAGTGGAGAATGCTGTCGTAGGGTTTCCCATTCACCAGGTATGGCTCTTTGATCCCTCGCCGGTCTTTCCCCATCTTCGCCGCACTGAGGGAAATTACCACATCCGGTTCTGTAGCGATGGCAGCGGTGACTTCCTCTTCCGCAAAGTCGAACTGGGTCTTCACCGGTTGGAACAGGAGTATAGGAATGGCTCCCGCTTCTTTTACCGCATCGTGTACGGCAAACGCAATCGTAGCCACTTCTCGAACGGGATTGGTAACGATCAACACTCGTTCGCCCTCCCGAACCTTGAGGGATTCCGTTACCGCCACCCTCGCCGCATGATCGAGGGCCCCCTCGCGTGAGACGAAGGCCGCGAAGCTCTGGGGAAAACTACTCTCGTGAATTTTACTCATGGGCCCGATTATAGAAAAGCGGTTACCAGGGAACAAGCCACTGGTTCCAGGTACAATTTTTTCTAAGTACAACTTTGATGTGGCGGCGGAAATAACGTACACCAGTTTTAGATCGATTCAATTTTTTGAACTTAATACTTGACAAAATATCCAAAAATATGTAAAAAATGAGTGATCTTTCCTGTAACCGGGAAAGGAAAACATTGTTCTTAAATATAGAAAAAGATATCCATTTCAAGTTGGAAATAGCGCTTTCCAGGTTTTCACCTCCTTTCCTGGAAGCCTTCAGATGATGTGAATCATCGCATTCCTGTACGTTGCCCTTCAGGTTTCTACCTCCTTTCCTGAAGGGCTTTTTATTTTCTCGGTACCCTTGCTAGAGCCCTCCCTTTTGGATATCATACCAACCCATGAGCAAATACCCTTTTACTGAAATCGAACGCAAGTGGCAAACCTACTGGGAGACCCACAAAACTTTTCGTACCGTGGAGGATCCCTCCATTCCCAGAGAAAAACGTCGGTATGTGCTGGATATGTTCCCCTACCCGTCCGCCGCAGGCCTCCACGTAGGTCATCCGGAAGGGTATACCGCTACGGATATTTACTGTCGATTCCTTCGGATGAAAGGCTACCATGTCCTGCATCCGATGGGATTCGATTCTTTTGGCCTTCCCGCAGAGAACTACGCCATCAAAACAGGAACCCATCCCAAGACCACCACAGAAAAGAACATCGCCCGATTCCGGCAACAGATCAAGGCTCTGGGGTTTTCCTACGACTGGGACCGGGAGATCTCCACTCACCAGCCCGATTACTACAAATGGACCCAGTGGATCTTCCTGAAACTGTTCGAACAAGGGCTGGCGTACGAGGCAGAGGTCCCCATCAACTGGTGCCCCTCCTGCAAAACCGGACTAGCCAACGAAGAAGTGAAGGATGGAGGGTGCGACAGATGCGGAACACCTGTGGTACGGAAAGACATTCGTCAGTGGATGCTCCGGATCACCACATACGCAGAACGGTTGCTGAAAGACCTCGATCTTCTGGATTGGCCAGAATCTATCAAGTTGATGCAGCGAAACTGGATCGGCCGTAGCGAAGGGGCCAACGTGCATTTCCCTCTGGAAAAGGGGGAAGGGACGATTGAAGTATACACCACCCGGCCCGACACCCTCTTTGGCGCCACCTACATGGTACTGGCCCCCGAGCATCCCCTGGTAGATCGAATCGCCACCCCGGAACAGCGAAAAGCAGTGGAGGAATACAAAGAGAATGCCCGGCGAAAGTCGGACCTGGAACGAACAGATCTTGCCAAGGAGAAAACCGGAGTATTTACAGGCGCCTACGCGATAAATCCCGTGAACGACGCGCGAATTCCAGTCTGGATCTCGGACTACATCCTGATTTCCTATGGAACGGGAGCCATCATGGCTGTTCCAGCCCACGACGAACGGGACTGGGATTTCGCCAAGAAGTACAACTTACCCATCGTACAGGTAGTGTCCAAAGATGGAACCCTGTATCCCATGGATCACGCGGAGACGGAAGACGGGATCGCCGTCAACTCTGGCCCCTTCAACGGCTTACCCACCGCGGAGTTCAAGAAACGAATTGTCCAATGGCTGGAAGAGCGGGGGCTGGGGAAGCGGGCGGTCAACTACAAACTCCGGGACTGGGTGTTCTCGAGGCAGCGGTACTGGGGTGAACCCATTCCTCTCGTCCACTGTCCCAGTTGCGGAATCGTCCCCCTGCCCTACGATCAACTCCCCCTCCTCCTTCCCGAGGTGGAAAGCTACGCCCCCACGGGAACGGGAGAATCCCCGTTAGCCGCGATTACTCACTGGGTCAACACAACCTGCCCCACATGCGGAGGCAAAGCAAAGAGGGAAACCAACACCATGCCTCAGTGGGCAGGTTCCTGCTGGTACTACCTGCGGTACCTGGATCCGCGCAACCCCCATGAACTGGCTGCCAGGGACAAGATCGAATACTGGATGCCGGTAGACTTGTACGTGGGGGGAGCGGAGCATGCGGTGCTCCACCTCCTGTATGCGCGGTTCTGGCATAAAGTCCTATACGATATCGGGGTAGTGAATACTCCCGAACCCTTCATGCGACTGGTGAACCAGGGGATGATTCTGGGGGAAGACGGGCAGAAGATGTCCAAATCCCTCGGAAACGTGATCAACCCTGACGATATTGTGCGAGATTATGGGGCGGACTCGATGCGGGTATACGAAATGTTCATGGGCCCCCTTCAGGTTACCAAACCCTGGTCGACCAATGGCCTGATCGGGGTGCATCGGTTCCTGGACCGAATCTGGCGGTTATCGGAACGCCCCCTCACGGAGGAACCCCTTCCCCGGGAACTGGAACGCCTCCTGCACAAGACGATCCGCAAGGTAGCCCTCGATACGGAGAAACTCGAGTTCAATACCGCCATCTCCCAGATGATGATCTTCGTGAATGAGCTATTCAAACTGGAGACCCTTCCCCGCAAGGCCTGGGAACCCTTCGTGCTCCTCCTCGCTCCCTATGCCCCTCACCTGGCAGAGGAACTGTGGGGAAAGCTCGGGCATCCCCCTTCAATCTCGAAGGTCCCCATCCCGGAATGGAACGAAGAACTGGCGAAGGACGAGGAGGTGACCATCGTGATTCAGGTGAACGGGAAAGTACGGGCTAAGATTCAGGCCAATGCGGGGCTCTCCGAAGAAGAGCTGAAAACCCTTGCCCTGAACCAACAGAGGATCCAGGATCTCGTGAACGGGAAAACCCCTAAAAAGATCATCACCGTGCCGGACAAGCTGGTAAACATTGTCCTGTAACCGGATGAACTCCCCGCACCCGAACCCCTATCCGACCCGTCGGTATAGGATCGCCCAAACAATGAAGGATCGAGGGGTTTCCATCCTCCTCCTGGAAGACGCCGAACACCTTCGGGACCCCTCTGTCCGCTACCTTTCTGGTCACCCGCAGGATGCGTTGCTGTTCCTGCGCTCCGACGGTCAGGCAGTCCTGGTTCCCTGGGATGTTCCGCTGGCCCATCTCCACGCCCAGGTAGAAGAAATCCTCCCCTACAACGAGTTCGATCGACAACTGCCGAAAGCGGTGGTGGGGGTTCTGAAACACTGGGGGATCGAACCTGAAGCGCCCTTCAGCCTCGAATTGGGAGGCCAGGAACCCTACCTAACGGTGATAGAGCTGGAACAGACACTGAAAAAGGAGTTTCCTCACGGGCGGATTCTCTGCGAAAAAGGTGGGATTCCCTCCTACATCGAGGAGTGCAGGCAAATCAAAAGCGAGGAAGAACTACTCCTTGTGGAAGGCGCCGCGCGGATTACCAACGAGGTGCTCCAAGCCCTGGAGGATCTCCTGGCCGAACACAGGCCCATTCCTGAAACGGAGGTGGCCCTTTTCATCGAGATGGAAGCCCGTAAGCGGGGATCGGAGGGTACAAGTTTCCAGACCATCGCGGCGGGACCGCATCGAAGTTTCGCCATTCATGCGTACCCCACCTTTGGGGCCGGTTTGTTCAAGGATCCATCCACCCCTGGTCTATCGATCCTCGATTTCGGAATTCTCTACCAGGGGTATACCTCGGACGTAACCCTCACCCTTGTGTCGGGTAAACCAACCGAGGGAAGGCGTTTCCTGATCGATCTGGTAGAGGAAGGATACCAGAAGGCACTTTCCCTCTGCAGGCCCGGCATACCCACCTGGGAAATCGCCGAGGCAGTACAGTCGATCTTTTCCCGACACTCTCTCTCGATGCCCCATTCCTTGGGACATGGGATCGGACTCGGGGTACACGAGCGGCCTTTCTTTCGATCGAAACCCAACGGAGGTGCCACGCTTGCCTCCGGGATGGTAGTCACCATCGAACCAGGATTGTATGAGCCGGGTACCGGCGGGGTACGGCTAGAGAACGACATCCTCATTACCGAATCCGGTTGCCGGGTTCTCACCGAGGCGCGGATTCTGTACGAATGAATAGCGCGGATCCTCTACTTCGCGGCCACATACACCTGGTTCGGTAAGGAATAAAGAGCCACCTCCGACAACCCCGTTTCGGACAGGCGGACTGTGAGGGCATGCTCCTTACTCCAGTACCGATGGACTCCCCACGGGAGGCTCTGAAAGAGGAACGTTCCCCCTTCTCCCACCGTGAAAGGCGGCTCCAGCAGGTTCTCCCCGTACCACTCTCCCGCTGGAAGAATCAGTGTGAGGGAATACTTCTTTTTCACCACAAATCGGTCCGCTCGAAAGGAACCGGAAGCGAGGCTTTGAAGCACTTTGGCTCGGTTCAGTTCCCAGGGATTCGAGCCTCCCCTCTTGCGGGCCTCCTCGAAGAAACGAGCGCAGTTGAACCCGTCCAGGGGGAAACCAGCTCGCGCGGCCAGGAGCAAGGTTTCCGCCGCGAATCCATCCTCCCACCGGATGTCGAGGGCCCCGGAATCGAAAAAATCAGGATACAACCCGCCGGCAGGGCAGAAGGTGATGCGGCCCCCCTCTCCTGTAACGTGAGGGTAGAGGACCACAGGGGTTCGCTTCCCCAGGGGAAGAAAAAGCTCTACCAACCCGTTCCCCGTGAGGGTAGCGTATCTCTCCTCCTTTCCCTCTCGGGTATACACGATTTCGAAGCCATCGGCCACCCGATTCCCCAGCCACGAGCGTGGAAATGATGGTAACCGCAATGAAACCGCCTCCTCCTGGGCCAGAAAGAAGTGGCAGCCCAGGAAGGTTCCCAGAATCAGAATCGCCCCGAGGATCCTAGTAAGAACATGGGGAGATGTGGCTTTCATTCATGTGGATTCACGGTGAATTTCTGCATGCTGATTCAGCGGGGAAAGTAAAAGTATAGGGGATTTCGACGTCTAGGGCCGATTTGTTGATTCCTGCACCTTCAACTGCTCTTTATACAGGGCACGAATCTCCAAAAGAATGTCCCGATAAGTACGGGTTGCATAGTCGGGGTACGTCCAGGGCAGGCTCTGAAAATCTCTTTTACTGTAGAGGAGGGTGATCTCCGCCCAGATCCCATCTCGTAGGGCGATGCGATGGCCGCTCTCCTTCGTAGTGGCCAGCACGAATCGGGACAGTGCGAGCAACCCGGGATCTAGGTTTACCCTTCGCTTTCCATCCACGGCAAAGGATTCTTCCATCCTATTGGTTTGGATCTTGATTTGGGCCAGGGTGCTTGGGTCCACGAGGGTTTTGAGGCTGAAGAAACAGCGTTTTAAACTCTTCCCCATCTCCTCTTCGTAGTAATTGGTAAAATCGAACGGGATAAGGGAACTTTGATAGTCTGTGGGCCCGAACTCTTTTTCGATCGCTTCCTTTACGGAAGAAAGCAGCTCCTCCCCGGAAAGAAGGGTGCACATCACCAATTTTTCTGGAGTAAACGGCGCTATCCGTCCCATAAAACCCTTAAAAAGTCTCCTTACTAATTGTCCTTTTCGAGATTTTATACCATAATGGAATTACATGGAAGAGGGAGTGAGTTTCGTTTCCCAACTTCAGAGCGCTCTTGAACAGTATCGGGAACATCTGGATACCATAGAATTGCCCCGTCTCAAAGAGCAGTACAGAATCATGCACACCTCCTTTACATCCCTCTACAAGGTGCTGTTAAAGAAGGGATTGATCCACGAGGACCCTTACAAGAAAGACCTGAAGATCTCTGAGGTTTCCCCCCCTCCAGAAGACAATTTTCTCGATTCAGAAAAAACGGAACAGATGAGTATTCGTCTTTCCATGTATGAATCCCAGTTGGATTTCCTCCTGAACTTCTACCAGTTCCGTACCGATTTTCTCGACCTTGGTCGAATCAAACTCCTTTTGAATCTTACCCGCTACATTGCATGGGATCAATTCAGTGAGGTCTCGGCCAAAATAAATACCAAGGTCCTGGCAGAGTTTGTCGGAAAGATCACCAAAGGAGACGATCCCCTTTCGGCAGGAATCCTGAAGGATGCCGTAGATCAGATCCAAAAGGCCTTCCGCAACTGCTTGAGCATCCTGAAAAAACTCACCGATTACCACAAAGAAATGTACAAGTTCGAGGTACGAATTTCCCTGTTGGCGAATCTACCCATCGATCGAAGCAGGGCCTTGCAAGCAAAGGAGGAAATCCTCAGAACCTTGAAAAGACAGTTCCCCCATACCTTACCCGGAAAACACTTCTATCCTGAACTCATCCTGGAGATCCTGGAAGAGGACTATGGTCCCAACAGCCCGGAGCTGCGAAAGACCGTTCTTGAAAAGTTCAAAATCGAACAGACCGTTCAGCGACCTAAAAGGGAGGAGGTTTCCTTCAAAGAGATTCTTTTAGAGGGAATCCGAGCCCTCGCGGCTTGCTCCCGCCCCCTGGAGGAAGCTTCCCAGAAACTCTTGGACAATAGCCTCATCCTGGAATCCCGTAAACGGCCGCTCCTGGAGCGGATCAAGATCTGGATCCAGCGGATGGTCCAGAAGGAGGAAGAATCCCTCGTCTATGAGGTAGAGTTCTTCGATATTACTACCTCTACCACAAAGAAAGAACCCATCCGTTTCCAGCCATTCATGGAAGACTTGAAAAAACGGGCTCGCATCTACGGTGGAATCCTCGCTCGTGCCGGTAGCGGGTACAAACGGTTAGAGCAGGCGGGGGAAGAGCAGCTCTTTACCTTTCTCCACAAGCATATTGAAGAGCTGCAGCTCATCCACCGAAGACTTTCCGGCCTGGAAACCTTCTTCCGAAGCGAAATCCCCCGGGAAAACCGCGCATCCATCCGGGGCATCAAGATCGAGCTCACTGCCATCCAGAACTGCATCGTGAAGGCCAACCAGAAACGGCACGATTACGTGGCTAGAAAGGAAGAGATGGAACAACTCCGGAAATTAGGGGTGGATGTCAAAAGCCTATAACAAGCTTCGGGGTACTAAGTACAGCCTCAGGTGCTTGCCCGATACATACCTAGGATGCGAACCTCATCTTCCGAAAGAGCCCCAATTTCCGCTACCGCTTCCTGAAAGATTCCCAAATCTTCCGGCAGTTCGAGGTCCACGTAGAACATGTACTGCCAGGGTTTCCCCGCGATGGGTCTGGATTCCAACTTCTTCATGTTGAGGCTCCGGTCAGCCAAGACTTTCATGCATCGGAACAGGGAACCTGGCTTGTCGGGTGTGGAAAACACGATGGAAGCTTTGTTTGGGGATTCCCCAACCTCCAACTCTGCCCGGGCCAGGATGGCGAAGCGGGTGTAGTTCAACGGGTTCGTCTCGATTCCGCTCTTCAGTACTTTCATCCCATAGATACGCGCCGCCCCCTCATGAGCAATAGCGGCGTACTCTTTTTTTCCCTCCTTCGCTACATAGGCAACAGAACCGGCTGTATCGTAGAAGGGGACTTTCTCCATGTAAGGATGTTCATCGAGGAACCGGGCGCATTGCGCCAGCCCTTGAGGGTGGGAAAACACCTTGCGGATTCCTTCGATAGTGGCATCGGGCAAACCGATCAAGCTGTGTACGATGCGGAGTTTCGTTTCTCCCACAATCTTGATATCGGGATATCGAAGAAACAGATCGTAATTCTCATGGATCGAACCAGCCAACGAGTTTTCCAAAGGAACGATCCCATACTCCACCTTCCCTTCCAGAACCGCATCGAACACATCCTGGAAACTCCTCTGAGGCAACGTTTCCACTTCGAAATGGAAGTAATTTAACGTGGCCATTTCGCTGTATGCGCCCCGTTCCCCCTGGAAAGCTATGCGCGGAATCTGTCCAAAGGGTACGGGCTTGTCTACGGCAATCGAGTGAAGACGCCATGGAGAACTATCATTCTCACCCTTTTCTATCCGGGCTCCCTGTTCCCTCTGCTGTTCCAGGGAGGGAAGTTTTGCCACCTCTTTTCCCACTACCGGTGCCAGCACCTCGATATCCCGCATGAGCTTTTCGAACTGTTCGGGGAACAGCGTCTGCGCTCCATCGGAGAGGGCCTTCGAAGGATCGGGGTGTACTTCGATGATGAGGCCATCCGCCCCCGCAGCGATGGCCGCTAAGGCTACAGGGGGAACTTTCTCTCGAATCCCCGTAGCGTGGCTAGGATCCACCAGGATGGGAAGATGGCTGAGTTTCTTGATCACCGGAATGGCCGAGATGTCCAGGGTGTTACGGGTGTAGGTCTCGAAGGTCCGGATTCCCCGTTCGCAGAGGATCACATGGTCGGTTCCATGGGCCAACAGGTACTCCGCTGCCATGAGCCACTCTTCGATCGTAGCGGACAATCCCCGTTTCAGGAGAACGGGTTTCCCCGTGCGGCCTACCTTTTTCAAGAGTTCGAAGTTCTGCATGTTTCGAGCGCCGATCTGAAAGAGGTCCACGTATGCCTCCATCAAATCCACGTATTCAGTAGCCACTACCTCTGTTACGATCGGCATCCCGTAGGTTTCCCCCGCCTCCTTCAGGTACTTTAGCCCCTCCTCTCCCAGCCCTTGAAAGGAATAGGGGGAAGTCCGGGGTTTGAAAGCTCCTCCCCGAAGGGCTACTGCACCCGATGCCCGTACGATTCGTGCCGTTTCCAGGATCTGTTCCCTGCTTTCCACAGCGCAAGGCCCCGCAATCACCACGATCCGTTTGCCCCCCACCTTGATGGGCCCCACAGGCACGATGGTATCTTCCTTCTTTAACTCTCGGGAAGCAAGCTTGTAGGGCTTACTGATGGGAATGACCCGCTGTACCCCCGGCAACAGTTCCACTTCCCGCGGATCCACTCGGGGGATTCCCACAGCCCCAAAGATCGTCTCTTCCTGGCCCACAATCTCCCGAACCTGATACCCTTTAGTTTCCAGGTAATGACGGAGGTCCCTCTTTTGTTCAGGGGTGATGTGCTTCTCTAATACAATAACCATGGGTACACCTTAGACAGGGGTAAGGGCCCTGTCAAGAACGTCTATCTCCCAGGGAAGCTACTTTGTTTTCTTTATAGACCGAGCGGAAGAACTCGCGGAAGGAACTCTCCAGTTTCTTCCGGTATTCCACGTACTTGCTGATGTGTTCCAACGTAGAGACAGGAGCCCCTCGGGAGGTTACCTGTGTGTTACCGGCATTGTACATCGCCAAAGCGATGATGTCGTTTCCCCCGATTTCCAAACACTGTCGCAGGTGTTCCAGTCCATACTTCGTGTTGAGTTCGATGTTGAAGAAATCGTTCTCCTTCAAATGGGGAAAGGAGCGGGAGTTGAGCTGAAACAGCCCCCGATCGATGGAACCGGAATTACGGTTCACCGCCCGGGGATTGTATCCGCTCTCCACATACGCCACGGAAAAGGTCAGGAAGAGGGAGAGATCCATCTCATCCGAGTACCGGAGGATAGCCTTCGCCACGCGTTCCGATCCAGCCGCTCGGATAAAGAACTTTTCCACTAGTCCTCTAGTTCCCTCGTTCCTATATAGGGTTAGGCTGGGATCCGGCATCTCGATCAGCTCCAGGACACGGTTTCGATCCAGGGATAAAAGACGAGGACGCTCCTGCTCGTTCGTATAGGGGACCTGGGTGCATCCAAAAAGCACACCCAACGTCAATACCAGTACATGGGTCTTCATCTTCGTCATGTTTTTTCCCTCAACTCTCGTTTCCATTCCAAAAGTACTTGCTGGTGGGCTGCTATCGTAGCCGAACTGACGATGTCTCCAACGACACCCCGACCTAATTGGTCGTTCCCCTCGTTCACATAGAGAGTAGCCAGCAAGCGTTCGAGGTCTTGTATCGTGAAATTAGGGTCTACCGTGATACGGTACCGAGTAGTGGCATACACCGTATCGTACACTTCCCTATACTTACGCTCTTCCCATTCGGTCATCGAAGCGGGAATATACCAAAATACTAGAGGAAAGTTAAGTAGTAGTGAGTATACTATATAGTATGTCGATAATCCGACTGCCCGAACTGGTCGATCAAATCCTGCACGATCTTTCTTCGTTGGGCTTTCCGATTCCCATCCAGAACCAGTACGAGCCCGCTGCGGAACAATGCACCCTCCAGGATCCGGAGCGGATTGCCAAAGTCCTCACTGTCTTCTTTATGCAGCTGGAATCCGCCCGAAAGGGATGTTTCTCCCGCCTCAAGTGGGACTATCGTGAGGGAATCCTTTCCGCCACTCTTTTGGAGCCCTGTTCCCCGGAAATGGAGGGCTCCTTTATCAACACACGCACATCCCTCCATTGCCTGGGAGGAACCCTATCATTCGAAAAAGGACACCTCCTCTTGACCCTCCCCACTTCGAATCAACAGTCGGCAAGGGGTCCCTCGAAAGACCCATCCAAGGAGTTCTCCGATGCCCCGCCCCTCCAACCATTGGATGACTCCGCCACGTACCGATTGGAGGGCTCTCATCTGGAGAAGGGAACATCCGTGTTCGATCCTGACGTTCTCAAGCAAGCATGCCCCGATGAGGAGTTTTCGCGACAGTTGATGGAAGAGTTCCTCTCCCACTGCAGGAACCACCTTCAGGAATTGGAACACCTCCTAACAGATGAACATCCGCTAGACCTTGTAAAAATTCATCGGATCGCCCACAGTATAAAGGGAGGCGGACTCAACGTAGGGGCCTTTCGGTTGGCCGAAGCGGCTCGATCGATGGAACAACAGGCCAAAGCGGGCATGATTGGGAGTCTAGAGAAAGCATTGACCCGCCTGAAAGACGAAGAAAGCTTACTGGAATCTATCTACAGGGAGCAGTATGAACGAAAAGCAAATCCTCCTGGCTGAGGATGAGTTTACTGCCCGCAAACTGCTGGAGTTTCAGCTGAAACGGCTCCACATTACCTTCGATGCGGTAGAAACGGGCACCGCCGCCCTGGAGTACTTTCGGCAGGGAACCTACAAGCTTGTACTGTTGGACGAATACATGCCGGGTCTGAACGGGAGCGAGGTAGCTAGAGAAATCCGCAGGATCGATCCCTCCCTGCCCCTCCTTGCCATGACCAGCGACCCGGAAGCGGTACAACGGCTACTGGAAGCGGGGTTCCGGGAAGTGTTCCTCAAACCCTTGCACGGGAATGCTCATCTCGCTATCATCCTCGGGTATCTAGCATGAAACGATTCTTGTTCCTTCTTTTCGTGTGGGCACAACCCCTGCACGTGGCTTATCCCCTTAGCTCACCGAAAGAATTGGTAGTGGCCTTTCTCCCAGGCCAGATCAGTTTGAACCCCCTCAATGCCTTCTCTGCAACGGAAGCCCAGGTGTACACCGCCCTCTACGAAGGACTCGTTTCCTACGATCCTGCCACCCTGGACCCTGTTCCCGGTGCGGCCAGCAGGTGGGAGGTATCCGCCGATGGAAAAACCTATACCTTTCGTATTCGAGAGGAGGCAAAGTTTTCCAACGGAGATCCCGTGACCGCGATGGATTTCCGCAACTCCTGGCTTAAATTCCTCCACCCCGACACAAAGGCGGAGTATTCTTTCTTGTACGACATTATCGCGGGAGCCAGGGACTACCGGACCGGAAAGAATCCCGACCCCAATTCCGTACAGATTCGTGTTCTTTCGGAAAAACGGTTCCAGGTCGTACTGGAGCATCCTTCCACCCATTTCCTGAAAATCCTCTGCCACCACAGCTTCGTCCCCATCCATCCCTCCCTTATAGAACAGAAAGACTGGAATAGCCTTTCCGAAGTTCCCGGGAATGGTCCCTACCGAATAGTGGAGCAAAAGCCCGACGCCTGGATCCTGAAAAAGAACCCCCATTACTGGGATACCGCCAATGTCTCCATCGAAACCATCCGGTTCCTCTTCGTTCAGGATCCCCTTTCCGTCACCCGCAGGTTCAACGATTACGAGATCCATTGGGTCGCCGGGGGGATGTCCATCGATCAAGTCCTGTACAAGGACACCATCATCGTGAATCCCATGTTTGCCACTTACTATTTCTTCTTTTACACCCGTGATGAACCCTGGAAGGATGCCCGCGTGCGGAGGGCCATGGCCTTGCTGATCCCTTGGGAAAAGGTCAGGACAAAGGATATTCAGTTTCTACCCGCTAAAACCCTCGTCCCCCCCCTGCCCAGGTATCCGAAACCTGTGACACTGGAGGCGGCAAACCGCGAGGAAGCTTTCGCCCTCCTGAAGGAGGCTGGGTTCCCCGAAGGGAAAGGTCTTCCCACGGTCGTATTCAAGATTCCCGAAGGAGAGGAAAATCGGATCGTAGCCGCGCTCTTTGCAGCCGCTTGGAAAGAGGCCCTCGGTCTGGACTCCCAAATCCAAACGTACCCTTACCCAGAGTACCTCACCATCCTGAAGGAGGGGGGCTTCACCCTGGGAACGGTAAGTTGGATCGGAGACTTCGCCGACCCCCTCACCTTCCTGCAAATGTGGACCACCCACAGCAATCTGAACGACGCGAAGTACGCGGACCCAGAGTTCGACGCTCTGATCGAGAAGAGTTTTCAGCAAGCGGGACAGGAACGGTACAAAACCTTAAGTGAAGCGGAATCGATCCTCCTCAAGGGAGCCGTGGTGCTCCCCATCGGTCATTCCCCTGCCATCAATCTGATCGATCTGCAGTTCGTCTCTGGCTGGTATCCCAACCCGCTGGATATCCATCCCTTCAAGTATATCAAGTTCACCCCCTTCAAACCCCTTCCGGGGGTGATCCAGAGGAAGGAGGCCCTTCCTTACCTGAGCTGGAGATTTTGAGATTCGAATGCTGGGAAAGGAATTTCCTCCTTCCCCACATCCCCAGGGCAAACAGCACGGCCCCTATTCCAAGGGCAACGATAGCCTCCTTCCAGGCCTGGAGTGCCGCCGCATCACCCAGGTAACTGCTCACCAAAAGTCCCGGTAGCCGTCCGAGGGTAGACACTAGCAGGAAATAGGGAAATCCATACCGGGTCAACCCTACTACGTAACTGAGAAAATCCTTGGGGAAACCAGGGAAAATAAAGAGAACCAGTACTACCCCTTTGGCCTGTGAGGATTCCATCAACTGTACGAACCGTTCTACCCGTTCTTTTCCGAAAATCCTCAAGATGATCGGTTTTCCCAATGCGCGGGCAACGAAAAAATTGAATGTGGAACCGAGGGTGATACCCACTAGGGAATAGAACAATCCGTGCCAGAACCCAAAAAAGTACCCTCCCGCGAACTGGGTAACCTCTCCCGGAATGATGAACACGATCACCTGAAGGATCTGTAACCCCATGAACAGTAAAGGACCATATACTCCCCATCCTTCCATGTAAGCTCGAAGCGCGTAGGGGGAGGAGTATAGAAGCCGTAATTCCGATCGATACTTGATCACCAGATAGAGAGAAATGAAAAGACCGATGAAACTGAGAAGGGAGAGAAAGATTCTCTTGAGGAGGTTTCTATCCACCTGACAACACCTGCGACCTTTAATTAGAGATTATTTAGAGATTTAACCCCTTTGACTAGAGATATTTTTTTTTGTATACTTGTATACCATGAGTCATCACTCGAATACTTCGGTCTCCTATCATACACCCTTCAAACTGAATCAACAAGTCGTGTATCCCTTGCAAGGGGTAGGGAAAATTATCTCTATCGAAGAACGCCCCTTCAAGGATAAAAAACTCCTTTACTACGTCATCTACCTCGAAGTCTCAGATATGACCGTGATGGTCCCGGTAGAAAAAGCAGAGTCCCTGGGAATTCGAGCCATCGTCAGTAAAGAAGAAGCGGAAAAAGCCCTGAACTTCATCTCTGAAGAGTATGAACCGGTTCCCACAGACTGGAAACTGCGGTATCAAATGAACCTCGATCTTCTCAAGCAGGGAAGTGTGATCGACATTGCTCAAGTGGTTCGTACGCTATACCATCGATCCAAGATCAAGGAACTTCCCATCCTGGAACGGAAGCTGTTCGACAGTGCGCTGAAGCTTCTGGTGGACGAAATTTCCTACTCCCTTGGTTTGCGGAAAGAGGAGATCGAGCATATGATCTTTTCCAAGCTGGAGGCGGAAGCTCCAGAAAAAGTCAAACCTAGCCATGCTTCTTCCCTTGCAGACGAAGAGGAGCCCGACCTGGAGGAAGCCTTCGATCTCGAAGAAGAGGAAGAGGAAGAAGAGGAAGAGTCCTTCGACTACTGAGCATGAAACGGCACGCAGTGCTGATCACCGCAGCAGGGTCCAGTACCCGAATGGGCAACTCCATCAAAAAAGAGTACCTTTCTCTAGGAAACACCACGGTACTTGAAAAGTCTCTCAGAACTTTCGAATCCACAGGGCTATTCACCTGGTTCGTCATTACCGTTCCCCCCGGCGGGGTGGACAAGGCCCGCCAGGTACTCGCCCCCTGGCTTAAGGATCCCTTGCACGAGAAACACACCCTTTTCGTGGAAGGGGCGAACAATCGCCAGGGGTCTGTGCGAAAGGGTCTATTGGCCCTGGAACCCTACGCGCCGGAACTTGTACTGATCCACGATGGGGCACGGCCCTGGGTAAATGCCCGTACCATCCTTCGGGTGTTTGAAGGTACCCATAGGTGCGGGGCCTGCGCCCCCGTGATTCCCCTGGTAGATTCCCTCAAACGCCTCCTACCGGATGGAACCATTGCGGAACACGTGGATCGCTCGGCATTCGTGGGTATCCAAACCCCTCAGGGATTCCGTTTTTCCCAGATCCTCGAAGCCCACCTTCGGGCCGCTTCCGATGGAAGAGAATACCTGGATGACACGGAGATCTACCATCGGTACATCGGGAAGGTGGAGACCGTAGAGGGAGATAAGGGGAACCGCAAGATCACCTATTGGGAGGACATGCACATGACTGCACGGGAGGGGGACAGCCAACAGCAGATCACTCGAATCGGCTTTGGGTACGACATCCATCGGTTGGTAGAAGGTCGAACCCTCTGGGTGGGAGGGGTGGCCATCCCTTCCTTCAAAGGGGAAGAGGGGCATTCGGATGGGGATGTGCTGATCCATGCGGTGATCGACGCCCTCCTAGGAGCCGTAAGTCTAGGAGATATCGGCTCCCATTTTCCTCCCACGGATCCCGCCTACAAGGACATTTCAAGCCGTCTTCTCCTCCAGAAGGCGCGGGGTCTGATTCAGGAAGCGGGTTTTCAGGTGGTAAATCTCGATTGCACGGTGGTGCTGGAGAAACCGAAACTCCTACCCCATCGGGAAGCGATCTGTAAGACCCTGGCGGAAGACCTGCAGATCTCCCCCTCGCGAATCTCGGTGAAAGGCAAGACAAAGGAAAGGCAGGATGCGGTAGGAAGGGAGGAAGCGATCGAAGCCTACGCTGTAGCCCTTCTAGCATCCCTTTCACCCGATCCTCAGGACACCCCTCGTGCGTGATTGGGATCGCATCCTGAAGCTTCTCAAGGGTAGGCTGGAAGGAGCGGAACTACCGTCGGTTTCCATCGTGGCCCGGAAGTTCGCCCAGGACCCCTTTCGGATCCTCGTTTCCACTCTCCTATCCCTGCGGACAAAGGATAAGGTCACCCTCGAAGCTTCCCAACGGCTTTTAGAAAAGGCCCCCACTGCGGCGACCCTTCTATCATTGACGGAAGAGGAGATTCAAACCCTCATCTACCCTGTAGGCTTCTACCGGGTAAAGGCAAGGAACTTGAAACAGATCGCCTACCAATTGATCGACCGATTCCAGGGAGAAGTTCCCGCGGACCG
>Ga0308395_1000646_pt1 | contig 26640 bp, 23 predicted proteins | sample Hotspr20SampleP4_FD_202097 | JGI IMG/M metagenome (GOLD analysis project Ga0308395, IMG submission 202097) | Hot spring phototrophic mat microbial communities from Mushroom Spring, Yellowstone National Park, Wyoming, United States - 20050930_P4 ...
AGAAATCACCTTCCAGCATAAAGACCCCCGCTCCTTAGAGCAGCAAGCGCATGCTTTTCGCCAGTGGCTCAATCAAATTCCAGAAGCCCTGGAAATCTTAGGCCCTGTGTATGCGCCCATAGCCCGCTTGGCTCGCTACTACCAGATGCAGATTCGGCTGAAGCTTCCGCCCCGGTATTCGCTTACCCGGGTGCGGGAGCAGCTCTGGCACTTAGTAGCCCACCACCAGAAGACCTGGGGGATGCAGGCGGCCCAGATTACCTTCCAGGTAGATCCGTAGTCAGGGGCTTATTTTGATGACCTTTTCGCAGAAGGACTCCTCTGCTGTCTCCATGAGCAGGTAATATACCCCCGCAGGCAAAGCAGATAGGAATATTTCTGAGACAGGTTCTGTCAAGTCCTGCGTCCATTGCAGCTGCCCTAAGCTATTGTAGACGGAAAGACGATAAGGCGGCGTGGGCCCCAGAAGAAAAAGGCGCCCAGAAGTGGGATTAGGATAGAGAAGCAGGGGTAGACCTGAAGGCCATAATAAGCGCGGCTGATAGTAAGGCGTGGTTGTATCAGGGTCCACACGGATTTGGCGGGGAGGGGTTACGAATGTGAGGGTGGTGGGAGCCATGAGGGAAACTCTCGTAGTCTCCGAAGACTGGTCGGGTAACAAAGCGACATGCATTGGATAGGGGCGGTTGGGCTGGAGCCGCAGCCGGGCAGGTGCCTCCCAAGCTCCCTGCATAGTCGGAAAATTTGGCGTGTATATCCAGCTCTGGATGAAATTTTCCGTATTGCTTTGGTCCCAGTGAGGTTGTACACTCCGAGCAAAGTCGGCTGTCCGAGCAAAGCCATACCGATAATCAGCGAGGTACTGTCGCAAGCCCCGCCAAAAAGGCTCATCTCCTAAAAACTCCCGTAGCATTTCCAGGGCAATAGCGCCCTTCGCATAAGTGGTGGGGTAGGAGAAAATGCGCCGATAATCGGCGGTGTCGGGCACGAAGATGGTATTGACAGTATCCCGCCATGCGGTTAAGATCACCTGATAACGCCAGTGGGGCCAGAGGCCGGTGGGAAGGGCTTCATAGACCTTTCCGCCGAGGAGGGTAGCAAAGGATTCGTTGAGCCAGATGTCCTGCCAGGAGCCGCACGTGACGAGATCACCAAACCACTGATGGGCCAGTTCATGCGCCCATAGCTCCAGCGAAAACGACCCAAAGAAAGTAACCGTCTGGTGTTCCATGCCCCCTCCCCAGCCCATCTGAACCTGCGCATACCCCTCATCCGCAAAAGGATAAGGCCCCAGCTTCTCTTCAATCCAAGAAAAGTACGGAAGTATAAACGCTGTAAGGTCCCGAGCAAGGGCCGTATCTTGAGGAAAAATGTAGTTTGTCAGGGTGTAACTGTGAAAAGGGGTAGAAATGGTGTAGGTTTGCACGGCGTAGTTGGAAGCGGCAATCGCAATCAGGTAGGTCGCAATCGGGTAGTGATGCACAAAATGGCGCACCCGCGTGCCGTAGCCCGTGAGGCTATCGGCTAAGAGGCGGCCATTGCCTACGCCGAGGTAGTCTGGGGGGGTTTCCACCGTGATGGAGAGGGTGTCTACCTTGTCGCTGAGGTCGTCCTGGCAGAAAAGCCAGTCCCGAGCGCCATAAGGCTGGGAAAGCGTCCAGAGCACATACCCCGTCGCATGTTCTTTCACCTCAAAGGAGCCAAACCCCGTGCTGCGGGGCTCGCCAGCGTATTGCACCGTAAGGGTGTGCCGACCTCCGCTTAGCGCAGTCGCAGCTACGAAAGTTAGTGTCTGCCTAAGGGTGTCCCGCTGAATACTTTGCACAGGAAAGGAAGCCTGCCAGGAAATAAGTTCTAACCCTCTGCCAAAGTCCCAGATTAGGATAGAGTCTTGGGCAGTAAACTCGTAGGTGATTTTGGCCTGGAGGGAGCGGCTGGGCGGCTGGACAATGAAATGCATCTCCGCCTTTCGGAGGTCTATACCCGGCCGGGCATACAGAAGGAAAAGGCACAGACTAAACCAGCGCATTGGCATGCTGCTTATGACGTAGGGGGTTGCGAAGGTAGAATAAGCGACTCTATTCGCGTGAGGCGCTTATCATGCTCGTACTGCGTACGCAAAAGCGGGATAAGCAGCTTGTTGCGTTCGTAGAGAAGGTAAGCGATCAGGGCCACAATAGCCCCCAGCACTCCTATGAGTAGGCTCACCGTCGTCCAAAAATGCGAGCGGATTTCCCGCCGCAGGTCAGCTATCTCGGCCTCTAACCGGTCCATGCGCTTTTCCTGCAAGTCCATCCGTTTCTCCAAGTCATTCATGCGCTTTTCCAGGTAGTTTAGCTGCTCTTGCATGGCGATGAGCCTTTCCCGGTCGCTGAGGGTAAAGGGCACGGGCGTAAGTTTAGGGTCAGTCTGGCCCTGGAGTACATGCAGGAGCACTCCCGCCAGTAAAATCAGCTTTCCGCCCCGCACCTGACAAATATAAGCGTTTTCCCGATGGGCGCCGAGCCACGCGCCTGCGCTAACTTTGGCGGCTATGATAGAAGTATCGCGCCTAAGGGATGAAAAAGAGGCTCTCCTGGCCGCTTGGCGCAAAAAACACTTTGAGGCGGAGCCCCTCGTAGATCAGGCCTTAGCGTATGATGAGGAGCGCCGAACCCTCCAAAAAAAGTTAGATGACCTTCGGCACGAACTGAATCGCCTTTCCAAAGCGATTGGCGAGGCTATGCGGCAGGGTCAGGCCGCCGAAGCCGATTCCCTCAAAGCCCAAACCACCACCCTCAAAACCACCATCCAAAACTTAGAAGATACCCTCCGCCAGACCGAGGAAAAACTGACTGAGATATTGATCAGTCTGCCTAATCCACCCCATATTTCCGTACCTGAGGGCCGTTCTGCGTCGGATAATGTAGTAATCTCGCAGGGGGAGCGTTCGCCTTTGCCTAAGGGGCATCGCCTTCCGCATTGGGAGCTGGCTGAAAAGTTAGGCATCATAGACTTTACCCGGGGGGCAAAGGTCACCGGCTCGGGCTTCCCCTTTTATGTGGGGCGGGGCGCTAAACTCCAAAGAGCGCTTATTAGTTACTTTTTAGACCAAGCTGCCCAAGCGGGTTACTTGGAAATGGAAGCGCCCTTCCTCGTCAATAGCGCTACGGCCTTTGGCACCGGCCAGCTCCCCGATAAGGATGCCCAGATGTATTACGTGCCCTTAGATGAACTGTACCTCATTCCCACCGCCGAAGTGCCTTTGACCAACTATTATCGGGAAGAAATTTTGGAGGCCGCCCATTTGCCTATCAAACTTTGTGGGTATTCTCCTTGCTTTCGGCGAGAGGCGGGCTCCTACGGCAAAGATGTCCGCGGTCTAAACCGCCTCCACCAGTTTGACAAGGTGGAAATCGTGCAGCTTGTAGCTCCTGAGCACAGCTATAAGGCCCTGGAAGAAATGCGAACCTATGTGGAAAAGCTGGTGGATAGTTTAGAACTCTCTTGGCGAGTGGTACTTTTATGTGGAGGAGACATGAGCTTTGCCTCGGCAAAAACCTACGATGTAGAGGTCTGGAGTCCTGCTCAGGAGCGCTGGCTGGAAGTTAGCTCCATCAGCAACTTTGAGACCTTCCAGAGTGTGCGGATGAAACTCCGCTATCGCCAGGGTAAAAGCACGGCTTATGTGCATACGCTCAATGGTAGCGCACTGGCTCTCCCGCGCATCGTGGCCAGCCTCTTAGAAACTCACCAGACCGAAGACGGCCGCATTCGCATCCCTGAGGTGCTCCGGCCCTATTATGGGGCAGAATGGCTGTGAGCGGCAGGGAGTGCTCTCAAGAATAGCTCTTCGGCGACCGCAATCGCTAAAAAAGATTACTATCTCGCCAGCCCGGATAAAGCACTTGTAGTTACGAAAAAAGCCTTACCTTTGTGAATGTACCCATTAGACTTTATCCTCATAGGCAAGGCTGCATTTGCCTAAGGGCAAAACGTTTGATGGGTGCTTTTAGAGCTTGATATGCGTAACCTACTGGATAGTTGCGCTGAGCCTTGCCTATGGATTGATCGCGCAGACGACGACACTAATTGACCCCACCACAAATGGGGGTTTTGAAGGCAGTAGCCATGGCTGGACTTTGGTGAATAGTCCGACCTATCCGAACCGCAGGTGTGTCGGGAGTGCTGCGCCGCCTTCACAGGGAAGTAATTGCCTCTTCATCAGTGATACCAGCAGCTGCAGCCGGTACAGATATTCGGGTACAGGCGGCAACCCCTCTTATGTTCATGCCTATAAGGAAATCAACGTACCAGCAAACCAGCCTTATCTGACTATCTCATTCAAAGCCAAGCTAAACGGTGGAGGATTTCACAGGGCCATATTCTATCTCATGCCATCCACCATGCCCCTCCCACAGGCGGATGCACAGATAAGCGCTCAGTACCGGCTATTTGATATTCACTCATCGAGCAGCGGGACGATAGATAAAGACGGCTACATCGTTAGTCCCACGGCTTATACTTCAGTCTCTCATGACATGTGTGGAACCCGGACAAGCTTATCGGCTGGTAATCAGCGGTTATGTTGAGTATACCCCCCTCGATAGCCAGCAGCCGCCTGCGAGCATAGACGAGGTATCCGTGGTCAGCTCAGCCACACCCAGCGACTCCCCCTTAGGTGGTGGGGTCATCGATGTGCCTAATTTGCCCTATACTCATCCGACTACTTCGACTCCTACGACCTGCGGCAGTGGAAATGACCTCTTTGGCTTCAATGTAAAGAACCGCTACGGTATTCAAGGGGATGATTTTCGTGGGCAGGATCGGGTAAAGCATCTCTGTGCGGCCCTTCCTTGCGTGCGAGGAAGGGGCGTATAGCTTTGAGAGGGGGAAAGGGGTGGAGCTTATTTCTCTCCTCGAGGCAGATAGATAGGGGGGGCCCGCTACCTCACTTAAGAAACCGCTACGCCCTAAGATAGGACGACTCAGCCCCCCTGTTATCTCCCTCCCCATCTGGTAATTCACCTCGCCTATCCCCGCCCTTTCCCTACCTTTGAGGGATGTACTGTATGAGATGGGGACTATTGCTTTCGCTCGTAGCTGCCCAGGGGTCTGACCTTAACCTCTACACGCACCGGGGCAGACCCACCTCCTACAAAGCCCTACTCTCCCAGGCCGCAAAGGCCGATGTGATCTTTTTCGGCGAGCTCCACAATAGCACCGAGGCCCATGCCCTGCAGCAGCAGCTTCTCAATGACCTCATTCGGCTCAAAAACGGTAAGATTCTCCTGGGCTTAGAGATGTTTGAGCGGGACCAGCAGGAGGTACTCATAGCCTATCAGCGACGGGAGATTCCCACGCCGCAGGCCCTTTCTGAAAAGACCCGCGTATGGCCGAATTTCCTTTCAGATTATGCGCCGCTTATAGAGACAGCCCGGCGTCATGGGGTGCCTATTTATGCCACGAATGCCCCCCGAGAGATAGCCCGAGCCGTCTCTAAGGAGGGTTTGACGGCACTTGATGCGCTACCATCACTCCGTCGGGGCTGGTTAGCGCCCTTACCTTTGCTGCGGTTGGATAGCTTGCCTTCTTACCAGGCGATGGGGGAGATGGCTACCCAGCATGGTCTTGATCCCGAGCCCTTCCGCTTAGCCCAGATGCTCAAAGACGCCACCATGGCCTACACCATCATACAGGCTTTCCAGCCGACATACACCTTCCTCCACATCAATGGCAGCTACCACTCAGACTACGGGGAGGGAATCGTCGCCTATCTACGTGCCTACTGGGGCCCTAAGGTTGCCAAAACGAAAAAAATCCTAATCATCAGTACGGTTGCCTTACCGCCGGGCGAGAAGTACCAGCCCGAAGCGCGAAAGCGAGCGGATTTTATCCTGGTGGTGCCGCCAGTCTCCAGTAGTCAGATGCCATGAGGGAAGGGGCCGATGTAACGATTATCGGGGCGGGGATTGTGGGGGCGGCGGTAGCTTACCGCCTGCGGGAAAAGTGGCCCGATGCGAAGATCATCGTCCTGGAAAAAGAAGCCGCTCCCGCCCAGCACCAAACCGGCCGAAACTCCGGCGTCATCCACTCCGGCATCTACTACAAGCCCGGCTCCCTCAAGGCTGTCCTGTGCCGCACCGGCCGGGAAATGCTCTACGATTTCGCCCAGAGCGAGGAGATCCCCCACGAGCGCTGTGGCAAAATCATCTTAGCCGTGGAGGAGGAGGAGCTTCCCCGCCTGCAAAATCTCTACGCCCGCGGCCAGGAAAACCAGATACCCGGGCTCCAACTGCTGAATAGCTCGGACATTCCCGCCTACGAACCCCATGCACGGGGGGTGGGTGCCATCTACGTGCCGGTAACGGGCATTATTGACTATGGTGCTGTTACCCAGCGGCTCTTAGCGCGCAGCCAGGCAGAAGTGCATTACCGCCAGCCTGTCATCGGCATTACCGAAAGCCCCAACGGCTATCTGGAAGTCCACACCCCCACTGAGCGGTTTCGGACGGGGTATCTGATTGCGTGTGCGGGATTACAGGCGGACCGGCTGGCTCGGATGCAGGGCCTACGACCAGCTTTGCAGGTTGTGCCCTTTCGGGGGGACTACTACGAGCTGATACCCGAGGCCCGCCATAAAGTGCGCCATCTCATTTACCCGCTCCCCCATCCCACCTACCCGGTGCTGGGGGTGCATCTGACTCGCATGGTGGATGGGCGCGTGGAGGCCGGCCCCAATGCCGTCTTCGCCTGGGCACGAGAAGGCTATTCTCGTACGGCTCTCCATCTCCGAGACGCCTGGGAAGCGCTGACCTTTCGAGGGACCTGGGCGTTTTTCCGGAAGCACTGGCGGATCGGGCTGGAAGAGTACCGACGGGCCTTCTCAAAGCGGCTCTTTTATGCGTCTTTGCGACGGCTGGTGCCAGCGCTGGAAATTCGGGACCTCATACCCGCCCGTTCCGGTGTCCGGGCTCTGGCCCTCACCCCCGAAGGCACCTTCTGGGATGATTTCCACTTTGAGGTGGGGCCGCGCAGCCTCCATGTGCTCAATGCCCCTTCGCCCGCCGCCACCGCCGCCCTCGCCCTCGCCGAAACTATCGTCCAAAAAGCCCTTAGCACATGGAACCCCTCTACCTCGGCCCTTACTACTGGCCTATAGAGCCTCCCCTTCGCCTCCTCCAAGCCCACGGGGGGATAGTCGGTATCCTCCTCCCCCCTGGCGAACTCACCCCAGCCAATCAAACCCTCCTTGAAAAAATCTTAGCCGCCGTCCACTGGCGCCTCGAAGACACTACCCTTTTCGAAGCGCAAATAAGCCTAAAATGGGGGCGTCTTTCTCTTTTGCCTTACCGCCGCTTGTGGGTCTTTGGCAAGGGCCTCCTCGCCGTGCCCGTGGGCGTGTATGAGGTACCCACGGGGCATCGCCTCAACCAGCTACCCAATTCCCCCTCTCAAATCGTCTGGCGCCTCCCTACCCTCTCCGACATGCAAAATAACCCCGCCGCTAAACAAGAAGCCTGGCAATGGCTGAAACTTCTTACTTCAAAGTCATAGCGCGGGATGGGGCGGCCCGGGCAGGGGTCTTATGCTTACCCCATGGGGAGGTGCCTACGCCGGTCTTCATGCCCGTAGCTACACACGGCGCCCTGAAAGCCTTCCCGCACCATCTCCTTACAGCGGCGCCTATCCTCTTAGCCAATACCTATCACCTGTATCTCCGGCCCGGCTCACAGGTGCTGGAAGCCGCCGGCGGCCTCCATCGCTTCATGCAGTGGCCCAAGCCTATCCTCACCGACAGCGGCGGGTATCAGGTTTTCAGCCTCGCCCCCCTGCGAAAAATCACCCCCGAAGGCGTCACGTTCCGCTCCCACATAGACGGCTCTACCCACTTCCTCTCCCCCGAGAAGGTCGTGGAAATCCAGCTTTCAATCGGTTCGGATATCCAGATGGTGCTGGATGTATGCCCGCCGTATCCCGCTTCACGAGCGGCGGTAGAAGCGGCTATGGTCCATACCACGCAGTGGGCCTTTCGCGCACGGGAGGCCTTTGCCCGTAATCCCACCTGCTACGGCTACCAGCCCTGGCAGTTTGGTATCGTGCAGGGCGGCGTGCATCCAGACTTGCGGGAGGCCCATTTTCGGGCCTTGGAATCCATCCCCTTTGAAGGGTGGGCCGTGGGCGGTCTGGCCGTGGGCGAACCCTTTGAACTGCGCAAACCCATCCTCCACCAGATGGGGACCCTCCTCCCTTCGGATAAGCCCCGCTACGTGATGGGCTTTGGCTCACCGCAGGATATCCTGGAGGCCATCGCTGCAGGCATGGATATGATGGACTGCGTCCTTCCCACCCGCAATGCCCGCCACGGCCTCCTCTACACCTGGGAAGGCATCCGCAACCTCCGCAACGCCCGCTACCAGACGGACTTTACGCCTATCCCCCCTCATGGGTACACACGAGCCTATCTCCATCACCTCTTTCGGGTCGGAGACCCCCTCGCCCTCGTCCTGACTACCGAAGCCAACCTTCACTTTTTCCTGTCGCTCCTGCACACCGCGCGGCAAGCTATCTTGGCAGAGCGGTTTACCGAGTGGCGTGCCCAAGTGGAGCCCCAGCTTCTTTACCGCCATCCCCCGGAGACCCCTTCCAAACGCCCCCCAGCGGAAACAACACCGTAAGCCGACCGCAGGGAAAGCCTTGCACCTCCCTTCGTACGAGCCATACATTGTGGGGATGGTACAGGGGTATCACCGGCCACTCGGAAAGTACTCGCCGCTCTATCTCGGCGTAGAGGGCTTTTCGGTGGGCTTCATTGAGCGTCTGGCGCGCCAGCCTGAGCAAACTATCCACCTCCCTATCCCGAAAGCGCGTCGTATTGGGGCCCTGCGGTACCACCTTATCCCCCTCAAAGAGAATCAGGAAGTTCTCCGCCTCAGGGAAGTCGGCGATCCAGCTGGCCTTCCAGAGGGGAAGCGCTGTTTTTTGGAGGCGTTCGCGCAGGGAAGGCCCCAGAAGGTACTCTACCCGCAGGCGAAGCCCTTCCCGGGCGAGACGGCTCTGTAAGTACTCACAAAGCTCCCGGAAGGCCGGCGGCGCATAAAGGGTAAGGGGCGTCTGGCGAAGCTTTTCTAAGGTACGCTCCGCTGGCGGGGGAGGGAAGATGGGCGTATTGTCTGTTAGAAGAGGGGGGACGAAGTTTCTGGCTGGGGTAGCATGTCCCTGGTAGACCACTTCGGTGAGCGGCAGCTGCTGGATCAGCCACGCGAGGGCAGCACGCAGGGCTTTCTCCCGTAAAGGGCCTGTGCGGTCTATGCCTAAGTATTCTATGCCGAGGGTGGGTTCTGAGCGAAGGCTCGCCCACGCTTTCCAGGTGCTGTCGGTACGGAGGAGGTAGGCGAGGTTGCGATCTAAGCCCTCTATGGCGTCAATCTCGCCCCGGCGGAGGGCTTCGTAGGCCCAGAGACGATTGCCAAACCACTGAAAGACGAGGCCGGGTAGGCGCGGCGGGCGGCCCCAGTAGTTTTCCCAGCGCTGCATGACCACCATCCGGCCGGTTTCCAGATGCTGCAAGCGAAAGGGGCCTGTCCCTACTGGGCGCTCCCCAAAGGCCCGCCCCAGCGCCGCCACGCTCTCCGGGAGGGCAATATAAGTATAGGGCAGCGTAAGCAGGTGCAGAAACGGCGCATAAGGCTTTTCCAGGCGTACTTCTACGATGGAGTCGCCAATAGTCCGGAGGCCGGAGATGGATTGGGCTTGGCCAGCCCGGTAAGCATGCCACCCTTCAATCAGCCCTTCAAACACATAACTGCCCGGCGAGGCCCAGGCGGGATCGGCCAACCGATGCCAGTTGTACAGCACATCCTCGGCTCGGAGCGTCCGTTCGGGCCGCTGGTGATAAGTTACGCCCCGCCTCAGGTAAAACCGATAGACCCGTCCCCCATCCAGCACATCGTAGCGGGCCGCCAGCCCCGGGATGAGCTGCAGGCTGTCATCATACCGCATCAGCCCCTCAAACAGCTGCTGAGTAAGCCACACGCTGACGAGGTCCCGCGCGTAGAGAGGGTCTAGGCTCGTATACGGACTAAATAGCGCAATCCGTACATAGGTGCGCCCTTGCTTCACCCCCCCACACCCCCAGAAAAGCCACCCCAGACTCAGTAGCCACCACCGCACCCGGCGAAAATACGCTGGATCAAAGGGCCTGTGGAGGGCAGGGGACGTGGAGGGGATTCCTCCCCTATCCGGCACTTTACCAGGGGCGCATGAAAGACTTTCTCCTATTCCGAGTTTTCCACAGCCTCTCTCAGCCTTTGGCAGGGTCAGCGTATATCCTGGACTTTTTCCCCAGGCTATGCACGACGGCCCTCACGTGCGGGCTACGGCCTTTTTGTAGCTTTGCACAGAAGTATGAGTAAGGTCATCGCCATCGCCAACCAAAAGGGCGGCGTCGGAAAAACCACCACTGCTATCAACCTCGCCGCAGCCTTAGCCGTATACGAACTCAAAGTCCTCGTCATTGACGTAGACCCCCAGGCGAACGCCACCTCAGGCTTGGGCTTCGACCCCCGCAACGTCCGACAAACCATCTATGACGTGATCACTGGGCAAGTGGCAGACCCCCACGACTGCATCCTCAAAGTGCCCGACTTTGAAACGCTCCACCTCATCCCGTCGCATATCGACCTCGTGGGAGCGGAAGTAGACATGATCAACCTCCCCCGCCGGGAATACAAACTTCGCGAAGCCATCCAGCCTATTCGGGACGCGTATGACTTTATCATCCTGGATTGTGCGCCGTCACTGGGCCTCATGACGGTGAATGCCCTTGTGGCAGCCGATAGTGTGCTCATTCCTGTGCAGTGCGAGTACTTTGCGCTGGAAGGCCTGGGCAAGCTCCTCAACACCATCAAGATCGTCCAGCAGCGCCTCAATCCCAGCCTGACGATTGAGGGGATTCTTTTGACGATGTTTGATGCCCGTCTACGCCTTTCGAAGCAGGTGGTAGAAGAGGTTCAGCGCCACTTTGGGAAGGTAGTCTTCTCGACGGTGATTCAGCGGAATGCCCGTCTCAGTGAGGCCCCCAGCCATGGTAAGCCTGTGATTCGCTACGATATTCACAGCCGGGGCGCTGTGGATTACCTTACCCTTGCACGAGAAATCCTCCAGCGCAATAACCTCCCCGTACCGGCATGAAAACCCAACGTGGCTTAGGACGGGGCCTGGGTGCCATCCTTCCCGTAGATGAAGAGACCATCCAGCAGTCGCATGCCGTGCAGGAGATCCCCATTGACCAGATCGAGCGGAATCCCTATCAGCCTCGGCTTGACTTTGACGAAGAGGAGCTGGCGGAGCTTACAGAGTCTATCCGGCAGCATGGGCTGATTCAGCCGGTTACGGTTCGGCAGGTGGGGGAAAGATACCAGATCATTTCTGGGGAGCGGCGGTGGCGAGCGGCGAAGGCGGCCGGCTTAACTACTATCCCAGCCTATGTGCGAGCTGCCGACAATACGCAGCTTTTGACCTTTGCGCTCGTAGAAAACATCCAGCGGCGGGACCTCAATCCGATCGAGCTGGCTCTGGCGTACAAGCGCATGATGGAGGAGTGCGGCCTCATCCAGGAAGAGGTAGCCCGAGCCGTAGGCCGTAGCCGGGCCACCATCGCCAATACCCTCCGGCTTCTCCGCCTCCCCCCCGAAATCCAAAAAGCGCTCAAAGAAGGCACCATCACCGAGGGCCATGCCCGACCGCTTCTGGCTATAGATGACCCCGCCGCCCAGCTGGCCCTCTTCCACCGCATCCTCAAAGAAAACCTCAGCGTGCGGGAAGTAGAGGGCATCGTTAACCAGCTTTTGAGTCCCCCCGCCCCTACACCGCAAAAACCCAGGCCGATCACCCCGCTGGAAGCCCAGATCAAAGCCTTAGAGAACCAGCTGATGCAGTCCCTCCACGCGCAGGTGCGCATCGCCCTCAAACGCGACGGCAGCGGCGAAATCCGCATCCGCTACACCTCCCACGAAGACTTAGAAAGACTCTTAGAAAAAATCAGCCGCTCATGAAAAATCCTTACACGGCGCTGACGCTTCCGAGTGGCCTGCGTCTTTTTCATATCCCTGCGGAGGAGAGTCCTTTCGCGGCGGTCGTGCTGGCCTATGGGGTGGGAGCGGCGCACGAGCAGCCCACTGAAGCTGGCCTCGCCCACCTGTTAGAACACCTGCTTTTTGAAGACGAGCGTATCGGGTACGACCGGCGCTTGCAAGCGGTGGGTGGCACGACCAATGCCTACACGGGGCAGGACTACACGGTCTATTATGCGCGGGTCCCGCGTGATGCGGCCGGCCTTGCCTTAGCGCTGGAAGCCGAAAGGCTCTATCGCCTCTCCCTCAGCCCAGAGAAGATTGAGACGCAGCGCCGGGTGGTGGCGGAAGAGTTTCGTCAGCGCTACCTCAATCCCCCCTATGCCGACCGGTTTTTCCACATGATGAAGGCTGCTTTCCCAGGGCATCCGTATGAAATCCCCGTCATCGGCCGCACGCCGGAGGAGATTCTCCAAATTCCTGACGAGGCGCTCTGGCACTTCTACCAGACGTACTACACTCCTGAAAATGCCGTGCTGGTAGTAGCCGGTGCACCCGACCTCCTGTCAGAGGCAGAACGGCTTTTCTCAGCCCCTAAGAAGGGCAAGTCTTTGCCCCCGGTGCCGTCGGCTGAGGCACTGCCCCTCCCGCAGGATGCCCTCATCGTGCGAGAAGGGCGCTACCCGCAGACGGCGGTATTCCGGGCCTATCGGTTGCCACCCCTGGAACATCCGGCTATTCCTGCCATGGACCTCCTGGATGACTACCTTGGGGGCGCCACGGAAAGCTTCCTCCCACAGAAGCTCGTCTATCAGAAAGGCCTGGCTACCCGACTGCACACCTACTCGTGGGCTATGCATGCCGCTACCCTCTGGATTATTGAAGCCTACTTGGCTCCGGACACCAGCATAGAGGCCTTTGAGGCGGCGCTGGACGCCGCCCTCGGAGAGGCGCTCGCCACCGACCTAAAAGTCGCTTTGGGCCGCTACCGCCCCATGCGCTACCTGGAAATGCATACCGAGTGGGAGAAAGTTCTGGGACGTGCCTTAGCGCTCGCCCACGATGTTTTAGCTGGCCACCCCGAGTGGTACGAGGATCCCCTCGCTCCCTACGAAGCCCTCAAGCCTACCGACCTCTTAGACGCTGGCCAGACCTTCCTCCGCTCGGAAAGGCGTGTGCGCATCCACTACAAGCCCACGGATTGACGAGCACGCCTGTTGTCTACCTTCTTCGGCTCTACCAACGCGGACAATAGTGCCCCAATGATAGTTCCATACCGGCGGTTTTAGCAGCCCTTGCTGTACCTTTGACGACGTTTTTGCTCTGGGGAGGAGCGGGTTTATGCGGGCGGGGGTGTTATAGGCCTACTAAGCGGAGGAAGGTATCTTTGACCTCGCCTTCGGCGAAGGCGCCCCGGAGGGCATAGGTGAGCGTTCGGCTGGCCTCATCCTGGATGCCTCGCATGGAGACGCAATAGTGCTTAGCGTCAATCACGACGGCCACATCGGGCGTACCGAGATGCGTCTCGAGAAAGTCCGCAATCTCTTGGGTGAGACGTTCCTGCACTTGCGGCCGCCGGGAGAAGTAATCCACTATCCGGTTCAGCTTAGACAGCCCTACGACCCACTCCTGCGGAATGTATGCGACATGCGCCACCCCAATGATCGGCACAAAATGATGTTCACACACGGACCGAACACGGATATCTTTCTCCACAAGCATCTCGTGATAGCCGTATGTGTTTGGAAAGAGCCGGATCGTTGGCATTTTTTCTGGATTCAGTCCGGCAAAGAGTTCATTTAGATACATGCGGGCCACGCGTCGGGGTGTATCCCGAAGGCTGGGGTCATTCATATCGAGCCCCAGTACCTCCATGATGGCGCGAAAGTGGTAGGCAATCTGTGCTTCTTTCTCGGTAAGAGAGGGGCTTTGCGGAACTTCTATGAGGAGCTCCTCCTCATCGCCACAGCCACAACCGCAGGCGTGGCCGTTAGTCGGTTTTTTCTCCATAGTATTCGAAGTAGTTGTTGTTGGTCTCCCAGAGGCGAAGGCGAAAGAGGCGGATGTGACCGGGAAGGGCTTTTTGCAGCTCATCCCAGATGAGGACGATGAGGTTTTCGGTGGAGGGGATTTTACCGTGGAGGAGCGGGACGTCGTAGTTGAGGTGCTTGTGGTCCAGGTGCTGGATGATAGTTTCTTCTACGAGCTTTTTGAGCTGGCGTAGGTCCATCACATAGCCGGTTTCGGGGTCGGGCGTGCCGCCGATGGTAACTTCCAAGGTGTAGTTGTGCCCATGGCCCATGGGATTGCTGCAAGGGCCGAAGAGCTCTGCGTTTTTTTCATCGCTCCAGGCAGGATTGTAGATTCGGTGGGCTGCCGCAAACTCAAATCGCCGGGTGAGATAAACGAGAGCGGGCATGTATGTATTAGAACGATTTTTGGGGGAGGTAAGTTCGCCAGGCCAGGGCCAGGAGGAGGAAGAAGCCGGTCAGCACCAGTGAGAGGAGGGCGAAGAGGGGCGCCCAGTTTTGTGTCCAAAGGAGGGAGACGGCGGTGAAGTCAGCGGGTGGCTTGCCCAGAGAGGGAACGTGTCGCAGGCTGGTCAGAAGACTCAGGAGGGCTAAGCTGATGAGGGCACTTCGGGGCTCCCACCGGGAAAAGGGCGCTTGAGGAGACTCCAACGCCAGCCAGGCCCATAATAGGAGAATACCCGTTACATAGACGGTCCATTGCAGGGCCCAGGCATAGTCGGCCCCCCGATAGCCATACCACAGGCCCAGCAGCAAAAACGCTACCCATGCCCGCGCTAAGCCCGAAGAGAGCCGCCTACTCAGCAGCAGACTCCCCCAGGCGCTCGCCAAAACGATATACCAGCCGATTTCTATCAGGAGTGGCGTAAGCATATTCCGGCTCCATAATCAGACAATCCGTCGGGCAAACGACCGTACATAGCCCACAGAAGCAGCACAGGGCGTGGTCAATGTCAAAGCGGGTGATGTAGAACTTTTTCGGGTGGCCGCTCGCTGTATGATGGATAGTCTGGGGGGCTTTGACTTTTTCAATAGTAATGCAGGAGACGGGGCAAATACGGGCGCACTGGTCACAGCCAATGCAGTCTTCGGTAAAAAGATGCAGGCGATAGTGGCCATTTTCGGGGAGGGGGGCTTTTTCATGGGGGTAAGGAAGGGTTACACGGCCTGCAGAGGGCTGCGCAAGGTGGTAAATAGTAGCGGGACGTCGGCGAATAGCTTGGAGGAGGTGCTTGAGGGCGAGTTGGAGGCCGGCCCAGAGGCTGCGCATAGCTCAAAGAAACAGAATTATCTTGTCATGGCTTCTACTGCTGCTTCCGCTGCCCAGAGGGCTCCTTCTATATAGCCCATCCATTGCCGGCTACGTTCTGTACCTGCCCACCACACCGAAGGAAGGCGCTGGTAGAGGGCCTCGCCAAGGTATTTCCACCCCCCAGGCCCAAAAAAACCCACATAACATCCTCCCACCCATGGCTCTTCTGTCCAGCTTTTTTGATAGAGGTAACGCGGTTTTTGTCCTAAGAGCTGGGCGGCTTCCCGCTCGTAAAACGCTTGGCGAGCTGCGGGCTCTAAGTACAATAGCTTTCGGGCCACGGGCCCTACGGCAAAGGCCGTGATTTGTCCGTAGCTCCCATCGGGCGGCGACGTGTCAAACCCCAATCGGATCGCCCCTTCTGTCCGAAGAAAGTGTCCACTCCACCCCGCCTCCCGCCAAAAAGGCCGATCATAAATAGCCACCACCTTCGTAACAGCTCCCATGGGCATACGCTGGCTCAGCTGCTGATGAATAGGCGGCAAAGCCGGCTCCCACTGGATGCTTCGCAGCCCGGCTGGCGGTACCGCCACAATCAGCCTGCGCGCCCTATAACGCCCCCCTCCGGCCTCTACCTCTACACCCCTGCTCCCATACACCACGCGCTGCACGGGTCGCTCCACCTCATACGAAAGCCCTTCCGAGAGCTTTTCTACGAGTGTCTGCGCCCCATGGGTAAACTTATACGCTTGCGCGCCTGTTTCCGTTTCTATGAGCGCCTCCAGCGAACCAGCACTTTGGATGTAAAAAAGGGTATGCCAGAAGGATACCTCGTCGGTTTCCGCTCCGAATACAGTGGATAGGCCGATGTCAAATACTTTTCGGGCGAGGGCGTTGGGAATGTGTTTTCGAGCCCAGGCGGCGAGGGTGATGTCGTCCCAGCCATTGGGGATATTTTCCCAGGGTGCTTGGAGGGAGAGGCGGCGGGCAGCGGTTTTGAGCCTATGGAGCCCCCAGCCTAAGCTAAGGAGCGCTAAGAAGGGAAGCCGAGGAATGGTTCCCTTGTAGGTGTAGGTGCGCCGCGGCGTGATGAGCCGGTGCCGTCCCTGAAAGTACGTCGCATGCAGGGGGATGTTATAGGTTTGGCAGAGGACGAGGAGCTTTTCGTGCTGGGGGCCTACCCACTGGCCGCCTAAGTCTATGGGGTGTCCTTCAGGGGTGTGTAGGGTATGAAGGCGCCCGCCCAGTCGGCCTTGCGCTTCTAAGAGGTGCACGGAGAGGCCTTGCTTGCGCAGGAGCTGGGCAGCATACAAGCCGCTTACCCCACCGCCTACCACCAGTACATCAAAGTCCATACGACAAAGTTTTAGAAGATTTTTCAGGCTCGTTGGCCCTGGTATGGGGGAACCACCGAGGTCACGGAGGGTATTTTACTTTTTGGCGTGGTCGCTGGCAGATTCTGGTGCGCCGCCAAGCCATCCGCCCCTCTTTGTCTGACACAACGGCTCAGTACCCGAAAACTTCCTCCGGCGAAAGTTCTTTGACTTCCAGGCCGTAGGTTTTTAGGCTTTCCAGGGGCAGGCGAGAGCGGTCTCCTACCAGCAGTAAAAGTCGGGGATGGCCCTGCACATACTGCTGGTAAAAGCGTTCTAAGTGCGTAGTTTGGAGCTCTGGCAGGGTTTTGTAGATGTCGGCGCGCAGTTCGGTAGTTTTACCGAAGCGTCGGGCTGTCCAAAAGTCAAAAAACACCGCCTCGTGCCGGAGCCGTTCAGTAGTTATCTGGGCTAAGAGGGACTTTTTAGCCAGGTCTACGAGGGGCGGCTCTATCTGAAGGCTATCCCAGAGGGTTTCCATGGCTTTGTAAGCATCGAGCAGTTTGTCAGCCTGCGTACCGACGTAACCCATCGCATAGTAGTGAAGTTGCGGATAGCGTGGGGCCGCGAAGAACCCACCTGAGCGATAGGCCAGCCCCTTAGCTTCTCGAATTTGCTGGAATACTACCCCAGACATGCCACCGCCAAAGTATTCCGTGAAAAGATTGGCCAGGGGCCTTAGGTCGTCCCGATACTTTTCTGAGCGGAAAAGCCAGGTCATCTCGGCCCGAACCATCGGGAAATGCACGAAGTAAACTTTTTTGGGCGGTGTTTCTTGCATCGCAAACTGCTTAGGCGGTTGGGGGGCTTCCCATGCGGCCGGAACCTTGAGCACCTCTTCCAGCATTTTCGCTACTTGGGCGGCACTGGCTGGCCCGTCGTAATAAAGCTCCCAGGGGTATCTCCACAAAGCTTGAAGGCGAGCGCTTAGGGTAGCGGCCTGCATCTCTTCCAGCTCCGCCCGGGACGGAATATACGTTTGCGGATGCTGTGGCCCGTACAGCCCATAAAGCGATAACATCCGCCCAATCGTAGTGGGATTCTTTTTGGCATTTTCCCGGTTCTTAAGGGTGTTTTGTCGAATGAAATCCCAGGCCGTCTCATCGACAGCGGGCAGGTTAAGTAGAGAATCCACGAGCCGTACAGCCGGTAAAAAGTTTCTATGTAGGCCTTTCAAGACGACATAGCTTTCCTGCTCACCGGCGGTGAAAGAGAGTCGAGCCCCCAAAAGGAAAAGTCGACGCTTGAAAGTTTGCAGGCTTTGCCCCTGCGGGCCTACCTGATCCAGGTAAGAAAACATGAGCGGGAGCCACTTATCATGCCAGCTGCCCCGCGGCACGTACCAGATCAGAGTGAAAAGGCTATCGTCGGTATTACGGAGGCCATAGAGGTTGACCCGACTTTTCACCATCTCCCGCTCAAAAGCCCGGCTATAATCCACAAAAGTAGGCTGTGGTAGAGGAAATTTTTGAATATCTTGCAAGAACTGCTGCGCATATTCGGATAAGTTTTCGCGATTTAGTGGGAGAGGGGTAATGGGGGGTTTGGGAACTTTGGGGAGGTTAGGACGTTCGCCTTGGCGTTTGTAGGCGATGACGCAACGTTTGGGGTCGTAGTACTTTTTGATGAAGGCGACGAGTTCGGCCTTAGTGATGGTGCGCATCTGGGCGATATCGTAGAGACCTTCCTGCCAGGGTGTTTGTGCTACGAAGATGCTGAGGAGGCGCTGCGCCCGGCTCCGATTGGAGCGCCAGCTCTCTTGCTGAGAAAAGTCTAAGTCATTGATGGCGGCCGTGATGAGCGACTCGTCAAATTGTCCTTTTCGCAAGGCTTCTACGACGGAGAATAAAAGCTTTTCGGTTTCTTCCAGCGTGCCGCCTACGCGGGGCTCGGCCCCGATAACCGCTGCGCTATGGTCGGGATAGAGCATAACATAGGAATAGGCGCTTTTGACCTTACGAGTCTGGACGAGCATTTCATCCAGGAGGCCGGTGACGCTATTGGAGAGAATCTGGTCGGCTAAACGGGATAGGAGGGCTTCCCGCGTCCCCGCAGGCGGTAGCCGGAAAGCGATTTGAACATACGGGGCACTAGGACCCACTACTTCTATTCGTACGGGCTCTTTGAGGGGAGAGGGAGCCCCTTTCTGGTAGGGAAAGGGCGGCACGGGCTTAGGCTGATAGACGCCAAAGTACTTTTCCACCCATTGCACCACCTCCTCGGGCTTGACATCCCCCGCTACGATGACCACCATGTTATTAGGCACGTAGTAGGTCTCGTAATACTGCCGGATAGCCCGGATAGAGGGGTTTTTCAGGTGCTCAATGGTCCCTATGGTCGTCTGCGTCCCGTATGGATGGTCGGGGAAGAGCGCCGCCATAAGCTTTTCCCCCATCTCGCGGTTTTCGTTGTCAATGGCAATGTTTTTCTCTTCGTACACGGCTTCCAGCTCGGTGTGGAAGAGACGCAGCACCGGCGCCCGAAAGCGCTCTGCTTCCAGTCGCAAAAGGGCTTCTACCTGGTGGGCTGGCACGTCGTTGATGTAGGCTGTCACGTCCGTAGCAGTAAAGGCGTTTGTTCCCTGTGCGCCGAGGGCGCTCACCATGCGGTCGTATTCATTCGGGATAGCCAGAGCTGCTGCGAGCTGGGCCACCGAGTCTATGGCTTTGTAGATAGTAAGCCGTTTCAGAGAGTCGGTAGTTTTGTTGTAGGTTTCGTAGAGGGCTTCGATGGCATCCAGATAAGGCTTTTCCCGCTGGTAGTTTAGGGTGCCGTAGCGGTCTGTGCCTTTGAAGAGGAGGTGTTCCAAGTAGTGGGCGAGGCCGGTGTTATTCGGGGGGTCTTGTTTGCTGCCGGCCCGGGTAGCGATCATCACGAAAGCGCGCGGCTCAGCTGGATTGGGACTTACTACGACGGTGAGGCCATTGGAAAGTTGATATACATACACCGACTGGACACTATCGGCGTAGATGCGCTTGGTCTGGGCCAGAAGTCCGGCCAGAAGGGTCATCCATAGGTATCGCACGAGAGCAAAGATGCAAAAAGGTTACAGACTACGAGACAGGAGGCCCTGGCCACCCGGGCTTCAGCCTGCTTACCCAGCCTAAAGCTCCCCTACGCAATATGCCACAGCGCTTCCAGCACAAAAGCCCCAAAAGCCACGGGAATGGCGTATTTCCACAGAAGCTTTATAGCCTGGTCAGGTCGCCACCGCGGCCACGCCCACCGCACTACCATCTGGAAAAAAATCAGCAGCGGCACCCAGAGTCCTACCCAACGAGCCCCTAAAAATACATGCGTAATCCAGTACGCTTGTAAAAACATCACTATATACTCGGCCAGCATGAAGAATCCGAAGGCCATTCCGCCATATTCGGTGAGGTAGCCGGCTACGAGTTCGGACTCCGTTTCGGGCAGGTCAAAGGGCGCCCGATGACTGACGAGAAAGCTCAGGAGAAGCCACAGGATTCCCGCTATGAGCATTCCCGGACTTAGGAGGAGTCCCCAGGTGTTCTTTTGCAGATCTCGGATGGCTACGAGGTCCCATGTACCATAGGATAGCCCCACGATCAGCAGCAAAAGCCCTAAAAGCACCTCGTACGAGAGCACCAGCCCCAATAGGCGAAAAGCCCCGATGAGCGCGTACTTGCTATGGCTACTCCAGCCCCCCAGGAAGATGGCGACGGTTTCCAGCGCCATGATTCCCACAGCTATCCACAGCCCGAAAGGCGAGGCTGCCTGCAGCGGCCACAGCGGAAGCCAGGCCATGGCCGCGCACACAGCCGATAACGCAATCAAAGGTGCTACTTCGTAAAGGGTGCTCTCCCGGCCGGCTGGTGCAGGCACTGCCTTCCGCATGAGCTTCACTACATCGGCAAGCGTCTGGAGAAGACCCCATGGCCCCGTCTCAATCGGCCCCACCCGATCCTGGATAAACGCGGCCACTTTCCGTTCTACGTACACCGCTATCAAGCCGTACAGCAAAATTCCCCCAACGACTAAAAAAACTACCATCAGCTCCGCTCCAAAAAAGTATGAAAAGTATCCCCCCGCAGTCCCAGCCGCATAGTTTCTACGCTAATGATTTCTTCGGGGGCGATATTGCCGAGGTTGACGTTGGTACCGAGACGTCGGATGAACCACGCCTGCTGTACCCGTTGCGGCGCCTCAAAAATCAGCCGCTCCCAGGAGATATGGTGCACCACCTCTTCTACCAGTCCCTCCCGCACCTCCCCTGTAGACCGATACATGCCCACTGTCCCACTCTCTCGCGCCTCGGCGATCACATACCGGGAGCCTGCCTCCAGCTCCGCCCGAATCAGCTCTATCCACCGAAAAGGCGGCAAGACTTTCGTCGCGTCCTTACTCCCCACCTCCGAAAGCACCTCATACCCCCGCTCCGCAAAAAACCGAATCCAGTGAAGCTTTTCCTCGTGCGGCTGATCAAGACTCCCATCAGAAATCTCTACCACCTGCACCCCATGCGCGTCTAAAAAACGCAAGAAGTCATCCACCTTTTGGCGAACGTAGAAGGCTTCCCAGAGGGTTCCGCCGAAGTAGGGTTTAATGCCGGCATTTTTGTAGAGGGCAAGTTTGTCGGATAGGCTTCGCACGAAGAGGGCGGTACTCCAACCGAGCTTGATGTAGTCAAAGTAGGGCGCGGCATTGTCTACGAGGTCTTCGGCAGCGCGGCGGCCGAGGCCTTTGTCCATGACCATCGTAATGCCGACTGTGCGGGGCTGGATAGTACGTTCTGGGAGGGGGGCAAGGGGATAGTTGAGCGGATACATCCCCACAAAATAACATCAAGTCAGCTGCTGATAGCGACGCAGAAGGTGCTGAAACGGCAAGGGCAGCTCCCCTTCCGGGAAAGCTTTCTGAAGGTAAGCCACTTGCGACGCCCCCCGCAAAAGCCCCTGTTCCAAACTGTGCAGGGCTCGCCGCCGATGCCCTAAGCGCCACGCCAGCCCCGCATGCCAGAAGTACAACGCCCCCGTCAGTTGGCGCTTCTCGGTCGCGTGTATGGCGTGATCAGCGATATACCACGCAAAAAGTACCTGTTCCCGGCTAAAGGCCTGCATACTCCATCGCAACCATAAGTCCGGCCTGTCGGGAAAGGTCCGACTTGCCTTGTGAAGTACGCGCAGGAGTGCCTTTCTATCTGCCCGATCGGAAAAATGTATAAGCAGTCTCTCTACGGCTGTTTCGGCATGAGCCTGATAGCTCAGGAGGGACTCATAGAGCTGGGCGGCGAGGTCCCAGTCACCCTGCGCCCAGAGGTGTTCGGCAGCCAAAGCTTGTACTACTGGCCGGTTCCCCGCCAGACGAACCGCCTGACGTAAGTGCGGCTCCGCTTCCGACCACCGCTCCTGCCGATGATAATACCGAATAATCCCCAGCAGCGCCGACACCACCTGCGGCCGGTAATGCCGAACCCACAAGTGCGCCTGAAATGCCTCCTCCCACCGCCCCATCGCCTCATACACCCGCGCCCGAATGTGATAGTAAAGCGCCCACCAGTTCTCTATCCCCTCCTCTTCGCTTGAAAGAAGCTTTTCCGCCTCTTCCAGGGCTGAAAGCGCCTGCTGGTAGAATAGCTTTCGCTCGTATAAGTGGGCCAAGCCTAACCAAAGCCTGTAATCAACTGGCTCTACCCATACTGCCTCCCATAAATCCTGCACACCCTGCCCTATCTGATTCAGCCGCTCATAAGCCCGAACTAACTGCCACCAGAAAGCAGTCTCATGGGGTAGGGCGTGCGGAAGACCCTGCCAAGCAGCTTCCTTCACCTGAACCCATGCCCCAGCATTCCGAAAGAGGGCTATCCCATACTGCCATATGTCTCGTGCCCTCTCCGGAAAAGATTCCGCATACGCCTCCAAAAGCCAGTACGCCTCCTCATACCGCCCAAGCTGCACTAAGATATCCACATATTGCTCATACACCGCCGGATCCGGCGCCGTGAGCTGAAAAGCTTTCTGAATATGCGCTAAAGCCTCTATGAGCTTGTCTTTGGATAAGGCCAGGTAACTATACAAAAGATGTAGTCTCGGCTCGTCGCTGTATAGATATTGGGCATGAGCAACCACACGCTCAGCCATCATGCGATCGCCTGCCTCCAGATATTCGGTCAGGAGAGCCTCCAGGGCCGCCCAACTGTAATATCCCAGGGCCCCTGTCTCGTACTCCGCCTCAAACCGTTGTAAAAGCCCCTCTCGGTCTATCTCATCCTCCGACCAGAACATACCCCTAAGATACGCCTTTTTCGCAAACGCAAGACATTTCCCTCCCTTCCAGGCACGCCGCCGGAGCCTACCACCGCTGCACCCGCAAAAGTCCCCTCTCACCCAACCTATCGTTCGTTTGGGTAAAATACGTACCTTTGCTGCATGACTCGCGTCAGCAAAAACCCTGTACACGGCGGCACGACGAACCGCCACTGGTGGCCTGAACGGCTGGACCTGGGTATTCTGAGGCAGCACTCAGAACGAAGCAGCCCGTATCAGCGGGATTTTGATTATCGGAAGGCCTTCTCAGAGCTGGACTACTTCGCACTCAAGCGAGACCTGGCCGAGCTCATGACCACTTCGCAGGACTGGTGGCCAGCGGACTGGGGGCATTATGGGGGGCTTATGATTCGGATGGCCTGGCATAGCGCCGGCACCTACCGCATCTTCGATGGGCGTGGCGGCGCTTCCACCGGCGCGCAGCGCTTCGCCCCGCTCAATAGCTGGCCCGACAATGCCAACCTCGATAAAGCTCGTCGCCTCCTCTGGCCCATCAAAAAGAAATACGGCAATCGCATCTCCTGGGCTGACCTTTTCATTCTCGCTGGCAACGTCGCCCTCGAAACGATGGGCTTCAAACCACTGGGCTTTGGAGGCGGACGGGTAGATATATGGGAACCCGATGAGGCTATTTACTGGGGCTCTGAAGAGACCTGGCTGGGGGATGCCCGATTTAATGGCGAGCTCGAAAAACCCTTAGCAGCCACCCAGATGGGCCTTATTTACGTCAATCCAGAGGGGCCTGGCGGTCATCCCGACCCACGAGCCGCCGCCGAACACATTCGGATTACTTTCAGTCGAATGGCTATGAATGACGAGGAGACCGTAGCCCTGACGGCAGGCGGTCATACCTTCGGCAAAGCCCACGGTCGCGCTCCCGCTCCATATATCGGTCCCGACCCCGAAGCGGCCCCCATCCACCAGATGGGGCTTGGCTGGAAAAGCTCCTACGGCACCGGCGTGAGCAACGACATCAACACCAGCGGCATCGAAGGCGCCTGGACTCCCACCCCCACCAAATGGGATAACACCTACCTGGAAATCCTCCTGAGCTATGATTGGGAGCTCACGAAAAGCCCAGCCGGCGCCTATCAATGGGTACCTAAAAACCCCAAGCCCGAGCATATGGTCCCGGACCCCTTCGAACCGGGCAAATACCATCCGCCCATGATGACCACCGCCGACCTCGCCCTGCGCTACGACCCCACCTACGAAAAAATCGCCCGGCACTTCTACGAGAACCCCGACCTCTTTGCCGATGCCTTTGCTAAGGCCTGGTTCAAGCTCACGCACCGCGATATGGGCCCCAAGTGGCGCTACTTAGGCCCCGAAGTCCCCAAGGAAGACTTCATCTGGCAGGACCCCATTCCGCCCGTCACCCATCCCCTCATCGGTGCGCAGGAGATCGCCCATCTCAAGTCTCGCCTCTTAGCATCAGGCCTGAGTCGTCGGGACTTGGTTTATACCGCCTGGAGCGCCGCCTCTACCTTCCGAAACTCCGATAAGCGTGGCGGCGCCAATGGCGCACGCATTCGCCTCGCCCCACAAAAAGACTGGGAGGTCAATGAGCCCGCTAACCTTGCCCGCATCCTCACCACGCTCGAAAAAATCCAGCAAGAATTCAACGCTACGGCCCCAGACGGTAAAAAGGTCTCCCTCGCTGACCTCATCGTCCTGGGCGGGGTCGCCGCCATAGAAGCCGCCGCAAAAGACGCTGGCTTCCCAGTGCAGGTGCCCTTCCGCCCCGGCCGAACCGACGCTACCCTCGAACAGACCGACGTAGAGTCCTTCGCCGTCCTCGAGCCAGAAGCCGACGCCTTCCGTAACTACGCCCGCCCCAAGAGTAAACGCCGCCCCGAACAGATCATGATAGATAAGGCCAACCTCCTCACCCTTACCCCCAGCGAGCTGACGGTGCTTATCGGTGGCTTGCGCGTCTTAGAGGCTAACTACGGCCAGACTCCCTATGGCGTCTTTACCGACCGGCCGGGTGTACTCACGCAGGACTTCTTCGTGAATCTCTTAGACATGCGTACCGAATGGGCACCCGCAGACGCAGAAGAGTATCTTTTTGAAGGGCGGGAGCGTCGCTCCGGGCAGCTCCGCTGGAAAGCCACTCGCGTTGACCTCATCTTCGGTGCGCACTCCGAGCTGCGGGCCTTAGCCGAGTTCTACGCCCAAGAGGATAACGCAGAAAAGTTCGTCCAAGACTTCGTAGCTGCCTGGACAAAGGTGATGGAGTTAGACCTGCCCCCGGCCAAGACAGCCTCCTAAGCTTGATACTACTCCTCACATAGGCGACGGCCAGCCCAAAAGGGCTGGCCGCTACGCTTATTCTACGGCTCCATGTCGACCGCGGGATGCACAGACCCACTACGGCACTATCTTCAAGAGGCGCACGGTGTGAGCCTTACCGCCCCACCCCACAGCACGTCCGGCCTGTATTCCAGTCCAACACCCCATCACCCCACTTCCCATCATATTCCGGGCTCCCAACATTAACCGACGGATCAGACACCATCACGACCCTCTCCCATAAATCTTCGCCCACATCCAGTACACCATAATGAGCGTACGCCCCGCCGATCATGACCTCCCACCCGCCATAGATAAACTTATCAATAGGCACTTCCCCTGAAAACCGCTCTCCACGCGCCCCGCCCAAGCCCCCCTCTCCGCCTGGGACGGTTTTGATACGGCACGAACGAAATCAGGGTGAACTTTGTTATACTGCTCCGATATGAAACAGGTACTCACAATACTGGTACTGGCAGCTGTCTTATGGACAGGATGTACGCAGGCGCCGCAGGCACCGCAAGCACAAACAGAAGAGGCTAAACAAGTCCAAGCTGGGGGTGAGGGGAAAACCTACACCTTCTTAGGCGAAGACAAGGAAGCCTCTAAAATCATCGTCATTGGAACGAAAGTAACTGGGCGCCATGAGATTCGCTTTCCTATCAAGGAAGCCACTGCTACCCTCACAAACGAGTGCATTTCAGGAGGGAAGATCGTCTTGGACATAGCGAATTTGGAAGTTTTAGACCTTCAGGGTGAATGGAAAGCTAAGTTAGAGGGGCATCTGAAGAGTCCGGACTTCCTTGAGGCGGAGAAGTATTCTGAGGGCGTATTTGAGGTGACGGGCTGCGAAAGAGGCCGTGGCGATACGCTGTATCTCAGCGGGAACCTCACTTTGCGCGGAGTAACGAAGAGCATCCGGTTCCCCGCCGTGTATAAGTACGATCCCAATCAGCCTACCCTGGAAGCCTTATTTAATATCAATCGTCAGGAGTGGGGCATTAGTTACAAGGGGAAAGCGGATGACCTGATTCGGGATGAGGTGAATATTCAAGTGAAGCTGGTGGGCCGACCAGCCGGAGCATAACCTACATCCAAAGCGTGCACATTGAGGGAGGGAGCTTTTGAAAACTCCCTCCCTCTGCTTTTTGCATACCTTTGAGGGTGGAATGAAGTGGGTGTGGTATCTAAGCGGTTTCCTCATTGGCTATACATACGTGGGCTATCCCTTGCTTCTGTGGGTGTGGAGTGCACTACGGAGGCGAAAGTATGAATGGCCCTCTCCCACCGAGTGGCCTACGGTGAGCTTCATAGTTCCCGCATACAATGAAGGCGACCTTTTACCCAAAA
>Ga0308395_1000651_pt1 | contig 26543 bp, 26 predicted proteins | sample Hotspr20SampleP4_FD_202097 | JGI IMG/M metagenome (GOLD analysis project Ga0308395, IMG submission 202097) | Hot spring phototrophic mat microbial communities from Mushroom Spring, Yellowstone National Park, Wyoming, United States - 20050930_P4 ...
AAACAAAAGATGAGGCTAAAGATAGACTTTCTGTATTTATCGAGAAATGGAATAAGCTTTACAGGTATTTTAATAATCTTAGAGGTAAAATAGATAAATACACTTATTTTTTTTTAATATTCCCATAAACTAAGAAGCTATTTTAGTACGACTAACTGGATATAGAGGTGTTTTGAGCTTAAGGATAATATACGCATTAGGGGGGTATTTTTACTCTTAGGAGAGTGCAAATAAATTTTTATATATATTTTTTAGAGATAAGAACTTAAAATATCAGAGGAAATTAAGATACTTAAATATTTTTGAGGAGGCATTTAATGAATAAAAATCTTTCAAGAGGGATACTTGACACAATTAACTTGATATTACCCTAGTCTTTTTTAATCTTTAAGAACTTATTATTTATTCTATAAAACTCTATATTCTGATCAAGAAAGTCAGAAAAAGCAAGAATATTGCCATCTGGTGAAATATCAAGCCCTGTTGGTTGATTCCTGCCATAAACCCATTCAATTATCTCAAGTGTGTCAGCATCAAGAACAAATACTTTCCCAAACTTATCACCTTTATACAAATACCCTTTTTTACCATTAGGCCCTCTAGAAGATGCATACAATATGCTTTTATCAGGAGAAAGGGCAATAGTGTTTATTTTAGGCCCAATAAAATTTTCTTTTAAAATTTTATCATCAAAAGATATTTTATACACCTTACCTTGACCCATACTAGAAGCAAAAAAAACACCCTTATTATAATCTGCAACTAGGTGCCTCATAGACTTTCCACAAATTATATGTTTAACTATTCTACCAGTATCAAGCTCTATTTTAACAATTTCGTTTTTATCAAATAAAGAGGCATAAAGATATTTTTCATCAGGAGATAAAACTATTCCTCGAGGTATTCCATATGTCTTTATTTTTTTTATAACATCATAAGTATTTGTATCAATTATACTTATATCATTACTAGCCCAGTTTGAAACAAAAGCTCTTGTCTCATCTCTATTAAACAAAATAACCTTAGGATATTTTCCTTTAACATTTATTGACTTTTTTAGTTCAAAGTTATTCATATCAATCACATGAACCATGCCTGTTGTAATTTGAGAAACCCAAAACTCATTGTTTCTTCGCGATATTGCAGTTTCAACAAACCCTTTTTTTTTGGCTATATTTACAGGAAAAACAATTCTTTTAAAAACCTTTTTATCATTTACATCTATAATATCAACCCCATCATCATCTAAAAGAGGAACTAATAAAAACCTACCATCAGGAGTAAATCTTACGGACTTTGGTTGTGACCCTGTTTTTATCTCAACTACTTGTTTAATAATAGGACTATCTTTTTCTAGTTTTTCTTCAATGGCGACATTCTTTTTAGGATATATCTCAAAACTCTTATCGATAAAACCTTTTGCTGAAATAGCAACATTATGTTTTCCTTCTACAAGCAATATTTTATTCTTCTTATTATCTATTACATTGCCATCTATTTTGATAATAGAGTCTTTGGGAAATATTTTAAGACCCACAGAAACCTTGTTTACACTATAAGAAAAAGTAAATAAAAAGAATGGCAGTATAAAAACAAAATATTTTTGCATTAAATAAACCTCAATCAAAAACTCCAAAAATCAAAATTTATATTAAAAAATGCTAATTCTAGTTAAAAAAAAATAATATTAATCGATAATTCAGAAATATAAACTAATGGAGCAAATATCATGGACGTTTTCTTAAACATGGATGCAAAAGCAAGTGATATTTTCGTAAAATCAAATGTAAATAACTTTAAAGAAAGTAATATAAAAGAAAATAGACATAAAGAATCTCAAGAATCAAACTTCAAAGAGGCTTTTGAAAAAGTTAAAGAGAGCATAAAAGAAAAAAATGAAGACAAAACACCAGAAAAAAAGATAAAAAAATCTAAAGAAAATAATAAAGAAGATAAGACTAAAATCAATACAACAAACAATAAAGAAATAAAAAAGACTTATAATTTTTTAGAGATTAAAGAAAAAAAGAATGAAAAGACAAATAGAGAAAAAAGTAATATAAAAGAAAACAATATAATCGAAATGTTAAACCTAATTAAGGTAATTGATTTAAAAATAAACTCCATAGACAAAAAAGAATTAACAAACAAAATTCAGACATTAGACTTTAATACAAATATAAAGAAAATTATTCAAAACCTTGAAAAACTAAAAAACCCAAATAATAACCCTAATAAAATAAATGAGATAATAGAAGGTATAAAAAAAGAACTTGAAAACTTAAAGTCTATACTAAACCAAAATAGTCTTGATCTAAAAGGTAAAGACATAAAAACCCTGTTATCAAAGTTTGAAGAAACTCTAAAGACAATAGATAAAGATAACAATTTTAAAATATCTCTTAAAAACTTTTTTGATAAAATAATAGCAACAGACTTTTCAAAAGACTCTCTCATCAATAATAAAAATAAGATAGAAAGGACAGAAGGCAAAGAATCGAAAGATATAAAGAATTCTAAAGAAACAAAAGAGATAAACAATTCTAATAAAGATGAGAAAAAAATAGTTAAAGAAAAAAAGGTTGAGAAAAAGTTTTTAGACACTGAAAAAGACAATAATAAGAAGAATGAATTAGAGTTAAAGGAGATAAAAAGAGAGATTAATGAAGAAAAAATATTTGAGATAAAAGATAAAAATACAATAAGAACAAAAGACTATAAAGAAACCTTTGATAAGATAATGAAACAGATGAGTGAATCAGCAAAAGGATTTATCACAAAAGATGCAGCACACCTAACAATAAACTTAAAACCAGAGTCTTTAGGTAAGGTTAAAATAATAATAAACATGAGAGAAAATACAATAAATGGAAGAATAATTGTAGAAAATGAGGGCGTAAAAAATATACTAAGCCAAGAGATAGCAAAAGTAAAAGAAACTTTAGCTTCAGCAGGAATAAGTTTGGATCACCTCGACGTCTTTTCTGGTAATGAAAATAACAGTAAGGAAAACTACAATGAATTCCTTATTTATAAAAATGCAGCTGAACTAAGAAAATTCAATAGCAAAAATCAAATATTAGCAAAAGAAAATATAGAATATTACACAGACACTAAAAATTACTTAGATAGTAACATATATATTAAAGCATAGGAGGATTTTTTATGGATATAAATATTAACCAAGACCCTGCAACCTTATTTCATACACAGACAAAAGTAGATTATTTAAACAAGCAGATCTTAAAAGGACAACCATCAAATAAAGAAATACAGAAAGACGCTTTTTTAAGGTTATTAGTTGCTGAACTAAAACATCAAAACCCACTTGACCCTATGAAAGACAGAGACTTTATCGCACAAATGGCTCAGCTAACAAACCTTGAAAAAATGGAAAAGGTTAGCCAAAACATTGAAAAATTAGTGACAATATACAACAATTCATCAGTATACAATATGCTTGGGAAAAAAGTAACATATTTTAATGACGCAGGCCAACTTGAGACAGCAAGTGTTGAAGCAATAGAGTTTGATAATGGTGAAGCAAGTATTGTGGTTAATAAAAATAAAATTAATCCGAAGAATATAGTAAGAATTGAATAAAAGGACTTTTCTTATAAAATAAAAATTAAAGGAGTTTTAAATGGTAAGATCACTTTATTCTGGTGTTTCTGGCTTAATAAACCATCAGATAAGCATGGATGTGATAGGTAATAATATTTCAAACGTTAATACCATTGGATATAAAAAAGACAGAACTGTCTTTAAAGATATTATATCACAAATGATGAGTGGTGCATCAAGACCAACTGAAGAAAGAGGTGGTGTAAACCCTAAGCAAGTAGGTCTTGGTATGACAGTAGCAGCAATAGACAAGATAATGACACAAGGGGCAATACAGACAACAGGTAAAAATACAGACATAGCCATAATGGGTGAGGGCTTTTTTATCCAAAGAAATGGTGATAAGGTTTTTTATACAAGGGCTGGTAATTTTGGTATAGATAAGGATAAATACTTAGTCAATCCTTCAAACGGTTTCAAGGTACAGGGATGGAACTCAAGAGAATTACCTGATGGCACAATGGTAATAAATACATCAGAACAACCACAAGATATAATAATACCAGTTGGTGACAAGATGCAAGCAAAAGCAACAACATACGTAAAATATAAGTCAAACCTAAACTCAAACACACCTATACCTATAGATCCAAACAACCCAACAGAAATAGAGAGGTCGAATGGAACTGTGCATACAACAGCAATAAAAGTATATGATACTAAAGGTAATACTCATAACCTAATACTTGAGTTTAATAAAGTATCTGAAAACAGATGGAGAGTAGTAGCAAAAGTACCAGACGCAATAGAGGGAAGTGTAAGAGTTGATGTTACCAACCCAACACCTGATGGAGACAACACATTTTTTATAAACTTTGATAACAGGGGGGCTATAGTCTCAGTTGAAGATGGCTCTGGAACAAATAGAGACCTATTAAACGAAGGTCAGTTAAATATAAATATAATTTTTAATGTAAATGATGGGACACTTGATGCACAAGGAAATCCAATAGGACAACAACAGACTGTAAGACTTGACTTGGGAACAGCAGGGGCTTTTGATGGGATAACTCAGTTTGCAAGTCAGACAACCACAAAAGCAGTTGATCAAGATGGTTACACAATGGGATACCTAGAGTCTTTTCAAATAAATGACAAAGGTGTAATAATAGGTACTTACTCTAATGGCGTAAGAAGAGAACTTGCTCAACTTGCTTTAGCTACTTTTGTTAACCCTGAAGGACTTGAAAAGTCTGGAGAAACAAACTTTGTTGAAACAGTTAACTCTGGAATGGCAAATATTGGACCTGCTGGTGTTGCAGGAAAAGGCTTTATGGTTGCAGGGGCACTTGAAATGAGTAATGTTGATCTTTCAAGAGAGTTTACAGACATGATAGTTGTACAGAGAGGATTTCAAGCAAACTCAAGGACAATAACAACAACAGACACAATGCTTGAAGAAGTATTAAGGCTTAAAAGATAAAATTTTAAAGTAAAATTTTATTAGTTAAATTTTTAAATTAAGAGTTTATATAAAAAATGATAGAAGCAACTAAGTTAAATGGTAAACCTATATACATAAACCCTCACCTTATAGAAAGTATAGAAGAGGGTCAAGACACAAGGATAAACTTTATTACAGGTAAGATGATTATAGTTAAAGAACCTGCTAATGAGATTATAGACAGGATAATAAAATACAGAAGAAAACTTGGAATAAACTCTCAAGAAGACTAAAAGGAGTTTAGTATGGAAATAACTACACTCGGCGGTATAATAGGCGGTTTGATCTTAATAATAATAGGTATTGTATTACCTGGTGCTGACTTAATGCTATATTGGGACCCATCATCTCTATTTATTACCTTAGGGGGGGCGTTTGCAGCTACAGCTGTTTCATACCCCATGAATGTCTTAAAGAATATAGGTAAATACTTTAGCATAAGCTTAAAAAAAGTAGATTTTGACTACGAAGATCTTATACACACAATATCAAGTTTTGCTGAAATATCAAGAAAAGAAGGTATACTTGCACTTGAAGACAAGTTAAGCGAGATAGAAGACCCATTCCTTAAAAAAGGCCTACAGATGGCAATAGATGGCATTGATGAGGATGTATTAAGAAACACACTTGACAAAGATATGGAAAAAATGGAAGAAAGACACTCATTAGGTAAAGACGTTTTTGACCAATTTGGTTTCCTTGCACCAGCATTTGGGATGATAGGAACACTACTTGGTTTAATAATGATGCTTGCTAACCTTGAAGATAAGTCATCAATAGGTAGTGGTATGGCAACAGCACTTATTACAACACTCTATGGTGCTATAGTAGCAAACCTTATCGCTATACCTGTAAACAAGAAATTAGAGATTGCACATAAAAAAGAAGTCTTGATGAGAGAGATGATGCTTGAGGGTATACTATCAATAATAAGAGGAGAAAATACAAGACTTCTTAAAGATAAACTCATTGCTTTCTTACCAAGAGAGATGAGAGCAAAGTTTATGGAAGATTAGAGGTATTATCATGGCTAAAGCAAAATGCCCACCACCTAAAAAAAGTTCTCCTGCCTGGATGACAACTTATGGAGACATGACAACACTACTCTTAACTTTTTTTATCGCTATGCTCAACTTGTCTGAAATAACTGAGGTACAACTTAATCTTATTTTATCTGCTTTTAGAGGAGGTTTTGGTGTTTATCAAGGGGGAACAACACTATCAAAAGGTATTTTAGTTGACATGGGCATGAATGTACAGAGCCTTCCATCAAAACAAGCTGGTTCAAAAATGGACAAAGCACTCAAAATGGCACAGTCTATACTTGAGTCAGAAATAAAGTCAAAAAAAGTGCTGGTAAAAGAGGATGAGAGAGGAATAGTAATATCTCTTGTTGGGGATGCTTATTTTGAACCTGGTGACGCAACATTACTACCAGAAACCAAAGAACTCTTAGATAAAGTATCTAAAATAATAGTCGATCTAAAAGAATATTTAGGCTCTGATAACAAAATTGAGGTTGAGGGTTTCGCAGACTCAGGCCAGATAACAACCGACAGGCCATATTACACAAAATATCCAACCAATCTTGACCTTGCAAGTGCAAGATCAAACAATGTAATAAAGTATTTTTGGGCTAGTGGAGTCTCACCAACAAGAATATATAAAGGTAAAATATATGCAAAGTTTAAGTCTATATCTTATGGTGAGTTCCAGCCATCTGAGGCCAATATATCACCTGAGGCTAGAGCATACAACAGAAGAGTAGATATAGTCATAGTAAGAGAAGAAGAGTAATGAAGTTTTATCAAAAACTATATCTAAGAGACGTCTTTGAAATAAAAGATATAAAAATACCTATTGAAATAACGGTTAACAGCAGTGAGATTAAGAATATAGATAAAGGGCTTGACCTTGATTATCTTAAAAACTTCACATCTAACTCTGAGGTTGGAATAATTCATGCCCCATTTGATGGGCTTAGTATATCTACAGAGGACAACACAATAAGAGAATACTCACTAAAAAATATTATGGGTGCAATAGATCTTGCTTCTATCCTTGGAGCAAAAAAGGTTATTTTCCATAGTGGTATAAGAGAGCAAGGAGAAAGAAAATACAAAACTCTATTAAATTCTATGGAAGAGTTAAAAAAATACTCAAAGAAAAAAAAAGTAAAAATACTACTTGAAAACACATATGAGACTATAGATATTTTTAAAAAATTAATTCAAGATACTGACTTGGAGTTCTGTTTTGATATAGGGCACTCAAACTGTTTTTCAAAGTCTCAAATCGATGATTGGATAAATACTCTCTATAAGAGAATAGGCCACTTGCACCTTCACGATAATAATGGAAATATTGATCAACACCTGTCTTTAGGAAAAGGTAATATAGACTTTAATAAAATATCAGGCCTAATCTTAGAAGATATTGACATAACCTTTGAAACAAGCTTAAATGACTATGAGAAAAATAAGGATTTTATTCTAAAACTAAAAAGTAAAAAAGTATAAATAATAAAATATTTAATCTTAAAAATTAGATAATACTACAACTTCTATAAAGGTAAATCGTGCATTCCAAACTTAATATTCGAGTCTTATTTGCACTAAAAGACTCAAAAGAAGGCAAGAAACATTATATCATATAGGAAAATAAAATATAAACTTATAAGTCTTTTTATCCAGATATCAAAAAACACCAAAAAAAGTTATAGAATCAAAATTGTAATGGGGCATACATGATTTTTCACATACTATTAGACAGTCTTGATTACTTCAATAAACAGTGATAGTAATAAAGATGATGTGAATAAAAATACTTTTTAAGATAAAAATCAAAAACAATAAAAGACTTGACTTAAATATTACTTTTGAAATATTAATTTATGAAATTAAAATTTAATAGTAAAATTTTTTAATTTTTTATTTATAGACAATACAACTTCCTAAAACTAACCTAAGCCATAGGAGAAAAAAATGAAATTTAAAAATCTATCCTTAATATTGATTATTTTTTCTATATTCTCTTGCTCAAATAAAAAAGTCATACTTGAAAAAACACCAGAAGCAATTTATAGAGAATCAAAAGAAATAAAGAAAAGCCCCTTAGGCAAATGGTCATATAAAAATACATATTTTATTGAGTTCACAGGAGAAGAAGATAAAGGGACATGGACAGTATATACAAACTATGGACAAGGTTTAATACCAGCCTTTTCAGGAAAATGGTCAATATATGAATGGGATAAAGATAAAGGAATTGGTTATCTAAAACTTGAATATGAGCAGATTGGGCTTACAAATCCCTTAAAGATAGACCCTAAGACAAACAAACAAGAGCACAAGTTTTACCCATACAAAAGATATCAAATAGTTGAGTATTACTGTGATAAAAATTATTTTGGTATGAATATTTATAAGAAAAAAGATAAAGAACCCAAATTGGAAGGTGAATGGGAACACTCAAACTATGACTGGTTTGATGACTTTTACGTTTTTTCTGAGTCTCCATTGTGGTTAGATGAAAACTCTTTTAATGAAAAAATATTAAAATACTTAAATGAACAAGAAAAAAAGTTTTTAGAAAGTATATACACTTACAACCTTGGGAAATATTATAGAAAAGAAATTACAGGTGAACAGGAGTTTGAACTAACTAAGATAATGAGTAAGGTAAGAGAAAAAAAAGGCTATGAAGGTGAATGGTTTTATGTATCTTTAGCATCAATACCAAAATACAATACCTATTATGTAAACAGGAAAGGAATATTAGATTTTACTAAGTATGGTGAAGTTTTTTATTCACAAAAAAGTCCATTTTTTGGGGATATAGTCTCAGGAAAAATTATAGAAGGTTTACCTACTTTAGAGAAAGACAGGTTTGGAAATATAAAAGAGAAAACAAAATACTTAATCTGGGAAAACTTTGTCTATAACAATAGTGGAAATATTGTAGATAAAGAGGTAAATATAAAAATATTTGACTCATCAAATGAACTTATTATGAGCAATTGGGAGTTTAAAGCAATTATAATAAAAGACTACAATATACTTATTACATACCCTTTTAGTAAAGTTGATTAATAAAGCAAGTCTGCATCCTTGACTCTACAAAATTAAATTGGTGATTGTTTAAATTGAAACATATTTAATAAAAATTATTTTAAGTCATTAAAATATTTAAAAGATTAAAATTAAAATCATTAAGATAATATGGTATTTCTTTAATAAGAGGGTTTAACCTTATTATAAAAAAGTTAGTTTTAATTAAAAAGGCTTTTATTAAATAATTAATTTAAATTTTAAGTTTTAATGGCTCATTAAAATACCTTATGCTTTACAAACCTTTCTCCAAATTTTTTCTCAAAAACAATTTTTAATGGCTCTATTATATAAAAAGACCCTGTTATCAAGTAATCGTTTTCAATTAAATTTATTTCTTCTGTACTTACAATTTCATAAGGTATTTTATTTTTATCAAGATATTTTACTATTTCTTTTGTTGCAAGATTAGGCAGTTCAGGTATTAAAAAATATGAACCTATCTTACTTAACATTTTTATCATACTTTTATAGTCTTTATCCTTTTGACAGTTAAAAACAATTATAAACCTTCTATCAAGGTCAAGAATTTTAATAGAAGAAACAAGTTTTTTTATAGCAACCTTGTTATGAGCACCATCAAATATTACAATATTTCTATTGTCAATACTATATGTTTCAAACCTTCCATCAAGAGAACTTGTATAATTTTTTATTTTTAAAAATTTCTCTCCAAATACGAATAAAAAACCTTTTAATGCTGTCTTAAAGTTTTCTAGACCATAAAAAGGACCTGAAAAATATAAACTAAAATTTTTATTATAAAATTTTACAAGCCTGTAATCTAATCTTTTTACTCTAATTCTTTTAAAAACCCAGTTATTTAAAAATCCTTTAAAAAAAACAAATAAAAATATAAAAAAGCATACAACTAATTTTTGCTTACCAATAATAAAAGGAACACTCTTTTTTATTATCCCTAATTTCTCATAAGCAATTTTAAATATACTCTTGCCTAATATCTGAGTATGATCTTTATCTATTCTTGTTATTATAGAAAGTATCGGTTTAACAACATTTGTAGCATCAAGCCTACCCCCTAATCCAGTCTCCAAAATTACATAGTCAACCTTCTCCTCAGCAAAATAAGTCAGTGTAACAAGTGTAAGTAGCTCAAAATAAGTAAGACCTATGTTTTTATCTTCAACAGCCTTTTTGACAGTTTCCATCAAAACATTCATCTTATCAATAGATATTTGAGCCTTATTTATAATTATCCTTTCAGTTGGAGACTTTATATGTGGTGAAGTAAATACACCAACTTTTTTATCAGTATTAAGCATTATCAAGTCAGCCAAATAGAAAGAGGTGGATGTCTTTCCCTTAGTACCTGCTATATGTATTATTTTAATCGATTCTTGAGGATTACCAATAAGATTTAAAGCCTTATTAACCCTATCAATATCAAATACTTTTTTATAATCAAAAACTCTTGTCTTTTCATAATCTATCATTATTTTACCTTTTAGACTTAAGTTTTATAATTTTTAATTGAAAGATTTTAATTTTCTGGTTAAAATTTATTGTTTTAATGTAAATTTTTAATCTATTAAATTTAATGTAAATTTTTAATCTATTAAATCAATTAAACCAACTGAAAACAAGGTATAAAATTGGAGATTAATGACTTAATATATTTTCTAACAGCAATAATAGAAATAATAAGTCTTAGTTTTATAATATATAATTTTATCTTTAAAGTAATAGAGATAAAAACAAAAACTATAATAAAAATACTTATATCATTAGGCCTATTATTTTTATTCTCAAAGTTATTTATACTAAAGACTTTTGTATGGATTGTTGAAAAAATAATAGAAATAACACCTTTTGCAATACTTATAATATTTCAAAAAGAAATAAGAGGATTTATTAATTCATCAAAGACAATACTGTATATAAAAAAAAATAAAGAGATTAAGACAAATATTGAGAAAATACTTAATGCAATGCTAAAAATGTCAAACCTTAAAATAGGTTCAATTATCTACATAGAAATAGAAGATGAATTAAAAGATATAAAAGAAAAAGCTATAGAAATAAATTCTGAGATATCAGAAGAAATAATAATTTCAATTTTTATACCCCAAAGCCCTTTACATGACGGGGCAATAATTGTTAATTCAAACAAAATATTATATGCAAGAGCATTCTTTCCAATAACAGAGAAAGAAGTGTTAAAATATCTTGGGTCAAGACACAGGGCTGCAATAGGAATAACAGAAATGTATAATGGTATTGCACTTACTACATCTGAAGAAAATGGTTATATTTCTTTATGCTATAAAGGTAAAATATTTTATAATTTAGGTGTGGAAGGAACAAGAAAAAAGATTTTTGAAATCTTAGGTTATGAAAAATGAAAGATAAAACTATTAAAATGTTTTTGTCACTACTTATTTCAATAATACTGTGGTTTTATATAAACTCTTTGGTTACAAAAGAGATTGAGTTTGCAGTAGATATTAAATATACAGATATACCACCTAACATGATAATTGTTGGAAAACAAGAAACATTCTTTTATAACTTAATAGTAAACAAATACTCTTACTATGAAACTAAACAACCTCCTATAGAGGTGAAAGTCTCATTAAAAGATGCAAAAATTGGGAAAAATTACATAAAACCCGAGATAATAAAAAAAATTGATATACCATACTCAGCAAGATTAGTCTTAAAAGAAAAAACTGTTTTTGTTGAACTTGATAGAAAAGAAATAAAAGAGGTTGAAATAAACCCAATAATAATCAATAATTCTTTTATTATAAAAGATATCAACATATATCCTAAAAAAATTAAGATAGAAGGGCCATTAAAACAGGTTAAATCAATAACAAAACTAGATACAACTGAAATATTTATTAATGACAGTGGTCAATACTCAGAACTTGTGCCCATAAAAAACCCAAATAAAAATATTTATTTATCTTCAGAGTTTGTAAAAGTTGAGCTTAAAGCACTCTCTAAAACAATAGAAGAAAAAATAGTACTACCTGTTAAAGTAAAGAACTTAAATGATGAATTTGAATATGAAATAAACCCTACAACAATTATTGCTATGATAAAGGCTCCCTCAGAAAAGATTAAAGAACTAGACTTAAGTAAATTATATTTTTATGTAGACTTAAAGGAAATTAATTCTGAGGGTATTTACAAGTTAAATTTAAAAATAGACACTGATTTTTTAATAGAGCCAGTAGATACAAAAAATATTACAGTTATAATTAAAAGGAGAACAAAATGAGGTTGTCTATTAATATAGACCATGTTGCTACCCTAAGACAAGCAAGAAGAGGAAAAGAGCCAGATGTATTATCAGCCGCATTAGAAGCTATAAGAGCAGGGGCAGACGGTATAACATTTCATTTAAGAGAAGACAGACGTCACATTCAAGACTCAGACGTTTATCTCTTCAAAAAAGAACTTAATGTGCCATTAAACTTTGAAGGTGCAATGAGTGAAGAAATAATAAAAATTGTATTAGATATTGCCCCATATCAAATGACTATAGTACCTGAAAAAAGAGAAGAATTGACCACAGAAGGCGGACTTGATGTTATAAAAAATAAAGAAAAATTATTAAAATATATCCCATTATTAAAAGAAAAAAACATAAGAGTTTCTCTATTCGTAGAGCCAGACAAAGAGCAGATAGAATCAGCAAAAGAATTTGGTGCAGATGCTATAGAAATTCACACAGGCAATTATGCTAACCTTGAGGGTCCAGAAAAAGAAAAAGAGCTTATGAAAATAAGAGAAATGGCTAAGTTCGCAAAAAATCTTGACCTTATAGTAAATGCTGGGCATGGGTTAAATTATGAAAATACTTATGAAATAGTTAAAATCAAAGAGATAGAAGAGTTAAGCATTGGACATAGTATTATAAGTAGAGCAGTCTTTGTTGGAATTTTTACAGCAGTAAAAGAAATGCTTAGTATAGTAAAAAATAAAAAGGTTTAAAAAAAATGGAAGAGAAGAAAAAAGTCTCATTTTTTAGCAAAAATGAGATAAAATGTCCAATATGTAGTTACTCTTTCAAAAAAGAGGAGATGCTAACAGGGAGAGGAAGGCTAATATCCAAAGAAATAACCCCTGAATTAAGAAGGACATATGAAGAAAATGTCAAGTTTGGAGAAGTTCACCCCTTAGTATATGTAATAAACGTATGCCCTGCATGTTGGTATGCTGCTCTGCCAAAAGACTTTTCAAACGTTAATGACAATCAAATAAACTTAATAAGAAACTTGACAGAATACAGAAGAAAAATAATTCAGGAATTATTCTTCCCTATAGTAATAGACTTTGAAAAAGAAAGAGACCTATATTCAGGAACAGCATCTTATATCTTAGCAATAAGTTGTTATTCCTTCTTTTTAGGTAAAGATTCACCTACAATAAAAAAGGGTATACTATCCCTAAGAGCAGCATGGTTATGTGGAGATATAGCCTCAAAAGTCTCTAAAGAAAATAAAAAAAGTTTATATGAAAGGTTTTTAAAAATCCAAGAGATAATGTATGAAAAAGCTCGCAACTACTATAACATGGCATATGACTTTGCAATAAAAGGTAAAGAAAGATTGGATGGTATTGACTTAGGACCCGATATAGACAAAAACTATGGATATGACGGTTTTATATATATAATGAATTATTTAAATTACAAGATGAGTTATAAAGAAGAAGACATAATAAAAAAGGCTGAAATATACAGAGAAATTAAAAAAACTATAAGTAAAATATTTGGTATAGGTAAGACAAGTAAAGAAAAACCAGGCCCATTACTTGAGATTGTAAGGAATTTATATGATGAAGTTACTGCTCACTTACAAGAAATAGAAGAAAATGTAAACTTTGAAATAGAAGAATAGAAATTTTTAATTTTATAAGGTTTTTGAAAATATGGTAGTTAAAATAGAGTTTTCATATGATGGTTCTGAATTTAAAGGTTACCAAATACAAAAAAAAGACATTACCATACAAGGATTAGTAGAAGACAGTCTATCAAAAATATTCAACCAACCCATAAAAACAACAACTGCGGGAAGAACAGACACAGGCGTCCATGCAATAATGCAAGTTATAAGTTTTAAAACTAATAAAAAAATACCTCATGAAGGACTTAAAAAAGCATTAAACTCTCTTTTGCCACCCGCAATAAGAATAAACTCTGTAAAATATGAAAAAGAAAGTTTTAATGCAAGGTTTTCTGCCAAGTCAAGAGAATACATGTACATAATCTACAATTCTGACATATGCCCTCCATTTTTTTATAGATATGTTTGGCAAGTAAAAAAGAAAATAAAAATAAGAAAATTAAAAAAAGCCTTAAAACTTCTTAAAGGAGAACATGACTTTTCCTCTTTTTCCGAAAGAACTGAAAAAGATAATCATATAAGAAAGATTATTTCTATTAAGGTTAAAAAGAAAAAAAACTTTATATACATATCCATAAAAGGTAATGCATTTTTAAGAAGGATGATAAGAGTAATAATAGGAAGTTGCGTCAGTATAGCTACTAGAAAAGATATAAAACCTGAAATAATTAAAGATATTTTAAATGCTAAAAACAGAGGGAAAAACCCTTTTCCAACAGCCCCCCCTAATGGACTATATCTATACAAGATCGAGTATTAAATAGATAAGTTAATACTTAAAAAGTGATAATCAGTTAAAAGTCATAAGACCCATAAAGTTAAAATAGATTAAAAAGTACTCCTAATCATTTTAAAATTTATTCTATTTCATTTTTACATTAAAAGAATGTAAGGTTATTAAACTTGGGAAATAAGCTACTAAGTAAAAAACTTACTTGCAAGATTTTTGGTTTTTTATATATTCAAAAGAAAAGAAGATAAAGGTAATTTTTATTTAGGCATTTATATCTCTAAAAAAGACTGTAAAAAGCTAAGTTTTCTTTAAAAGATTAAACTTTATTTTAAAATTTTTTAAAAAATTTTTCATTAATTTACTTTAGTATAAAAATCTTATAGTGTTTTTAAAGAGGTGTTACCTTATTTTCTGTTTTTACTATGGGAATAAAATTTTAGAGTAAATTTAAATTTTAAAAAAATAAATTAAAGAGATAAAATATGGAAAAAATATTTGCAAGTATAGAAGAGATAATATCTGATATAAAAAACGGCAAACCATTTATATTGGTCGATGATGAAGACAGAGAAAATGAAGGCGACCTTGTCATTGCGGCCGAAAAGGCTACTAAAGAAAACATAAACTTTATCATAAAAGAAGCAAGAGGACTTTTATGTGCACCCATAACAAAAGAAACAGCTGATAGACTAGAACTTGACCTTATGGTTAAAGAAAACACTGATCCTCACACTACAGCATTCACTGTAAGTATTGATCATATTGATACAGGCACAGGTATATCTGCTGAGGACAGGGCAATAACACTAAGAAAAATATCTGATCCATCTTCAAAGAACAGTGACTTTAGAAAACCAGGCCATATCTTTCCACTACTTGCTAGAGAAGGAGGTGTACTTGTTAGAGCAGGCCATACTGAGGGTAGTGTAGACCTTATAAAAATGGCTGGCCTAAGGCCTGTTGCTGCAATATGTGAAATAATAAATGAAGATGGGAGTATGGCAAGACTTCCTGACCTGATAGAGTTTGCAAAAAAACACGATCTTAATATCTTTTCAATTGAAAAGATAATAGAGGAAAGGATAAAAAAAGAGATCTTTGTTGAAGCTGTAAGTAGTGCTAACCTGCCAACAAAATGGGGTAACTTTAAAATAATTTCATATAAAAATAAAATAAATAATGAGGTCCATATAGCATTAGTAAAAGGTGAAGTAAACTCAGATGAACCTATACTTGTAAGAGTCCACTCTGAATGTTTAACAGGTGACACTTTTGGCAGTTTTAGATGTGACTGTGGGGACCAATTACATATTGCAATGGAGACTATTGAAAAAGAGGGAAGAGGAGTGCTCTTATACTTAAGACAGGAGGGGAGAGGTATAGGTATATCAAACAAAATAAAGGCATATTGCTTACAAGATAAAGGACTTGATACTGTTGAAGCAAATGAAAAATTGGGTTTTCCATCTGACCTCAGAGACTACGGTATAGGGGCACAGATATTAAAGGACTTGGGTGTAAAAAAAATAAGGCTTATGACAAATAATCCTAAAAAAGTTATTGGCCTTAAAGCATATGGAATGGAAATAATTGAAAGAATTCCGATAATAGTTAAACCAACAGAACATAACAAGTTCTATCTTGAGACTAAAAAAAATAAAATGGGGCATATTCTAGATGAAAAGTAAAAAAGTATATGTAATAGCTGAAATAGGTTTAAACCACGATGGAAGCATAGAAAAAGCTATAAAAATGGTAAATCAAGCAAAAGAATCGGGGGCAGACGCTGTAAAGTTCCAAACATTTAAAACTGAATACCTACTCAATCCAATAACATTTAATGGCAATAAAAGAGATTATAACTCAATCTATGATAAACTAAAAGAAGTTGAGATAGATGAATACTTTCATAAAAGGATAAAGGAAGAGACAAAAAAATTGGGAATTGACTTTATATCATCTGTTTTTGACCCTGAGTCACTTGAGACTGTTGAAAAGTACTGTGATATTATAAAAGTTGCTTCATCTGAGATAACAAACCTTGACCTGTTAGAAAAAATAGGTAAAACCTCTAAAAAAGTTATACTCTCAACTGGTATGGCAACAATGGGAGAAATAGAAAAAGCAATATTCACACTACTTAAGGGTGGTTCAAGCAATATATCTCTTTTACACTGTGTCTCACTTTATCCCCTAGACCCTGAACTAGCAAATCTAAGAGTTATTAAAACATTGTATAAGGCATTTAAGTTGCCTGTAGGATTTTCAGACCACAGTCTTGGAGACACACTGGCAATAGCAGCAGTTGCATTAGGTGCTGTCATAATAGAAAAGCACGTTACATTAAAGAGAGAAAACAGATTGTTTGACCATCCACATTCTATGGAGTTTGATGAATTAAAAAAAATGATTGACAAGATAAGAGAGATTGAGTCTGCACTTGGTGATGGTGTAAAAAAGATTTCTGCAAAGGAGATGGAGATTAAAAAATCTTCATTAAGAAGTATTTTTGCCAAAAGAGATATAAAGGCTGGTGAAACTCTAAATGATACTAATATAAAAAGTGTAAGACCTTTAATTGGTATCCCAGTAGAAATGAAGTTTATGTTAAATGGTGCTAAAGTAAATAAAGACATATCAAAAGATTCTCCTATATTCTGGGAGGATATTGTATGGTAGGTGCTTTAATCCAGGCACGTATGGGTTCAACAAGACTCCCCGGTAAGGTAATGACGAATATAGAGGGTAAGCCATTACTAGAACACATAGTGGAAAGACTTAAAAGATGCAAAACTATAGAGAAAATTATAATAGCAACAACGACAGAGAAAGAAGATGACACAATAGAAGAGTTTTGTAAAAAAAAGGCTATAGACTTTTATAGAGGAAGTGTTGACAATGTTCTTGAAAGATTCATAAATGCAGCAGAAAAGTTTGGCATAACTACAATATTACGAGTATGTGCTGACTCTCCATTGATAGATCCACCTTCTATAGACAATATGATAAAAAAGTTAAAAAATGAGGGGCTAGACCTTGTTACAATAAACCCTGAGGTTACATCTTTGCTTGACGGTGTAGAGGTCACAACACTTGATTTTTTAAAAACAATAAGAAAAAAAGCATCAAAACAGTATCACTTCGAACACGTAACATATTTGGCAAAAGAAGAAAATATTGGGAAAGTTTGCTATTACGAACCAGAAGATAAGATCAAAACAACTGATATAAGAATAACCGTAGATACAAAGGAAGACTTAGAGTTTATAAGAGAGGTTTATAAAAGGTTATATAAAAATGGATTTGTAGAAATAAGAGAAATAGATACCCTACCTTTATATATTTTTAGGATAAACAGTAAAATAAAACAAAAAAATCCTGTTTTGAAAAGTTTTATTATGAATATAGTGTCAAAAAAGATAGACGATAATTTAAAAGATTTTATAGAAGTCTTATCTCAGAGCCCTTCTCTAAAATTAAACTTAGTTGAGACTAAAGATAAAATAAAAGAAGAGAAGGGATTTATAAGTGTTTCTTTTGAATATTTAAATTAAAAGAGGTTTTAGATGAGAACTTTTAATAAGTCAAAAAAGCTTGAAAATGTTTGTTATGATATAAGAGGCCCAGTGCTTGAAGAGGCAAATAAATTAGAACAGGAAGGATACAGCATCATAAAACTAAACATAGGTAATCCATATTATTTTGGACTTGAGGCTCCAGATGTAGTTATACACGATGTTATCTTTAACATAAAAAAGGCTCAAGGATATTCCGATTCAAAAGGAATATTTGTTGCAAGAAATGCAATACTCTTGGATGCTAAAAGAAAGGGATTTGGTGATGACCTTACCATAGATGATATCTTTATAGGCAATGGTGTAAGTGAACTTATAGTTATGGCTATGCAAGGCTTGTTAGATAACGGTGATGAGATATTAATACCTTCTCCTGATTATCCTTTATGGACAGCTGCTGTAAACCTATCCGGGGGAAATCCAGTTCATTATATCTGTGATGAGAGTTCAGACTGGTATCCTGATATAGAAGACATAAAGAAAAAAATAACACCCAGGACCAAAGGTATAGTTATAATAAATCCAAACAACCCTACTGGCTCTGTATACAGTAGAGATATATTAGAAGAAATAATAAAGATTGCTGTTGAAAATCAACTTATAATATTCTCTGATGAAATATATGAAAAAATAGTCTACCCAGAAGGAAAACACTATAATATAGCTTCTTTTACAGATGAAACACTGGTAATTACATTTAATGGCCTTTCAAAGTCTCATAGGATAGCAGGTTTTAGAGTTGCTTGGATGATACTATCAGGTAATAGAAAAATGGCAAAGGGCTATATAGAAGGTCTTAACATGCTTGCAAGTATGAGACTTTGCAGTAATGTCCCTGCCCAATACGCTATTATGTCTGCATTAGGTATAGAAGAAAAAGGATTAACAAAAATGTTGCTTCCTGGGGGAAGACTTTATGAGCAAAGAAACTTTATATTTGAAAAAATAAACGATATACCAGGTATAACAGCTGTTAAACCAAAAGGTGCTTTCTATATATTCCCCAAAGTAGATACTAAAAAGTTTAACATATCAGATGATGAAAAACTTGTTCTAGATATACTAAAAAAAGAAAAAATACTACTTGTTCATGGAAAAGGTTTCAATTGGGTTGAACCTGACCATTTTAGGATAGTCTTTCTCCCACCTATTGATGTACTTCAAGAGTGTACAAACAGACTATATAACTTCTTTAAAAACTATAGGCAAGAATAAAGATGGAAATTATACTTGCTTCTTCATCCCCAAGAAGGATAGAAATATTAAAGATGTTAAGACTAGATTTTCAAGTTATAAAACCTGAAGTTGATGAAAATGTAAACTCATTAAAAGATGTTTTAGATGTTTCATACTTAAAGGCAAAAAGTGTATTTGAAAAACTAGAAAAAAAAGAAAATGTAATAGTCATCGGTGCTGATACAGTTCTCTTATTTATGAATAAAACAATTGGAAAACCTAAAGATAAAAAGGATGCTTTTAACATAATAAAAAGTTTGAGTGGAAGAACTCATTATGTTTATACAGGTCTATCATTAATAAGTAAAGATAAAGCAATAAATAAAATAGTAAAAACAACAATAAGAGTAGGAAAAATTGATGATAACAGTATTCTAAATTATATAGAAAAGGAAAATATAATAGATGCTGCTGGAGCTTATAAAATCCAAGGCCTTTTTTCCTGCTTAATAGAATACATAAAAGGTGACTACTATAATGTAATGGGATTACCTGTAAGAACACTGTATAAGATTTTAAAAAGAAATTTTAAGATTGACTTAATTAATAAATAAGTTATTTTAATATTAGGGAGAATACTTATGTATGTTGTAACTGTTGAAGACTCTTTCTCATCTGCTCACAGTCTAAGAGGTTATGAAGGCAAGTGCGAAAACCTGCATGGGCATAACTGGAAAGTAGTTGTCTCTATAAAAGGTGAAAAACTTAATAATATTGGAATACTTATAGACTTTAAAGACATAAAATCAATCCTAAAATCAGTATTATCAGAACTGGATCATAAGTTCTTAAATGATATCCCACCTTTTGACAAAATAAATCCTTCAGCTGAAAATATTTCTTTTTTTATATTTTCTAAAATAAAAGAAAAACTCCCAAATAATTTAAAAATTCAAAAGGTTGAAGTATGGGAGAGTGCTAACTCATTTGCAACATATTATGAGGGAGACTAAAATTGTTCAACGAAAAAATAGTAGAAGAAAAAGTTTACATTATGATAGACACTAATGTTGAAAATATTTCAAGACTCACAATAGAAATTGAAGACTACGCAAAAAAGTTTTTGGATGAAACAAAAGCATATGAGTTTGCAGTTGCAATAGATGAGTTCGTAACAAATGTTATAAGTCATGGTAAGATAAGAAGAAAAGTAATAATTATTTCCTTATTTTATAAGGATAATGAAATGGTTGCTGTAATAAAAGACTGGAGCGATAGATTTATACCTCCACTTGTAGTTGACAAAAAAAAGTTTTCATTTGATAAGCTCGAGGCTGGTGGACTTGGGCTCTTTCTTATTCAAGAGTTTATGGATGAAATAAGGTTTTTATACGACGAAAAAACATGCTCCAATCTTACAGTCATGAAAAAATATGTTTTTTAATACCACTATGCTAATCTTATTATTTTCTAACAATATTATAGTAGTAGAAAACTCACAAAAATAGAAGATATATTTAGAAATACCATAAAATGATTTTTATCTTGTCATGTTAAGGATAGAATTATAAACAGTATTCTATAAACTCTGATTTTTAAAATTTTAAATAAAAATTTTATAAAAATGATTTTAATCTCTTTAAAACATAATCCTAAGAAAACACTATATACTAAAAGAACATTTTTAATAAGTTGGCTAATAAAAACTAGAAGAAAAGTAATTACTAAAAGAACAAATGGCATAAATTATATAATACTAACTTTATTTATATAAAAAATTATGAATGATTAAGAATAAACTTCGTTGCTCCCCCATCAGGACTTTGAACATAATTTTTTATGTTGTACTTATTAAGTATTTCAATTACAGCATCTTTTAATATGCCCTTTCCCTTCCCATGAATTATTATACCTTCTGTTCCCCCATTTATAATTATACTTTCTACGTATCGTTCTATTTCCCTTATTGCTTCATCCCTTTTTTTACCTATTATATTTAATTCAAAACTTGTCTTAAAGTCAGCATTAACTCTAAAATTGAAACTCTCTATTCTTTGATCTTTTATAACTTCCAATATATCTTTTTTTTCAACCTTTATTTTTATAACCCCTGACTTCACTGTTATGATACCACTCTTACCAATTTCTATTACATCAGCCTCACCAATACCATTTACTATGACCCTATCTCCTATATTTACTTCTACATCTTTAACAGTTTCAACAGCCCTTTCTTTTTTATCTTTTTCTTTTATATCTCTATATGTTTTTTCTACCTCTTTTAAAATTTCTCTTAATTCTTCCCTGTCTTTTTCTTCTATTTTCTTAAGTTTATCTAAAATAGCCTCTCTTTTATCTTTTAAAAACTCCAAAAACTCTAATTTCTCTCTTGACTTAATCTTTTCAATAACCTCATTTAATTCTTTTTCTTTTTTGTTTAATTCTTTTTCTTTTTTCATCAACTCTGATAATAAACTTTCATAATATTTTTTCTTCCCCTCATACATTTTTATCTGACTATTAAGTTTTTCTATAACATCCTTTACCTCATAGTCTCTATTTGTAGGCATTGCAAGCTCTATTGCTCTATCTATTATCTCTTTAGGCAAGTTTAACCTTGATGCTATTTCTATACCCATACTCTTACCAGTAACACCTATTATAATCTTGTATCTCGGAGTAAGGCTTTTTATATCAAAGTCAACAGTTGCATTCTCTATTCTTTCTTTAAAAAAAGCAATATTTTTTACCTTCTCAAAGTGAGAGGTTATGACAGCATTAACTTTTCTTTCATACAGATATTCTATTATTGCAACCCCAAGGTTAGCACCATCATTTGGGTCTGTTCCTGCTCCTATCTCATCTATTAAGACAAGTGACCTTTGTGTTGCTTTTTTAAGAATAAGGTTTATTCTTTTTATGTGAGAAGAAAAAGTACTAAGATTTTGAGAAAGACTCTGTTCATCACCTATGTCAATCAATATATTATCCACATGTGCTATCTTTGAATCTTCTTCTGCAGGAATAAACAATCCAGAGTTTGCCATAAGTGTCAATAAGCCTATAGTTCTTAATGCAGCTGTTTTCCCACCTGTGTTTGGCCCCGTTATTATTAAGATGTCAAACTCTTTTCCTAATTCTATGTCAATAGGTATAGGATTTTCAATAAAGGGATGTTTTGCTTTTCTTATTTCCCAATAATTTGTAATTATTGGTTTTTTTAAGTTTTTTTCAATAGAATATCTAGCCTTTGCTATATTAAAGTCAATTATTTTTAAAATATTAAAGCAAACTTTAAAGTCTTCAGTTTTATTTTTAAAAGCATTTGATATTTTTTTTAAAATTCTATCTATCTCTTTCTTTTCTTCAATAATTTTTTCTTTGTATTTTGTGTTCTTTTCCACTATTATATAAGGCTCAATAAAAACAGTTTCTCCAGTATTTGATATATCTATTATAAAACCCTTTATCTGATTCTTAAAAGATGCCTTCACAGGTATTGTCCACCTCTCATTCTTAAGAGAAACAAACTTATCTTGCAAGAAAGGGGTAAACTCAGGATTATTAACTATTGTTTTTAGTGTCACATTTATAGAATTTTTTATCTTCCTCATATCCTCTCTTATTTCATATAATTCAGGTGTAGCATTATCCCTTATATTCCCTTCTTCATCTAATACCTGCTTTATCCTTTGAAGAACTTGAGAAAAGTCTGGAATTTGCAATCCAATATCTTTAATATCCTCAAACCTTGAACCAGTCAAATAAGACTTAAGACCATTTATTGACTTTATAAACTCTCTTATCTTAACAACCTCTTCTAAGTGTAATATACCTTCTTTTTCAGTCTTGTCTATTAACAGTCTTATATCTTGAATTACCCAAGGAGTAAAAGAATAGTCTATTATGTGTTTGATAAACTTATCTAGAATATCTAAAGACTTAAGGAGAGACTCTTTATCATCAATAATGCCTAAAGAATCTAGTTCTTCTTCTCCTATTTTACTAAGACAATATTTTTTTAAGTCTTTTTTTATCTTTTGAAAGTCTAAATATAGTGATACATTGTTCATTTAGATGCTATCGACTTTTCATATTCTGTCTTTATTAAAACACCTGCTTTAGAATAAAACTCCTTCTTTACTAATTTATCACCATCATAGTAATATTTTATAGAATACTGAAGTGTTTTTCCATCTATATTATATCTATAATACTCTAAAACCGATGGTTTACCATTATAGAAAAACTTTTCATATATCTGTTCTCTTGCATTTATCCTTTCAACTATGTCGTAGTTATTGTCTTTATAAGTAAACTTTGTCTCTTCTATTTTTATCAATTCCCTCTTTTTTATAGAATATGTAAACAGTATAGTTTTCGATATTTTTTTCTCTTCGGTATACTCAAAGTCTATCTTCGACATAACTTTGTCTTCTTTATTCTTAAACTCTTTTGTCTTTAAAAGACCTTTTTCATACTTGTATGTTATATAGTTAAAGAATATATTATTATATCTGTCTATTAAGTATGTGTTTATATTTCCTTTTACATCGTAATATCCAACAGAGTCAACAAGGTTATCAGTGTTATAGGTCACTACAAAGTAAAACTCATTTTCCTTTAACTCTCCTGTGGACTTTTCTTCTTTAAAATTGTCGGTCTTATCAAAATTAAGTGTATAAAAGAAAAAGTATTTTTTGTTTTTCTCTTGTGAAAATATTAATGTAGTTAGTATTGATAATAAAACTATTGTCATCTTTTTCATTTAAAGCCTCTTATAAAATAAATAATAAAATTACTATATTCTAATATTCGTAGATTTTGCAATATTATTAAAATAATACTTTAAACTTCTTCTATTATTTCTCCATTATTTTCTTCTTTTTTTTCTTTAGGTTTACCCATACTCCTTTGAGTAATAAACTTTTCATTAAATGGGATCTCTATCCTTGCAATTGTCCTATCTTCTTTTGTCATTATCCTAAAAAGATTAGGATCAATATTTTCAGATCTTAGCATAGTTGTTACTAATGCCAACCCCATACCAGCTCCCTCAGTATTATCCTGATTTTCCATGTAAAAGTCCATCAAGTTTTCATACTTCATTATCTTAGACATTTTTTCTCTAAGTCTTTTCTCTTCTTGAGGAGTTATAGGAGTATTGTTGACAACCTCAATCCTTATTCCATTAGGCTCATGATAAAAACTTATTCTTACATACATTCCCTTTTTTTTAGCCAGTTTCCCAAATTTTATAGCCATTTCTTCAGTCATATAATTTTTATACTCTGCCATCCCTTTTTCATATTCTTCAGGATTAAAGAGGTCAAGCCCCTTCTCTTCGAAAAATATTCTTTTTAAGTTCGCCTTTGTTCCATTAATAGCCAATTCCTTTACTGCTGTGTATATAAGGCTCTTCAAACCTTCTTTATTATATTTTTTCAATATGTTTTCTACAATATAATCCAACCTTTTTTCTATATCATCTGACATAGAGTAAGAAATAACTCTTATCACCTTACCATTATCTATAGCTATATAGATATTTTTCTCAATATCAAAATAAGTAGGTAGCTTTTTATTCTCCATAGTAAACCCTTTTTATACAGTATAATAATACAAATCTATAAAATACCAATATTTAATCTTTTATCAAGACTTTTCTTTACTAATTCTAAACTTCTTCTATTAAATTCTCGTATATTTTCTCAGAATCTTTCTTTATTTTTTCATGTAGATTATTTTTTTTACTGTCCATAGTCACTATACCAAACAAGTTTTTAACCTTTAACACCCATATAGCCTCTGGCATACCAAAATCACTACACAATACATCTAAAATCTCCATGTTTTTAGCATAAAAACTCCCAGCACCACCAATAAAACTGATATATGCTGATCTGTATTTATTAAGTGCATCTAATGTTTTTTCCCCCATACCACCTTTACCTATTATAAGAGAGGGTAAAAAAAACTCAATAACCTTTTCTTCATACGGCTCTTCCCTTATACTTGTAGTAGGCCCTGCAGATATTACCATATTTTTCTCTGTATTTATTATTGGTCCACAGTGATATATTGCTCCATCTCTTATATATTTTTTCACTTGAGAAATAATACCGTTATTAACACCTTTAGTTATTGCTTCATAATAAAACTTATGAGCCCTGTCTCTTGAAGTAACTATTATACCATTTATCTCTACTGTATCACCAATATTCAATCTCTCTATTATATCTCTATCACAAGGAAGGTTAATTATATAATGCATTTCCCTCTCCTTGCAACCCAACAAAGATAAGAAATAGAGACAAAAAAAGATGCAGGATGTCTTGCTGCATAATCAATCTTAACACCAAGTAAGGTAGGATATCCACCAAGCCCTATAGGCCCTATAGACATTTCATTAGCCTTTTTAAGTATTTTTTCTTCTAACTGAGCTAAGACAGGGTCAGAGTTTTTGTCATCTAATGGTCTAAATAACTGTCTCTTTGCGTATTTATAAGATAAAGGCCTATCTCCACCTATACACACACCTAATATTCCAGGAGAACAACCCAACCCTTGAACCTCTTTTATGTGATATAGTATGAGTTTTTCAACACCACTTAAGTCTCTCTTTGATGTAATTTCATTAGGGATAGAGTATTGAGCACTAACATTTTCACTACCTCCACCCTTAAGTAACAGGTTGACTTCTATGTTATCTCTCTCCTCAAACTCTATTTCTATATACGGCATATGATGACCTAAATTATTACCATAGTTTTTTTCAGTTAAAGAGTCTACAGTATTAGGACGTATTATACCATCTCTTGTTGAAAGAATAATTGCTTCTTTTATATTTTTTTCTATTTCTTTTAACTCTTTTCCTCCCTCATAGGGCACTTTTATCAGAAAATAAACATATCCAGTGTCTTGGCATATTGGCCTCCCCTCTTCCTTCGATATTTTAAGGGCAGTTTTCATAACTTCAGATATAGGCCCGTCTATACTGTTAAT
>Ga0308395_1000652_pt1 | contig 26467 bp, 22 predicted proteins | sample Hotspr20SampleP4_FD_202097 | JGI IMG/M metagenome (GOLD analysis project Ga0308395, IMG submission 202097) | Hot spring phototrophic mat microbial communities from Mushroom Spring, Yellowstone National Park, Wyoming, United States - 20050930_P4 ...
GCCACATCCAGGTAAAGGTGGAAAAAGTTGGCGCGATATTCTGGGGGAATCGTATTGTCAAAACGCAGATGAGGCCATCGATTCATGCGAGCGAGCTCTCCCTGTGCGGCAGCAGACGTTTGACCTATCGCCTTTACGCCGCTCGTCGGGGCCGCAACGTTTTTTAATAATCTTCCGAGAGCCAGAGGTTCTCGGTTCTTTCGCGACCGATAGTGGTCGCCGGACCGTGGCCGGGATATACCGCCGTGTCGTCCGGCAGTTCCATAAGGCGTCGGATGGAACGCATCAAGGTCGTATAATCCCCACCGGGCAGGTCGGTGCGCCCAATGCCATTGGCGAACAGCACATCGCCGACGAAGATGGCCTGGTGCTCCGCAGCATAGAAGCATACACTGCCCGGAGAGTGTCCTGGAGTGTGCAACACTCGCAGTGAGATCTCGCCGATAACGAGTTCTTGTCCTTCTGTCAACAGCTCCACTTGCCGGGGCACTTCGGGCGAAGGAAAATCGAACAGCATGGCTCCACCACCCACATCGAATAGCAGCTTGTCATCCGGGTGTAAGAAGAGCGGCGCGGCGGTGGCATCCACCAAAGCACTGGCCGCGCCTATGTGATCAAAATGGGCGTGGGTGAGCAAGATGTGGGTGATCTGCCACTGCGCAGCACGTGCCGCGCTGAGGATGCGATACGCCTCATCGCCAGGATCGACGATGGCCGCTTGCTGCGTGCGCGGGCAGGCAACGAGATAACAGTTGGTGAACAGCTGCCCGACGGTGAGTGTCTTGACCTGCATCGTATCTCCGTAGTTGGCCCAAAGGTTTTTTGCGATGTCGCATTCGTATCGAGCAGATTGTACAACGGATGTCTTGATTTTCAAAGTGACACCCCTTCAAGCACTGCTTTCGTTTGACCATCCTCCGGCTATGCGGTATAGTGGCAAATATGGAGTGGGGAAGGCATAGATAGAATGCAGCTGCGCATATGTTCTGGCTCGGCTCTGCGAGGAGCTGTCACCGCACCTGGCGATAAGTCCATTTCACATCGTGCGCTGTTGTTGAGCGCCCTCGCCCAGGGCGACAGCACGATATATGGTTGGCTGCCGGCGGCAGATTGCCAGGCCACCCTGAACGCGGTGCGCGCTCTGGGGGTTGTGGTGGAGCAGCATGCACCTGGTGACCTAGTCGTCCACGGACGCGGACTGCGTGGCTTGCGTCCACCCGGTGCCCAGACGGTGCTCGATTGTCAGGGTTCCGGCACCACAATCCGCTTGTTGGCCGGCATTCTGGCCGGCTACCCGGCGGTCAGTGTGCTGGATGGCCATGCCGGTTTGCGACGCCGGCCGATGGAACGGGTCGCGGTGCCGCTGCGAATGATGGGCGCCCAGGTGGAAACCACGAACGGTTGTCCTCCGATCACCATTCGCGGAGGTGCGCTGCGCGCCATCGAGTACAAAATGCCGGTTGCCAGCGCACAGGTCAAAAGCGCCATTTTGCTGGCCGGCCTGTATGCCGAAGGCGAGACAGTGGTCCACCAGCCAGGACCGGCGCGCGACCATACCGAACGGATGCTGCGTGCCCAAGGTGTCCATATCATCCAGCACGACGCCACGGTGCGTCTGATGCCGAGCGAACAGCCGCTCGCGCCTTTGCAATTGACCGTGCCGGCTGACTTCTCGTCCGCTGCCTTCATATTGGTCGCAGCCTTGCTGGTGCCGAATTCGGAGGTGCTTCTGCGCCAGACCAACGTGAACCCGACACGTACCGGGTTGCTGGATGTATTGCAGGCAATGGGTGCGCACATCGATGTCGGTGAGGTGAGCGAGCAGGGTGGCGAGCCGGTCGCCGACCTGCTCGTGCGTTCAGCTCCATTGCGGGCCAGTCAGGTGGCAGGCGATCTGGTCGTGCGCATGATCGACGAATTTCCCATCTTTGCTGTGGCTGCCACGCAGGCATACGGCAACACGGTGGTGCGCGATGCCCAGGAATTGCGCGTCAAGGAAAGCGACCGCATCGCCGCTGTGGCCACCGAGCTGCGCAAGATGGGAGCGCGCATCGAAGAGCAGCCGGATGGTTTGATTGTGGAGGGGCCGGTAACTTTACAGGGGGCACCCGTAGACAGCCACGGCGATCACCGGTTGGCAATGGCCCTGGTGGTGGCAGGCCTGGTCGCCCATGGGGAGACAGTGGTGCAAGGTTGCGAGGTGATCGGCGACAGTTTCCCGAATTTCGTGCCGATGATGCGTCAATTAGGTGCAGCTATCGAGGAGATTTGAGAAGCCAGGCTATGGGCTTATGGACGGGATGAGGGGTGAGGCCGAGATGAGCCGGGCACAAGTGGTTGTGTCAGAGCCGCGCATCACCGGGCGCACCCGATTAGTGGGTATATTGGGCTTGCCGGTGGAACATAGTCTCAGCCCTGTCATGCACAATGCCGCCTTCGCCGCGCTGGGCCTGGATTGGGTGTATGTGCCCTTGCCCGTCTATCCGGATCACCTCGGCGAAGCAGTGCGTGGGTTGCGCGCGATGGGCTTTGCCGGTGCGAACGTCACGGTGCCGCACAAGCAGGCCGTGTTGCGTTATCTGGATGATGTGGCACAGGATGCACTCGTGATCGGCGCCGTTAACACCATTGTGGTGCGCGACAATGATCTCTATGGGGATAATACCGATGCCAGCGGCTTCATCGCGGCATTGGTCGAGGCGGGCTTCGACCCTCGAGGCATATACGCGGCTGTGTTGGGAGCAGGCGGGGCGGCGCGTGCCGTAGTGCATGCCCTGGCCAGCGCGGGTGCACGCCAGGTATGCGTCTATAATCGGCACGTCCAACGCGCTCACGAACTGTGCCGCGATATGGCGCGCTTCCATTCCGGAGTGCGCTTCGAGGCGCACCCCTTGGATGCCGTGCGCGACATTGATGAAGATGTCAGCTTGCTGGTCAATGCCACATCGCTGGGGATGTGGCCCGAGACCGAGGTTTCACCATGGCCAATGGATCTGCCCATCCCGGCTCATTTGACGGTGTGCGACTTGGTCTACCGTCCTCTGGAGACCTTGTTCCTCACCCAGGCGCGTGCCGCCGGCGCGGAAATCGTCAATGGCTTGGGCATGCTGGTCTACCAGGGCGCAGCGGCCTTTGAAATGTGGACAGGTCACCCGGCGCCCGTGCATGTCATGCGGCAAGTGTGTCAAGAGTTCCTGATGAAAGAGAGTTGCGCGGAAGCCAGCACGGCAGAACAGCAGATGGCCGGGACTGAACGGAACGCGTAGACTGACTCTGGACGTGCAAAAAAGGGATGGAGAGCTGCGGATGTTGCGTTTTCTGACGGCAGGGGAATCGCACGGCGCGGAATTGACCGCCATCCTGGAGGGGATGCCGGCCGGTTTGCCCCTCGCGCCGGAGCACATTGAGGGTGATCTGCGCCGTCGCCAGAAGGGTTACGGTGCCGGTGGACGCATGGGCATCGAGAAGGATACGGTGCGCATCAGCGCGGGTGTTTTGGGTGGAAAGACGACCGGTGCACCGATCGCCCTCCACATCGCCAATCTGGACCACGTGCGCTGGCGTGACCGCGAGATCGCCCCAATGACCATCCCTAGACCAGGCCACGCGGATCTCACCGGCGCGATCAAATATGGACTGCGCGACCTGCGGTTGGCGCTGGAGCGTGCCAGCGCTCGGGAGACTGCGGCGCGCGTGGCCGTGGGAGCCGTGTGTCGCCATTTGCTGCGTCAGTTCGACATCGTGATCGGCAGTTATGTGGTCAGCATCGGTGATGTGACGGCCAACTTGCCGATCCCCGAAAATGATGGGGCCTATGCGACCTATCTGGCACGTTTTCAGGCCGCAGAAGCGAGTGAGGTGCGTTGCCCTGATCCTGAGGCAGCGGAGCGGATGCGCCAGGCGATCTGGAATGTGATGCAGGCCAAAGACACGCTGGGAGGCGTATTTGAAGTGGTGGCGTTGGGTGTGCCCCCGGGACTGGGCTCCTATGCCCAATGGGACCGCCGGCTCAGTGCGCGCCTGATGGCCGCAGTGGGCAGCATCCAGGCGGTGAAAGGGGTGGAAATCGGGCCGGCTTTCGAAAACACCCGTCTGCCCGGCACACAGGTGCACGATGAGATCTTCCTGCAATCGAGCGATGAATTCCCAGCCTCGGGTGAATTGGTCCGGCGCACGAACCGTGCCGGTGGACTGGAAGGAGGTATTTCTACCGGCTTGCCCATCGTGGTGCGCGGCGCGATGAAACCTATCTCCACAACGCTCAACCCACTGCGTTCGGTGGACCTGGCAACCGGCCAACCTGCGAACACCCGCTATGAGCGCTCCGACTTCTGCGCGGTGCCACGTGCCGCAGTCATCGCCGAGGCTATGGTCGCCTTTGTCCTGGCAGATGCCCTGATGGAAAAGTTGGGTGGCGATAGCCTGGACGAGATGCGTGCGCGCTTCGTCACCCTGCGACGCGCGCGTCTGAGCGACCTTCCTATGGACAATGTCCCTTGGCAGATGTTTTGACGAACAAAAGAGCCGCATATGCGCTTAACCACGCATCGTAACCTCGTCCTCACCGGCTTTATGGGTTGTGGGAAGTCCGCCATCGGCCGTGAGGTCGCATGCCGCATGGGCCGTGAGTTCGTGGACACCGATCAGCTCATCGAGACGCGCACCGGCCGCTCCATTCCCGATATCTTTGCCCGCGATGGTGAAGCCGCTTTCCGTGCCCTCGAGGCGGAGGTCTGTCGCGAACTGGGTGTGGAACGTGGCTTGGTGATCGCCACAGGTGGCTGGACGTTGGGAACGCCGGAAAACCGCACGACCATTGCGGCGGGCGGTCTGGTGATCTGCCTGCGCGCCGACGCCGCGACCCTCATCGAACGGCTGGGGAGTGCTGCGGGGCGGCCTATGTTGGCAGATCAGGATTGGCAGGCACGTCTGCGCGGGCTGTTGGCGAGACGGCTGCCTGTCTATCTGAGCTTCCCGTTGCAGGTGAACACGGCCAATATGAGTGTCGAACAAGCGGCAGATCGGGTTCTGGCGCTGTGGGAAGCTTTCGGCGCGGATGGGACAGAACATCTGCCGGTCAGCTTACCGGTGACATATGGCGAAGAGGGGTATAGCGTGCTGATCCGTGATGGGTTGCTGGACCGGGCAGGTGTGCTGCTCGCTGCAGCCGACCGCTGGAGCGGCGTCGCGGTGATCAGCGATCAGGTGGTCGCACCACTTTACGCTTCTCAGCTGACCACCGCTTTGCAGCGGGCTGCCGAGCCACCGTGTTCTGCCAGGGCGATGGAACACCCCATATTAGCGACTATGCCGGCCGGAGAGACCCACAAAAATCTAGAGACGGTGACCGGCTTGTATGCCAAGCTGCTTGCCGGTGGGTTGGACCGCGGTGGACTGGTTCTGGCGCTGGGTGGGGGTGTTGTGGGCGATGTTGCTGGGTTCATCGCGGCGACGTACATGCGCGGGGTGGCGTTGGCCCAGCTGCCCACCACCCTGCTCGCCATGGTCGATTCGAGCGTGGGAGGCAAGACCGGTGTTGATCTGCCGTACGGGAAGAACCTGGTCGGCGCCTTCAAGCAGCCAGTGATGGTGCTGATTGACCCATTGGTGTTAAAGACCCTGCCAGAGCCTGAGCTGCGTGCTGGGATGGCCGAGGTGGTCAAGGCGGGCATCATCGGGGATCCGGAGCTGTTCGCGTATCTGGAGCGAGGTGCGGTCACGGATATGGCCTGGCTGATCCGTCGTGCAGTGGCCGTCAAAATCGCGGTTGTCGAGGCAGACCCTTACGAGCGTGGTCGCCGTGCGGTGCTCAACCTGGGTCACACTTTTGGACATGCGTTCGAACTCCTCTCGAAATACCGCATGCGCCATGGAGAAGCGGTTGCCATCGGCATGGCGGTTGCCGCTCGGCTGGCCATGCGATTGGGACTTTGTCGCGCGGAAACGGCCCGGCGCATTATCACCACTCTGCAACGTCTGGAACTGCCCACCATCGTTCCTGCCTATCCTGCTGAAACGATCTGGGAAGCTATGACGCGCGACAAGAAAAAACGCGGCAGCCGCTTGCGTTTTGTGCTCCCGCACGATATCGGTCGCGTTGAGATCCATGAGGATGTACCGCGGGAAAGGGTGTTAGAGGTTCTGGAGGAAAAGTAGCGGGGTGCGCCTGGGCTGCTGGGGAGAGCTCTGCAAAAGGCTCGAATCTATTGTTACGTAAGGACAAACTTGTGCGGAAACATTGGCGTATCTGGCTGGGCATCTGCATCAGCATTCTGTTCCTCTACCTGGCATTGCGCAATCTCCATCTGGCAGATGTCTGGGAGGTGGCACGCACAGCGCGGTACGGCTGGATCATTCCGGGTGTAGCGGTCTATTTCATAGGTGTCTGGGCGCGTACGTGGCGTTGGGATTATCTCCTGCGTCCCCTCAAGCGTATTCCATTGCGTCAGTTATTTCCCGTCGTGGTCATCGGTTACATGGGCAACAATGTGTACCCGGCACGTGCGGGCGAGTTGATCCGCGCCTATGTGTTGCGGCGATGCGAAGGGATCAGCATGAGCGCCTCGCTGGCCACGGTGATCATCGAACGTGTCTTCGATGGACTGGTGATGCTGATGTTTGTCTTCATCGGATTGCCCTTCACCCCAATGCCGGTCTGGTTGCAATGGATGGTGATTGCCTCTTCAGCACTCTTCTTCGGCGCGTTGATGGTCTTCATCTGGCTGGCCATTGATGTGCGTCGCACCGAGGCGGTCTACAGCTGGCTGATCGAACGCCTGGTGCCGACACGTTTCCGCAATAGTGTGCTCGGTTTTGCCGAGCGCTTCGTCACCGGTCTGCGTGTGCTGCGCAGTGGGCGTGGCGTCTTGATGCTCTTTGTCACTTCGATCGTGATTTGGTTGGCGGAGACGGTCAAATATTGGTTTGTCATGCATGCGTTTGACTTTGAGGTGCCTTTCTATGTGTTGATGCTGATGAATGGGGTCGTCAACCTGGCGACCACCATCCCCTCTTCGCCGGGCTATGTCGGTACCTTCGACGCACCCGGTATCGAGATCCTGAGCATCTGGGGAGTGTTGCGCAGCGTGGCTGCCGGATATACGCTGGTATTACACGCCGCTTTATGGTTACCGATCACGCTGCTGGGGTTCTATTATATGGCGCGCGAAAGCATCAGCTGGCGCGACTTTCGCCGTGCCGTAGAAGTCGGAGAAGACAACCAGGGAGGAGTCAGGTGAAGATAGCCATCATTGGAGCCGGTGTGGCCGGATTGACGGCTGCGTATCATCTCAGCGCGTTGGAACATCAGGTGGTGCTATATGAAGCGTCCGGGCAGACGGGAGGGCTGGCGTCGGGCTTTCGCGACGCGCATTGGGAATGGGCATTGGAGCGCTTCTATCACCACTGGTTTACTTCGGATGACGCAATTATTGACCTGATACGTCAGCTCGGGCAGGAAGACAAGCTGTTCTTCCGTCGGCCAATCACTTCGATCTGGTACAAAGGGCGTATCTACGCCTTTGATAGCTATATACGTGCGATGCTCTTTCCGCATCTTTCCATCATTGATAAGTTGCGGGCGGCGCCGGTGGCGCTCTATCTGCGGCTGCTGCGCGATTGGCCGCGCCTGGAGCGTTATACAGCGCATGAATGGCTGACGCGCTGGATGGGGCGGCGCGGCTACCAGATTTTGTGGGAGCCACTGTTGGCGGGCAAGTTCGGCGAGTACTACCAAGAAGTCAACATGGCATGGTTCTGGGCGCGGATTCACAAGCGCTCGCCACGTCTGGGATATTTTGTGGGGGGATTTCAGGCGTTTCTGGACATCCTGACAGAACGGGTGCGCAGGCAAGGGGCTGAAATTCGCCTGCATGCCCCTGTAGAACGCATCGAAACAGAGGCCCTCCCGATCGCACCCGGTGAAGTCACCAGCCGTCTGCTGGTCTACGCGCAGGGGCAAGCAGAGGCCTATGATCGGGTCATCGTCACGCTTTCACCCGGTCTGCTGGCGCGGATGGTGCCCGAGCTGCCTGACAACTACCTGGCCGGTTTGCGGCAGCTGAAGTCGTTGGGTGCGGTGGTGCTGATCCTGGCGCTCAAACAACGCCTGACCGAAGGCCATTATTGGATCAACCTCCCCAAAGGAGAGGGGTTCCCGTTCCTGGCATTGGTCGAGCATACCAACTTCATCGATCGGGAGCATTATGGCGGTGACCATTTGGTTTATTGTGGCGATTACCTCAAACCGGATCACGAATACTTCAGTCTGTCGCACGAAGAAATGCTGGCGCTTTTCCTGCCCACTTTGAAGCGCTTCAATCCCAACTTCACCCCAGATTGGGTGCGGGCCAGCTGGCTTTTCCGCGAGAAGTACGCCCAGCCGGTGCCGGGCGTGAATCATTCGTGTAACATCCCCGACCTGGCGACTCCGATCAAGGGTCTCTTCTGGGCAAGCATGAGCCAGGTCTATCCCTGGGATCGCGGCACCAATTACGCGGTTGAGATGGGCCGTGAGGTAGCACGTCGGGCGCTGGCGGTGTAGAGTCGCCCACATCCGGTCGCGGATGAAATGCGTCCAACCGAGTCTGCGTGTGCGAACAAGCGGCTGGGATTTGTCGCAGAGTATGCGGGCGCATTTTATGGGAAAACCTCGGCGATGCTCTGCAGCGAAAGGGTTTTCTGCTCCCCGACGATCGCGGCGTGATGACCATTGCAATGCCGGGCCATTGCTTCGCCTCTTCTCTAAAATGTACACCATATCCTTGTGCGAGATTGCCGCGACGCCGGTGCCCCAATATAATTGGGATGTATCTTAATTTCAGTGCGGGGTGGTGTGTCCTATGCACAACATCACGGTCATAGGTGCGGGTTATGTAGGTCTGGTGACCGGAACATGTTTTGCCGATCTGGGCAATAAAGTGTGCATCCTGGACGTGGATGAACAGAAGATCGCGACCCTGCGCTCAGGGGGGATTCCCATTTACGAACCTGGGCTGCAGGAGATGGTCAAGCGCAATGTGGACGCCGGGCGCTTGTCGTTCACGACCGACTACGCGGAGGCAATCGCGGATGCTGAATTTGTCTTCATCGCCGTTGGCACGCCTGAGGGAGTGGACGGTGATGCCGATTTGCGCTACGTCCAAGCAGCTGCGGAGTCGATTGCGCGCCATATGAAGCATCCCCTCATCATTGTCAACAAGAGCACGGTGCCGGTGGGGACAGGTGACTGGGTGGCCGATATCGTGCGTGCCCATCAGCCGGAGCCGATCGAGTTCGCGGTGGTCTCTAATCCCGAATTTCTGCGCGAGGGGAACGCCATTGCCGATTTTATGAACCCGGATCGGGTCGTGCTCGGTTCTCTGAACCGTGAGGCCGCGGAGAAGGTCGCGCGTCTCTACCTCAGTCTGCGCACACCGATCATCATCACTGATCTGCGCACTGCCGAGATGATCAAGTATGCCTCAAACGCTTTTCTGGCGACGCGCATCTCTTTCATCAACGAGATCGCCAACATCTGTGAACACCTGGGCGCCAACGTCAAGGAAGTGGCCATTGGGATGGGCTATGACAAGCGCATCGGCCATCACTTCTTAGATGCCGGGATCGGCTATGGCGGGAGCTGCTTCCCCAAAGACGTAAAGGCGCTGGCGCATATGGCTGCTACGCATGGCACCCATCCGCAACTGCTCAAGTCCGTTATGGATATCAACCAGCACCAGCGTCTTCAGGTGATTATCAAGCTGCGCGAAGTGCTGGGCAGCCAATTGCGTGGCAAGACGATCGGGCTGTTGGGCCTGGCTTTCAAACCGAACACGGACGATATCCGCGACGCGCCGGCTATCGAAATCGCACGCCTGCTGTTGAACCAGGGCGCTCACGTCAAAGGGTATGATCCGGTGGCGATGCGCAACGCCGGCGAGGCACTGCCCAGCTTGCAATTGGCCAAAGATCCCTATGACCTGGTCACCGGTTGCCACGCCATCGTGGTGTGCACGGAGTGGAACGAGTTCAAACACCTGGACATGGCGCGCATTCGCGATTTGATGGCCTATCCTTTCATTGTCGACGGCCGCAACCTATACGATCCCGAAGAAATGCGGCGCCTGGGTTTCACCTACCGGGGGATGGGGCAGGGCTACGGCGCCGATGCCGAAGCATCCCATTAGCCACTCCGGCGAAGCCGTGTAGCAACCTGTGAACAAGGTCTTGCTCTTTCTGCTCGCCCTGTTGTTGGCCTTGCCCGCATGCCAATCAGCCGCTGTCGCGCCGCCTCCGGCATTGCCGCCCCTGCCCGGTTCCTTGATGACCGCTGTCATCCCGATCCCCAGAGACCCGCCCGGGTTCAACGCCTATCTCAGCGATACCGGCTATGAAGAGCTGCTCGGCGAGCTGATCTATGAAGGATTGGCAGAACAGGCGCCTGATGGCACTTTCTATCCGAAGCTGGCCAAGGAACTTCCCACCTACGAGAACGGCGGTATCTCTCCGGATGGCCTCACCGTCACGTGGAAGTTGCGCGAGCATATTGTGTGGTCCGATGGGCAGCCATTTACCAGCCGGGATGTGTTATTTACTTATGAAGCGTTGCACCACCCCAACAATCGTTTGGCACGCGTCACCGGGATCGAACTGATCGACAGCGTTGAGACGCCAGATGATTTCACCGTAATCCTGCATTATCGGGAGCCGTATCCCAACATCTGGGGACAGTTTAGCGGGCGCGGCACCGGCATCTTCCCCCGGCACGCTTGCGGTGACTTGGGGTGGATGCTCGGTTGGGAGTGTAACACCCAACCGGTGGGTACGGGACCATTTGTGCTGCAGAGCTGGGAAAAGGGAAAGCACATCATTTTAGAACGCAATCCCCGTTATTGGCAGACGGGGCGACCTTTTCTAGACCGCATTGTCTTTCCCATTGTTTCAGATGGCCTGGTGCGCAGTGACATGTTGGCCGATGGCGATGCCCATATGGCCCTGTGGCTGACCCCGGAACAGCTCAAGTTCCTGTCAAAAACCCCTAACCTACAGTTTATTTCGTTGCCGTCCCGCTGGTTGCTGCGCATTGCCTTCAACCTGGCGGCGCCACCACCGGCGCCTGTTGGCACCCCCACACCGTCTGGACGTCGCCGTCCTACACCGACACCCCTTCCGCCTGGCCCCAACCCCGCTCTGGCCGATCCGTTGGTGCGCCAGGCACTGGATCTGGCCATCGACCGACAACGGCTGGCCGATGAAGTCTTCGGCGGGCGTGCTCAGCCGGCCGGAAGTGAGTTCTTCCGCGGTTGGACCCATTGCCCAGAGCTCGCTGCGCCGACCTATGACCCCGATGCCGCGCGCCTGTTGCTGGCCCAGGCAGGCTGGCTCGACCTGGACGGCAATGGCGTCGTCGAAGCTCACGGAGTTGCCAATGTGCCTGATAATACCCCGTTGACCGTGCGTTTCACCGCGCCGGACAGCTGGGACACCCTGATCAAAGCCCAGAAGCTGATCGCACAGATGTGGAAGGAGATCGGCATCAGAGTCCAGACCGAGATCGTCGGCCCGCGCGATCTGCAGGGCAGCTGGGAAGAAAAAGGGATGGAAGTCATGGGTCAGTTCCAGGTGGATCTGTGGGACGACGGCTATCCCGGCAACGACCCCACAGACTATCTGATCTGGCGTTATGCCTCCTGGTCGGTGCCGACCAAGGCCAACAATGGTCAGGGGGGTAATATCATGCGCTTCGCCGACCCTGAGGTAGACCGTCTGTTGTCCCAGGCACTGACCCAGGTGGACCCGCGCGAGCGACACAATACATTTTGTCAGATCGGGCGTCTCCTGGCCGAGCGGCGCCCTGTGTTATATCTCGTTTATTTCACCGAGACCCATGCCGTTTCCCCTAAGATACAGAACTTGGTGGTCAATCCCAACGACGCACTCACCTGGGATGCGCTCAACTGGCGCGTGCTGAAGTGAGATGAAGCGCGCCGTCTCGTTATTTTGCTTAAGTCGATCGAAAAGGCTACCATGCCGGTGATGAATCCTAGGAGGTTGTGAGGACAATTTGCGTTGGGAGACTTTGAACGCTCCGACTTGAGGTTCTCGTGACCTGGAAGGGTGTAAAACGATGCGAATGAATCGATGCTTACTCAGTGCGCATGTAGGGGCGCGGCTTATAGCACTGATGCTGCTTCTATCGGTGCTGAGCGCTCTGCCTGTCACGGGTGTGCTGGCACAGGATGGGCATCGCCTGGTTATCCAGACGGTGAGCGGTGGGGCAATCTACGTCGTAGATGTGGACGCCTCGGGCGACAATCCCCGCAACTTGCGTTATCTCGCCGACGGCATAGATGCTGCCCTCTCGCCAGATGGAAGACAAGTGGCCTTCACACGTTGGGATCATCCATCCCTGGGTGCATTGGGCAGCTTGTGGGTTATTGGTGTGGATGGCACCGGCGAGCGGTTAATTGCCGATCAGCTGCGCCAACCGAAGGCGCCGATCTGGTCGCCCGATGGCAGCCGCATCGCCCTTAATGTGCAAACGGGCAATCAGTTGAAGCCTGAACACAAATGCAGCAATAAACTACCCGTTGCCCCGCTTCAGGCTGATGAGGATGGGAACTATATCCGAGTAGTAATCGAAGTAGAAGAGGATGGCGAGGTAGAGGTGAAATATTGTTACACTTTGTTGCCGCGCCCCTATTGGGGATTGGGCACCGTTGATGTAAACAATGGAAGTTTCACCACTCTTCCCCACAGCCTCTTCTCCTATGTAGGCGACTGGGATCCCCAGAACCCCTGGCGTCTGGTCTATCGAGGCGAACGCGGGTTGGTGAATCTAGATATCCATCGCGGGGCTTCTTGGCCGCTTACGGATGATGTCGCGGACCACACTCCGGTCTTTTCGCCGGACGGTGCCTATATCGCGGTTACGTATTGGCAACACGACCATTGGGAAGTACACCGGATGAATGCCGATGGCAGCGGGCGCGTGCGCCTGACGGAGACTTCATTGCGCGAGCTGGCTGACCAACGCCTCAGCGGCCAGGAGCCGCGTTCATGGAACAATGCCGCGCCGGCTTGGTCACCGGATGGCAGGCGCATTGCCTTTATAACAGATCGGACGGGGCGGTGGGAAGTCTGGGTGATGAACGCGGATGGCAGCGATCAGCGTCCTCTCTTCCCACCGGAGATCCAAGCTCAGCTCAACATCCAGTACTTCGGCGTGGATGAACGCGTGCTCAGCTGGCGATAGGTGTTTGGAAACTGGAGGGAGGAACATCGCCAGTCCCAATCGGCGCTCAAAACCACCCAGCAGCACGTTGGATCGTCGGATATTATGTGCCGCTCAGTCGTTTGGGTCGTCCGGCAAAAGTCTATTTGCGCACCGTCTCGGCAATTTGCGCTAATCGCTCGAAGAGTGCACCCTCGATAGAGGTGTGCAATACTTGAGCAATGACCTGCGTCCAGCCATGTAAGAAATACAGCCAGCCATCCTCAACGCGCAGATTGCGACTCTCTCGCTGGGCCAGCGCTTGATGCATGAATTCAAGCGTGCCACGGTAGTTCAGCTCCCAGGCAATCCCATTGCGCGGAAAGAGCCCGGCATCCGTGATCGGCGAACCGGGCCGGTCCTTGCCCATGCCGGTGGCGTTGATCACAATGCTGCCTTCTGGCATCGTGGCCATGATGGCATCGTTCACCCGTGGGTCTTCGTTGTGCACGTACTCAAAGGCAATGTCGGTGTCATGCTTGGCCACCATCTCACGCAAGTGATCCAAGCGCGGGATGGAACGATTGACCACCACAAAACGTTTGGGACGGTCACCCGGCTCTTTCTTGTTGATGAAGTGCAACGCGATGGCGACCGCCGAACCTCCTGCCCCGAAGCACAGCACCGCCCCGCCGGTGCGGGCAAAGTAGTCCTTGCCCAGCATGGCATCCAAGCTCATCCCGGCGGTGATAGGATCTTTGGCATGTCCTTCTAACAAGCCGTCGCGTTTCGAAATACACGACACTTCACCGCATATCTGGGCATAGGGATCGAGATAGTCAAACATATCGCGTGCCGCGTTGAGCAGGTCAATCTTGTGGGTGGTGACCAAAGCCCCTAAGGAGAGCGGGTCGTATTTGATCTGTGCCACAGCCCGACGGTATGCCTCACGCGTATCGTGGATTTGCAAATCAACCCCTTCGATGACTATTTCCGGATGTCCCAACTCTTTCATCCAGAGAGGAAAGACTTTCATAATGGAAGATTGCTTGGTGGTGACCCCAATAAAGTAGAAGGTGGGCGCCTGTTTCGTGATCACCTCATAGCGGGTTGAGGTTTCCTGCTCCATTGTGTGTAACTCCTCGTCTTTTTACGTCTCCATGCGGAAGAAATGTATCAGTTGTTTGAGCATAATGCGTATGTCACGCCGGAAGGGGTGGATGCGACGGGCGATCACGTATCCCTTGAAAAGCTTGTAGATCAGCCGATAAAGAGTGTCACTGACCGGATTGTGCGGCACCTTGATGAGCACCCGGATCAGGGGCTCCAGCCAGGGAAACTCAACACCTAATGCGAACCAGCGTTGTAAGTTCTCCATCTGGAGGCGCTCGAACGGATCGCGTTTGATGAGCGAGCGATCCCATGCGATTGCGCTGATATCCTCGAGGTTGCCGTCCATCAAGTCATATTCCTGAACAAAACTACCCAGCTCGGTACCTGGATAAGGTTGGAAGAGGAAAGCGTGGGCATACTTGATCTTTGCCTCGCGATTGAGCTGCATGGTGGCGAAATCATCCTCCAGCGTAGCGGTGGGCAGAGCGAGCATATTGGTGGAACTGGCGGCAATCCCGGCCTCGTGCAGCAGTCGCCCCGCTTCTACGATGGTATGGCGCGGCATGCGCCGGCGTAACAACTCGTTGCGCAGCCGGTCACTGCCGGTCTCGATGCCCATGCTGACCGCCGTAGCGCCCGCCTTTTTAAGAAGAGCCACCTTTTCCCGTGTCACCAGGTTGGCACGCACGTTGCAGAAAAACGCCACACCTACGGCGCGTGGCCACTTGTCGGCGAACTCCTCCAGCCAATCTTCAAACATGATGAACAGGTCATCCACGAAGATGATCTGTTCCAAGGGATAGCGCGCCTTGACCCACAACGCTTCTTCGATGACGGCATCCACTGGTCGCATGTAGCCGCGTTTTTCACGTGGGTAATAGTTCTTGTACCAGGCGTGATTGAAGCAGTAAGTGCAGCGGTAGGGGCACCCTCTGCCGGCGATGAACGCCTTGACCGGCCGCAATCGTGTGACTTCGTCTTTGTCGTAGATGAGGGCGCGGTCGGGCATCGGCAACGTACCCAGGTCACGGATCAGAGGACGCACCGGATTCCGAATGATCTCGCCGTTGAGCTTGAACCACCAGTTGGCGATGTAAGGGTCAAACCCCGCTCCGTCCAGCGCGTTTGCCAGATCAACGATGGCACCCTCTCCCTCGCCGATACAGATGCCGTCCAACCCCGGCTCTTCCAGCACTTCTGGGAAGAACGTGGCGTGCGGTCCTCCGAAGACGGAAATGGGCTCGCGGTCGCCCAAAGCATGCTTGATACGCCGGTTCAGCTCCAGGTAATAGCGCTGCGAGCCGGTCAGCACAGTATAGGCCAGGATGTCCGGCTGAAAGGCACGGGCCACTTCGACAGCGTTCTCGCGGGTAGCGATGGTCAGGGCCACTTCATGGCCGGCCTGCTTGAGCACCGCTGCCAGCGACATCATGCCTTGCGGCTCGTAGTCAATCTGTTTTTCCACCCACAGGATGCGTGCCATACCGATGGACCTGCCTCGATAACACACGCCCCATTCTAGTGCAAGCAAAGCGTGGTTGTCAACGCACGGATGGAATGAAGAACGTCATGAATGTATGAAAAATTGTGGATGAAGAAGCAGTTCCATTATGTATTATCCGGGTTACCCCTTCGCTGTCCGGCTATGGTAATCCCGAGTTTTGCGCGGGTGATCGCAGAGGAGGGTTATGGTATAATGTTTGGAGGGATATGCCGACATCGATTTATGTGGTCTCGGGAGGGACAGGCGCCAGCGGGGAACAGCTGGTGCGCACTGTGCTGGCCCAGTTTCCTGAAGCGCGTGTTCCGGTTGTGACGGTCAGCCATGTGCGTCACCTGGCACAAATCCGCCATGTGGTGGCTCAAGCAGCACGTTCCGGCAGCATTGTGGTGCACACACTGGTGGATGCACGGCTGCGCGCCGAGATGATTGAGCAGGCGCGTGCCCAGCAGGTGGTGGCAATCGATTTGATGGGCGCGCTCCTCGATCATCTGGGCGAGCGGTTGCATATGACACCGCTCGGGCAACCGGGTTTGTACCGCCAGATGCAACGTGTCCATTTCGATCGCATGGCTGCCATCGAGTTTGCCATCGTCCACGACGACGGCAAGCGTCCTGAGGATTGGCCACTTGCCGAGATCGTACTGGTGGGGGTGTCACGCGTGGGCAAGACACCGCTCAGCATGTACCTGTCCGTGATGGGCTGGCGTGTGGCGAACGTACCGCTGGTGATGGGATTAGAACCTCCGGCGGCGCTGTTCGAGCTTGACCGCAACCGTGTGGTGGGGCTGACCATTGCCCCGGCACAATTGCGCCTGTTCCGTTTGCAGCGTCAACGACGGCTGGGTGTCGCGGGACATACCAACTACACCGATGCCTCCGCCATTTACGAGGAGCTGGAGATGGCACGTCGTGTCTTCGAACGGGGTGGCTTCGCTGTGCTGGATGTCACAGACAAACCCATCGAAACCACAGCGGATGAGATCGTCGCGCTTATTACGCGACGAATAGGAACGGAAAGTGAAGCGGGCTCGGCCCGTGCCGTTATTTGAGCGCTACGCCCTCGATGTCGCTTGTCAACACCCGAAGATAGGACGTTGGCTGCGCGATCTAGAGCCGGCACCAATCCCACCGATGGCCTCAGCAACACAATTCGGTGCGTTGCGGTTCACCGCCCTGGGACGATCTGGAGTCCTTTAAATGCTTCCACTTGACCGCGGATGGCGCGCTCGGTGGGCAGTCGTTCGATGCTCGAGGCGCCGAAGAAACCCACCACACCTGGCATCTTGCGTAATGCCTTGCCCACATTCTCCGGTTCGTCGAAGGGCCCACCGTGGCAGATGACCATCAAGTCCTTGCGCACTGACCAACCTGCCTCTGCCATTGCCATAACCGCATCCACTGCCTCATCAAGCGAGAGGGCTACGGTTGCACCAATAGTGCCCGACACGGTGGTGCCGACGTGCGCTACCAGCAGGTCGCAGCCAGCTTTCGCCATAGCGCGTGCTTCATCTGGGGTAAAGACGTAAGGTGCAGTGAACATGTCCTGAGCATGCGCCTCGGCGATCATGGCGACTTCCTTGTCGTAACCCATGCCGGTGGCTTCCAGATTGGCTCGGAAGTTGCCCTCGAAGAGCCCCACCGTAGGGAAGTTTTGCACGCCGGAAAATCCCATCTCCTTGAGTTGGCGCAGGAAGAGGGGCATGATGCGAAAGGGATCGGTGCCGCACACTCCGGCCAACACCGGTGTGCGTTGCACGATGGGCAAAACCTCCGCCGCCATTTCAACCACGATGGCATTGGCATCGCCATAAGGGAGCAGGCCGGCCATCGAGCCACGACCGGCCATGCGGAAGCGGCCCGAGTTGTAGATGATGATCAAGTCGGCACCGCCTGCCTCAGCACACTTGGCCGAGATGCCGGTCCCAGCACCACAACCGATGATCGGCCGTCCTGCAGCGACCTGAGCATGGAGCCGTTGTATGATCTCGTTGCGGGGTATCACTGGCATATTAGACCTCCTTTTGTTATCCGGAATTGGATGCTATTGACAGGTTGGTCCGGTGCGCATCGCCATTGTTATCATATCGAGCAGCACTTCAACCGCCCGTTCGGCAAACTCTGGGTCATTGATGTTAGCATCTATCTCGATCAGCGGGATGTCCGGGCGCAGATGGGCACGAATGGCCTCAAAACAAGCGGCGTCTGCCTGAGGATCCCAGAAGGCACCGCTTGGGCTGTCCAGCTGAGAGACACCGCGCAATGGCAACAACACCGCTACCGGTCCGCGTGCTGCGTTGGCTGCCCGCGCAATCCACGCGCCGATGCGACGGTTCTCCTCTATATTGGTGCGCATCAGGGTGGTGTTGGGATTCCATTCGTAGAGATGGCGGTTGTGATAGCGTGGCGGTAGCGTATCACGTGCCCAGAAGTTGACCATATCCACACAACCCGGCGCGATCAGGGTGGGGATACCGGCGCGTCCTGCTGCTGTCAGGCGATCCGGCCCGGCACTCATCACCCCGCCACATATCTCGTCGGCCAGCTCGGTGGTGGTAACATCGAAACATGCGGTGACGAAACCGGCTTCGATAAGCGCTTCCATCGTGCGACCCCCACTGCCGGTGGCATGGAAGACGAGCACCTCATAACCTGCCGCTTCCAGCAGCGCACGCGCACGGGTGACGCAGGGTGTCGTGTTGCCGAACATACTGGCGACGATAATCGGACGATCCGGCTGATCTGCGGGTATAGCCTGCTCGACCATGCCGGCAATGGCGCCGGCTGCGTTGGCATAGATGCGCCGGCTGATCGAGTTGACACCCACTATGTCCACCACAGAGGGCATCAACGTGATGTCACGCGTGCCCACAAATTGACCGACATCGCCGCTTGCCACCACGCTGGAGACCATCAGCTTGGGTACGCCGATGGGCAGCTGACGCATCGCTGCGGTGGCGATCGAAGTGCCGCTGCCACCTCCGACACCCACAATGCCGTGCAGGCGACCGGCAGCGCAGAGCTCACGCACCACGGCGCTTAATCCGCGTTCCATAGCGCGCATTGCGCGGGTCTTGTCGCGCGCGGCGCGCAATGCAACCAGGTCTTCGCCTCCTGCCTGTGCCACCTGCGCGGCGGTGATATCAGGGGGAAAAGGTGGATCACCCAGCACTCCGAAATCCACCACCAGTGTTTGCAGCCCGCGTGCCTGGATCAGATCGCGCAGCAGTTGCAAGTCAGCCCCTTTGGTATCCAACGTGCCCACAATGACAACCGTTTTCACCATACGACATCCTCATGAGAGCGCTGTCACCTTCGTTTTCTGCAGGGTTTGCAGAGGTGGTGCAAAATAGGGTACACGGGCTAAATCACGCCCAACCGGGCGCCCAGAAGAGGGAAAGCAATCTGCTCCAACCACACTTTACCAAGGTGGCTGCGATGGTATGGCACCACCACCTGCATGCGCGGTGAGGGCGCCGTGACCTGATCCGTCGCCCAGCGTGGCGGTACCAGCACGATCTCCAGCGCATCATCCGCATGGGGCAGTGCCGGCGGCAGCTGACACACCATCTGGCCGCTGCCGGTGGTCGGTTGATCCCAAAACCGGCCGTTTATGGCAATGCGCATAGCAAGTATCTCAAACTCCATCTGGCTCGGCAGGCGGTGTGGGTGCAGCGAAGTTCGACACACACCCATCCCTACTATGACCGTGCGTCGTGTAGCGGGGTTGGAGAGGTGGACAGGCAGGATACCCAGAAGCCAGATGGTATCACCAGCCGGGAATCGTCTCGCGCAGAAGGGGCAAGGCATCATTGATTGGCCGCACATATGCCATCTTGGCGATGGCTTCCTGGCTTAAGCGAACCCAGCTTGGCACACCCACCAACTTGTATTGGGCGTTCAGCGCTGCGCCTCCACTATTTCCGGGTGCTATTTGGGTATCTGTCTTAATCATACCATCTCAGCAGGGTTGCCCCAGGCCTTGGGTAGACATCCACCCAGATGGTGTGGCCGACACCCGTTGGCCAGCCTCCCCAGACCAGCTCGGCCATAGAATGAGCTAACCGCCCTTTACCGGAGCAAGGAGGATATCGAGATGCGGTTAAACATGTCGTCCCAGGTCCGTAGAGTCGCACAGCAGGTGGTTGCGGGTAACACGTTTCGTCAGCGGTTCCCAATATCGTGACTCCGGGCTCACCGAAGGTAAGTCCAAGTATAGTGTCATCAGAGGACGAAACGGTGATTGTCCCCATCGTTGCCGGACCGCCCAGGTTGGTAACCTGTACTGCTAACGTGGACGCCCCAGGAGGCGGTTGGAGGTCATCTGGAACGTATATCTGCTCAATATGGGGTTGGGGTGGCCGCTGCGCCCATAGCGGCGTCGGAACGACGAAAGCCATGGCAGACACCAGTGCGAACATCAATAATCCGGTGACTGCCCGCCCTGTGTACAATAAGGGTTTGGATGCCATTGTTACCCTCCCATAAGAAACACTGTTGTATTGTCGGCTCTCCTGACATGCCAGATTTCAGGAGAAGATACAACCGGCGGTTATGTCTCAATCTAAACTCTCAGTTCCCCTTATGCCCATTTTATCACACGTCTGAGGAAATGTATCCCACGAGGTGTTGAAAAGTCCGCTGAGAATTCGGGCGAGATGAACGGATAGGGTAGAATGGGGGACAAAAACCCTGCTGGAGGTATGCGAATGGGTGGGCAGCACCTCAAGGAGACAGGGCTCGTTCTAGGGAAGTATATCTTAAACGGGTGGTGTCCCAAGACCACTTTCCGCCGGGAGACTTTCACCCCGACTTTCCCAACATTCTCTTGAACATGAGGGTGTTGAAAAAGTCTTTAGTTACCCGCTTTATTGGCCCATTTTCCTGCAAAAATCTGAGCGGCCAAGGGACTTTTTCAACACTCTCTGAACATGTGCGTTGTGCGCCAGGGCCTCTTCGGTATATAATATCCCACAGCGTGATCACGTGGCCCAGGCTATCTGGAAAACGATAAGGTCTTCTCGGGTGCCTCGGCTCTCTCGCGCACTCGAATTTTGATACGTCATAGAGTCCGACATGGCAGTCATCGACACCAAAATCCGTCCTTCTTGGACCTCCGTATCCCAAAAGCTCGTCATCACTGCAGCGTATTATGCCGCTTTCATCGGGCTGGGGTTAGGAGTTGCCGCAATCGGCCCAACCCTGCCCGATCTGGCGCAACACACACGCTCCCATTTGGGTGAGATCAGCTCCCTGTTCACCGCTCACGGTATCGGCTACCTGTCGGGATGCCTGCTCGCCGGACACATCTATGATCGCGTGCGCGGACATCCCGTCATGGTGCTCATGTTGATCGCCATGGCAGCGACGATGTTCCTGATACCGCTGATGTCACTCCTGTGGTTGCTGACGGTGGTGGTGTTCCTTTTGGGCCTCTCCGGCAGCATCTTGGATGTTGGCGGGAACACACTGCTTGTATGGGTGCACCAGGACAAAGTGGCGCCTTATATGAACGGATTGCATGGTTTCTATGGGGTTGGCACCGTCATAGCTCCGATCGTCATCGCCCTGCTGGTGCAGCTCAGCGGCGATATCGTATGGCCTTACTGGGCATTGGCCCTCTATCTGCTTCCGATTGCCATATGGCTGGTACGCCTCCCATCCCCGACGCATGCGCAGAACCAAGACAATGCTCCTGCCCAAATCTCGGACTATCCACTGGTAGCGCTGATCGTATTGTTGTTCATTCTTTATGTGGGAGCCGAGTTTGCGATGGGTGGATGGTTGTACACGTATGCCATCACGATGAACCTGGCGGACGAGGTCACCGCCGCGTATCTCACCTCGGTTTTCTGGGGAGCATTCACCTTCGCGCGCTTGTTGGGAGTGCCCATCAGCATGCGCGTTCGACCACGCTATATTCTGCTGGGCGACTTCGCCGTCGCCATGTTGGGAGTTGCGCTGATCCTGGCCTGGTCCGGTTCCAGCCTGGTGCTATGGGTCGGCAGCGTGTTGACCGGCTTCGGCATGGCTTCGATCATTCCCGTGATACTTTCCCTGGCAGAGCGCCGTATGGTGATCACCGGCCGTGTCACCAGCTTTTTCTTTGCCGGCGGGTCGGTAGGGGGTATGACGTTGCCGTGGATTATCGGCCAATTTTTCGAGTCCGTCGGCCCGTCTGTGGCGATGTGGGGCATCCTGCTCAGCTTAATGGCAGCGACCGTGGTCCTGCTGGTGATACTCAAGACCACCCCTGTGCGCGCGGCACCTGGCTGCCCCCCTTCATCCGGCGCTATTTCTTGACCTTCCACCCCTTGTCATGAGCGAGCACGCGGACCCACCTGTGAATTCGAGCGACCTGCTCATAGCGCGCCGGGCGTCGGAGCGCAATCTGGCCCTCGCTCAAACGGCCGGCTACTACGGAGGATACCTCGTCATCGGCATGTTTGTGGCCTCACTGGGGCCGACCTTGCCCGGTTTGGCCCAAAATACGGGGAGCTCGGTGAGCGGCATCAGCTTCCTGTTCCTGACCCGTTCGTTTGGGTATTTGTTGGGTTCTCTGCTGTGCGGCCGCCTGTACGACCGTCTGTCGGTTCACGCCTTGATGGGGAGCATGCTCCTCGTCATCGCGGCCTTGCTGGCCGCGACTCCGCTCATCCCGTCGCTCTGGTTGCTCACCGTTGTGCAGCTGGTCTTGGGGGTGAGTGTGAGCACACTCGACATCGGTGTCAACACCTCCCTGATGTGGGTGCACCGTGCCAAATCGGGCGCGTTTATGACCGCCGGGCATTTCTTCTTCGGAAGCGGTGGTCTGCTGACACCTGTACTGGTCACTTATCTGGCCCAGATCAGCGGGGGAATTCGCTGGCCCTACTGGGCCCTTGCTTTGCTGGTGTTGCCGTTTGCCCTGTGGCTGTTCAGCTTGCCCAATCCCAAACGCGCAGCCGAGCAAACGGCGGTTGGCCGGCCGCTGCAGGTCAACCGAACGTTGGTCTTCCTGGTCACCCTGTTCTTGTTCCTCTATGTCGGCGTGGAGAGCAGCTTCGGTGGCTGGATTTTCACCTATGCGCGCACCCTGAAGATGGGCAGTGACACGCTCATTTCTTATTTGAATTCCACCTTCTATGCGGCATTCACCGTAGGCTGTCTGATTGCCACGCCTCTGGCAATGCGCTTGAGGCCGCGCTATATCTTGCTGGGCGATCTGCTGGGTTGTCTCAGCGGTCTCGTGGTGATCCTGATACAGCCGTACTCGCTCGTGGCGCTGTGGATCGGCACGTTGATCGCCGGTCTGGCGCTTGCATCCATCTTCCCGGTGACGTTGGGTTTTGCGGAGCGGCGCCTGGCGATCACCGGAGGCGTCACCGGCTGGTTCTTCGCCGGTGCCGGCGCAGGGGGAATGCTGCTGCCGTGGCTGATCGGCCAGCTGTTCGAGATCGTCGGACCGTTCGTGGCAATGTACGGGATGATGCTCGATCTCCTGATTGCCCTGCTGACACTATTCGCCCTGCTGCGCTTCGAACCGATGCACAGCGTGCAACATTCCCCGGCAATACCTCCTTCCGCGAGCGGGGAGTAGCAACGGAATGTCCGGCACGCGCACCAGGGGCAGATGCGGGTATCTGTCCCTGGTGCGCCCATATAGGCGGGGTTTTCACCCTTTGTAGCACAGAACAGGGTTGCGCGCCGCTTTGACCTCGTCCAGGCGTGAGACCGGCGTGGTGTGCGGCGCTTCGTGCAATAGCGCCGGGTTGGTGCGTGCTTCCGCTGCGATCGCTGCCAGTGCCTGGGCAAACGCATCGAGCATTTGCTTGCTCTCCGTCTCGGTTGGTTCGATCATCAGTGCGTCGCGCACGATCAAGGGGAAGTAGTTGGTGGGTGGATGGAAACCGTAGTCAATCAACCGCTTGGCTACGTCTAATGCGCGCACATCGGTGCCGGATATGTCGCCGTGCACGACGAACTCGTGCATGCAGGTGCGTTCTACGGCCACCGGGAAATGGGGCGCCACCAGAGCTTTGAGATAATTGGCGTTGAGCACGGCGTGTTCGGCTACGGCGCGCAAACCTTCTGGTCCATGCATTCGAATATAGGTATACGCGCGGACGAACATGCCGTAGTTGCCAAAGAAAGCCCTGACGCGGCCGATAGATTTGTCCGGGACGGCCAGGCGGAAGCGATCGCCCTCTTTGACCACGATGGGGCCGGGCAGGAACGGCAGTAGGCGCTCGGATACGCCCACCGGCCCGCTTCCCGGCCCGCCCCCGCCGTGGGGCGTTGAGAAAGTTTTGTGCAGGTTGAAATGCATCACGTCGAAACCCAAATCACCCGGTCGTGCAATGCCTAACAGAGCGTTCAGGTTGGCGCCATCCCCATACATCAGCCCGCCACAGGCGTGCACCGTTTCGCACACTTCGAGCACATGTTCCTCGAACAAGCCCAGGGTGTTGGGGTTGGTGAGCATCAGGCCGACCACGGTATCATCACAGGCTTGCTTGAGCGCTGCCAGGTCCACATTGCCGCGTTTGTCGGATGGCAGTTGCACAACGACGAGCCCCGCCATCGCGGAGGAGGCCGGATTGGTGCCATGCGCCGAGTCGGGGATGAGGATTTTCTTGCGCTGGGTCTCTCCGCGGCTGCGGTGATAGGCGCGCATCATTAGCACCCCTGTCAGCTCGCCGTGAGCGCCCGCAGCCGGCTGCAGCGACACGCCGGCAAATCCGGCGATCTCTTTGAGCGCTTCTTGCAGGCGATACATCAGCTCCAGGCTGCCCTGCAACGTCTCCTCCGGTTGTAGGGGATGTACTTGGGTGAGACCCTCGATCGAGGCCGCTTTCTCATTCACCTTGGGGTTGTACTTCATCGTGCACGACCCGAGAGGATAAAAGTTTGTGTCAATGCAATAGTTTAGCTGGCTGAGCCTGGTGAAATGGCGCACCAGCTCCAGCTCGCTCACTTCCGGCAATGGCAGGTCGGCACGCACATATCCCTCAGGCAGCGCTGCCGCCGGCACATCCAGGGATGGCAGGGTAAAAGCGGTACGGCCGGGTGTGGACAGCTCGAACAACAACGGCTCATTCATCTGCTCACCTCCTGCAGAGCGGCGATCAGCCGGTCGATCTGTGCGCGCGTATTCATCTCTGTCACACAGAGCAACATCTCTTGTTTCAGATGCGGATAATCCTTTTCCAGGTCATAGCCGCCCAGAATGCCCCTTTCCAAGAGGGATCGGTTTAGCTGCGGCACCGGCACAGGGCAGCGCACGCGAAACTCGTTGAAGAAGGGACGCGCAGTCGTCACCGCAAAACCGGGCAGCTGAGCGATCTGGTGCGCTGCATAGTGCGCTTTGTGATAGCACAACTCGGCGACGGCGCGCAGCCCTTGCTTGCCCATATAGGCCAGATAGATCGCAGCGCGCAGGGCGACCAGGCTCTGGTTGGTGCAGATGTTGCTGGTGGCCTTTTCGCGCCGGATGTGCTGTTCGCGCGGTGTGAGTGTCAGCACATAGCCTCTGCGCCCTTGACGGTCGGTCGTTTCTCCGACCAGGCGGCCCGGCATGCGTCGCACATATTCCGCGCGCGTGGTGAAGATGCCGAGATATGGCCCGCCGCAGTTCAGGCCGGCGCCCAGGGGTTGCCCTTCCGCCACCACGATATCGGCGCCGTAATCTCCAGGCGGCTTCAGGAGACCCAGGCTGATGATCGGGTTGCTGACCACCACCAGCAAGGCGCCATGGGCATGCACGTGCTCTGCTAAGCCGTCCACCTCCTCCAGTTCGCCGAAGAAGTTGGGGTTCTGGATGATCAAACAGGCGGTCTCCTGATCAAGTTGGGCGACTAGATCAGGGAGCGTCGCGCCCGGGTCTTCGTCGCCGGTGACATAGGCCAGATCGCTGTCCGGAGGCAGGTAGGTGCGCAATGTCTGGCGGTACTGGGGGTGGATGGTGGGTGAGACCAACACCTTCTTCCGTTGACCACGTGTTATGCTAAGGGCCATGAGCGCTGCCTCGGCCATCGCCGTTGCGCCATCATAGTGGCTGGCATTGGCCACCTCCATCCCTGTGAGCCGGACGATCATACTCTGATACTCAAACATCGCTTGCAAGGTCCCCTGGCTCACTTCAGGCTGGTAGGGCGTGTAAGATGTGGCAAACTCTCCACGGCCGGCGAGATGATCCACCACGCTGGGGACAAAATGATGGTATGCGCCGGCGCCGAGGAAGATGGCGAATTGGCCCACGGCACGATTCTTGCGCGCCAGCCCGTTCAGCTCATCCAGAATCTCCATTTCTGAAGCTGCCGGGGGCAGGTTGAGACGGGGGAAACGGCATTGCGTCGGCACATCTTCGAACAACGATTCCAGCGAGGGGAGGCCTATGGTCTCCAGCATTGCCCGCCGGTCGGCGTCCGTATGGGGGATATAGGGCATCGCTCACGCTCCTGCGACAGATTTTTCGTACTCTTCCGGACTAAGCAAGCCATCCCACTCGGATGGGTCGGAGGGCTTGATCTTGATCATCCATCCCTTACCATACGGATCCTTGTTTACCAATTCCGGCGCATTGAGCAGCTCCTGGTTCACCGCGATGATCTCTCCGCTCACAGGCATATAGAGATCGGAGGCGGCCTTGACGGATTCGATCACGCCGAAGCGATCACCCT
>Ga0308395_1000654_pt1 | contig 26396 bp, 23 predicted proteins | sample Hotspr20SampleP4_FD_202097 | JGI IMG/M metagenome (GOLD analysis project Ga0308395, IMG submission 202097) | Hot spring phototrophic mat microbial communities from Mushroom Spring, Yellowstone National Park, Wyoming, United States - 20050930_P4 ...
TGCATTTGTGGGCTACCGGCCGCAGCCATGGTGATGTCTCGATGTAACGCGGGCTGGTAGCGATAATGCGATCAGCGGCGCACAGTACGCGGCGCAGCAGTGGGGCATACAGGCGCAGCCAACCGCGCTGGCGCACCACATCAGAGTGATGGGTGATCACGGTGGCTGCGCCACGCCGCAACAGCCAGCCGGATATCTCACCCAGTGGGTAGGGTGAGTGCACGTGGAGGATGTCGGGGCGTTGCTGCCAGAGTTCCCATGGTTGTGCCAGACTGACCGGCATCGAGGCGCGTGTGGTCAAGCGGCCGGCTTTGATGACGCGCACGCCCTTCAGCACCTCGTGCCGCGTGTGCCTGCCCGGGTCACATACCAAGACCGTCACGGAGTGTCCGGCAGCTGCCTGAGCCTCCGCCAGCACGCGGATGTGGTTCTCGATGCCACCCAGGACAGGGAAGTAATCCTTATAGAGATGGAGGATGTGCATCGTCGCGTCGCTACTCCCGTAGCAGTCGAACACGTACGGTCAAGGGGATGCCACAACCAACCCAAGATTCTCTCGACAGATATTATTTAAAATTCTCTATTGAGCGCTGCAATACACCTTATGAAGGTTTAGCTTACGGTGCAAGTACGCCATTGACCGATCGTTGTCATCGGTGTGCCAATCTGGCATACTGTTCAGATGTCACAGCAGCAGTTCGCTTCCAACTGAAGGACATTGCCTGTTTGTGTCCACGAGCTGCGAAATCTTCCCGCAGCATAGCATCATCCAACAGCTGCACCAATGCGCCTTGGATACATTCTACCTCGTGCGGATCGAAGAGCAAAGCCGCATCGCCGGCCACCTCCGGCAGGCTGGCCACATTGGAACAGGCGACCGGTGTGCCGCAAGCCATCGCTTCCAGCACCGGCAGTCCGAAACCCTCGTACAGGCTGGGGAAGACAAAACAACATGCGCCGCTATAAAGCCCCGGCAGGTCTTCATCGGCGATCGCTCCCAGGAAGAGGACGTGTTCCTGGATACCCAGCCTTTCAACCGCCCATTGCGCTTGGGGATAACGTGCATCCCAGGGGCCGGCGATCACCAGAAGCACGTCCCGATAGTATGGGATAACCTTTGCCCAAGCTTGCACCAACCGCACCAAGTTCTTGTGCGGTTTGTTGCTGCCCACATACAGCACATAGCGCGTCGGCAGTTTGTAAATGCGGCGCACGCGCTCGACCTCTTCGGTCGGTTGTGGCCGAAAGTGCTCTTGGGCAGCTAACGGCGTGACCACAATTCGGCCTAGAGCAACGCCCAGGTGATGCACAAGATCATCCCGGGTGGCATATGAGATGGCCAACACCACCGTTGCAGCGCGCAACGCCAATGTATATGTCAGACGAAAAGTAAGGCGTTGCCAGGCGGTGAAATAAGCTGGGAAGAGGAGTGGGATGATGTCGTAACAGGTCAGCACGGTGGGCAAGCCGGGTCGGTAGGGCATCAGATAGTAAGGGCTGTGGTAGACGTGCGCGCCTGCTTGGTGCAGAGCGCGTGGTACAAGCCACTGTTGACGCAAGGAAAAGGGAGATGCTGGACAGGGAAGGGTGGGCAACGGTGGCAGTTGCAGACGCCCGGGCTGTGCCCTCGGGTTGACCAACAGTGTCACATCGGGATGTTCGTCCAGCTGCAGCATTGCGCACGCCAAGCTGGCCACATAGCGGCCGATGCCTGGGAAGTGGTCATTGGCGGTGCGCGCGTCGAGGATGACCCTCATGGGCAGCTCCCGAGAGAATCTCGTCGTAGAGGTCTTCGATCTGGCGCACATATCGAGTGGCGCTGAAAACAACTTCCGCACGCTTGCGCCCGGCACTGCCCATACGCTGTGCCAGAGCTTGATCAACCGCCAGCGTGACAATTGCCTCTGCCATGTGGAGCACATCTCCTGGTGCCACCAGCATTCCCGTCTCACCATTCAGTACGATTTCCGGCACACCGCCGTCCGCGAATGCTACCACCGGCCGGGCAGCCGCCATCGCCTCAACCAGGACAAGTCCAAAGGGCTCAGCCGCGGAACAGTGCACAAAGACGTCCATTGCTGCCAGCCAGGGCGCCACCTCCGCCTGATGGCCGGCAAAATGGACCCTTTGCGCGATGCCCAGCTTGTGGGCCATGTGGCGCAGCTGTTGCTCATAATTGGCATCTGCCTCGAACACACGCCCTCCGACGATTAAGAAATGAACATCGGGCAGTTTTTCGGCGACGTGGCATGCCGCTTGCAGGAATACATGATGCCCCTTCCACGGTTGCATGCGGCCTACGGTGCCAACGAGGGCGCTTGTTTCCGGCAATCCGAGCTGAGCACGTGCTACCCGCGGTGCCAGATAGGGATGAAAACGTTCCACCTCGATCCCGTTATGAATGACCCGTACATCCGCACGCGGAATTGTTCGCGCAACGGCGTGCGAATTGGCAATGATCGTGTGGGCCAGGCGGCTCATCAACCAGGGATACCAACGGCCACCGATGTGTCCTGGGCCATACAGGTCCCTGGCGTGCCAGATCATCGGGTGACCTCCGCTTCGAGCTGCCAATGCTGTGCTGAAGCTTGCCCGCATCGTGTTGCTGTGCAGGATCGCAGCGCGACGTTGGTGTGCCAGAGATGCCAGCGCCCGTCCACTTTGCCAGAGACGGAGCAACGCCAGAGGATGCCCACGCAGGCGGGGAAAGTTTGTTTCACAGACTTCCAACGCCAACGAGCGAGCTGCTCGGGCAAGGGGCCCTTCCTCGCAGGCCAGTACGGCTCGAAAGCGTCTACACTCCAGGTGGCGCATCAAAATGAGCAAGCTGTGTTCAGCGCCACCAAGTCCTTCGCCATGGTCTACATATAGAACGGTCACCGGTTGTGATTGGCCCATAACGCCAGCATCAACAACGCCCAGAGGAGACGCCCGTGATCACGTCTGCCCGATTGGTGCTCAGACCATTTGTTAGCCACAACTGTTGGATTTAGCATCGGAAGATGCCGCAGTCCGCCACCAATTAGATTTTCCGCGGCTATCTCACGCAATTCTCCGCGCAACCAGTCACTGATTGGCACCTCGAAAGCATGCTTAGGGCGCCTTAGAATTTCCTCAGGCAGCAAATCGGAGAAAGCTTGTCGTAGCAACGCTTTTGACTGCCCACCTGCACGTTGAATGGACGGTGGAATGCGTGCTGCCAGCTCTACAATCCGGTAATCCAGAAAAGGCACACGTGCTTCCAAGGAGGCAGCCATCGTGGTACGGTCCACTTTCACGAGTGGATCGCCCTCGAGCCAGATTTTCACGTCCAGTTCTTGCATACGGCTCTGTTCCGGTGCCGAGGAAGCCAATTGTGTCACCCAGGGGAAGTCTTCGGGCAGATTCCGATTGCCCAACTGATGATACCAGTCGAGCACATAGAGCATCTTTCGTACCACACTTGGGGCAGCGGAGGAAAGGCAGCTGTCGAACATCATCGTTAAGAAATCGGGTGACAGGCGTGCTGTAATGGTGCCGGCGCCTCGCCTTCCTTGCAGCCAGGTCTGCGCGAGAAGGTGTAACCGTTTTCTGATCGGGATTGGCAGTGGCAATCGCCATCGTCGCTCTGCCCATCCGTACCAACCATATCCGGCGAATAGCTCATCCGCGCCTTCGCCAGTGAGCACTACGGTCACGTGCTGCCGCGCAGCGCGGGCCATCAACATGGTAGGGTATGCCGCCGGGTCGGCAAATGGCTCGTCAAAGGCCTTCACCAATGCTGGGAGCTCGTCAGCTATGTTGGTTATCACGGTGATTTCTTCGTGATTTGTACCGTAGTATTGTGCCACTCGACGGGCATAAGGTGACTCGTCAAGGCCGGGCCAGTTAGGGAATGCAACACTGAAGGTGCGTACCGGTGCGCTCGCATAATGAGCCATTAACCCCACGATGATGCTGGAGTCAATGCCACCGGAGAGGAATGCTCCCAGGGGCACGTCAGCGACCATCTGTTTCTTCACAGCGTCTTCGAGAAGTTCACGCAGCTCGGTTATCCACTCATCCTGGCTACGCTCAGGAACCGGCATGAAATGGATGTCCCAGTAGCGCTGTAACGTGATCTGGCCATCTTTCCAACGAAGTATGTGCGCCGGTGGTAACTTGTACACTCCCTGAAGAATGGTGCGTGGCGCAGGCACATAGCGCAAGGCCAGGTACTGATCGAGGCCGATGGGGTCAATCGCGTGCGGACAGAGAGGATGGGCTTGCAACGCTTTCAGTTCACTGCCGAATATGAGCGTTCCGCCACTCTGGGTGTAATACAATGGTTTGATGCCTAAGTGATCGCGCGCCAGCAAGACCTGCCGACGAACGCCATCCCACACAGCAAAGGCGAACTGACCGTTGAAATATGCCGGACAGCTCTCGCCCCATTGTTCGTAGGCATGCACGATGGTCTCCGTGTCCGATAGAGTGACGAAGCGGTGACCAAGCCGCTGGAGCTGATCACGCAGTGCACGGTAATTGAAGATCTCGCCGTTGAAGATGACCGCTATGGAACGATCCTCATTGAATATGGGTTGGTCTCCCGTAGCGAGATCAATTACGGCGAGCCGACGCATTCCGAATCCGACTGGGCCGTCGAACAGGTATCCAGCGCCGTCGGGGCCGCGATGAACCAGCGTTGCGGTCATGCGCTGTATCAGCTCTACGGAGGGTATTGAGTCGATCTGGACAACACCACAGATACCACACATGCTCATTCCAGGCGGTCAAAGCCAAAATTCAAGTTTACGAGATAGGGTCACTGTCCGATCATCCGTTGGTATACTGCCAACGTAGCCTGAGCGCAACGTTGCCAGGAAAATTCCCTGGCGCGCAGCAGACCACGCCGGCGCAGGTCTGCTTGGAGCTCAGAGCTGGCCAACACGCGCATAAGAGCGCTGGTCAGCGCGTCAGCATCCCGTGTATTCGCGTAAACCGCCGCATCGCCGCAAACTTCATGGAACAGCTCCCAATCCGTACAAACGATGGGTGTCCCACAGGCCATCGCTTCAATGAGCGGAATGCCAAAACCTTCATATAGCGAAGGAAACACAAATGCTGTCGCTGCATTGTAAAGTGCGACAAGATTTTCATTGGGCATATAGGGGATCTGAGTCACGCGGTTTGCAATCCCTAGCCGCTCGATTAGCGCTCGCTGTTGCACAGTGAAAAAACCGCCCACTTGTAAAAGACGGTAAGGACAATTAGTAGCGTGTAATAGATGAGCAAAGGCGATCAACAACGTCTCGATGTTCTTACGCGCAGCGCAGTGCCCTACATGAAGAATGATCCCGGCCTCATCGGGTGATTTGTACTGAAGACGCGCCTTTTCTACTGTTTCGTCCTGCAGCGGTACGAAGTGTTCGTCCACGCCGTGGTGAATTACGTGGATGCGTTGTGGATCATATACATAATCTGCTAACAGCTCCCTTTTAGAATACTCACTCACGACAATAATGTGAGCCGCTTTTAACATGCCACTGAACGCCCAATCGAAAAACCACATTGCAGGCCCCTCACGATTCCAGCGTCGCCAGCTGACCGGAGTACCACCATGCGAGGTAACGATTGTTCGACGAGAGTCCAGGAAATGCACAAGATGTCCATAGCTATTGTCGAGAACATGGTTTATGTCTCCCTGGTGCCGCCACGCGTACAATGAATAGCGTAGACCCCGATTGAGATACAAGGAACCTCCACGCCAGCCAGGCAAGTGCCAGTCCGATGGGCATACGGCTTCCACCGAATAGTCAGAGGGGATTATCCTCTCAAGGCTGTTAACCAGCCGGTCGGCATACACATCTATGCTGTACCATCGTTCTTGACGTAAGACACGAAAGAGATGGATCTTACGTCTAGAGTGGCTCATATGGTAGATCACAATCTATGTTAGTTTGTCCCAATCCACGCTTACGAGTAAAAAGGTTATTTGGCAAGATCAAGCTACTCCCAAGCGAACAACCCAATTAAGCATTGGCAATAACTGTTCATTTGCGGAGGTGCTGGTGGCATGGGCATAACAATTTCCCAACCCTCCGGTACGACAGTCCGCAGCGCATTGTATAGCGCTGTGGCGTAACGATCCATACTTGGCCAGCTTTCGGCCGGATGGTCGCGGAACAAGGTCACGCGCATGGGCACACCTTCAACCAGAAATCCACGGTCTGGGCGGCAACGTGACGGTTGGTGTACTTCTCCAGCACCCTGGCACGTCCACGCCGCCCTAGCTCAACGCGCAACCCCTCGTTTTGCTGAAGTGTGCGCAACCTGTCCGCTAACGCTTCGACATCACCCTCTGGAAAGATGAGCCCGTCGTCTCCGATGACTTCGGGTATTGCCCCTGAATCGGAACCGATTACCGGCACTTCACACGCCATTGCCTCGATCAACACATGGCCGAATTGTTCCTTCCAACGCGGCGTGGAGACGAATGGCAATACCAAGACGTCCATCGCATTCAAGTAATCCGCAACTGCCTCGTGTTCCACGGTGCTGACCCATCTGATGCGATCACTGATTCCGTATAGCTGCGCGGTCTTCTGGATCTCCTCCTTCAAGGAGCCATTGCCTACGACCAACCATTGCCAGGGAGACGATAATCTCGTCAGGGCTTCTACCAAGTGCAGAAGCCCTTTCTCGGCGACCAATCTCCCCGCATATCCGATGGTGAACGCGTTGAGACCCAGAGCCCTGCGTAGTGCGACGTTGCGCGACGGCTTGAAAATTTCTTCATTCACCCCGAGTTGAGGTATGATAGCGATAGGCTTTTTGAACCCCATCCGTTGTAATAGGTGCATTGCCCCTGTGTTACCGGCAATGGCGCCATCGGCCCATCTCAGTGCGATGAATGTGTTCAGTCTGCCTAACACCGAGCGCGCAGATGCCAGGTTCTCCCATGTGAAAAAGATGACGCGATAACCGAATATGAACTTTAGCGCAAGCACTTGCAGGAGAGCAAGAGAGGCGGGCTCTTCGTCCACCTGCACCAGGTCAGGACGGGCACAGCGCAAAGCAGCGAAGAGGCCTCGTGGGGAAAAACAGAAACCCGACATGCGCTGCGTCCAGTACCCTGGCACGATTGTATGCGGCCAGCGTTCCGACACTTGCACTGTGTATGTTTGCAGTATGTGACGAACATGGGGTGGTGTAATCAGATGAAGTCCGATCTCTGCGGGCACGTAGCGCCATTTGTCACGGTTGAAGCGCAAGATATAAGTGCGGCTTATAATTGTCACACGCATCTACTTAAGGCTCCTCAGTTCTACGTATATGTCGCGCGCGGGGAAGATGAAAGCGAAGTACAATTCATAAAAGTCCGGAAAGCGGTTTACAAACCACTGGAGCCCGAATATTCTGAACGGTCGTGCCAGCCGCAACTGAGCAGCTATCAGCTGGAACATAGGACGTCTGTAGAACTGAGGTAATGGGTGTTGGGTTTCAAAGGCACGGGAAAACAAAGTTGGCACGATGGGCCTCGGTTCAATGAAAAAATCGAAAGTCCGTAAGCTGAAGTGGTGTACATGGGTGGGGTCGGCGTAGGAATAACGATTGCTGAAGTGGGGGGTTAAAACTTGCACACATGCCCCGGGTTTGCCCAGGCGATGTACCTCGCTCATGAAGCGCATCACGTCGTCTATATGCTCCACGATGTGATTGCAAACGATATGGTCAAAGGTGTTGCTCTTCAAGGGCCATGGATAACAGTTCAGATCGAATAAGAGATCGGCTTGTGAATTGGGATCGCGATCAATACCTACTGCGTCAGGGAACTTTGCAATCCCACAACCTACATCTAGAATGCGCATCACCCATTATCCTCTATCTCGTAATTGGTCTATCTTTCCCGAAGCAGGCTGATCGGAGGACCTTTTGAATAGCTTCAGCCATCGAAGCTTAAAGTTCACCGCGCCGCGACCTGTACTCCTGCCACTGGCCCCAACAATCATACCAACCGCCCATCATTTTAACAAAGGCCAGCGCCACACCCATCCGCCACATGTCCGGGATGAAGCTCATCCCGCGTTTCACCGCCCGTAACGCGATACGTCCCCAGCCGGGAGGGCGACTATGTTTGTGCTCAAAATACCACGCTCCGCGACCATGGGTGATCTGCTGTTTGCGGAATGCCTGCCAAGTATAGGGTCGCAGATGCACCATACGTATAGGGAGGTAAAGGAGCTGATACCCCTGCCGGACAATGCGCCATTTCAGATCGGCGTCTTCACCGGCGGCATATCGGAATCCTTCATCGAATCCACCTACTTCAGTGAGTACTGATTTTCGGTAAGACATATTACATGTCCCACCGGCTGGGCACTCAAATCCACCTAACACCTCTTCGTCACGGGCCTGGTATTGTTCTCGAGTGACGTAACGTTCATAGCGTGCCAAGATATTGTGTTTCAAAACCTCTGCAGGTGCCTCCAAGTAGCCGCCCACGCCGACCACCTCAGGGTAGCGCGTATAACCGTCAACCAGACGCGTCAACCAATCGGATGGCGGCAGGCAGTCATCATCGGTGAAGGCCACAATGACACCGCTGGACATTCGGATGCCCACGTTGCGTGCCGCAGCAGGGCCACGGTTAGGCTGCCGCAAATAGCGCACACTCGGAAATTCCCGCATTACCATGTCATCAGTGCCGTCGGTCGAGCCGTCGTCCACGATAATAATCTCGTAATCGGGATAGTCTTGAACGATCAAACCTGTCAACGTTTGGCGCAAAGTGCCACCACGGTTGAAGGTGGGAATAACCACGGAAACCCTCATAGAACCTCACCACTGCTTTCTGGCTGTGTAGTTGGGCATCAAGTATCACCTTGTCATATAGCTGGTGCCGTTCGCAAGTGTCCCCACGCCCAACGCAGGCCTTGCTGAAATTGCTTTCGCTCAGCTGCCATCAAGATAGCGCCGTACAGGATGGTGAACGTTGCCAACTTGATGGCTGCCATCCACCAGGGATTGTCCACGACGCGTGAAATTTCCAAACCGCTCCCGGCCAGGGCACCAACTACAGTTGCTAAGAGTGGCCACATCACCAGCTTGCTCGGCGAGAAATCCACCAACCGGCGCACACCGCGGTATAACATTATGGCGCCAATCAACATCATACCATCCGCCGCCAATGCCACGCCATTGATGCCACCCCACCAAGATCCTATGATCACCGACGGAATGAAGACCACGCTTTGGATTGCCACCGCCTTAGCCATCAAGTGCGATTGGCCACAAGCCTGCACCAGCGCCTGTCCTACCAACATGACGGCATCCAGGAAGGTATAGAGGACCATCAGCCGGAACGTAAAAATCACCGGTATCCACTGAGCTCCAATGATCAACAGTACGAATTCTGGAATTACCAAGCCGAAACACGTCGAAACCAGAAAATTGGCACACAACACAAGATGCGCCGAGCGGAAGAAAGCTTGTGACAAGTGCACGCGGTCACCCTGGAGCCGGGCAAATGTGGACATCATGACACCGATCAAGGGATTCACCGCCAAGCGACGCGGGTAATGGGCAAATTCGTATGCGCGTGAGTAGAAACCCAACGCCACCTGCCCCAAGCCGGTGCCGATCCAGAAATCGTCAAAGCGATCGTTCAGGAAGCCCAATACCCCCGCCGTCCACATATGTCGCCCATACTCCCATAAGCGGCGCGCCACTGTCGTATCCCATCTCAGGCACAGCCGCCAGCGCCGGTATACCAACCAGTTCATCATCAACCTCGTCACAGCGCCGCTGCCCTGCTCTGCGATCAGCGCCCAGAGACCCCAACCAGCCCACGCCAACAAAGGTGCACAGATGGTCATCACCAGCGAGGCCACCAGGTCAGTGAGAGCGAGCTGGCGAAAAGCCAGCTCGCGCCTTAGAAACGTCTCGTGCACGTACGCCAGTGTGAAACCGACGTTGATGCCGGCCAACGCAACGATGGTCCATCCCAATGCAGGCATGGCAGGATAAAAGCGCGCCAGTATGGGTGCGGCGGCTGCCAACACCAGGAACGCGACGATCACCGTGCCCAATCGCAACGTGCTGTACGTGCCCTGGGCTGCCTCATCGTCACGTTGTAAGTGGATGAGCCCCTGATCGAAACCAAATGCCTGCAGCTGGGAGACAAGTGCGACGTAGAACATCCCCAGCGTCACCACACCGAAATGTTCCGGTAGCAGCAGACGCGCCAGCAGGATCGTGCGTGCAAAACCCAAGACCAGCGTGATAAGTGAGACCCCTATACTATATAATGAGCCGCGCAGGGCGCGGCTGGCAACCGTCTGGACCGAGGCTTCGTTCATTGCGCGCTCTCAATATGATGAGACTGGGGCACCCGGGCTTTGAACTTGTCTCGGTAGGCGGCCACCAGGCGTTCCTGATAAGCCGTCCAGGTGAAGGACCGGGCGCGTTCTTGCGCTGCGCGCGACATTGCGGTGCGCAAGGCAACATCGTCCCGCAAGCGCTGCATACGGTCGCATAAGGTATCTACGTCCCGGATTGGAACGATGAAACCCTCCTGTCCGTCGCGCACCACCGAGCCGGCGTTGGGTGTGGTGACCACCGGCAGACCACAGGCCAGCGCCTCATATGTGACCAATGCACTGCCCTCTTCGATGGTAGGAAACACAAACACATCACACTGCCGCAGGAGATGGGGCAGTTGCGGGGTATGGGGGATCAGCTGCACACCGGGCAAGGCACGCCATCCCAGCACCATGTGGCGTACATCCGCCGTAACCGCACCGACAAGCCAGAGCTCGCCCTCTTTCCAGTTGAGTTGCCTCCAAGCTTCCATCAGATAGGGGACGCCCTTGCGCAACGAAATCTGACCGGCAAAGACAACGCGGAAAGGGTGCGCCGAACCTTCGGGCGCAGGATGGAAGCGGCTGAGATCAACTCCGTAGGGAATTTCGATCAATTTGTCTGATGAGACACCAGCATCGAGAGTGCTGTCGCGTACAAAGATGCTTGGGATTGTTACATAATCCGCCTCGTCAATCTCCCGCACAGAACGCCGATAGTTCCACATAGGTAGCCGTACAGGCGCATTCCAGCGCGCGTATTCTTCGCGCAACAACTGCAATTGGGCGTGCGGATGAGATGAGGCGCGCTCGACCACTGCGATTGCCCCCAGCCGGCGCGCCCGACGCAAAGTGTACAGACACATACCATTCCAGCCATGGAAGAGATCACAACAGGGCAAGCATGCCGCTGTCCAGAGATCAAACAGAATGCTTTCTACGTGGTAGAGCAGGCCGGTTGAGTCCTTAGCACCCAGATATTTGATCCCGCGACCGGCAATGCCCCAATGCCGGATCAGGGAAGCGGGAACATCTCTCTGGGCATTTGAACTGGCGAACAAACGGGTTAGCAAGCCGGCGCGATAAATGCCGTATACCGCGTTATACGCAATGTAACCGATACCGCTGCCCCCAAAGCGGGCGCAAATACTATAGACAACCCTCAATGCAACACCTCTTCAAGATGTCCGGTGATTTGTTCTATTACCATGCCAAAGGCGGCACGTTGCCGCACACTCACCAATCCCCCGGCGCGCAGGGAAGCTCGTGCAAGAGGATCATCCAGCAAGGCGCGGATCGCGTCGCGCAGAGCTGCACGGTCTCCTGGGGGCACCAGCCGCCCGTTGACCCCGTCCTCGATCCATTCCACGACGCCACCTGAAGCTGCCGCAAGCACTGGCAATCCCACCGCCCATGCATCTGGCAATGCCGCCGGGCTGCCCGGATGGCGCGCGTTCAGCACACACAGATCGGCAGCGCGCATCAATCCCAACAGGACATCCCGCTCCGGCCAACCAATGAACTTCACCCGTTGCTCCAACCGCAGTCGGCGCGCCAGCTGCTCCAGCGCAGCACGCTGTGGGCCATCGCCTACCACCAGCAACCCCACATCGTCCCAGTGGATCAGCACGGCGAGCAGCTCGTCCACCCCCTGCCATGCCGTCAGACGGCCAACGGTGATCAATCGCAAAGGGGTATCCGGTCCTGGCCACGGAGTGGATATCTCCGGGGCGGGGATGAATGCGTCCGGCACTACCCAAATGCGCTCCGCAGGTATCCCCCAGCTGTTCACCAGCGCTCGCATGGACTCACATGGCACCAACACCGCGCGCATGCGAGCCAGCGCTTGGTTACGCCAGCGACGCAGCCGCTCGATATACCGATGATAACGCTTACGCTGAAACGAAGCCCAATCGTCGCGCAGCCACCCTTGATCAACGACGTACTCCCACACGAGGTCACCCGTCACACGGGCAACCGTTGGTCGGCGCAGCAGTCGGCTGAAGCTGTGCGCCTGAGCAAGCAGCCCGTCTACGAACACCGCCTCTGCCCAGCGCAGCTGGGCGAACATGCGCACCGTCCTGTGCCAGAAACGACGCAGGTCAAGGCGTTCCACACTAAATGGGAACTGTGCGTCAGTGGCTGCGGCGACTTTATCATATGCGAGCACCACGACGCGTACCTCATGACCACGCTCCACCAACGCCTGGGCGATTGCCGGCACATAGCTTGCCGTTTCCCCCACCTGCGGTGGGAAGACATCCGTACTGATCAGGATGCGCACCGGCGATCCCCCCTGGATCTCACGTTTTCTCTGTCTCCGCACTCAGCAGCTTCTGGATGCGTGCTACAATCATCTCGATGGCCGTTTCGTTGAAGCCGCCCGAGGGGATAATGATGTCCGCATAGCGCTTGCTCGGCTCGACGAATTCCAGATGCATCGGACGCACCGTCTCTAGGTACTGGCGGATGACCGACTCCAAGGTGCGCCCGCGCTCGCGCATGTCGCGCTGCAACCGTCGAATCAGGCGCATGTCCGCGTCGGTGTCCACGTACAGCTTGATGTCCATCATATCCCGCAGCTGCTTGTCCACAAAAATGAGAATGCCCTCTACCAACACCACCCGGCGTGGTTCAACACGGCGCGTGCGTCCGCTGCGCGTATAAGTGGCGAAGTCGTAGATGGGCACTTCAATCGGTTGCCACGCTTGCAGCTGTCGCAGGTGTTCCACCAACAGTTCGGTCTCAAGCGCATCGGGATGGTCGAAGTTCATCCGGGCGCGTTCTTCCAGCGGCAGATGACTCAGGTCGCGATAGTAGGAGTCGTGTTGGATATAAGCAATGTGTTCCCGGCCCACGCGCTCCAGAATCGCCTCGGCAACGGTGCTCTTACCTGAAGCGGTGCCACCGGCCACCCCAATGATGATCGGCTTCACCATCATTCCCCCGATGGATGCGAATCCACCGACCGGCTTATTTCTGACGGCGACTCCTTGTTGGCTGTGTTCCCGATAGGTATCTCACTCTCGTCCAGGCCATACTTGAGCATCAGCTGTTTGAACGCATGTCGGTTGATCAGCTTGATCTTCACCTCTGGATATAGCTCGCGCAGCCGCCGCAGCTTGCGGTGTTTGCGTGTGATGAGGTGCTGCTCCATCGTGGTGAGCTCGATGTACAAGTCTTGCTCCGGTAGATAGAAATCCGGCGTGAACGCTTCGGTGACGTTACCATTCTCATCCCAAGCCAACGCAAAAGCTCTCGGTTCGTATTCCCAAGGGATTTGATAGAAGTCCAGAATGTGTGCAAATTCTTGCTCGCTGGGATGTGAGAATACTACGTTACGGCGTGAGGTGTCCTGCTGCGTCATAGACCGCCGATTTCTTGCAGCGCCTGGATGACCAGATTGGCTGCTCGCTCCAATGAGAGCAGACCGGTGTTGACGACAAGGTGGTAGAGAGAGGGATCTTCCACGTTAACGTGATAGCTGCGTCGTATGTAGCGTGCTCTGGCCCGGCTGCTTGCTTCCAGGCAGGCAGCGGCAGCCTCTCGCCCTAATCCGCGCTCTTGCTGCAACCAATTGAGGCGCAGTTCGAAAGGTGCCACGACGCGCACATGCAACACATCGGGACGTGCGCGCAAGACTATCTGGCCACCCCGTCCAACGATGACCACATTGCCCTCATCGGCCAGCTCGCGAATGATGCGCTCCACCTGTGTCTGATAAGCGCGCCAATCGCGTGCTGATGGACGGATGCCAAGGAGGCCCAGCTCGTCCACTTCAGCCAATGCCACTTCGGGCACGCCGGCTTTGCGTGCCGCCTGGTTGATCAGGTCACGGCTGACCAGTCGCCAGCCGAGTCGCTGTGCCACCAGTGCTGCCAGCTCATCACCACGGCTGCCGACTTGCCGCGACACCGTGATGGCGCCCATAAGCACCTCCTGTGATGCCGCAACTGAGATACCTGAATTATTTATGTCAAGCTCACGCCCTATCCGATGAAACCGAAACAACCCGTCGCACAGAGCGCAGCGCCATCGTATGCCTAATGAGACGCACGCCCCAGATCCCCCATAATATCATCAGCCTAGCATTCGACTTCGGAGAAGCCCTCCAGATGCTCACCTCTCTTCAGGTCGGACTGCGTGGATTTTGCCCATCGCGATCCGCCCGGATTGCGAGAAGCAAAATGTGTTCGATCATATCCTCGTAGCTGTATCCGGCAGCACGAGCCGCACGGTAGAATCCGGCATCAGGGGATAAATCCGGGTTGCAGTTGACCTCCACCACGAATGGCACACCATCACGGTTAATGCGCATATCAACACGCGCATAACCGCGACAGCCGATTGTCTCCCAGCTCAATCGCGCAGTTTGCACGATTTGCTCTGCCAGTGATTCGTCCACCCGAGCTGGACACTGCACCGGTGTATGCCAATACTCGAAGGAAGCTTGTTCCCATTTAGCTGCGAAGGATACTATGCGCTCACAGGGGTTGGCAAAAGCGCTGAAGTCCACCTCGGCCAGGGGCAGCACCTCGACCGGATCACCCCACAGGGCCACGTTGAACTCCCGTCCATCAATGAACTGTTCCACCAGTGCCGCCTGACGATACTTTTCCACAATATAGGCGACGCGGTCACGGGTCATCTGCACATTCGTCACCACTGCCTCTGGTCCGATGCCCAGGCTGGCATCCTCAGCTACGGGCTTGACGATCACCGGAAATTCTATACCTTCCAGCGCGGCGCTCGTGACTTCATCCGGGTGTCGGAACACCTTCCATGGAGGAGTGGCGACGCCGGACGCAACCAGGAGCTGCTTGGCGCGCGCTTTGTTCAGGGAACGGCTTATCGCGTCGCCCTCACAGCCGGTGAAACGATAACCCATAGCTTCAAGCGCCCACGCGATGCGCGCGTCCTCAAACAACCTGCCTTCCAGACCCTCGCCCAGGTTGAAGACGACCCACTCGGTAGGCGGATAGGGCAGCAACGCTATCTCTACCTCCACAGACGCCCGGGTCACCGGGTTGGCGGACAGGCATGATGCGAGCACATCGTTCTCCCAAGCGCCACCAGCGGGTGCAATGGGCACCAGAGCGGTACGATATCCCTTGCATTGCAACGCTGCCGCAACCGCGTGGGCACATTGCACAACCTCCTGGTCGGCTATCAGATCGCGCGGTTCTCCTTTTAACAACTGGATGCTATGGTTGTACAGTACCACAACACCGGGCGGCTCCTGGTCGTCTGAGCGCATCTTGAAAGTCACCCCCCTTTCTCGTGTAGGCCATAGCGTCGGATGGCCTCATCTAAAATGCGATTCACCAACTCTTCGTAGCGCCAGCCATCGGCGGCAGCTTCGATGCACAGGTCGGAGTACTCCGGGTTGAGTCCCGGAAGTGGGTTGATCTCCAGGATGTAGGGCTTGTTGTTGTCGTGGACGTCCAAACGGAAATCCACGCGCGCCACATCGAGACAACCGGTCACCCGAAAGGTGGCGGCAGCCAGCCAGTTGAGTTCGTCCACCTGTTCCTGGCTGAGTGGAGCAGGACACAGGTAGTGAAACTCATGGGCCAGCTCCACTTTAATGTGTCCGGTATAAACACCCCTCTCTTCTGGCGGATAGGCTGCCATATTCACCTCCAATGGGGGGAAGAGATGCAGCCCCCCAAAGATGCGCGGCGCGTCTTCATCTTCCGGCACTCGACGTGCTGCGGGCCTGGTCAGATTGCCCACCAGCCCCACGGTGACCTCGCGCCCTTCAATAAATCGCTCGACCAAAGCGGGCTGGTTATAGCGCTCGAAAATACGCTGCAGCTGTGCGCGCAGCTCGGCCTCGTTGTGCACAATCGACTCGCCCGAAACTCCCATGCCGGTGCCCTCCCGGCTCGGCTTGACGAAGCAGGGAAAGTCCATCGTCGAGCGGTCCAGCTCCTCGTCCAGGCGCTCGAAGACTTGGAAGGGAGGGGTAGGCAGGTCATGATAGGTGAGGATGCGTTTGGTCATCGGCTTGTCCAGGCAAAGCGCCAGGGTCAACACGCGAGAGCCGGTGTAGGGAATACGCAGAAATTCGAGGATGGCCGGCACCTGCGCCTCGCGCGCGTCGCCAAAATGACCTTCGCAAATATTGAAACAGATATCCGGTTTGAGCTTCTCCAGGTTGTAAAATAAGGTGCGGTCGCCTTCCAGAAAGGTGACCTGATGTCCGCGCGACTCCAGGGCACGTATGATTGCCTCGATGGTTTCCTCAGTGTCCAGATCATCCCACATATCATCGGGCATACCTGGCCAGACCGGAGCGTTCTTTTTTAAGTTCGCCAGCAATGCTACGTGCATTTTACCTCCCCACCTTCGCCACAATCCGAGTCAATCTTGTGATTGCCCAGTCACACCTATGGAAGGTTCAGCTCCCCGATCGGTATCGCAAAGTTCTGATATGCGCTGCCATCTGACCGGTATGCCGGGACACGCCGCAGCTCATAATTGTACATCCCGACCACCACGGCATAACGCCCGCCGGGCAGCTCAGACGGCAGCGTGATGGCGTGCGAATCGGCATAGACGTGGCCGCGTCGCCAGGTGTGCGTTGGATTCTGCCCGTTGCCCGGGAAGCTGTCGTGCCCGGCGACAAAACTCCCTGTCTCGTCCAGGACATGGGTGAAGACGGTGTAGCTTTGGGTGGGAGGCGCAACCGCCCACCAATATAAGGTCACCTTCACGGAGTGATCGGCGCCTCTTTCCACCATACTCCCGATCAAGTTGACCCCGTTCGCCAGGCGTGCAAGCGGTGGTGGTGCACTTCCGCCACGCCGGGTCAGCAACACGAGCTGATAATCGTTCACAAAGTCATAGCGCACCAGTGTCGTTCCGAGCTCGGCCAGAGCTGGCCTCGAAGCTTCCCCGACCTGCCGCGTGACAAACCACAACTGCGTCGCTTCGCCAAGCGCGTCTTCCAGAGCGCGGTTGGGTGCCCCAGGTGGAAGGTTCGCACCGCCTGCTACCCGGATCGTATAGGCAGTGTGCAGGTAGGGTTTGAAATGGCGCAGCAGCGCATGGTCGTCCAACACCAGCCAGCGCGTTTGTGCCTGTGCCTGTTGCGTGTTGAGGTAACCGATGAGCGGCGCCGCCGGCTCTTCTCGCAGCTGCCGCTGTGCGTAGCTCTGTGCCATCCCGGGCAGTCCGGCCACCAGACCGACACCTACAAGGACAGAAAGCGCAGCCGGCGCATAACGGCGCACGGACACCAGCCGCCGAAACGTGGCCCCCCATATGACAGAAGCAAATTCCAGTGTCAGAACCCCCAGAGCGAGCCAGCGAGCGACCACGATGCCCAATAACAGTTGATGCGCGTCCGGCACCAGCACGAAGTAAATCGGCTGTTCCAGGACGTTGAGCAGGGTGAGCAAAAGGCTGTAGACCACACCGCGCCAGTTGGGGAAAAGCAGGATAATAAAAGGCAGGAGATAGACCAGGAACTGCGGGCTATATCCCTTGGAATAGAGCAGGAAGAAGGTTATGGTAAAACCAGTCAGAGCGACCACGTTGCGCGCTTGGGCGTAATCAGCGCGCTGCATCCATATGAGCGCGTATAACAAGAGGAACACGACCGATATCAGCAACCAGGGCAGCGTAGCAGCGTGGATGGCAAAGGCGTTTTCGGTGGCGTCGAGGCGATTGCCCGCCACCGCGCCGAAGCCGTAGTAGCCTTCCATGACTGCCCAAACCGTCTCCCAGGACGAGCGCCCAAGCACGGAACGCAGCATCGCCAGCAACCATGCCGGCTGCACCAGTAGAAAAGGTGCTGCCAACACCAAAAGGGTCAGTGCGACACCCACCACATAAAGCACTCCATCGCGCAATCCGGCGCGTCGGTCCGTCGCCAGGTTCCACAGCTGGCGCACCGCGACAGGAAGAAACAGGAGCGGGATAATCTTGATCATAAAGCCGACACCGACGGCAATGGCCGAACGCACCAGTTGCTCGCGCAATGTCAGATACAAGGCGAGCAGCAGGAAAAAGAGGGCGACGGCGTCGAAGAATCCCAACATCGTGTAGAGCGGCACAAACAGCATGGCATAGAGCCAGACCGGGCGCAGCACAGGGATATCCCGTTTCCCCGTATGATATAAGCGCTTTGAGATGAGGTAGATCAGCGCCAGATTGCCGGCCTCAAACAGCACGTAAACGCTGCCCAGTATTAAGACAAACCACAAGCGCGGGTCATCTGTCCAGGCCGGCAGCTGGGAGCTTAACTGATAGGCGCCCACAGCCACCCAGGGCATCAGGGGAGGCCATTCCAGCCAGTAATGCACGAATGGATACAACCCATAATCCGAGAGTGAGGCAAAACCGAGGAAGGTGTCGAAATCGGACCAATCGCGGATGAAACCGCCTGGGCGCAGCAACAGCAACGTCAGCCAACGAAATGCCAAAAACAACAGAAATACCCAGGTAAAGCGCAACGCGAATTGCCTGGGCACCTCTGCAGAGACATCCTCATTTTGCTCCTCGCACGGTTGCGGAGGAGGTTTGTGCGCCTCAGTCAGTTCAGTGTTCATGCACATAGGAGCCCTCTATGATATGTCGAGATCACTTTGTCTTTCCGGAGAGCGCTGCCCGCGCCAGGTGGTCCACATATTTATTCCAGCGATTGTCTGCGTATCCTCTGACCCAGTGCCAATGAACCTGATGGTGACGCATCAGTTGAACAAGTTGCCGCCACAGGTCCTGATTCTTGACCGGAGTGCGCCGCGAAGTCTTCCAGCCTCGTCGCTCCCAATTAGGCAGCCACTCGGTGATCCCACGGCGCAGGTACTCCGAGTCGGTATATAGATGGACACGATGAGGGCACTGCAGGGCTGCCAATGCCTCGATGGCGGCGCGCAGCTCCATCCGATTGTTGGTCGTATGACTTTCACTGCCGACCAGCTCCTGAGGGTGGTGGCCGGTCCGCAAGATCACCGCTGCCCATCCCCCGGGGCCGGGGTTAGGATCACATGCGCCATCGGTGTAAATGACGACTTCCGGAAGGGACGGAGGTATATTGTCGTCACGTACCGTCAAGGAGTACATGTACGGTGATGACGCACCTGGTATGTCTGCGGTGGCAACTGCAGTGGCCCCTGTGTAGCATCCTTTTCATTATACAGCTAAATTGCGCCAAGGGCGCAAAAAGTCACCGTAAACCGGGCGCGTTTCCAGTCGAAGGCAAGTTTGAGAGAAGTAAAAGGGAGATCTAACTGCCCGGAGTGCTCAGATAAATATGCACATTCACCAAGTGGATTGCTCGTGTACCCTTTATCGTCCCGGGTCGTGCAGCATGCGGTGTATCAGGCGTAGCACGCGTTCCAGCTCGGCCTGCCAGGTGGCCGTGTCGGGGTGCAACGGCAGCCAGACCTGGCAGCGCGAGACACGCACCGCGGCACCGACATGGCGCTGCAATGCTCTCGCCACCTGACGGCACAGATGGGCAACCGACAGGCTGCGGATGGGCGGTACATCTAATGGGCCTTATACATGCCCAGCTGCGGGCGCTCCGCAGCCGGGACATAGTTCCACAATTTGCTTTTTCCATTGTATCATTGCAGTTGGTTGATTGGCATCGGGTTGCCTCTTTCTGAAATGGTTGTTTCTGTTTTTACCGGAGAAACCGTGCCGATCAACCGGCTCGCTGTGAAACTGTCAGGTAGTTGGGGGAGCGTCCACAATGGACTTTTCCCTATGGAGGTGGGCAATGCGGACCTTTACTGCCTATGTAGAATGGGATCCTGAAACAAAGCTATATGTCGGTATTGTGCCAGGCATGAAGGGAGCGCACACCCAGGGAGCGACTTTAGACGAGCTTCAAAAAAACCTTAAAGAGGTCCTGGAGCTGTGTCTTGAGGAATACACGGGGTCAATGGAAGACCTGCCTCGGTTTGTAGGGTTACAACAGATTGAGGTGGCCATATGACACGCCTTCCCATCGTTGACTTCAAGACGATGGAGAAGGTGCTGTTGTATTTGGGTTTTCAAGCGGTGCGGCAGAAGGGAAGCCATGTCTTTTACCGCCACCCTGACGGAAGGACGACCACCGTTCCGAATCACCCGGGAAGAGACTTGGCCCGACCATTGGTCAGGGAAATCCTTCGCGAGATCGAACTGTCGCCGGAGGAATTCGTAGAAATGTTGACGAAGATGTGAGCGCTTATGTTTATTATCTTGCATCGCTGTACTTGCCGGTGGTTCTGCGTGAATAAGAGGGGGAGAAGAAAGCACACACGATCTATTTTCTAAGCAGAGCGCCAGGTCTGGATGACCGTTTCTGTTATCGTCCCGGGTCGTGCAGCATGCGGTGTATCAGACGCAGCACGCGTTCCAGCTCGGCCTGCCAGGTGGCCGTGTCGGGGTGCAACGGCAGCCAGACCTGGCGGCGCGAGACACGCACCGCGGCGCCGACATGGCGCTGCAATGCCTCACGGTTGAGGGACTCCAATCCCTCAGCTTTGATCAGGATCTGGCCCGCTTCAACGCTGATGGATTGCACGTCTGACTCAAGTGCCAAAACTTTGAGGCGCAGCTGGTAAAGCAGATTATGCACTGGTGGCGGTAGCTCGCCGAAGCGATCCCGCAGCTCCTGTGCCATTGCTTCGACATCGGTCAGGCTCAGCAGGCCTGCCATGCGCCGGTAGAGGCGTAGGCGCAGCGCAGCATCCGGGATGTAGTCCTCCGGCAGATACGCCTGCAAAGGCAGGCTGATCTGGACGCCCTCCTGCAATGGCTCCAGATAGGCGAGCACGTCCTCTCCCTCCGGTTGAGGAAGCTGCCGGCCGTTGCGCAGTTCGCGCACCGCCTGCGCCAGCAGACGCGTGTAGAGGTCGAAGCCCACGGCGGCGATGTGTCCGTGCTGGCGGTCGCCGAGGATCTCGCCGGCGCCGCGCATTTCCAGGTCGCGCATGGCGATGCGCAAACCAGCGCCCAGATCGCTCGCCTCGGCGATCGCCTCCAGGCGTTTGCGTGCTGCCTCGCCGATTTCCGTGTTGCGCGGCGTGAGTAGATAGGCATACGCGCGCACGGCGCCGCGCCCCACCCGGCCACGCAGCTGATAGAGCTGTGCCAATCCGAACTGATGCGCTTGGTTGATGATGATCGTGTTGACGTTAGGGATATCCAAGCCACTCTCGATAATCGAGGTACACACCAGGACATCATACTTGCGCGCCACAAAGTCAACCATCACCCGCTCCAGCTGGCTTTCCGGCATCTGCCCGTGGGCGATGGCAATGCGCGCCTCGGGCACCAGTTTGCGCAGGCGCTGTGCTATCGGCTCAATACCCATCACCCGGTTGTGCACGAAATAGACCTGCCCCCCGCGGTTGAGCTCGCGCAAGATGGCTGTGCGGATCAATGTCTCATCGTATGGACAGATGGTGGTCTTGATGGGCAGGCGCTCCGCTGGCGGTGTGTTGATCGTGCTCATATCCCGCACGCCGCTCAGCGACATATAGAGCGTGCGCGGAATGGGTGTGGCGGTCAGCGTCAGGACATCCACCTCGGTGCGCATCTTCTTCAGCCTTTCTTTGTGGCTGACGCCGAAGCGTTGTTCCTCATCGATGATGAGCAGGCCGAGCGACTTGAAGCGCACATCCTTCTGCAGCAGGCGGTGGGTTCCGATGACGATGTCCACCTTGCCCTCGCGCAGCCGTCGCAGGATGTCTTCCTGCTCTTTGCGCGAACGGAAGCGGGAGAGCATCTCCACCACGACCGGGTAGGGCGCCAGGCGTTCGCTGAAGGTCTGGTAGTGCTGTTGCGCCAACACCGTTGTGGGCACCAAGAGCGCCACCTGCTTGCCGGCCATCACCGCCTTGAAAGCGGCGCGCAATGCCACCTCGGTCTTGCCGTAGCCGACGTCGCCGCAGATCAGGCGGTCCATCGGTTTGGGTTTCTCCATGTCGCGCTTCACCTGGGCGATCGCACGCAGCTGATCTTCTGTCTCGATGTAAGGGAAGGAGGCTTCCAACTCTTGTTGCCAGGGCGTATCAGGTGCAAAGGCGAAACCTGGGGTGATCTCGCGTGCGGCATAGAGCTCCAACAGCTCCCGGGCGATCTCTTCCACCGCATGCTGAGCACGTCGTTTCACTGTACTCCAGTCGGCAGTGCCCAGGCGGTGGATCACCGGCGGTTTATCATCCACACTGACATAGCGGGACAGGCGGTCCGCCTGATGCACCGGCACATACAGGCGGTCGTTGGCAGCGTAATCCACCTGGAGATATTCGTTCTCCACGCCATCCAGGTTGAGCTTCACCAGCCCGCGGAAGATGCCGATGCCGTGTTCGATGTGGACAACATAGTCGCCGGGCTGAAAGTCGAAGAAGAAGGTCTCCGGCGTCACAGCACGACGTACAAAGGGGATGCGTCGCCGCGGCTCCGGTTTGTGGTGGCCGAAGATCTCGGCATCGGTGAGCAGCAACAGACGTCCAACCCGTGCGCCTGCGGTGTGTCCCTCCACCGGCAGAGAGGATGAGACCTGATCGAGCACCCAGCCTTCGGCGAGTGATCCCTGGATCAGGGTGATGCCGGCATAGAACACCTCCTGCTTCTGGGGGACGATGGTTTCGACACCTTCGACCGCCATAGAGACCGCATCGCTCAGCTCCTCTGGACCGGGCAAGGGTATGCCGGTTTGAAACGCGATCTGGCGGTCCGCAAGGATCTCACCCAGGCGTGCCGCCTGACGACTTACCAGCACGATGCAAGCGCCGGTGCGTGCCCATTCGCGCAGGTCCTCGGCCAAGCGTTTGACCTGCCCGCCATAGACCGGGGCCGGCGCAAAGAGCACTTCCAGTGCTGGATTGGCAGTCGCATCTCTCGATGTACTCGCCGATGTCTCCCACCCTTCGCGGCTGAGGATGAGGTGAGGACGTGCCTCCAACGCATCCTGCATCTCCTGAGGGGTGAAGTAAGGCCGTGGCAGGCCGGGAGGCAGCTCTCCGTGGCGCATCAGCTCCTGGAGCAGAGCTTGGGCTTGGGCGTCCAGCTCGTCCATAACGCTGCTAAGTTCGAGTGGATCTTCGATGACCAATAACCCGTCCGGCGGCAGATAATCGAGCGGACCGGCTGGCATTTCATAGAAGAAGGGCAGGTAAAATTCGACGCCCTGAAACCGTTCGGCGCGTTCCAGGTGCTCAAAGTCTTCCTCGAAGCTGGTGCGCGCGGCAGGCTGGCAACCCGAGAGAGCGATCTCTTTGAGCACTTCCCGCGCTTTTGGACCATATCGCGCCAGGGCCTCGTGGGCCGGCACCACCTTGAAGTGCGCGATGTGTTGATCAGAACGCTGGGTGAGTGGGTCGAAGGTGCGGAGCGACTCGATCTCGTCCCCGAAGAGCTCGATGCGCACCGGACGCGGCTGGTATGGCGAGAAAATGTCGAGGATGCCGCCTCGCCGGCTGAAACTGCCCGGCTCTTCGACGATGCTGACCGGCTGGTAGCCGAGCTGGATCCAATGGGTCACCAGCTCGTTCAGGTTGATGCGCTGCCCCACGCGCAGATTGCGCACCGTCGCGCGCAGTTCCGCAGGTGGGATGGTTTTGAGCATCAACGCGCGTGCCGAAGTCACCAACAAGGGTGGCGGACGATGGTCTGCCTCGACGGGCCAGGTGGCCACAGCCGCCAACACGCGGATGCGCTCATATACCGTGTCCCGCCCCCAGGCAATGCGCTCATAGAACAGGGCATCCGGATCCGGCAGGCGCAGCACTGCTTCAGGGTGTGGCGACCAGAGCTGAATTTGCTGGGTGAGCGTGCGCGCTGCATCCGCACGTGCCACCACCAGCAACATAGGACGTTTCAAATGAGTGTGCAGGGCAGCCAGCAGAGCAGGCCGTGCAGCGGACAAAACGCCCAAAGGCGTGGCAGGCAGCTGAGATGGACGGGCCGCAAGCGCCTCCACCAGCTGTCGGTATATGGGGTGGTCATACAAGAGAGCGAGAATATCTGTCAACACCATAACAACGCACATCCCGCGGATAACCGGAAGGCAAGAGCATGGCTCTGCTTGCACCTCGGGAACATCGTGCGAGAGTGATCAGTTGAACCGATTCATGGCCATCTGAAATCCCTCACGCAGCACGGTACGGATCGCCTCCACGGCGCGTGGGTACACTTGTTCCATAACCGCCTGCTGGGTCGGGTCGAAATCCTGCAGCACGTAGGCTTCGGGTGTTATAGTGCCAGCAGGACGCCCGATCCCGATGCGCAGTCGAGGGAACTCCTGGCTGCCCAGATGTTCGATCACACTGGCCAGGCCACGGTGACCGCCAGAACCGCCTTTCAAGCGCAGACGCAGTTGCCCCAAAGGCAAATCCATGTCATCGCAGATCACCAACAGATGCTCAAGTGGTATTTTGTAGAAGCGCACCAGCGGTCCGACCGCTTTGCCACTTAAGTTCATATAAGTCTGTGGCTTCACCAACGCCACCCGCATCCCCTCAACCATCCCGCGTGCCATCAGGGCATGGCTTTGTCGTTCGTCGAAACGCAAACCCGCTTCTGCTGCGAGGCGATCCACCACGTGGAAACCCACATTGTGACGGTTGTGTGCATACCGCGCACCTGGATTGCCCAATCCCACAATCATCCACTCCACCGTGCCGCCAGACCTGGGCCGGCCGAAGAGAGGAAAGGACAACCGCATCAGTACCGTCGACCTAATAGGGCATAGATCAAATTGCGAAGCACGGCCAACAAGGCGAACAAAAGGAAAAGGCCCAGGATGGCGCCCATGCCGAACAGGCAGGCATTTTGGAACGGGGTGGGATCAATGTTCAAGCTCACCTGCTCCGGTATGGGCGTGGGCAAAGGCGTCCGCGTCACGCCTGGGATCACTCGCTCGGTAGGCCGCGGCGGCTGCTCGATTACAATGGTAGGCGTAGGGGGCAGCGGTGTGGGTGTGACGGTCGGAGTGGGAGTGAATGCGGGGGTGGGTGTGTCGGTCGGTCGCTCCGGTTGTGCGTTTGCCACCACGACCTGACGCACGAACGCCTCATCATAGTTCCCGTCAATACGCACAACCCGCAGGCGCAATGAATAGCTGCCGTCGGGCACCTGTCGAGTGTCCCAAACAGTCAGCTGGCCGTTGATGACGGGCTGCTCGACGATGGCACCGATGATGCTCCACACCTCGTCACCGCCGACAACCGGTTCGCGTGCAAACTCCACCTTGTAGAACTGGAAAGCAGGATGGGTCGCACTGCCCATAATGGGCACCTCGCCTCGCACGATGGCAGCGTTGGCAGGCGAGGTGATGATCGCCAGAGCTTCCTGCACGGGTGGTGCCGCCAGCGCAGACGCCCGACTCAAGCGGCCCAAGCTGATAGCCATGAGCACCACGAAAATGAATGCGAGAGTTCGATTCACGCTCATAGTGCGCTGTACCCCTCTCGATGGCCCGTGTATGATACCTAACAAAACCAAATCAGTTTAACACAAACCAGCGCGATAAACAAAGGGAGAAAGTGCGTGCGCCAGGAGATCGTTACCAGGAGGTGGAAACGATTTTGACAAAAGGCGGCGCTCCCCGGATACATGAGCTGTGGCAACACCTGCATCCGGAGGAGCACCGCCGATGGCCGAACTGGCTTATCGGGAAATATACACCATGAACCCTGTAGAGGCAAGGAAATGGTTGGTACGCAGTGATCAGGAGTTGGGCAGTATCCGTGCCACGGCGCAGTTGTGGCATACTTCACCTCAGGTGGTGCGCAAATGGGTCGCGCGCTACCAGGCGGAGGGGGAGGCCGGGCTGGAAGACCGCTCCCGCCGTCCGCAGACTGCGCCCCGCCAGACCCCGCCCGCGTGGGAGCAGGCGGTATTGCAGGCACGTCAGGAGACGGGTTTAGGGCGACGTCGCCTGGCGCTGTACCTGCAACGGCACGGGATATCCCTGTCGCCCCACACCATCCGTCACATCCTGCGGCGGCACGGGTGTGTGTCGCGGCGTCCACGCCGGCAGAGCCTCTACCCGGCGCACCGGGCGTGGGAGGTGGACGAACCCTTCGCGCTCATCCAGAGCGATGTGAAGGACGTTCACGCCAAGGG
>Ga0308395_1000669_pt1 | contig 25993 bp, 27 predicted proteins | sample Hotspr20SampleP4_FD_202097 | JGI IMG/M metagenome (GOLD analysis project Ga0308395, IMG submission 202097) | Hot spring phototrophic mat microbial communities from Mushroom Spring, Yellowstone National Park, Wyoming, United States - 20050930_P4 ...
TGGTTTCCTGGGGGGGAAGGGGCGGCTGTTCCGGTTTGGGGGGCGGCTCAGGAGGTTGGACTGGAGACGGTGGGGGCTTGACGGGAGTCGCGGGGGGAGGCGGCGTGTACAGATCGATGTCTACCACCTTGAACACAGTGGGATCTTCCCTTAACTCCCGTTCCCCCGCGGGAATATACAGAAAGGCGAAAAGAAGTACGTGCACAAGGAGGGCAATGATTAGGGCAATCAGAAAGGTAGGAGAACCTTTCATTCCGGCTTCCTTTCCCGGATCACGAGAGATACGGCCCTGTGCTGGAGTCTTTGGAGGATTTCCATCACCCCATTCACGTTCCTGTAGGGGGTGTCTCGGTCTGCCAGGATATGGATTCGTAGGGAAGGGTTTTTCATCAATCCTTCGGCAATAATGCCCTCGATTCCAGGTAGATCGTACCGCACTCCCTGAACGTAGAGAGCTCCAGTCCGATCGATCCAGATCTCCAGATTTTTATCCGCCTGAGTAGTTTCCAGTTTTTCCGCTTCCGGGTACTGGATGGGCACTTCCCGCCGGTAGTTTATCAAGCTTATGAGCATGATGAAAATCAGCAGTAGAAAGGCGATGTCCGACATGGCGCTGATGGGCACAAGGGGCCGCCTCCGGGCTCTACGGGGTACTTTCACGAGAGGATCTCCTGAATCCGGCTTGCCCGGCTGTCGGGACGGCGGTTATTGCTGTGTTGTAAAGGCTTAGAGTGGTTCGTTGCGGCTGTAATATGACCTTCCTCATGGCACCGCCTCCATCCGAAACGAAAAATTATCGATATCAAGCTTCCGCACCAGATCGATGATATCTACCACCCGCTGGTAGGGTGTTTCTGGATCGATCTGCAGGGCAACAGTCATATTGGGTCGTTCTTGTCGGAAGGCAAGGGCTTTTGAGGAGAGCTCTTTGAGGCTTGCCCGTTTGCCCTCTACACGGAGTTCTCCCATGCGTGTAAGTTCCACTCGAAGCAGGTCCTGTTTCTGGACGATTCGCCTGGAACCGGGGCGGGGAAGCCCTAGGAGAAAACCCTGATTCACGTTGAACACTGCAATCACGATAAAGAATATAATCAATAAAAACGCCAGGTCACTCAATGTGCCGGATTCTCCGATATCGATTCCCTTCCGACGTAAGATTCTCACCTTCATACGAGTCTCGCTTACACAGTCGTCTTGGCGGGTGTACTTACCCTCTCGGCAAGGTGTACGTCAGTACCAGAAGGCAGGGTATGGCCGTAGTGTGACCGCACCAGAGCGGTAATGATTTCATTCCCCGCCTCCTCAACGGACGCGGTGAATCGATCCACGATATGCACGAAGATGTTGTAGGCCGCTATAGCTGCTATAGCAATGGTCAACCCATAAGCTGTGGTGATCAATGCTTCGAAAATGCCCCCTGCCACCAGTTGCGCATTCACATCCGCCGCCTGGGCGATGTTGCGGAAAGCGCTGATCATCCCGGACACGGTTCCGAGAAAGCCGGTAACGGGCGCGAGGGAGCCGATGGCCAGAAGCAGGTCGAACCCTTTTTCCAGGGCCTGCACCTGTTTTGCCGCTGCGGCTTCCATCACCCGCTCGATCCGGTGCTCCCCTAGATCGATGGAGTCAAAGGCAACTCTGAAGATCCGGGCCGCTAGGTTCCTGCGGGGCTGCACACTGCAGAGGTTTTTTGCCTCTTCCACCTGCCCCTCCGCGAGAGTGGAAAGCACCTCATCAGCAAGATCCCGCACTTTAAGGCGGTGAGTTAGGAGGTAAAGGGAGCGTTCGACGATGATCGCCACCGCCGCTACGGAGAATACCAGAAGGGGCCACATGGCCCAGCCTCCTAGGATAAACAACTCTTTCATGCCTATCTGCATACTTCATCTCCTTTTATATGAAATGTGTCGAATCTGCTACTCCGATTCAATAATTAATGATTCCTTTTCCAAAAACCTTTGGTTAATCAGGGGGAGATTGTACAGGGATACAAATAGCCCCGGGGACTCTTCCACTTCTTTTTCTTTAAGAAATTGGCTGGGGAGGGTACGTAGCAGGGATTCGGGTGTGCTGGGTGTGCCGAGCGCACCCGGTTGGCCAATCATACTTGTTGAGCTGGCTCCGTTTCTTGCTTTGGACCCGTCCCCCGAAACGGGAAGGTTCCTACCAACCCTCAGGTTTTCTATAAACTCTTTTAACTTTTCCACCCGCATTTGCACCCGAACAGTCCCTTCATCATTTCGGTAGTATCGATCGAAGTAACGAACCTCCCCCGATTTGATTTCTCCGATTCCCAGGGGATCCCTAACCTCCCCCCTCCAGGTTAGGTAATATCTTCTAAAAAGAAACGTGCCATAGGCTTCCGCCTCACCTTCCAGCCAGCCGTTGTTCCAGTTATCGAAGATTCTAACCCGATATACTTCCAAAACAAGCTCCGCCGGACCGTAGGCTGACAGAGTCCCTTGGAATTGGAGAGCAGGTAAGAAGGTAGAGGTGAGTTCCACTTCTCCGACAAGGGCTTCAAGACTGCCTCGGGAGAAACGGAGGCCTAAAGCAGGGCCTCTGAAATCGGAGGTTAGTCCGAAAAAGATCCCAGAGAAGGGAAAAGTTGTTCGCCGGGTGGAAGAGGCGCGGATGTGGATAAACTTTTCTTGATCCTGAAACCCAGCATCTTGCTTTCCAGTGGTCAAACAGGAAGCGAGAAGGGTAATTGTTAGAGAAATATAAAGAATAGGGATTATTCTTCTTTTCATGTTTGATCGCTCCTCAATAGGAGGCCCGGAATCCGATGCTTATGACCGGGAAACTGAAGGCCGCTTCGGGGGAATCTGTATCTTCCCCTGTGTACCGGTCGGTGGTTACCCTGCCACGACTATTCCTGAGGGAAGTATAGAGGGGGGAAAGAATATCCTCCGCTCCCAAGTATAATTCCTGATACACCTTGGATCCTTTCCCGTAAAAATGAAAAGATAGTTTTATATCCAGAGGCAGGACCCATGCCTCTCGATTCAGATCATCATAGTAGGATCTGCGAGTATACATTTCTGCGATGGTCTGCGAGCCGCCCTGGTTTTCAAACTGAGCGAAGAACATTTCCTTATCCCCGAACCGGGGAAGGGGTGTTCCCGTGGCAAAGGATAGCCGGGTGGTAAAGGTAAACCAGGTGGTGGGTTTGTAATTGACCAACAGGTTTACACTGTGAAAGCGATGAAAACTCGGATAGTACCACCGCCCCCGGGGTTCATCGGCATTCTCCTCCTGAATTCCATCGGTTTGGGGATTCCTATACCGGGCCACAATGAAGGAATAGCTGAGCATCCCGTCCAGGGTACGGGATGTACGCCTGTCCAGCAGTATATCGAATCCCCCGGCATGTCCGACCCCGTCGTTGTGGGGGCGGATACTTAAGGTTTGGGAACTGCCGCTTGCGGGTGAAGGAACCAAATTGAAATAAAAACGGTCGTATAGGTACTTGTAGTAAGTTTCGACTTTGAACCGAAAGCCGTCACCGAAGTAGGTTTCAGCACCTAGCACAGAGGTAAAACTCTTGGGGACTTTGATGTCGTAATCGGACAAACCCATGTCTTTAGTGATGTTCAAGGTTTCAAAAGGTACCTTAGAAAAAATCCCCGTGCCCACCGTAAAGGTGAGGGGAGCGGGGACTCCCCCGTAGGGGGTGTATCGTAGAAGAATCCGTGGGCCCAGCACAGGGGCTGTGTTCAGGGTGTAGGTTCCCACCCCCCAGAAGTACCCATGATCGATCCGAAGTCCTGCTTCCATGCGTAGTAGTTCGGGTATCCATTCTCTGTCCAATCCCAGATAGGCAAAGCTTATCAGAAAGTCGTTGTCCTTGGCGTTGCTGCTGAACACAGTACTCCGATACACAGGGGTTCCATTGGACAAGTAGGTAATACCCCAAAGGTTGCCCCCGGTATCGTACCTGTAGCGGGAAAGGAAGGCACCTGCACCCCCATTCAGAGTAAGGGAAGGGGTAAGTAAGTAGTCAGAATCCAAACGGAGTTGGAAATGGTGAAGGATGGTTCTGCTGAGGAATGAGCTTTTCGCGTCCACGGTAAAGGAATCCCCATACGAAACGTCCAACAGACTTCCAAAGGTATCCACGAAATCCTTCGAATAGGGGCGGGTCCCCTGCTCTAAGAAGCTACCGTCAATTTCGGCTACCCAGTTCTCGTATCCTCCCAGGATACGTAGGGAAAGTCTATCTCCCACCAGCCAATCGACCCCGCTGGATAGAAAAATATCCCGGTTCGTCCACACAAAATTAAAGGTATTGAGAATTTCTTTGGATGGATCAACCTCTGGATCCAGAGCTTTTATCCCGATTCCGTCCTGACCGGCAAATCCATTCAGTTGCCAGGTTAGGTTTTTCGCCGGTTTGGTGAACCACTTTAGATAAAAATCATAAATGTAAGGGACCCGGGAAAAGGTAACCCCCTGATCTTCCAGAAAATTCCCGGTAAGGGCAAATACCAAGTCATAGTTGGTAATGCGGCTTCCCGCTAGAAGGCCCGATGAGTCATCGGATGCGAGAGGCGCTTGAATGTAGCCTTCTAGGGTAGAGATTGAAGTCCCCACTTCCCATTTCAATCCGTCATCCGGTGTAACGGAATGAATTTCCAAAAGCCCGCTGGTTGCCTGCCCGTACCGTACGGGAAAGATTCCCGCGGACAGTTTTACCGATTCCACCAACCGGGGATTGAAGATGGATACGATTCCTCCCCAGTGGTAAGGGTATTTAATTAAGAACCCGTCCAGGACATGGGTAAGCCCCCCCGGTTCCCCACCCCGTATGGAAAGGTTAGGATTGAAACGTCCCACGTAATTTACGCCCGGTAGCAGCTTCACGGTGTTCATTACATCTTCTACGATCCCGATCATGGCCGTGTGTTTTACCGTATCCCGGTCTACCACTACCGAGACTCCCACTTGCGCATCGGTACGGCCTATCGCAGGGGCCTCTACTACCAGTTCCTCCGCCTCCAGCACCCCCGCAATCTGAAGATCGATCCTGAGCTGTGCCGGCTCCTTTTCTTCCCTAAAGCGGACCCGTTTTTCTTCGTACCCCGGCAGGGAAACTACTAAAAGCCGGGGTAACGATGAAAGTAAAACTTTCCCATCCTGATCCGTAACATACACCTTCCCTTCCGCCGGATCGAATATCCGGACTCCCTCCAGAGGTTGGTTCAGTTCTTTATCCATTACGGTAATGACATAAGACGGGGGGTGTGGCGCTGTTTCGTGGTTTCCTGAAGACTGGTTACCGGGTTCTTCCGCACCGCAAACTTCAGGCAGAAACATAAAGAGAACAGCTAAAAATACCACGAACCCCGGCCATCTACTAGGATACCTCTTATGGATTGGCATTAATTGGATAAATAATAGATGGTACATGTTGGTTTTTTTATGAAATTATTTCTGTGCTGCGTGTTCTTGTCCCTAGTTCCTACAGATTTCCTCCAGCGGCGAAAGGTCAGAAGGGGAATATTCCTTTTTATTTGTTGAAACTGATAGTTCAGGGATGTCCTCCTGTAACAATTTCCGGGTAATGATCTCCGATCCAACAAGGTATCCTGTTAATGGGGAATATTAATAATAAGGTAGAGAAAACCCCCTACTGATTGACATCACTCCGCCTCCAGGCTGGAAAGAAAATTCTCCACCGCTTTTCGTTTGGCGTTTTCCGAGTTCCGGGCTTCCAGCAGCGCCTTCTGCAGATCCGCCAGGGTATCCTCCTGATCGTTCAAGGTTTTCAGGTACCTCTGGTACAGGGTGGAGGTGCGGTCCAGAACTCCCATGTTGCTCCGGATCCGCTCCTGTTCCCGGGTGATCTGGGTGATCCTCCCTTCCAGTTCCTGGCGGGCACGGGTAGCTTCGGAGAGCTCGTTTTTCAGGGCCATCACCTTGGTGAGGGCATCCTGCACCTTCCGGCTTATCGCTCGCTGGCTAAGGTAGAACAGGATCCCCTCCGTCTGGAGGTTCGTGAGGGTCACCGTACTTTCCAGGGGTTTTTCCTCGATTACCCGGAACTCGGTTCCCGAAGATTGGCGGGGGGGCAAGGTGATGCGAAACCGGTACACCCTTTCCGTGCGCTCCTCGTAGGTGTTCGGCTCGACAAGCTGAAACCCTGCGGATACGGGGTGCTCGATCAGGAGGTTGCGGGCATCAGCCCCCCGGTTCACCAGGGTGTAGGTCCGTTCTTTCCGAATCACTTTGGAAACGTATAGGGTCCCCTTTTGAATCTTTACCCGGGTAATCGTTTCGGGTTCGGTTTTATCGAGGAAAAGGACCTCCCGTTCCAGATCTACCGCGTAGCTCACAAGGCGCCTATCTCCCGCGCTTACCGTATCGATCCGCCCGTCCCCTGCGTACTGGCCCCCCTCGAACACGGTAATCGGTCCTCCCATGAGGGGAAGTCCCGAGGTATTCTTCAGCCAGAAACCGCTCAGGGGGTACCTGCGGTTCACCGATTCGTTGTAGATGGAAAACCGCTCTCCCTCGAGGCTGGCATTCAAGATCGGCAGAAGGGCGGCCTGCCGGCGGGGAAGGAAGACAGGTTCCTGAATCGTATAGCGGATGAATTGCCCTACGGTGGCTGCTTCGGCCTGCGGGCCGGGTCCCCCACCCATTTTTTCCGGTGACAGGAACTCTTCCCCTTCCTGTGCAATTTCCGAGGAGGCAAGCGATTCCTCGGCAGTGGCGGCAAGGGATTTATCGGTAAGCGCCTCTGCCAAGGTATCGATCCGCGAACGCTTCACTTGGGGGGAGGCTACCGCCGGGGGTGCCGATTTCTGTGCGGCCTGAGGCGTGTCGGGGGAGGCAGAGGCGCCCGGTATCACTCCCGCGGAAGAGACCGGCGGGACCGCCTGTTTTTCCACAGTGTAGGGAATGCGGGGCCGGGGGTTGTAAATCGGTTCATAGAGGTTCATGGAAAAGCTGATGGGCCGGCCTGACACTAAATCGAGCCGAACTCCATTCCAGTCCTCGGCCGTGGGGTTCTCCACGATGGCCCACCCCTGCAGGAGGTGCTTCTGCCCCTCTCCCAGTACCAGACGAAAGGCCGTTTTCCATACCGGGCTTTCCACGATGTACCCAAGCCGAAGAGTCCGGGGCAAAGCCCCCCCGTAACGAATCAGGATCCGCTTCCTGTCGGTATTCCGGTTTTCCGCAAGGTACTGGAGGGCCGTTGAAATCTCCATATCGAGAGAGGGGTTCAGGAAACGGAGGCTTTTGATCTTCCGCAGGGGGATACTCGTTAGGCCTCTATCGGTATACAGGGTAACGAAGGGTTCCGTGGGGGCTTCCGAAGGGGATGAATCGGCCTCGCCCTTAGTGGGGATGCGGCCCGCTCCCGGCACCGGTCGGTCCTCGATTCCGAATAGGGTACCCGAGAATCGATCTTGAGCGAAGATTTCCACCCGTTCCCCCCGGGCCTGAAGAAGAAGGGACGGTACATCGGGAGTTTCCGTCAGATTCACAGAAAAACTTTTCAGGAGTTTTTCCAGGGGTTCCTTGGTGGCATAGGTCACGGTGGGAGCAGTTTCTTTCCCGGGGTCGTAGATTACGAGGCTCTTCAGTAGGTCATCCACTTCGGTGGCTCGCACGGTCAGTTCCGCATACCCTGCCCCAGAGACTTCCAGTTCACGCTCCAGATAGGCCGTGCCGTTGGTGTACAGGATCACCCGGCGGAGAGGCATGGGTAGGGGTGAACCACTTTTGCCTGCGGCGGCTTTCTCCCCTTCTATCGGTTCTCCCTGCGATCCAAGGGTGAGGGGCTTGACTCCTTGCCTTTCGACGGTTTCTCCCCGTCCCCCCGGGGGAAAGGTGGATGATTCTGGTTTCGCGGGCTGGCCGTAGGAGAGAATGATAGTATAGATCAATAGAAGGACGACCAAAACACCGATTCGTGAATCTTTCATACAGGACCCCTTCTAGGAAAAATTGATTTTCCCTACATTATATCGCATTTTATAAATGGAAGTATGGTTATGGAAGAACAGTTAAGGAAGAAAATCGATGCGGTGCTCTCCCGGGTGAAGGATCCGCAGAGTCTTCTTTCCGTGGCCGACCTGGGGTGGGTAAGCCATGTACGGTATATCGACGCCTTCCAAAAGCTGGAGGTAGAATTGGACATCAATCCTCCCCGGTTTCCTTGCCCCGTCTGTGGGGTGATTACCTCTAGCCTTCGCGATTCCATCCATCGCCGGCTTGAGGAGGAGTTCCGAAAAGAGTTCCCCGGCGCCAACATCGTGGTGTTTCAGCGAGGAATCGAGGGGGAATAGGAAATACTCTGAATGTAGTGGAATAATTTAATTCCTTGGGCTATACTATAATAATCTATTGTTTTTCCTCGAGGGCGGGTCACGCCGCCCAAGGGAGTAATAAAATCCATGAAAACATGTATCGTTTTTCTCGTGGGTGCCGCTCTGGTACTGGGGGCGTGCAGTTCCGGGTCCGGAGGTGGGGATAGCGGAGATACCGGCCAGCCTACAGCCAAGTGGTTTGTGGAAAAAGGCCCTCCCTCGAACTCCTAAGGGGTTAATGGCGACCTGTACCTGGATACTTCTACCACTCTTGCCTACCGAAAACTGAACGGCTCGTGGGGAGTGCTGTTTGCCCTGAAAGGGGATACAGGGGCTACCGGTGCAACAGGCACCCAGTGGTACAGTGGTGCCGCTGTTCCAACACCCAGTGTTCCTTCTACCGCGCGTTCGGGGGACTACTACCTGCAAACCTCTACGGCAATGATCTACAAGAAAGACAGTAACGGCTCGTGGAGTTCGGTGTTAGTCCTTTCGTATAACACGGCTTCTTTTATCTACACGCCGCATATGATGTCGTGGGAACTTTGGGAGTCTGACGCATATTTCAATGCCGTTGCCTATGGTACCAGTGGATATGTTGCGGTTGGCAGCCATGGTTCTATTGTGCATAGCCCTGATGGAACCAATTGGAGGCTGGTAAAGTTTACCCCGAATTACTCTAAATTGCCAAAGGGATTGGATCCGAATTCAACTCTTCAAGAGTCATTACCATCAGGTTTTAGCTTTTACGATGTCGCCTTTGGCAATGGGAAGTATGTGGCTGTTGGGTATTACGAACCAGAAGGCCCTGAATGTATGAGGGGAGTCAGTTCGAATGGTGAAAACTGGGATTTTAACCAACTTGGAAGTTTCGCATCAACACATGTAACATTTCTTAATGGTGTGTTCTTTATTTCTTCGGATTCTGGTACGATTTATACCAGCACCGATGGATCTAGTTGGAATACTAATAACAGTGGCAGGCAATATTTAAGTGAAGTAGCGTACGGAAACAGCAAATATATAGTCTTTTCCTCTTACGCTAATGGCAGGATACAGGGTGTCTGTACAAGTTCTAACGGCGAAACCTGGACTTACACACCTCTCGCCTCGATGAAGGGGTTAACCAACTATACTGAAATAACCAGTGTTGTCTTCGGGAGCGGGCTGTTTGTGGCGGTTGGAACAGACGGCGGTACGGGAATAGCCATGATCTGGATCAGTCCCGACGGGATTAACTGGTCCAGCCAGGATTTGCCGGTATCCGGATCAACGGAGTTCTTTGATATCGCCTACGGAAACGGGTTTGCCGTGGTGGGATTTGACGGAATTAGTAGCCCTCAAAATGTAATAGCAACCAGCGCAAACGGGATATCTTGGAACATCCAGACCCTTCCCTATAGCTTGGATTTAAGCGGAATTGCCCCTGCTTCTCCGACAGGTACCTTTGTTATAGCGAAAGGTCAACAAAGAGGACGGTAGGCTGTCTATAAGTTGAGTTCAAAGGTCTACGGAAATAAAAAACTGCTGGACTAAGGAACTGTTGAATCTTCCGGCGGCTCTTAAAAGGGGCCGCCTTGCTTATTTCTATGCGTTGGCATTGAGCCGCCGGCCGCATCGCATGTTTTTATCCTTATGGAATCAACCGCATGCTCGCAGGGGGAGATAAGGAGGGCGAATGGCAAATTATTATGGGGCTATGGTATTATCCATACTGCCCCCGTGTGGGTGGTTATTTTTCACCTCTCATAAAGGTCGCGAGTTTATCATCAGGCAAAAACTAAAGTACTTGCCGGTTCGAAGTGAGAATCAAACCCGCAAAACACGAATACCAGCTACAATCCCTTTTTTCGGCCAGCGGCCGAAATTTTTATTGACAGAATAAATAACCAATAGTAGGCTATCGGGGGGGAATATATGAGAGAAATGTTACAACACACACCAGGAAAAGTGTTCTTACTGGTGTTGTTGGGTTCCATTGTGGGAATGTTGGCTGCGATCCTTTCTGGAGTGATGGAACGCACGGTATTGGTACTCGGATTTATCACCATGCCCTTGCTGGCAGGGATCCTGTTTGTGCTGATCTGGCTGGTGGCTTATCTCGTGTACTTCTTCAAATTCTGGCCTTTCCGTTAAAGGAGGTTAGGATGGCAATCCTATCCCTTGTTCTATTTGGTTTAATCATTGTCGCCATGGCAGCGTATGGGTATAAGATTTCAGCTAGAACCGCAGAAGACTACATGCTGGGGGGAAGGACCATTGGCGTGGTCGTGATGTTCTTCTTTGTCTTGTTTGCCGTATCCTCCAGTTGGACGTTCTATGGGTTTCCCGGCATGCTGTACCTGCATGGTCCGGGATACGTGTTTTTTATCTGGGGTTCCGTGGCTGGATTTGCCGCTCTGTACATGTTCATTGGTCCGAGGATGTGGGCTGTTTCGCGATTGAATGGATTTCTTTCCCCGGTGGAAGTGCTGTCGGAGCGGTACGAATCTAAAGCTTTACGCATTATTCTAAGCCTCAGCATCCTTGCCTTTATCGTCCCCTATGTAGGGATCCAACCTCTGGGTGTGGGGGTGGGCTTTGAAGCCCTTACGGGGATATCCGCCATTTGGGGAGCCCTGTACACGGCTATCCTATTGGTCCTGATCGTTCTTCTCGGCGGGATGCGAATCGTAGCGTGGGTGAACATTTTTCTTGGAATCGTGTATGTTTCAGCTTTGCTAGGATCTCTTGTGTGGGTAGTTTCGGCCCTACTGCCGGAAGGGTTAACCGGCGCGGCCCAGTATCTCTTGAAGAACAACCCCGCTCAGCTATCGGCGCCAGGGCCCCGGGGAATGTTTACCCCCGTGTTGATGGCAGGAACATTCATCGTGGGCCTCATAGCCTTTAGCTGGCCCCACATTGCCATTGGAGTCATGACAGCGCGAGATAAAACCCTCTTCAAATGGTTTCCTCTATTGATCTTCCTCTTCGGAGGACTGTTTTTTTACGTGATTCCTTTTCTCTGGGGATCCATTGTAGCGCCCGCCGTCAAGCCCGGAATAACCACCGTCGCCGAAGCGGACCGCATCGTTCAAACGATCATCACGGAACATCTCCCTCCCTGGTTCAGCATTTTCGTCGTTATGGGAGTTGTTGCCGCCGCTGTTTCCACTGCGGCGGTCCAACTGATGACTTCTGGAGTGATCGTCGCCCGGGACATTGTGCAGGGAGTGTTCAAACCAGACGCGGATGACGGTACCATCACTTCCTGGGCGAGGTATTCGGTGGTGATCATTATCGTTCTAAGCATGGCGGTATCCGTATGGCAAACCCAAGCGATGGCATTGTACTTGACGGACGTGTCCATACCGGGCTTTGCCCAATGGGCCCCCGCGCTGGTTGGGGGCTTATTCTGGAAAAGGGGAACTAAACAAGGGGCTATAGCAGGAACCTTGGCGGGGGTCATCTATCTAGCCCTCGGACTGGTGTTCACCGTAGAGGGGAAGCGGGTTCTTCTTCTGAATCTTCATCCTGTGATGCCTACACTCCTCTTAAATACGATCATTTACATCGTGGTGAGCAAACTTACACCTCCCCCCTCGGAAGCAATTCAGGAACAGTTTTTCGAGGAGGTAGATGCGTTTTTAAGAGCCGAAGGAAGCAGGTAATTTCCGGAAAGGATACAATGCATGTCAGAACCATGGAGATTGATCTATAAACCCCAGGGAGATATTGCCGATGTCTACGCCTTTCCATCCTCCCTCCTGGAGGGTCGCATCGCGGGAAAGTACCTCCTTTCAGGAGAAAAGCTTCCTAACACGCTGGTGATCCTTGGTATGCTCAGAAGGGGGATTCTAGCGGGCGCGGATGTAACGATCAATCGTGAGCTCGCCGAAAAGAACGAAATTGACGTTGCGGTGAGTCCCCGTAGCGGAAAGCGGGGCCCCCAGCCGGTAGGGACCCTCCAGTTTCAAGAACTGGTCTCTACCGCGTCCAGGTCCTTCAAGGCAGTGCTGGTAGACCCCGAGAAACCCGCCGTACTTCTCTATACCTCCGGAACCACAGGGAAGCCGAAGGGCGTCATGCTTAGCCACCGGAATTTCTACAGTCAGTGTTCCGAGGTAGTTGCCAAGGTTCTACCTTTACAACCGGATGATCGGGTTGTAGGAGTCCTGCCCCTCTATCATGTGTATGGGTTATCAAATGGTCTCATTTCCACAATCTATTTTGGATGTACCATCGCGTTGATTCCCCAGTACAGTCCGAATGCTTTGCTGGATACCATCAAGGCGGTAAAGGCCACCATGCTCATTGCGATTCCCTCCATGTATATTCATCTCTTGACCCTGGCGAGGGCCCGTAAAACAGAAATGCCGAAAACCCTCCGGTACTGCATTTCGGGAGGAGCGCCCCTTCCCCTTACCGTGTTGAAGGAGTTCGAGCGCATATTTAACACCACTATCGCGGAAGGGTATGGTCTAACCGAGACAACCTCCGCGGTGAGTCTCAATAAATCGGGAGACCCTCGTTTCAAACCGGGTTCGATTGGTCCGTCTTCTCCGGGAGTGACGATGAAGGTGATGGACGATTCGTTTCAGGAAGTTCCCGATGGTCAAGTAGGTGAAATAGTGATCAAAGGGAATGTAGTGACCCAAGGATACTGGAACAATCCCGAGGCAACAGCGGAGGCAATCCAGGATGGATGGCTGCGAACAGGGGATTTGGGGTACCGAGACAGCGATGGTTGCTTTTTCATTACCGATCGGAAGAAGGATCTCATCATACGGGGGGGATACAACATTTCCCCCCGGGAAATCGAAGAACTTTTATTTACGCATCCCAAGATAGAAGATGCGGCGGTGGTCGGGACATGGGATAAACGGCAAGAAGAAGTGGTGAAAGCCTTCGTGGTTTTACGGGAAGGTTGTGAGTTAACGGAAAAAGAGGTAATCGAGTTCTGCGCGTCCAATTTGGCCCCTTACAAAGTTCCAAAAATCGTGGAGTTTCGGCAGAGTCTTCCGAAAAGCGCTACGGGGAAAGTGTTGAAAAAGGAACTCCGTGAGGGGTACATCGATCAAAGACTGATAGACAGATCGGAATAGTCTCAGGGAGAAACGAACCATGTCCTCTATACCAACGTTAGGAGAGCTGCTGCAGGAAATAGCCCGGAAGTACAAACGGAAAGAAGCCATCCTGTTTGAAGGAACTGCCATTTCTTATCAGGAACTGGATGAACAATCCAATAAGGTAGCCAATGCCCTTGCATCCTTAGGGATCCGGGAGGGGGATCGTGTCGCCATCATGCTGCCTAATATACCCGAGTTTGTGTATACCTTCTTCGGGGTTCAGAAACTGGGAGCCGTCGCGGTGCCTTTCAATACCTTGTATAAAGGAAGGGAAATCATCCATATTCTCAATGACAGCGGCGCGCGGGTGATCGTCACTCTTACCAATTTTGCGAACCTCATCAACGAGATTCGTTTCGATACCCCCGCCCTCGAGTATGTGATCCTCACGGGTCAGCGGACCCTTGTGTTCGGAGAACCCGGCTCTACCGTGTTCGTGCAGGCGGTATTTGACCGTGGTCAATGGGAATCGACCGATGCGATTTTCAATACGATGGGTGATGTGCTGGTAAAGACTCTGAAAGACCTAGGGGTAGAAGAGGCGTGGTACAAACACCAGGGCAGTTTGCGTGCCAGGGGGAAGAAGATTGGCACCATTCTCCTAAGTACCATGGAGAACCTGTACATCCTGAACTCGGTAATTTTCCTGAGCCCTCTTTCAACCGATGAGTTTTTCAAAGTGATATGGGTTCCTCCAGAAGTGAAGGATAAGGTGTTGGAACCGATGACTTCCATAAAGGAGGAAACAGGGAAACTGGTTACGGAAGAGGAGTTTAAGACCGCATTTCTTCCTCACTTGCAGGACCGCTTTGGGATACAGGTTGCTACGGGAGAGTTGAAACGGGATGAACTGTTTGCCTATGAGAAAAACCGTGCGGTAGTATACCGCAAATAATCAATCTTCCCCCTTTTTCTGCTTTCGCTGTACTTCCTCCCGCTTGAGCCGGTTCCGAAGGAGACGATCTATTTCCACGCGGCTAAACTCGTAGGTGGTGTTGCAGTTGTGGCAGGTGGTTTTCACGGGGAAGGGGCCTTTGGTGGCGATGTCTTCCAGGTCATTCAAGGGAAGGGCCTGGAGGAACCCGGCAAACCGGCCGGCGCTGCAGGGGCAATAGAAGCGCACTTCCCGGGATTCGAGGATCCGGGGAAAAAACTTTCCGAAGCTCTCTTCAAGAAATGTTACCGGGCTTTTTCCCTCTGCCAGTGCTGAACCGATGGACTGCATGGAAACGAGACGGTTCTCCACCTCTTCCAGGACCACGGGGTCGGCCCCCGGAAGGGTCTGCAGGAACAGGCCCCCCGCTCCCAGGGTTTTGCCGAATCGGTCGAACTTGATGCTCAGCACGAAGGCCGAAGGAGTCTGTTCCGAGCGAAGGTAGTACCTGGCAAGGTTCATGGCTAGACTGCCCTTTTCCAGTTCCACCTTTCCGGAAAACCCCGTTTTTGCCCCCTCGGGGTATCGGGTGATGGAAAGTGTCCCTGCCCCCCAGAGGTTCTCCAGGTGGTAGTCATCCAGCGGCATCCCCTCCAGATCGATCGGATTGTGGAGCAGGTACCCGCGGACGTCCCCCAGGGCGTTGGTTTCTACCGATACACCGCGGGCCGGTCCGTTGCATTCCACTAAAAGCGACATGCGGTCTTTGCCTTTCAGGCTTGCCGAGACGAGAGCCGCGGCCATGTAGGCATGCCCCAGAAGGAGGGTCTCCAGGGGCCCCAGTTCGTGGTTTGCCCGCATGGACAGGACCATGCGGGTCGCGTACAAAAGGACACCCCGCAGGTTCACCCCTTCTAGGATAAAGGGATACAATCGATCTTCAAGGGTTAAGGCCTTGGTGTCGCCCATGTGGCGTTCATCGAAGGGTTTCTGGATCATTCCTTGTCCACCAGAAGGTTAGTCATCGTAGTATAGCTCGTTGATTTCATCCCACGCCGTTGGATCGTTACTCCGCAGGCGGCAAAGCTTCTTGTATTCCCGCGCTATTAGCTCCATCCTCCGGCGGCGATTCTCCTCCACAGTCACTTCCGGACGATCCCACTCCTCCACCACCGTCCGTGTGGCCCGTAGGTGTTCCGCATTCAGGCGGGCGATTTCTTGCAGTTTTTTCAGTACATCGGTTTTACGGAACCGTATAAAGTTACGATCCACCGCCTCGATCATATTCTGGTAGTGCAGCATCTCAAGGTGATGGGCAGCCGATTCCACCTCTTCAGGGGTGTGATCCGGAAGTTGATCTATTTCAGCTTCCAGTTTTCTGTATAGGGCCATGGCATCCATCGAGTCATGTATCATGCATAGAATCTACTAAGGAAACCGACGCACTTCAATAGGGATCGAAGATTTGGTCACCGGTAACTATGAAGCCCGGACAGCAGATAGTTGACTCCGAAAAAGGTAAATACGGTACAGAGAAACCCGACAATGGCAATCCATGCTGTAAGGGGATCCTTTTTCCCCCGAAGGAGCCGCAGGTGTAGGTACACCGTGTACACAAGCCAGGTGATTAACGCCCAGGTTTCTTTCGGATCCCAGTTCCAGTACCGTCCCCAGGCCTTTTCCGCCCACACGGCCCCGAAGATCAAAGCCCCCGCGGTGAAAATCGGGTACCCGATGGCGATGGAAGTGTAGGTGATTCGATCCAGCACTTCCTTGCGGGAGAGATCCTTACTGACCACTAGACCCAGAGCGGCTACGAAGGATACCACGAAGAAAGCTTCCCCGATGAAACTGAACGCCACATGGAGGACAAGCCAATAGGAACGCAGGGCGGGAATCGGCGGAAGAGCTTCTTTGGGGGCGATGGGAGAGGAAGCGAGGGCAAGGAGTATGATAGCGATGATGGTACCCCCGAACTGAACCATCGGCAGAAAAGGGATTCGGCGTTGGAGGCGGTAGAGGAAAAGGAGGATACTGAGAAAAGCGCTGTAAAAAACGAGGGATTCGAAGGTGTTGGTTAAAGCGGCGAAACGTATCTGATGGCTTCGAAAGATGAGAAACCCCAGTCCAAGTATTCCTGAACTTAGGAGGAGGTAGGCGGCTAGGGAGGATTTGGGTCGAAGTTTTCGCTTTAGGAGAGTGTCCGAGGACCCTTCCCGTTTTTCCGAGGAATGTGTGGCCTTCGTTCGATACAGCTCGACTACCTGTAGGATTGCCGACAGAATCAGGAACAGGAATGCAAGGGTTGCCATGCCCAACCTCCTATCTTGGATTCGTTATCTTGGTTTCGGACTGCGCTTTTCCGTTTTTGATAAATTCTTCAACCGTTCTGCGAAAGTCATCACGAGTCCAAGGGTAATGAAAATGAAGGAAACGAACACCAGGGTAATTCCTGGATCCCTCACCGCTTCCAGGCCGGTGATATCCAGCGGCCGGATCTCTTGAACGGTCAAATCCAACACTCGATCCCCTTTTTCGGCCCGGACCACCCTAGTGCCTGTGGGCCCCGATGAATGAATGACTACCCGCACCTCACCCGCTGGTTGCGTTTTTTTTTCCACAGCCATGAAGAACAGGGATGTGGAACCCCTGGTTATCCGATCCCCCTGCACGAGATGGATCGTTTTTCCCGCAGGGTCCTGTGGATCCTGAAGGAGGAGTTCGGTACTGACCTTGTGGGATACCTGGTAGAGTTTCAGCCCTCCCACCTGGAGGGGATGATTCACCCGAATATCCGCCTTCTCAATGATCGTCTTTCCCCCTTCGGTGACCTGCACGGTACTGATCCAGTCCTGGGGGCGGCCATCAGGATAGACGAGGTACTTGAAATCCACCAGTTTCAATAGTTTTCCATCAGGGAGTTCCACCTTGTCCCCCACGGCGAGTTCCACGTACCCTTCTTGCCTTCCGGAAAAAGATACGATGGCACCGATGGTCAAGAGGATCAATCCGAAATGGAGAATATCGGGGCCAAACCGTTTGGCTCCTCGCTTCTTTTTCAATTCCTTCCAGAATCGATCCGCGGTGCAGAGGGTCAGATTGATGAAAAAGAGAATGGCGGGGGCCAGGAACAGGATGGAGGTGAAGAACCTGTGGAAATGAGTTTCCAGGATGAGGGTAGCCACGAACTTTGGATAGTTGGAATTGTAGTACACAGGATCCAGCCCCTGGGGAATGAGGGTAGCCAGGGTTCCTGTAATGGTGAGGTACACAAGAAGGCTTACGGCTAGTTTAATGGATTTAAGATTATGGTAGAATCGCAAGCTACCCTCCTAAAATGGAACGTTTAGATATTACAGAGAGAAAATTCAAGTGTCAAGAAAAACTTTACAAACCAACTCCTTTACCCTATAATAAAAACATGATGGCAAGAAAGATTGGACTGCTATTGAGCTCTTTGGCGTTTCTGTTACTGGCGGGAGGCTCCCTGTTCGGCGTGGATGCCAGTTGCGTTTCCTGCCATACCAGCGAGCGCAAGATGCAGAACCTCTTCGTTCCCCCAGCGCATGGTGCGGGCGGTGAACAGGGGGAAGGGTGAGCGGGTGCTCCTCCCCCGGTTCGGGCGGATGAACTGTACAAAGGTTTTGTAGTTAACAAAGATCTCCTGGAAAAGGATCCTCACTTCAAAAACGGGTGCGTCATTTGTCACAAAGGTAACGCGAAAGGGTTGGATAAAAACGAAGCCCACGCGGGCCTGGTAAGAAGGCCTTCCGACGACCCCGCTACCTGCGGAACCTGCCATGAAGGTATCGCCAAAACCTACAAGCTTTCTCTCCACTACACCACGGGAGGAATGAAGGGGGTAAGCGGAAGATTCTCGGAAGAAGAAACCAAGATTTTCGATGCAAAGGTATTCGAACAATCCTGCAGAACTTGCCATGCTTCCTGCGGGGATTGTCATGTGAAAAGCCCCATCATCAGTGGAGTGAACTTGGGGTTGATCGATGGGCACAAGTTCGTCCGGAAGGACGAATCCAAGACCTGCGCTCTCTGCCATGGGGGTCGTGTGTATCCCGAGTTTACCGGCGAGTACGGCGGGATGCCGGACGTGCACTACCAGAAGGGAATGCTCTGTACCGACTGCCATACCGCTACCCAGCTCCATGGAGATGGAAAAGTGTATGCAAACCGCAGGGACGTCGCTTCGAAACCTACCTGCATCCAGTGCCATAATACGAAGGAAGGCTCGGAAAAAGCGGTAAGCGCTCATCGTGACCATGTGGGATGGGTAAGTTGCTCCTCCTGCCACTCGGCAGCCCCATACCGCAACTGTTCCAATTGCCACGTCGGAGAAGGGGCCACATCCAGTCCGGGCTTTTTCCTGGGGAAGAACCCCCGCAATCCCAAAGAAGTTGCCACCCTGCGTTTGGTGCCAGCCGTACGGGATACTTTCAAGAAGGTAGGGATTTCCCAGGCTAACTTCGATTCCATGCCTAACTACTGGGATACCTATCCCCACAACATCAAGAAGCGGACGGATCGCACCCGTGAATGCGCTGTGTGTCACGAGGAAAAAACCTATTTTCTCACGGAAGAAATGCTCATCAAGGGTGGTTCAGAGGCCAACAAGAAGCTGATCTTCCATCATTAAATAGATGGATTATTAAATTAAATAGATGGATCGGTGCAAACACAACCTGCCATAGAACGTTAGGGGCCCTTCCTGCAGAGGCCCCTTTTATTTTACTCTACCCTCCCCTATTTCGCCCCAGACACAAGATATCCCAATAACGCTCCGTATAGGATACTGATGTAGGGGTTGGAAGTGATGGGGCAGGCCCCGGTACGGCATCCGATGAACTTATAGTAGGCGAATCCCGCTGCCCCGCCTAGTAGAACGGCCAACACTGTTCCCATGTATACCCTCCTCTGGTTGTGCATACAGAATAATATAATAAATAATATATTAAATCAATACTATATAGTTACACTTGGGACAACCGCCGCAAAGTGTAGGCAATTTGTTCCAGTAAACACTAGTTGACTCGATGTCACTTTCTGATTATATTGAGCATAAGCTCATAATAAATCTTAGGTAGAGGAGGTTCGTATGCCTTGTGGTGATGGAACAGGACCCATGGGATGGGGACCTGGAATGGGAGCTGGAAGGCTCGGAGGGTATAGAGGTTGGGGATGCCATGGAAGTTCTTCGCGCATTCCCCATAGATCCTTTCCCGGAGGATGCTGGGGTCCCTGGTCGTTTACGCCGGAAGAGGAAAAGGAGTTTCTCAAACGGCGGGCGGAGTGGTTAAAGAAAGAGCAGGAATGGATAGACCAGCGGATGAAAGATCTGGGAGAAAAAGAAAAGGCAACATGATAAGGCGGGGCGTGCCTATTTCCTGATTTTCCTGGCCTGTTCGAGGGAGCCCTCCCTGGAGAAATCCCTCAGGGTAAACTTTCAGGGAGGGTTTCCACAAACGCCCGAATCTCATCCCGCACCCGGCGGTACACGGCGAGTTTTTCCTCTTCCGAGGAGAGGGTAGCCGCTAAACGGGGCGGGTCATCGAACCCCACATGGAGCCGTTTGACCCGCCCGGGAAACACTGGACAGGTTTCGTTGGCGTGGTCGCACACGGTGACCACGTAGTCGAAGGGGATATGGAACAGTTCTTTCACATGCTTGGAACGATGGTGAGAGATGTCCACTCCCGCTTCTTTCATTACTTTCACTGCATAGGGGTTCAGTCCATGGACCTCGATCCCCGCGGAATACGGTTCCAGTACATCCCCTTTTAAATACCTTGCCCACCCTTCTGCCATCTGACTTCGGCAGGAATTGCCGGTACAGAGAAATAGAATCTTCTTCTTTTCGTTATTCACCTTATCCTCCTCTCTTGGTCGAGCGAACTGGAGTACGTTGCGTACCGCCTATCGACCTTCCAAATAGACCGCATTCATTCAGCTTCAACCAGCCTTGCGTGATCAGTTTCCCTCGAGGCAGTGTCTCTTGAGACGGTTATCTATAAAAGGGCACCGCGCTGGCTTCCTACAAAGTCAAGCTCGAGAGGAATGTTTCCAGTTCCCTGTTCCACCGTTCCGCCTGTTCCACGTTCGGCAGGTGGCGGGCTTGGGGAATAACGGCGAGTCTAGAGCCGCTAATCCGTTTGTGAATTTCCTCTGCCACCGATACGGGTGTTCCCGGGTCTTCCTCTCCCACCAGGATCAGGGTGGGAGTGCGGATGGAGGATAACTTGTCTAAGTTGTCCAGTTTCATGATGGCCTGTACGCATCCGATGTATCCCGCCACAGGTGTCTGCAGGAACTGCTGTTCGATCGCCTCGTAGAGGGGGGGGCGTGATTTTCGGAATGCATCGGTGAACCACCTTTCCATGGTTCCATCCAGAAGAGGTTTTAGCCCCTCCCGCTTCACCTGTTCGATCCGCTGTTCCCAGACTTTCGCCGCTTCCTGAGGGGTGCGGGCTGATGTGTCCGATAGGGTGAGACTTAAGAGCCGATCGGGATGGCGAAGGGCGAGCTCCTGTCCGATCATTCCCCCCATGGATAACCCTACGAAGTGCACTTTTTCGATTTCGAGGCTGTCCAGAAGGGCAAGTACATCGTCGGCAAGAAGCTGGAAGGTGTAGGGACCTTCGGGGGCTTCGCTCTTTCCATGTCCCCGGGTATCGAACCGAAGAACCCGAAAGGAGCGGTGGAAATGCTTTACCTGCGGTTCCCACATCACCGTCGAGGAAGCCAGGGAATGGCTGAACATAAGGACCGGCGCTTTGTCGGTGCCTTCCAGGACATAGTGAATCCTGGGCCTTTGCGAATGTGCCTGTACCATAAGAATAGGGTACTGTGAGGACTTCGCAACAGTCAAGGGATATCGAAGAAAGGAATGTAGGGAAACCAAAGTGAATCTTAAGATAAAGGTTATTCATATCCCTCCACTTTTACATAAGCCCCTTCCTTGAGGCCATCGATGAACCCTGCATACCGGGTCAACACTTGAACATATCCTGGCGGACCCTAGGGAGCTGCCTGTGCTACTACAAGGCCACTGGCGGCAAGAACCAGGATATGAAAATAATTCTCACCTTGATACTTAACATGAGATCTTTTTTCCATTAATAAGCGAGAATACCCCAAAACCATCCATATCCAGCTAGATTCTCAACATGTTATTGGCATGAATCTTGCTTGATATAAGCATCTTTCTATATAACAGGAGGCAATGGATGAGTTTAGTTAAAATGGAGAATGTTACAAAAACCTACCAGGCAGGAGCAGTGGAGGTTCACGCTCTTAAGGGCATCAACCTTTCGATCGAAGAGGGAAAGTTTATTTCCTTTATAGGTCCGTCCGGAAGCGGGAAAACAACCCTGCTCAATCTGCTAGGCTGCATCGACAAGCCTACCATTGGTACCCTGACCATCGCCAACGTACAAACAAATACGATGAGCAGGAACACTGCGGCAAAGTTTCGGGGCAACAATATTGGGTTTATCTTTCAGAACTTTAATCTGATTCCCGTCCTTACCGTGTATGAGAATGTGGAGTATCCCCTGGTCATTGTGCAAAAAGTTCCCAAAGCGGAACGGATACAGAGAGTCCTCCGTATGCTGGAGAGCGTTGGCATGCTAGACCAGAAGGATAGATTTCCGAATCAGCTTTCTGGAGGTCAGAAGCAGCGGGTTGCCATAGCGAGGGCAATGGTTACAGAACCCAAAATTGTACTAGCCGACGAACCTACGGCAAATCTTGACCATGAGACCGCCTATAAGATCATCCACCTGATGCGGGAAATCAAAGACAACTTTCATACAACCTTTATCTTCGCTACACACGATCCGCGTGTGGTTGGAGAAGCAGAGATTATCTACGAAATCGAAGATGGAATCATCATAAACAAGAAGGAGAGCAACTAGTATGAATATTATAATTATTGCACTTCGCAACCTCCTCCGCCATAAACGGAGAACTGCCTTAACCGCTTCTCTTATTGCTTTAGGAGTACTGATCGTAATTCTCTTCGGAGGAATTGGGAATTCCTTCAAGAAGGAAGTCGTTGGGATCCTGACGAACTCAAGTATGGGGGACCTTCAAATTCACCGAATGGGGTATGTAAGTTCCATCGATAACCTTCCACTGAACATGTACATACCCGAACAGGCTCTTGTCAAGGTAGAAGGACTATTGAATGAAAATCCTGATGTGGCCGCCTACTCAGAACGAATACGGTTCGGGGGAATGCTCAGTAACTTTTCCCAGACCACGAACATGCGGTTTACCGCTATAATTCCCGAAAAGGAGATTGCCACATGTCCGGGACTGCCATCCCGGATTAAAGAGGGCAGCCCTGATGCTTCATCTTTCCTAAAACCAGGCCAAATCGTAATCCCTGAAAATATCGCCACCGCCATGCAGTTGAAGGTTGGCAGTGACGTGGTACTGATTGCCACCAACAAGGATGGTTCCGTGAATGGGCTGAACCTTACCATTGCGGGAGTTTCAGAAAATCTCCAGGGGCCTGGGGGAAAGGATGGATACATACACATAGAGGATGCAACCACTCTCTTGCGGATGGAAGGCCGGGAAATTTCAGAAATTGCCGTAAAGTTAAAGGATTTTAATCGGTTGGATACTGTAGCGGCGAGTCTTTCCGAAACTCTCTCTCAGATGAAAAACCAGAAATCCGGCAAGCCCATATTGGAGCTTCATACCTGGGAACAACTTTCACCCTTTTCCAGTATCGCTAAATTGATATCGATCCTTCTGATCACCGTACGGATCGTTCTTATGTTTATCGTAATTGTCAGTGTAATGAATGTTATGATCATGTCTGTGTATGAAAGGATTGGAGAAATAGGTACGATCGCGGCAATCGGAACCATTCCTTCGAAAATCCTTGCTCTGTTTCTTACAGAAGGGGTGATTTTAGGGGTGGCCAGCGCCCTGTTAGGTGTTCTGGTAAGTGTGGGAACTCTCTTGGTTATGTCTGTAATAAAACTGCCCATTGCATTTGGACGTATGGAACTTCAGATCGCCCCGCAGATTCCCACCTTTGAAGTCCTGCTTGCGCTGGTTTCTGTGCTGGTCGTATCGATCCTGGCCAGTCTGGAACCTGCCATAAAAGCGGCGCGAATGGAGCCTGTGGATGCTCTACGGCATGTATAACTTATTATGAGGAGATTAATGATGAACCGTTTATGGAAATATCAAGCCTTGCTGTTCATTTGTTTCGTTCTGATTTCAGCTGCTCTTCCCGCGGAAACCGGTGAAGAAGTATTGCGACGCATAGATAAAACCATGATGCCCGCTAGCTACGAGGCCTATCGAAAAATCATTGAGGAGTATCCGGATGGAAAGAAAAAAGAGTTTCAGGTGTATTTAATAAAGAAAGATCAGGATAAAACTGCGATGCTTTTTCTTTCCCCTGCTAGTGAGAAGGGCAGGTCAACCCTCAGACTGGGGGACAATATGTGGCTTTACATACCCAATGTGGGGAAGCCCGTACGTATTACCAGTCTGCAGTCCGTGACAGGGGGTGTGTTCAACAACTCCGACATTATGCAGGTGGATTACAGTACGGAATATTCCGTAGCCGACATGGAACTTACTCCAGAAGGGTACCTACTGAGTTTAAAAGCCAAATCCAAAACTGTGGCCTACGATCAACTCAAGATGTGGGCCACAAAGAGCGGAATCATTACAAAGATTGAATGCTACTCAGCCAGTGGTATGCTTATTAAGACCATCGAGTTCAAGGACATCAAGGATTTCGGTAACGGTATCATTCGTCCGGCGGTAATGGAAACCTATAGCCCTCTCTATAAGGGGTATCGGTCCTCCATGATTTTCACGGAGATCAAACGCCGGGAATTCAAAGACGAAGTGTTCACTCTGAACTATATGTCCAGGATCGAGGCCTTACGAAAATGAAACACTCCCCTTCCATCATGCTGCTATTCCTTTTTTCGATTTCCGTCCTTTATCTGTTTCCCTCCGGTGCAAGTGCCCAGGAAGGGAAGGAACCATCTCTGGAGATCGGGGGGGTACTGGATATTCCGTACACCATCATGTTGCCAAACCAAGACTCTCCGATTTTCAATCTTCAGTACGCAGGGAAACCGGAGCCTGACATCCTCAGTACCTACCCCTTTACCCTGTATTTGAACGGCGACTATCAGACCGCCGAAATGGGAGTCCATATCCGTACAGCCACAACCGTCTCGGGGGAGAGTGATCCGTCTTTCCTACTGTATGAACTGTACGGGAATTATTCTCCCTCGGATCATTCCCTTATCCAGTTTGGGAAACGAAATCTGCGGTGGGGGAAAGGGTATGCGTTTACTTCCGTAGGGTACCTAAGCCCGGAGAAGGATCCGGAGGATCCCGAAGCATCCCTTGCCGGGTACCCTTTGATCAATACTCAGTTTACCTGGAGTTTCGCATCAGACGCCTTAAACAATATTTCTGTTGATTTTATCCTCCTGCCCGCTGTCCCTACCAGTACGGTGAAGCAGGCGGATGCGGAATACACGGGGGTGGCAGGCAAACTGTACCTGATGCTTTGGGACACCGACATCGATATAATGGGGTACTATAGTAAGGACAAGCCCACCAAGTACGGGATGGATTTTTCCCGAAACATTGTCAGTGAACTCGAGGTGCACGGTGAACTCAGCAGGTTTCAGGATGAGAAAAAATACCTCCTTTCTGGTGGTACCCTGAAAATGGAAACAATAGATGGTTTCGCATACCTTTTGGGCTTACGGTGGCTTTCCTCATGGAATGCCACCACGATTTTTGAGTATTACCATACCGATGCAGGGTTAACGCGGAATGAGTTTCTTCAGTATCGAGCATACCTTTCTAACGTCTCTAAGGTATACTTCAGTCGCCCTGCCCTCATGAAAGACTATCTCTATTTGAAGGTTTCCCAGCCTGAACCCTTTGGAATCGTCGATACCTCGGTTTCTCTGTATTCAATCTATAATTTGAATGACAGAGGAGTCACTGCAGGACTTCAGATTGGGTACAAACCAGTAACGAATCTGGAATTGAGTTTTCAGAATATCCTTTTTATAGGGCCTGAGAGTTCAGAGTTCGGAAACAAGCTCAGCCTATATAAAGCTATTTTGGAGGTAAAGCTCTCATTCTAATCGACCTTTTACCCATGACAAGCACTGCACAGGGAGTGTACGATTCGTTCCTAAGAGTGTTGTATAAATCTTTCTCCCGATGCTGACTGCCAGCACGTTTTATCGCCTCCTGCGGGAAAAGGGAGGGAAAAAACGGGATTAGTGTTATTCTTTGAAAAATGCTCCCACGAAAAATCCCGAAAGGATGGCGAACACAAGAATCAACACATTGAACAGGAGAGTGAACTTCCATCCAAGCACGGTAATTGCAAAAGGAATCCAGGGAGCCTTTATAGCCCATGCACCGATTGTGGTTGCAATGATATTTGCTCCCGCTCCCTTGTCTCTCAGTTCCTTGAAAAAAGGATAGAACATGTATGCAGGTCCAACCATCAGTGTGCCGAATATCGCGCCAATCAGGGTGCCCTTAAACCCGCTTTGCCTGCCGATGATTTTCCCTATGATTTGCTTCGGGATCGTCACTGAAATAAAGGATGAGAGGAGGGGCTATGGGTATACAATGGGATCAATAAGGAAAATCCGGAC
>Ga0308395_1000674_pt1 | contig 25815 bp, 21 predicted proteins | sample Hotspr20SampleP4_FD_202097 | JGI IMG/M metagenome (GOLD analysis project Ga0308395, IMG submission 202097) | Hot spring phototrophic mat microbial communities from Mushroom Spring, Yellowstone National Park, Wyoming, United States - 20050930_P4 ...
TAATAAAGAAGATTCTATCGAATGAGATTATGTCAGGTATGTCATATTCATGTTTAAACACATCTTCAACAATATTTTCAAAATCAGTTTCATTAAGAATTGATGTTATCTTATAAAAGGCTCTAACCTCAGCTAAACTGTTTAGTAGTCTCCTATACATAATAAAAAATTTAGACATGTTAGAATCCAAGCATTGCTAAATACAATACCATTAATGGATTTGTAGTTGTTTTACCTAGTATTGTTATATCATTTGCTTTTGATGTAACTTTTTTATACTATTCATCATTTATACTACCTTCAACGAATTGCTTTGGAATAGCTATTACAAGTCCTATTGGTAAATCTCTGAAGTAAGTTATTTTATTTGTTTTTTTGCTTTTGACTCTAATTGTTATATTTGCATCAACGCTATCACCATCAAAGTCTCCTCCCAGTGGTGCACAAGCTAACGGATGTATTTGTATTGTATCTTGATCTGCTATAACTGGTTTTGCTGCTAGCCAAGATGTCTTATGCAAAGCTGGGTCTCTTTTATAAACCACTACAACATCTGGTAAAACATCTTGCTCTAAAATCTTTCTAAAGAAGTTTATCAATTCTTGTGGAAACAGAGTAGGATAATTGGAAATCTTGTTTATAAGCTTAGTTATATCATTAACAGCAGGTTTAATCTCTTGTCTTGTAGTTTTTGTTATCTCTATAAATTCTTGTTTGTGTTTTGTTAGTATGCTATTAATTATTTGTGGCTTGTATAGTTGCAACAGAGCTGTAAATGGAATAGCAATTTGGTCTATCTCAAGATTTGGATTAGGATTAATAACAGATCTTGCTGTGTAGTTAACTGTTTTGCTAGCAAGTTGTTCTCTAATAAAACCTGTTTTTGTTCCAAATTGTTCTGCTAACAAATCTATTAGTTTAACGATCAACCTATACAATTTTGAGCTATTAGCATTACCAACTTCAAAAGTTTTGTTTTGTTCTATTATTTTTGAGTAAACATCTGTTAACGGATGTATTGATATTTTGTTGTCTATCTTTGAGTAATCTCTCCAACCAGGAGGAAGCACAATTATTTTGTTTGTTATCAAATTCTCAACTTTATTGTTTGATAATTTGATTATCTCATTTATTAACTGACCGGATACACTATTCTGTTGAGCAATATACTCAATCAATTTAATCAGTTTGTTTTTCTCAAAGAAGTCTGCGAAGCCTTGCATCAAGATTTTATGATTTGTGTAGCTAATCTCTTTCTCATCTTCCAAAACTAAATTCCCTTCTTCATCAATTGCTAAAATCCTATCTGGTCTGTTTCTGAATGCTCTGATTGTGGGTAAATTATCCAGAATCATCAACACAGGAAACTTAGGGATATATACATTCAACGGTATATATCCCATTTGCTCAAACCATTTTGAACTTTTTCTCTCACCAAATAGATATTGTGAGTATAATCCATTTATTTGGCTCAGTAACTTTTGTTCATTTAAGTTTGCAGGTAATGGTTCCATAATAGCTGGAGCATTATGCTCCTTAATAAATTGTTCCACATTTAGTAGTTCAAAAATCATTGATTTTGATTGCTCAAGAAAACAACAAAAAAACTAAAGCATATCTTTGATTGATTTTACGAATTTATTCACATATTCTTGTTCCAAGCCAACTACATAATTTTGAACAAAGTTTATTGCTTCATCGCTATCCTCAACAACAATCACAGACGCATTTTTTGCTTTATTAACAACAAGCATAACAATATCCAAAGGTAAATGTTGTCTCAATTTGTCTGATAACTCATTTAAAAACTTTAGTGAATATTTTCCTTTTAGTGATAGACCTCTGCTTCCATAACTGAACACAGGACCAACTATTAGATTGTATAGCAACATACCAAAGATATGCGGTGCAATTGACTTTAATATTTTTTCAGCTTCACTTCTGTTTTTAGCCGCTTTCAATATGGATATTAAATCATTGCTAGTTAATGTTGCAGTTTTCCAAGCAACCATACCTGATATATCTCGTAATGCTGTAAGATCAAGATTTGCATTATAATCTTTCAATATACTTATTAACTCTATTTTTATGATATGTTCCAACATAGTTAACTTAACCTCTTCTCTACATATACGTTTAAACAGATTTATCAAATACTCATTCAAAAAGTCTGGATTTTGTCTATTCAAAAAGCCTGCTAGCTTATACTCATCAGTCTGAGAGTTATATAGGAAATATCTCTTCTTAACTCCTGTTCCAAATGCAGAGTCTCCAACAAATTCCAATTTAACTTTTGGATAATGTGCTAGTACTTTTTGTTTGTATGTGTTTGTAGCAAATCTATGAGCATAAGTGTAAACCAAGGGTAAAATACTATTATTCAAAACATCTTCATGCAAAATATCATATTTATCGTAAACAAAGAAGCTATCTGTATCGTTATACATTATGAATTGAGTATTTGCATCAAACTTTTTACGAGCGCTAATAAAATCATTTATATTAACAGACAAATCATTAATATTTTTTGTTTGTATATAACGATTAATCAAAGCTGATGTTGTTAGAGATATATATTGTCCTGTTATTGTTATGGCTTCAGCAATGTATATATTGTAGAATGAAAATGAATCTGTTCCGAAGACACCGTACATGCTATTCATGGCAAGTTTGGTTGCATTCTGTATGAGATCTGCAACTTGATCGCCTTGCTTTGCCTTTGCCTTATATGTATCTCTCATTTTAATCCATTCAACTAAAGTCTTTTCTAGTAAGATAGATAACTGATTACCATTTGTTAGTAATCCATTAGGAGTAACAATTATGTTTTTGTTTTGTATTAAGTCCAGTAAATCTTGTCCATTCATTTCATGATTGGTAAATCGTTTTGTTGTTATAAACCATTTATATTTGACAATTTCATCATACAATCCAAACCAAAACAATGTTCCAAATATCCTACCTGCAAACCTACCTTTTGCAAAATTATTCCAATAGGATAAATCAGCTTCATTATTTGTTTCAATACATAACAATTCTTGCAAGTATTTCTCTTCGTTTTTTATGTTTGATCCTGATACAAATCCATGAACATCTAGAATATTGTTTGCTACCATGAGATTTGGATATAGTGAATTTACGTCAAAAACTTTTATTGTTGGCATAAATGAAAATTTAGATTGGATGCAAAAAAACAAGCCGCCTAAATTTTTTTGTATGCTAGACGTTAGGAATATCTTTAACTACTATGTATATAAGCCTATTTATTACAAACGAGATCACATATTAATACGGTGTCCTTTCTGTGGAGACAGTGTTAAAAATGTTATGCATGCTCATTTGTATATTGAACCAGATTTGATGGTATTTTGGTGTGCAAGATGTTATGAAGGTGGTTCGCTAGCCTATCTGCTAACCAAAATCAGAGACAGATTTTCAATTGATGTAAATCCGATAATAAACCAATTACGTAATGTTATAGTTAGTAATATTAGCTTACAAAAATCAAAACAAATAAACTTAGATATAACTTACATTGAGATGCAAAAACTAAAACAAAAATTAAGTCAAGAATCTATTGCTAGGTATAGAAATGAGCTAGAGTATTACTTCATCAAAAAGCAAATCAATATCAATGAACATGTATTACATCAATTACCGATTGCTATGTATGATGTAGTGTACGATTATTTGCTACCACATAAAGATAGATTGGATAATTCACTAGTCGTATTTACAATCGGTAATAAAGTAATTTACAGATATGATTATTTGAGTTTGTTACATAACTTCAAAACAGAAAGAAGGTTTATGAATCTCTATCTAGCAATAGGTAAAAGCTATCAAGCTCTACAATATAGTTTGTTTACATTGCTACCATACAACTTTGATAGAAAGTTTTATCAATCATACAATCTAAGCAGAAAAAATTTACTACTTGTTTCTGAAGGATTAACTGATATGATATTGTATGCAGAACATTTACTAACAAGTATAGATACACCAATAACTTGCTTAGTATTAAATGGTAAATGGTATGAAATTATAAAAGACTTTGAACCTTTGTTTGACAATATTATAGTAATTGTTGATAATGATGCTGCAACTAAAGCATACATAGCTGGTCTCAAGATAAACAGTAAACTAAGTTTTGTTATACCAGTTACAGGTAATGATCTTAGAGAGAGTAAAAAATATCTTGAAGTAGAAATTTAATGAGCACATTTTTTGAATGATAGATTTAATACAACAAAACTATTCTAAATTGAAAGCAATAGAAGAGTTTAGTTTTAAACATATGCTTAGTTCATCAGCAGCTAAAGACTTAGTTGATAACTTAGTCGCAGAACAAAACAACACATATTTAAGCAAGATATACAATCATCTTATAGATAACAACATATTAGTTATAACATATGACAGAGATTTGATTAGCAGAACTATAACATACTTTCTTGGTTTAATAGTTAGAGGTCCTATGGTTTTAGGTTTCCATAGTCCAGAGGATAAAAAGATTTATTTGTTGCTAGATAACAACTACATAGTATCCAAGCATACAAACCAACATATTAATAAGAGAATTATACAAACATTAATACATGAAACTGTTCATTATTTTGCTACAGTAAAACCAAAAGAATTTTGTAAACAATTTGATACAATAATACAACGATTCTTCAAACTTGTTTTCTCAAACATAGACCCTAGGTTGGAGTATTATAAAATTGCAGATAGTTATTATGATTTGTTATATAACAGTAGAAAACAAATCTTTACAAAAAGTTATTATCAGACTTGGTTTGATACATTTATAAACTATGGGAGTGATGAAGTATTAAATGCTTTTGTTAAAGATTCACAGTATGATAAGGCATTTAACTACATGATTAAACATCCAGTTTATTTAAAGATTGTTGCTACACTCTATGTGGCAAATGGAAAAAGAGAAGCTATACCCTATTCTTTCTTTGCTGATATGTATAATGCCTATGTTAAACTAACAGGTCAGTTAACAATTAACCTATACTATCAGGAGTTATTTTATCCCGATGAAGTAATATGTGTGTTATCAGAAGCAGATAAAAAGAGAGACAATATATTACAAAAGTTGTTACACTTGATCTAAATTTTTTTGTATGAGTAATTTGACATATAAACCGACGCAGTTATTAACTGCTACTATGTTATGCGTTCCATTTCTAAGATTTAACGATCCAAATAGATTGCAGATGGCTTCCAACCATCTAAGACAATCCCTACCTTTGATTAATGCTGAAATTCCGAGGATAAGAACTGGATTTGAGAATGTAATTGTTAAGAAAGCAGAAAGCTTTTACATTGAGACAAATACTTTTGAGAAAATTGATGAATTTATAGTTAAAACAGATGAAGGTTTGAAGTTTAATGCTATGTTTTTAAAATATGATGAGAAATTAAAAGTTGCATACAATCCTTATCATATATGTTTTGTCAGAGATATTGTTAGCGGTGGTTGGTGTCCTGAGTTCAAACTAGGAGTAAATGCTTTAGTTGGTTATATGTCTTACTATGGTTTCAACTATCAAGATGCCGTAGTAATATCTGAATCTTTTGCTAAAAGACTAAAACATATCGAGAGAGAAGTATTTGTTATTAGATTGCCTGCAAATAGTCAATTAAAACATATCAGTAGTAATGACAATACTATTAGCTTGATACCAATACCAGGTAAAACATACAATACACTAATATCCTATGAGTATATTGAAGCAGGTATATTACAACGAAAACAAATTAATGTTGACAATTTGCTTGTAGTTGATGTAAGAGTTAAAGCTCTACCAAATTACAGATTACCTGCATCAGTAACAGAATTCATCAAGAAAGCAAAGAAACCATTCAAACTAGCAAAATTAGAAACAGAACCTACACAAAAATATCCTATTGTTATACAAATAATTGGTTATGTTACCAGAGAAGCAACAATAGGAGATAAACTAACAAATAGACATGGAAACAAAGGAGTCATTGGCTTGATTGTTCCTGATGAAGAAATGCCCAAAACAAAAGACGGAAAGATATTAGATATATTGTTCTCTCCTCTTTCTGTTCCATCCAGAATGAACCTAGGCCAATTAATGGAAAATTTGCTTGCAAAAATTGTCATTAAGGTTGAACAACAGGTATTAGATTTGCTTAATAGGAATATGAGGGATAAAGCTCAAAAAATGTTGCTAGACTTTTTAAAGAGAGTTGAAAAACGAAGTTCATTTCATCATTTAATTGACATTGTTTTAACTAAAAGATGGGATTTATTGGAGTATAACCTAACAAAATATGGATTGAGCATCATACAACCACCTTTTAGTGAATTGAATGCAGAAGAGATAAAACAATTAGCCAAAGACTATAATGTCAAGGAAACAGATTATGTTAGAGTAGACAATTATGATGTTAGCATCAATGTGGGTTATCAAACTATATTAAAACTAGAACATTTAGTATCAAACAAAGTAACAGGAGCAGGCCTAACAAACAATGAATACACTAATCCACAAAGAATCGGAGAAATGGAAACTTGGAATATCATTGCTCACGATTATGATGAAATTAAGAGATTATTCCGCAGAAGTTATGAATTTGAAAAACTATCCTACTATAGAGATAAGTTTGGCTTTGATAGTTATATATTCAAACCTGATGTAAATAATGTATATCAAGTTTACAAGAAAGTTTTATTCAATGAGTAATCTTTTTTTATTACAGCACAAATGTACATGCATATAACAGAAGTAGTTGAGTATGTAAAAGGTATGCTAACAGGCTATGCAATTGATTTGGAGATAGATGATCAACAAATACAGAACATCATAAAAAATAGTGTCATATCGATACTAAACCAATATGTTCCACAAGTTAAGATCAGAACAATACCTCAAGCAAATTTTGATAATACAACTTGGACTGTGGAATTACCTGAACAACAAGTTGTTAATATATTACATGTTAGCACGAAGCCATTTCCTCTGTATCCGTTAATATTGGCTAATACACAAAGTTTGATAATTGCTCAAGAATTTGTTTTGAATAGAATTATAGATAGTTACTCCTATATATATGATGTTAGATTTAGTTTCATACCTCCAAACAAATTACAACTATACAGTCAACCAATGTCTGATATAGTTGTAATGTATAGTTGCAGTTACAAAGATGATTTATCGGATGTCCCAAACAGTCTTGAATATTTGGTTAAAGCTCTTGCTCTTGCAAACGTTAAAATAGCAATAGGCAATATACGTACAAAATATCAAAGTTTCGACACTCCATTTGGAAGCATAACACTAGCATATGATATAAAACAAGAGGGTATGGATGAACTGAGAACAATAATAGAGGAATTGAAAGTATCTCCTCCACCTATACCCGTTATGGTAGTGTAAGTATAACAACTTGTCTAAATTTATATTACATGAGTACTTTTACTTTAAGACAAGGACTTTATGTGATTGTTAGGGATCGTCAGAATGGTAAAATTGGCTTATGTGCACCATTCACTGTCAGGAATATTGTATTACCTCTAAACATTAATCAATATAAAATCCATTTCATAACAAGGTTTGATGAAAACAAACATGAAAAAATAATCGAGGTATTTCTGATAGATGAAGAATTACGGAAACAATTGAAAAATATGTCTCCATATGGTGTTTACATCATACAGGATACAGAAACAAACTACTATGGCTTAAATGTACCCTTTTATTTTAGATATGAAACTCCATTTCAATTAAGAGTTGATGGAGAGATATACACTATCGCATTCATATGCTATGGTAAGATAAAAGATAAAAAATACAAAAAAGTAAGAAAAATATAAAAAAAATCTCTTTTTTTGCTAGGCTAGGTTTGTGGATAATAACACTACTAACAAATCTCTGTATAACGGATGGCTCTCATCAAGATATGTAGATAGGTTATTTGATAGTTCATTTGCAAAAGTTGTTAATCTATTATCTTCTATGTCAAATGAAGTTGTGTAGTATATGTATGCTCTTGGATTAGTAGCAAACAGTGTAGCTAGAAATTCAATTAACTGATTTGAGACATTACCAAATGTTATAGTTATTCCTGATGGCGTATTTGTTAGCAATGCTTCCAAGGATTGTAAGTATTGATCTCTTGTAATGGTAGGCTGTATCGTTTCAGGTAGAATAGCAATTCCTACTAGTAAATCCTTAACTCCGCTTATAGCGTTATCGCAATACGGAGATCGTATTAGGTTAGTGTAAACATGATCATAAAATCCTATTATATCCAATAGAGTTCTACAAGAACCACCTGTTAAACACTCAGACCTGTAAATTTGTGGACTAAAACAAATTGATGTTTCTACATTATCATTTATACATATGAATGTATCTGTATGTATGGTATAGGATTGTTCGTAAAATTGTTTCTCGTATTCCAAAAATCTGTTATTAATCTCATGTGACATCAAGTATAAAATTTTGTAAATAGTTGCCATCTGTTTATTGTGTTGTTCAATATAATCTAGCAAATCATAAACATATTTATCTACTCTTTGTGGACTAAAACAAATTGATGTTTCTACATTATCATTTATACATATGAACGCATCCGTATGTTTGGTATAGGATTGTTTTAGAAAATCGTAAAATTGTTTTTTGTATTCCAAAAATCTGTTATTAATCTCATAGACCGAATCACAAATTGTACTCATACTGTTTGTAGAATTCAAGCAAATATTATTGGTAAAACCTAAATGTAAAAGGAAAAGTTCGTCTTTTCTTTGTAGACTAAAACAAATTGATGTTTCTACATTATCATTTATACATATAAATGTATCTTGATTATCATTTATACATATGAATGTATCTTGATTGTTATATAGTATGTTCTCAACTAAAACAGAACAATCAATATTATCTGAGTCTTCATTACTACAACTTGAACAATATATATTTCTAATCAAGTCAACTATATAAAAATATTGCTTCATGTTGGTAGTTGCTTACTGATTAGCACAAAATTTATGCTTGCACAGCAAAAGCCAATATCATCTAAGCTAAGAAACAAGCTATTGGTATTGATAAATAGATTAGGAGTAAGAAGTTTGAATGATCTCATACTAAATCAAAAAATAAACAAGAAATTTTACAAGTATGTATTTGACATACATGTTAATGCAAACGATATTAGTGAAACTCTTGTTAACAATCTATACACAAACATAAAGCAATTTTATGCAAAACATGGATTAAATATAACTTTAAATAGTTCAGATATTGCAACTCTGATAGGACTTAGGGCTGGAACCTATGCAACCTTAAAGCTTATTAAACAAAAAGTTTTGTTTGATGAAAATTATGCTCAGATAAAACCTAGTTCTGATGTGACAATAGATAGTTTTATAGAATCTGCTATTACAACAAAGGATTACAATATATCTTACTTCTTACTGTATTTGGATTATACACCTGATGATTTATTAAATTTGTTGCTTGATGGTATTAACATACTTACAAAAGCAGACAAGTATGATAGCGATTACAATTTTGCTGCTGTAACAATGATTTTGTATATATCCATGATTGTTAAAACTATTCGTGATAGTTATAGTAGATTGGTTAGATCGTCTCCACTATATGGAACAATATTGTATTTATCCTTCATGATAAGATATTATGTTATATTATTGGATCTGAGAAACAATTTAAAGAAATATAAACAAATAAAACAGGATTATCTCAGATTTCTAATACAACCCACAAAAATTTATCCATCAAGCATGTAAAATTATACTACATCTTCGGCTTTAACAGGAACAAGTATTATATCTGCCATAATCGCTTCACAATTATTCTTTTCTTCTTCATCTAACTCAATAATTTCTCCTGGATATATGTAGTTGAGTTTACGAATAGGATTATCTTCTTTTACATCTAGCATGCTAATCAATATTGGTTGACTTGATCCACTTTTACGATTGATGATATATTTTTGTCTACGCATTGTAAATAAATGCTAAATAGGTAAAAAAGCTAACAAGGTTATGGCTTCATTGCAAGCAAGTGATCTAGTAATAGCTTACAATGTTGGGAAAATACTTAAAAATGTCAAAATATACACTAGTAAACAAGAAGTTGCTCTTACAGATGATGTAGATATATTGGATGTATTACTTGAACAAACATCTAGTAATGCAACAGTACATATAAAAAATGTAGCCATAGGTAAAACCAGTATACCCGTTTCTGATATTAGAGTAGAGGTAAAAGGTAATGTAAATAGAGTTGTTACATTTAAAGACGAAAATCAAGTTAAGGAAATACAAACAAAGCTAGCAGATTCAATTAACCAAAATCCAAACGGTAAAATTAAAATGATTTTTAAGGAAGCAGAAAGAAAAGTCGAAGTGTATTATAACGATCAACTTATATCAGAGGGTAGATTAATATCACTAAATCCAGTTAACTTAGTTAGCAAAGGAACTGCTGTTAAAGAGTTTGCTCAGGAATTTGATTTTAGCGAACAACAATTAAACAAAGGTAGTGGAATAGTAGCTATAAAGAAGGAAGATCAAAGTGTTATATTGGTGTTTGATGATGGTGAAGAAGTAAAAGTTGATAGGACAATCTTTGAGTTCATGAAGCCAATAATAACTGCCGTAAAACAGGAACAAGAACAAACAGGAAATCAAAATAATACCATATCAAATCGTGGTAAAGGAGCAATCATAGTTGGTGCACTAAAGCATCCTCAGGAACAAGAACAAACAGGAAATCAAAATAATACCATATCAAATCGTGGTAAAGGAGCAAACATAGTTGGTGCACTAAAGCTTACTGTGGTTGTGTTCAAAGTGGTTATAACTAATCTCTTTAGAGTTCTACGAGCTGTTATAACCAATAAATTCCTACTAGTGTTTCTGCTTGGTGCAGGTTTAAGTATAATACTACTTAAATTTGTCACTCCTTATATTACTTCAATTGAAGGAGTTGATCAAGTTTTAGGAAAAGTTTCATCTACATTCAAATCTATTATTAGTCATCTTGGTATTGGAAAGGGAATTGAAGAGACAACAACATCAGCAACAACAGATGTTATACGTGGTCAACAATCAATGCAACTTACACCACCTGCTGATACTACAACTCAAACATCTCAAGTAAGTGAATCAGCTATACTTCCAAGAATAGCTATTGGTGCTGGTATAGGATTAGTTATAGCCTTTGCAATAAGAAAGTTGCTTAATAGTAAAAACAATTTAAAACAGGAATCTATTGAGCAAATAGTTGAAAAAGAGTATACTATTCCTTCAGCAGTTATTCCAGATTTTAATACTGTTGTAAGTTCTAATCCGAATTTAGCCTTAGTTATAAGTGTACTCTGTTTGTATTCAATCCTCTGGATCGGATACTACATACTTGATAAATTTGGACAAGGTTTCCTATCAGGTATTTTATCGATTTTAAGTATGTTATCATTTATTGGTTTTATGGTAATTATAGCTTACGCAATGTCTGGTGGAAAGCTAGACCCTACTAATACCATTCTTGCGATAGTAAAAACTGGCTATCAGGTTGTGAAATTTATATTCAGTGGTGTTGCTTATTTATTTCAGCATTTCGGACAATTACCAGGGCTTATACAATTCATAGCGATATTTTCAACAGGAGTATTTCTACTTGTTGCTTTCACACGTATAAGATCAATGCTAACAGGTGGTAATGCTATCACTATGGTAAACAGAGTTAGACAAGGACCAACGGCTCAAGATGCAGCTCTAGCTTATCGTGCGGCATAATATTTTTTTGTTAGCATCAGCTAAATGGAGAAAAAAGCGAAAGCTTTGCAATTCATAGCCTATCTAACAGAGCTTACAAGATACTATCCTTATAGATTTGCTTTGATATATAATCCTCTACTTAAAAAATATATTGAAGATTATTTTCGAAAAACAAAAAACGGCACAGAATTTGTAGAAGCAAGAGGAAATATTTTAGTTAGTAAAACAGGTATCTTAACACCATACTACTTTAAAAACAATTATTTGCTTTGCCCTATATTCTCTAATATAAGTTTTGCATTTGATGATAAGAGTTTGCAAACTATAGATATGTTGACTCATGCTGGAAACTATCAATTACCATATCTAGCTAACTTAGCAGGAACTATATCTATCTCATATCTTGAAATGATGAACCCTATTGTATCAAAAATACATAGCTTATGGTTTTCTTTTGTTCAGCAGGCAAGTTATGACTCCTATAGTGATCTTGAAATTCCTTATGGACATATATTTATATTTACAACAACTCCAGATTTAAAATCTCCTTTATCAGGTATGCTTTTGTTGGGAGCTATTCCAAGCAGAGATCCTATAACTAACATACTGCAAGGCAATATAGCAGATAACACATTAGTTGAGGTGCAAGTTGAGTATATGTATAGAAGTTATCGTAGGTTTTATATATCTGATCAAGTTATCTCTACTATATATGATCCAGTTAATCAATTAATTGATGAAGACGTAGCAAATACTACTGTTTACAAATCTATATATACAATCAAAAAATTAATTGATGCTTTTATACTAACAGATGATATTTTCTGGTTAGGAGCTCTTACCAATACCTCCAATGCTCAGTAATAACATTTTTGTAAATTTGTCCGTGCTTGTATATTTTTTGTGAGTAACTGTAATTTATGTCACATGCATGTCTGTATTGTTTGCAACCATATTCAGTTCTCCAAACACAAACTCTACCTCTGCATTCAGTGTATCCATAGTTCTTGCAATTTATACATTGATCATAACAAACACTGTGATCAAAAGATTTAGCTCTTTTGCATTCAATTAATGACCAATTACCGCCATTATACATTTGCATCGTTAACCATAATCTTTTCTCTCTGCTTTCTATGGAACTTGGATTTTTAACATGCAAGATATTAAACAAATAATGTATACCTGCTTGTATGTTTCCTGTATAGCTATAAATGTTATATTGAGTTCTAACTTCTTTTGGTATAAGGTTTGGAGTTAATTGCATAAAACCAATAGAACCAAGTCCGTCTAGAGATGTTCTCCATTTACATCCTGTTTCCGCTTGAATTAAACCAACTACGTACCACCAAGGAGCATCATCATCTACCATAATCTTTGTGTAATATTGAACATGTCTAGCTAGAGGTCTACATTCGTTTGCATAGGAAATATTTATGAGCGTGAACATTAGTAAAAACAATGTTAGCATGTTTTTTGATTGCTATTAATGTTTAGCATACAAGATAACACTTGTTTGAAATTATTTAAAGATATTAGCCCACAATCATCAAATAGAGTTACATATTCACTAACATTAATATACATCATATTGCAAACAACATATATTGGACTTCTATTACCCGCTATCACTAGAAATATCTTTTTGTCTTTATGTTTTGAAATGTATTGGTTGTACAATCTTCTTATTAATGACTTTTGTTTAATGGGATTATGAAATTGTTTCCATTTCTTGCATTCAATAACTATATCCACAAGTTCAGGAAATATCTGATAATATAATCCAAAATCAATATCACCTTTATCTGTTTTGCTAGAACCTGACGATCTTGATCTCTTAACTTTTAGTTGATCATCGTTAGGTTTTATTTTGCTCCATTCTTCTAACCAATTTTGTAGTATGTTTGCAATCTTGTCTTCAAACTTTTTACCTTTTTGTTTTCTATTGCTATACTTCATTTTAGCGTTTAGCTTCAGCGGGTTAATAAGATGCAAGAGGACACTCTTGTTAGTTTATATAATTATCTTGCATTTGGATTTTCAAGTGAAAATATTAGCAATAGTCCAGATACTCTCATTGAAAGAAGTGTTTTTGGAATTAAAGATACTAAACTACATGAATACAATAAAACATTACTCGCATTAGTTGATTGTATACCTGGCTTTCATATAGCTACATGTTACTTCAATAACCAACTACCTAATTTACATACTGATTACAAATTTGATAGGTTATATCTATATAGGTTTTTGTTTGATGATATGACAACAATAGCTAAAAATCTAGAACAAACTCTAGATATTAGTTATGCTAATAATTACGTTGTATTACGATATCAAAATAGTGAACTAATACCTGGCAATCTGTATTTTAGTAACTATCCTCAGATAAAAAATTTACATTACGTTGTTGAAAAGGGAGTAGACTACTATCAGCTAGAAGCAAATAAACCTTTTGACTACTTTTTATTGTTAACTCAAGACTTTCTCAACAAACAACAAATACAAGCAACTGATAAATTCTACATATATTTATTTGGCTTAGCGAACTCAAGTTATTTGGAACACGAGACATCAATATCAATAGATGATGTATTTAAACAAAACTACATAAGGAATTTGTATGGGTTTGTTACTCCATACTATATCAAAACTGTTGATACCAATTTACTATTTGATAATAATCAGGTTAAAATTAGAGCACAAGTTTATCGTCACAGAGAATTCTTTAATCCTTATAATGATATCATATCAGAGAAATTTAAAAAGCAGTTAGAGCGCCCTATATTGCTAGCTAATCTTTACATCAATTTTATGGATAATCAAAATCTGAACAAAGATTTATATAACATACAATCATTTCTTGCTACAATAACTCGATTTGCATCCATTTATCCAAGAGGTATGTACGTAGATACATATGATACTATATTTGACAATAGAAATAGTTTGTTCGGTGGTAATATTGTTTTACGTAATGCCAAAGCTAACGGTATAGATATAAACGTTTATGCTATCAAACTACCTAATAATTTTGAACTGGATAGACAATTACATTATTTTTCCTTAGCATTCTACGAATTTGAAGAAATGCCTCTAAGCAAAATCTATTCAAACTACATTGATGATTTGGTTTATGATTTTGATAGTTTTAAAGTTGAATATGATTTACCAGAGAACATACAAAATTTATGTACAGCTACTATAAGAGAAGGAAACAAAACCTTAACAGGTATATGGAAATACAGCTATCTGGGAACAAAAAGACAGAAACATTTCATAAGTCCAATTAGTGTACTATCATACAATATTGAGTTAGAAGATACTCTGGAACAAAAAATCATAACTCTATATGAGTTCGACATATGTCCGCAAACAAGATATAGGATTATAGATGCTGATTTACCATTTGAGGAAGAAATAAAATATGATGATTTAACATTTTTATTGCTACGTATTGGACCTGGTTTGTATCAAATTATGAGCAATGAAGTTCTAAACAGAATCAATATTAGCTGCGATACAGAGTATGGAGATATTTTAGTCAGAGAGCTAACATATATATATAAGCCAACTATTAAAGCATTGCTAGAAGGTAAAGTCAGTTTTCGTATACATCATATCCCGACAAACAGATACTATGAGATAGATTTTAAACTGAATTTAGCTTTACCTTTTACCTCTGAGTATATTGTTAGAGAAAGGTTCGATCGTACAATAGAAGAATTGTTTATAACACCGGCTATAACAAGTGATAGCTTACAAACAAATAAGTTTATGCTCGTAAACTATTATAATGCATCGAGATTGACCAAACCAAAAGATGCATGTCCAAATACCTATGTATGTTCTACATCGGATACCAGTTTAGCTTTTACTCATCTACCACACATTCTATATACCTATGTATGTTCTACATCGGATACTAGTTTAGCTTTTGCTCATCTACCACACATTCTATGTTTAAGAGGTGAAACCATATTCTATTATATTTGTAAAGATGCATTTGATATACAACAGTTAGAAAATATGTTAAAAGATAATCTGTTAGTTTACATACATGAATTGTATAGACTTGTATCATCTGCTATGCTATTACCATACACAGATACAGAGATAAGAGACTTACAAATAAACCACAATACCTATTATGCAGTTAGAATGTAATATTTTTTTTATTTGAAAAGCGATTTCAAATCTAATGAAAATTTTCTGCCCAGAGAATTTCATTAAGATAGGAACAAACTTTTACTTGGATAATAACTCTAACCTATTGCATATAGCAAATGCAGAGATCATACAGCTAGGTAATTTACTTTATCTCTCAGGTAGTATTCCTGTTGAAGTTAGGTATAATGTTTTTGAGATAGTAGATTATGAGATAAAGTTTATCAAAACTAAGTTTTATAAACTTAAGTTATCAAACAATTTGGAAACATATATCAACTATATGAACAAAGATATTGATAAACTAAAACTAATACCTGTTGTTAATATAGATAGAAATCAAAAAATTAGAACAAATACAATGCATACAAAGATAGATAATGTAGCAAAATATAGAAGTTTGTTAAATCAGGGTTTATTAACTTATGTGGGACAAAGCTATATAAGCACTAAACCAGATAACTACTTGATTGAGGATGATGGTGTTTATGTAAAAGTAGTTAGTAAGGAAGTAGTTGAATTTCCGTTTATTATTGAATTCAGTAAAGATATAAGTTTGATTGATTGTCTCTACTATTTACAGTAAACAAAAAAATCAGAATAATTTGTATGGTTCTCTATCAGCTTTAATGTTTATTATACTTTCGTATTTAATCCAAAGTGAATTCTTGGGAATAAAGACTATATCATTTCTATCAAACACAAAATCAGATATAAATATCATAACATCATTATCATTTATTTCATCCTTTAAATGATTTAACACTTTTTTGGGACTTGTTCCGCCTCTTCCATGAACTTCAATATTTTCAAAATCTTTTTTGCTTCTTAATATCACTGGACCATAAAAGTCTACATCAAAGTAGTATACTTTTATTCTGCTCATCTTGATTAATTTTGAGAATTTACCAAACACATCCTCGAGAAATTCTGTTGGAATTGATGCGGATGTATCTATTACTGCATAAAGATATCTGGGATAACCTTTATACATAAATTTTGTTCCCAATAGATCAGGATTTAGTTTATTGATCTTCATAGGAGTTCTTCTCACATCATAAATTTTTTTACCATATAAATCATAATCTCTAGCAAATTTTTCAAGATATTTCCTCCAGTCGAATTGTGAATGTTCTTTTGCTTTGACCAATTCTACAAAATTTCCTCGGTTAGTTCCTACATCTTTAATGCTTTCCAATACTCTATTAATCAAAATGAATCTCATATCATCTGTTATATCCGGAGCATCTTGTATCAATTCACCATCTATCATATTGTTAAAATCAAGTGTCATATAATTATAATGTTGTATATTATTTTCTTGTTTAACAGAACATGTATTGCAATTGCTTTCGCTATTTATAGATGTCCCTTTATCTTCTTTTTGTTGCATTCTTTTGTATATTTCATATGCTAATTGTTCTATTGTCATTGCTAAAGCATCTTCTATTCTAATACCAAATAGTTCTTCAATGTCATTTAGGAATATATCTTTCTTCAGAAAATCTTCCAAATCTGAAGATTTGCCTAGTTTAAACATTTTTTTGATATCTTCAATTTTTTCATTTTTGTTAGCATAAATTTTTGTAGTGTTAAATTTATCAATCTTATATGCTAACTGATATATGATCTCATTAATAAATGCATTAGCGGCCATGTTGTAAATATCAGGTGGAATAATTTCTTTAACATTGTTATATCTCTTTATATGGTTGAAGATTATGTGCATTGCTCCATGAACTAGATATTTTAATAATGTAGATTCATCCTTTATTACATTTCTATTTACAATAATACAATCATCCTTTACTATTATGGGAACACCAGATAATGATGCTTCTGCAATCTTTATGAATTGTAACATATGTCTGAGTTCAATCGGAATCTGATTCATTAAATAAATCTTTCTTACTGCGTTTCTGATATCCATGACATTAAATTTAGATTAGTTATTTCTAGCATCCACTCTAAATTTATAATCATGCTTGGTTTGCTAGAGTTATTGAAACCATCAACATATGTGATTGAAGTATCATTCTTCTGTGCATTACAAAATAAAAGGATGCTAGATTTAATCAAAAACATTCTACCCTATTGGAGTATGCTTGCAACTGAGGAGCAAAAACCTTTATTATCAATGTTAACTACATTTGTGAATAAGGGTGTACCAGAACATGATTTCAAACTATCACAGCCATTGGAGTTTTATTACAAACTATTTGATGTAGCAAATCTCGATGAATTGCAATCAACAATATTGGATAGGTTATATAAAATACAATTTATTGCTAAGGTATATGAGAAGATTCAACTACTCCAGCATCCAATACATGACTATAATAAAGTTGAAATGCTTGTTAGTGAATTGTTATCTGATCTTAATGAAGTTAGAGATAAAGAGCTAACAGAGAAAATCTTCAATGCAAAAGATTTATTAAATGTAACAGAAATATCTGATTTGAAATTGGCTAGTTTGATACCAGAACTAGATTTAGTATTAGGAGGATTTTATGTTAATAATCTTTATCTGTTTGCCGCAGGATTGGGACAGGGTAAATCATTTACATTACTTAACATGGCAGTAGGATTTTCAGTTTTCCTAAAAGCATTTGAAAACTACTATAAAGATTGGTATGGTAAAAAACCAGTTGTTTTATACATATCACTGGAAAATACTAGTGTTCAGATCAGGAACAGATTATACACATTACTAAATGATTGCACGTTAACAATACCAAAAGAAAAAAATACTCCTTTGAAACAATTATTCCAAGCTGTGGATAACTTCTATATTATATCTTTATCAGATGAGATAGTGGATTATGTTTACATAGAGAATATTGTGTTGTCGATGCAATCAAAAAATATGCATCCAGTTGTCATTGTGTTAGATTATATGGATGAGTTATATGCTCCTGCTAACATAAGTGAACATAGACATAAGTTAGGTTATAATGCTAGAATGTTAAGAAAGATAGCTATGAATCACAATCTACTAATTGTATCAGCTACACAGATAAACAGAAAAGGCATTGAAGAAGGTAATATATCCATTACACATTTATCAGAATCGATAGAGCATGGTAAAGTAACAGATACACTGATCGGTTTAGTTCCAGTAACAATAAACAAAGGTTATATTATTACAAATCAACCTTTAACCAGAGATATTATTAAAAGCAATCTAGACAACAAAGCAGATGCAATTGGAATGATAAATAGCATGTATCTCAAAGTATTAAAAAATAGACCAAATCTATTAACAGGATTTGGGTATGCAATTAGTAATCAAAGTTTAACAGGATTTAGATCTCTCATATATGGATTGAATTATGAAATCTCAATCTATCTTGTTCCAAGTTTACATTCATATTTAGGAGATGATTATATAACTACAAACTATAATGTATTGCATAGCAGTGTTACAAATAGAATAGCACCATTCGTAAAAAATCTTGATGTTAAGGATTACAGTAAATATCAATACGGATTAGAGTTAATATCAAATCTACTTGGTATTGATATAAAACAAATAAATGTAAATAATGAAAACATAGAAAATGACTTTGTAGTAAGTGATATCAATCAAAACATAGATGCACTTGATGTTATAGATGATTTTGAAGCATTCGAACAAAAAAGTTTAGATTTAGATATATAGTTTTTTTTGCTATGGAATACAATAAGTTCAATAACAAAAAAAGAGGGAGGAAGAGGGCAATCATGAAGAGCTTCTAATTACCTTTGAACGATAAGTCTACCTACTACATTAGGATAGATTACAGATGTTCCGAATCTATGAACAGCAGTCATTGCTTGACCAAGAGTATTTGCAGGATAAGGTATCATATGGGTTGCATAAGGTGCATATATTGCAGTAGAGAAGAATTCTTGTTTGGATTTGAGTACAAGTAAGTTCCTACCAACAGGAAGTATAGGTGTAGGCAATACCTTTATCCATTCTTCAGATCCATCTTTGCTTCTGGTGTATATCTTGAATGGGTCTGCTTTCGTTACAGGGTCGGATACCCACTTACCTATGTTAACAAGTAGTGAAGCATCTTCAACATTCATCACAAGTATGGGTTCTACTTCGGGAACAGGTGTATTCCTGAGTATCTTACCAAGCAGGTTAGATATTGCATAAGGGAAATGAGTCATAACGTACATGCCTGGTCCCCAACTGTAAGCAGCAAGAGCAGCAGCAGTCATATCTACAGATTCTTCTATGTTATGAACAAGTGATGCATTATGCAAGTTCATTAGAAGGAATGCATCAGTATTAAGTGCAATTATAGAAGATAGTATGCTACTTACTTCGCCGAGTATGTCGAGATTGAAGAGAACTTGAGCATCAAAAGCCATTTCGGGAGATACAAGTATTGTGCTTTCAAGCCTGTTTTCAGCAAGAGTTTGTCTTGCAAGTTCAAGTCTGAGCTTCCTAGCAGGATCTCTCGATTCATAGGCTACTCTTGCATATACCTCTATACCTTGAACTTCAGGAGCAGTTCCACCAGTTACTATAACAGTTATAGTGAAATCACCAGATTTGAAGTCTACTCTACCAGTTACATTAACAGTGTAGGTATTGGCACCAATAGTTGCAGTTCCAGCTCCGGTTATAGCACCAGATGATTCAATATTGGAAGATACATTTATTGTTCCAGATGTTGCACCATCAACTATACGAACAGCTATTACTCTAAAATCAGGTGTTACTCTAAGCTTATTGTCAGGAGCAACAGTCGCAGGAGGCAACAAGCTAGCATTACGTAGAATGTTATACACATTACTTCTTATTATCTCTTCTGCAGAAGAAGTTGTAGCGGGAACAAATACACTCTGCCCAGGAGCTGTTCCGTAATAGCCAAGAGAATCTCCACTGAGAAGTCTACCAGTTGTCATGTCTACTGATAGATAGGATGAGAATGGATAAGGATTTGTAGAGTTAGTTAATTCTTCATAAAACCTGAAGAAGTAAACATAGGCACCTGGAGTAGACATATTCCTGACATCATATACTTGCGTTGCAACAAGTCTTGGATACATAAACCTTATCAGTGGCGCCAAATACATAAAGTATGGTATCACATTAGCAGATGTATTTTCTGTAGCTATAGCCCTAAGACTATTTTCATACAAAGTTTTAATGGCTTTGGATAGTGAATATACTTCTGCCTCTGATAGATTACCTTGTTCTGCAACTATATCGGTTACTATTGTATTGGATATTAAATCAATTACAGTCTTATCACCTTGTAAAGCTCTTTTTGCCAGTTCTGATATTTTATCTACAAATTCTGATGGATTTTTAGATGCATTAACCTTAGTTATATCCGAATAAAATTCTTTTACTATTTTCTTGGCATCTTCAGCATTCTTATTTGCCATTTCCATTGCTAGACTGTAAATTCTTTTCGTAGATATAATTGAGTCAGATGGGTAAAATCTTGATAGTCTTACGTCTTTATCCATAACGTTCTTCTGCTAAAAAGTTGTGAGTAAACAACTTTAAATATTAATGCAAAAAATTTTTTACAAGTATGCTAAAGATAATACTATAAGAAAACAAACATTTTATTATTGGATGCTATCATTTAATCGATATTATTCTCAAATTGCCAAACAAGATAGTTAACTGATCCAACTTTCTTTGATTCTGGTGTTACAATAGGGTCCAAGTATCCCAACATATCTGTTACAAGTCTTATTTTGTGACTTAATCTCTTCATTGCAAATTTATGAGCATATGTAGCTTTTAACTGTAACATAACTTCTGATATAGGACTATGTATTTTATCCTCTACATATTCAACTTGCATTATCTTATACAAAATGGATAGAGATGTTGAATGCTTTCTGGGCAATTTTCGTGTTCTAATTCTCTCATACACCAAGTGCATTAGTTGTCTAACCAATGGATGCAATAAGAATGTTTTGAATCTTACTGTTTTGCTTTTTAGTGAGCTATACAAACCACAATTTTTTATATAATTGTAGAAGTCATTGCTTGGAACAAATGTAAATAGAAAGTAATAGGGATCTTTAAACTCCTGTCTAACCAATGAATCAAATATAGCACTTATCTCTCCATATAATAATGTCATTATCTCAAAAGAATGTTTACCCATAAGTCTTTCTAATAACCTACTTCCACCGTAGTCCTTGAATGATTTTACAAATCTTCTCCTATAATTGCTTTCATATGTTACATCTACAATTAATTGTTTATTGACTGATGTATCTGTATACACAATAGATGTTTCCGTTTCTTGTATTGTTATATATTTAACTTTCTTTCCTTTTGTTACAGTAGTTACTATGTTTGATTGATTATTATCTAGCTCTTGCATATCAACTTGAAAGCCAGTTTGTTGTAAAACCATATACAACAAATCTAGCAAGGATAAATTACTTTCCATTAAACTTTCATCATTCTTGAGCAAATACAATATCAAAAAGTTCAATACAGGTAATGTTTTATGTTTTGATTCATATAAGATTGGTTTTGTTTCATCTAAAATATTTTTAAACACTACTTTCCTATACAGATTAGATAATTTTGCATCCATACTCTCTGTTCCAAATCTATCCAAGAACTTATCTGCGATTGAGTAAATAAATACATATCGTTGTCCATTAATTATTATGTAGTTTCCAATAAACCTAGGAATGAATGTTTTATAATTACAAATTGCTCCATCCTTTTTGTCCTTCAAACTATATTTGATAGTATAAACAGATATTAATCCGTCTGTTGACATGAGATCTTCTTCCTCAATTTGTAAATCAATTAATTCAACATCAATCAGATCACAAAACCAAATTATGGTATTTTTAACATCTTCTGTAATATTGTTTAATACTTGTTTGCGATATGAAATGGGTTTATTGTCTATGTTTAGGTTTATGAAATACATGATAGTAAATTTAGTATGGGTGCTCAAAAAAATGTTTTATTTTTTTTGTTATAGTAATATATCATCTGAATCTGATGATACATTAACAGTCACATCAGATAGATCCAAATCCAATTCATCGGTTGTATCTGATTTAACAGTTTCGGATACTTTCTTTTTAGATGGTGCTTCTGTTGTATATTTATTGTATAGTTCCCAGAATCCTGTAGCATCTCTTTCAATTCTTTTTAATGTGACACCTTTTCTCATTAGTTCTTCAATTGCATTAATAACCCTATCAATCTCCTCTTTGACATTTTCCAATACTTCATCATTTATCTCATTGTCCATTTTTGTTCCAATTTCTCTTAGATATAATGTATGATTTTCTTTTATCACTGCTATATATGGAGATGTTTTCAATCCTGTAGCTGATGTCAATCTGTTTGAATAAATCAATGTTACTGTATATCCATTCGCATCATACAATTTGGTTCCTAATAGCAAATTCTCTCTTTTCTTAATCATAATTACGTGATCTTTGGATATTGGCTCAATTATTTTGAATTTTTTATCCGCTGGAAATCCGACTAAATTGCTACCTACTAATGTACAATAATATGTTTGTTCATCATACTTAATAGGTTTGAATATGCTTGATAGTTTTTCTACAGAAATAACTCTGACCTTCATGTCTATAAATTTAGACGAGTTGTAAAAAACTCAAAACCAATCAATTTCATTTGAAGTATCTTTAACAGGAGATCTACCCAAATACATAAACAAATACAAAACTAAATGCTTTGCTATGTTTGAATACGTTTGCAATGAATACTTACTTAATATATCCTCTCTAATCTTAGGTATTGATATTGTTACACTATATAATTTATTTATCTGATTCATATTGGTAGCATCCAATGGAAATCCGACTACACTTATGATTTTATTTACAATCATTTTTAATTCATCATAACTCAATTTTTGTAATTGTTGAATGTATTGTTTGAATGTTTGTTTTGATATTTTGTTTCCGAGCATCTCGATTATAGTATCAACTAAATCGTCTATTGGTTCAGGTTCCATTTTGAAGTTAATTATTGCATCATGATAATACCTACTGTAATCCCGTTCAGCAATCTCATCTTTAGTAATTTTCTTCTCTTTTGCTATATGTATTAGATTGTCTTTCAATCTGTTAGCATAGTTATTAACTCTTGCTCGCAAATAACCCGTCCACACATTATGTATTTTTTTCCGATTGGATTCTCTATCAACTAATATTAATTGAGCCTTTCTTTCTGCAATTGACTCTAATAATCCTGATATGGATGAGAAATTGCTTGGATGTAATAAGTTAGATCTGGGTAATAGTCTTCTGGCTTGTTCAAGATCATGCTTGTTAAGTATTACAACAGACTTAGTTACTTGAACTATAAACATGATAGCAGAAAACATAAAGTAAAGATTACGAAGTATGGCTAGCTTATCTATAACTGGATTGTTATCACAATCTACTAACGTAACAACATCAGCATGTAAGACAATAGCCGCAAGATGCCATCTGTTCATATAGTAAATTGGATTAGATAAACTTGGATCAAGAGTTTTATGAAATTTGAATACTAATTCCTTTAATTCCTTTTGAACTATGCTGGTATTCGTATGCATCTTATCAAACAGTAGAGGACGAAATTTTTCTACACTGATAACATTTAAGTTGTCAACGTATGGTCTTATTTGAGTTGTAATTCTATCGGTTGTACGATACAAAGTTAGCATATAATCTTCAAAATTTTGAAAACCAAAATAGCGTACAATATGCTCAATTAGTTCTTTTTGTTGATTATTTAACCAGTGAACATATTTACAGTTCGTCATAATAGCTAAATTTAGCTGCGTTGTGTATTACTAATACATAAACAGTTGTGAACTACTCCATCTTCTACAAGATGAAGACTTCTTACCTAAATTTTTAAAAGCACATAATGAAATATGTTTATTCCAAATCAACTTGCACCTGGTGTTTACATCAATGTTGTATTTGCACCTGAACCATTAATTGGATTACCTGAAAAATACAATGCATTATTCTTTATTGTAGCAGAGAAAGGACCTGCAAATAAACCAGTGTATATAACATCAGCTCAAAGATTTCTTGATACTTTTGGTCAGCCAGATCCGAAATTCCCATTAACATCACTTTATGCATATGAATATGTTAGGAATGGTGGACCAGCATATGTGGTTAGATTACTTCCAAGAAATGCTACAAAAGCTAATGCTACCTTAGCTCTTGTTCCTGATCCGGTTGATGAAAATACCTATGTATGGGCATATGGGTATGTAGATTACTCTACTAATACATTTATTGGTCGCGATGAAATTAATGATAGAAGTGTATCACTACCTGTATCTGCAACTTATGCTCCACCAGAACCTAACAAAGCAATTATAATTGCACAATTTGGTGAATACGGTATGTATTATAATACCTATAGATTAAGATTTTTATTACCTTTACTTAGAACAAATAAAACATTTAATGTAGTTATAGAAAGAGTTATAGGAACACAAACTGAAAATGTTGCGGTATTCAATGGTGTTACTTTTGAACCAAATGTAAATGAATGGGGATACCCAACACAAATTAATCATACTCTTTACACATTTAATCAAACAGCATTTGAATACTTAAAGACTAACTACATAATAAAGTATAAAGATTATGAAACGAATACTATTACAGATACTAATACAAGACCAATAGATTCTGTTGACATAGTGTATTCAACTAATACAATATGGAATTTTGCAGGTGGTTCTGATGGTGGATTAAGAGATCCGCTTACAGGTTTGGTAAATTTCTCATTGTTTGCTGATCTAGTTGTAGAAGCCGTATATGGTTATACTACATTACTTCCAAACAGAATACAAGGACTTATTGATGATGAAACA